>Ga0326728_10000505_pt1 | contig 152436 bp, 130 predicted proteins | sample MB3enrmetagenome_FD_207602 | JGI IMG/M metagenome (GOLD analysis project Ga0326728, IMG submission 207602) | Lab enriched peat soil microbial communities from McLean, Ithaca, NY, United States - MB31MN | ecosystem: Environmental > Terrestrial > Soil > Wetlands > Peat | place: USA: New York... | reverse complement strand
CAGGCCCATCTTGGCACCAAAGCGATAAATCCTGGGGGTCTGGGGGCGAAGCCCCCAGCTCTACCCGCCTCCCCATCCTTCATTGGCTTTCATAAAACTTTTGACATTACCGGCAAGCGCTCCGTTTCTGACCTTGATCAGCATTTTGGCGAGCCGCCACAATTGGCCAAGTTTGAATTCCTCAATCTTTTGCACGGGACGGCCGCGCAATGGTCGCGATGGTTTCTTCTTTCCTCTTTCCCTTCATATTCAGTAACTCTCTTTCTTTTCATCAACATCTTGGCGAGCCGCGGCCTTTTGTAGCACTGAACTTTAGTTCCGCATATGCCGGCCCTCCCAGGGACAGGGTTCTGGGATTGAGTTCTGCAAGTGTTTCCCAGCCGCTCACGCCTGGCACCCAGCCCCCAGTCTGGCCCCGGCCCTTAGGTTAATATTTATCGTAGGGTTATTGCAAGCGAAAGATAGCCAGTTTGGGCTACCGGCAGGCCGAAAATGTAAAATCTTGCGGCCCGTCTTCAGCCACGGAGTGGCGGCATCACGTGGCCCACGGCGAGCCAGCCCTGGGAACGCAGGATGGACAAAATAATATTTTGCGCCGCGAGGTGACATCGGGCATCATTTTGACCGGATGCCGCCCCTCCGGGGCTGGAGGACCATTTTCGGGAATTCGATAAGGCAGCGCTCCCTTCTTGCCAGAGCGCACGCTATAAACGCCGATATTAGAGGGGTTCCGTGCTGTCTACCGTTGAATTTCTATACAGTCCCACCCGGAATGGCAGTGCAAGTGCTTGTAAACGTTAATCGTACAGGCTTTTTGGGGGTCTATCGGATGGCGTACGATGCAACGCGGATGCAGGATTGGCAAATCTCAGAGGCGGCAGAACGGGGGATGCCCTCTCCCCGGGAATGGCAGGAAAGATTGGGGCTGCAACAAGATGAAGTCATCCCCATGGGGCGACTGGCCAAGCTGGATTTCCTCAAGATCATCGAACGATTAAAAGGCCGTGCGGACGGTAAATATATTGAGGTTACGGCCATTACACCCACCCCTCTAGGTGAGGGAAAAAGCACAACTTCTCTTGGTTTGATGGAGGGTTTGGGGAAGCGCGGCATGAATGTCGGCGGCTGTCTGCGCCAGCCATCCGGGGGCCCGACGATGAACGTGAAAGGGACGGCGGCCGGGGGTGGAAACGCCCTGCTGATCCCCATGACCGAGTTCTCCTTGGGCCTGACGGGCGATATCAACGATATTGCTAACGCCCACAATCTGGCCATGGTGGCCCTTACGGCGCGCTTGCAACATGAACGAAATTACAGTGACCAACAGTTGGAGCATCACGGAGTCGCGCGCCGCCTGGATATTGACCCCACGCGCGTGGAAATGGGCTGGGTTATAGATTTCTGCGCCCAAGCCTTGCGCAACATCATTATCGGCATGGGCGGCAAGCAAGACGGTTTTATGATGCATTCCAAATTCGCCATCGCCGTCAGCTCCGAACTGATGGCGATTCTCGCCATCGTCCGGGACTTGGCCGACCTGCGTAAACGCCTGGGAGAGGTCACTGTCGCCTACGACAAGCAAGGGAACCCGGTCACTACCCAAGACCTCGAAGTTGCCGGAGCCATGACCGCCTGGATGCGCAACACCATCAATCCCACCCTGTGCAGCACGGCGGAATACCAGCCCTGCATGGTGCACGCCGGCCCTTTCGCCAATATCGCCGTAGGGCAGTCCTCAATTATCGGCGACCGGCTGGGCCTGAAGTTGTTTGATTATCACGTGACGGAGAGCGGGTTCGCTGCGGATATTGGTTTCGAGAAATTTTGGAACGTCAAGTGCCGTTACAGCGGACTGCATCCCAACGTCTCCGTCTTAACCACCACCGTTCGCGCCCTCAAGATGCACGGCGGGGGGCCGCGGGTGGCGCCGGGGTTGCCGCTGGCCGGGGAATACACGAAGGAAAATTTGCAGCTTCTGGAGAAAGGGCTTCCCAACCTGCTGCACCATCTCGGCATCATTCGCCGGTCGGGAATCAATCCGGTGGTCTGTATTAACTGTTTTCATACCGACACAAAAGAAGAAATCGCCCTGGTGCGGCGGACCGTGGAGGCGGCGGGGGCGCGCTGCGCTTCTTCCCAGCACTGGGCCCAGGGCGGCGAAGGGGCGCTCGAACTCGCCGACGCGGTGCTCGACGCCTGCCGGGAAGGGGTCAAATTTCAATACCTGTACCCGCTGGAGATGAAACTGCGCGACCGCGTGGAGCATATCGCCAAAGAAGTGTACGGCGCTGATGGAGTTGCCTGGACGCCCGAGGCGGAAGCCAAATCCAAAGCGCTCGAATCCGACCCCAAGTACGCCGACTACGCCACCATGATGGTGAAGACGCACCTCAGCTTGAGCCACGATCCGGCGCTTAAGGGAGTTCCAGAAGGTTGGATATTGCCGATCCGCGACGTGTTGGTCTACTCGGGAGCCAAATTTCTCTGCCCGTGCGCGGGCACCATCAGTTTGATGCCCGGCACGTCGTCCAACCCGGGTTTCCGCCGGGTGGATGTGGATGTGATGACCGGGAAGGTATCCGGACTTTTTTGAGGCTCGGGATACGGGATACGGGGCACGGGATTCGAGAAACGGGCGAAACTCGACCCCCGGATTCAAAGAGGCATGGGACGTAGGACTAGGAATTGGTGATGAGAGCGAACCCCGTATCCCGTATCCCGATCTTTTAGGAGCTGGCGATGTATCTTGATACCGCTTTTCTCTTCCAGGGAATGAAGGAGGAAACTCGCCGCAAGATCCTGGACGCCGCAACGGTGGAATCGCATGCGCCGGGCACGTTCATCTTTCGTGAGGGCGAGGCGGCCAAGGGTTTCTACATTCTAAGTGAGGGACGCGTGCGGCTGAGCTTGGGGCACAGGGAACTCCTGGCCTATGTCTCGAGCGACCCGGGCGATGCCATCGGCTGGTCGAGCCTGGTGGAGAACGAGACCTACACGGCGTCTGCGGAATGCCTGGTTCCTGTCAAGGTCCTGAAGATCCAAAACCAGCGGCTGGAGCAAATTCTTCGAGAAGATTGCCCCAGCGGCCTGATTTTCTACAAGCGCTTGGCGGCATTGATCGGCCGCCGCCTGGTCAAGAGCCACAAGGCAGCCCTCTCCTTGCACGGAGAACGCGAGCCGCAGCCGGGGGGGTAAGGACAGTGACAAGTGAGCCGATTGCCGATGGTCGATTGACGATTGAAGGAAGGCGAACTCCCACATTCAATCGTCAATCATCAATCGTCAATCGTTTCGGGGAGATTTGAATGGTTGCAAACAATGAACCCGGGCCGGGGAACCACTTGCGCGTGGCGCTGGAGCGGAAAGAGTTCTTCTGCACTGCGGAGCTGGTGCTCGGCCGGGACCACAACGTCCAGGAGGCGGAAACATTCGTCAAGGAAGCCGCCGCCGAAGCCCAGGGTATCAAGATCATCAGTGTGACCGACCTGCCGGGTGGCAACCCGGCGCTGCCGCCGGAAGCGTTCGTCACGGCCATCAAGGAAAAAGGCCTGACGCCCATCGCGCATCTCACCGGCAAGGACGGAAACCGTTCCTCCCTGGAAAGCCGCCTGCACATGCTGGCGCGCCAGGGCGTGGAAAACCTTCTGGCTTTGACGGGTGACGCGCAGAAAGAAGGTTTCGCCGGCAGGGCGAAACCCGTTTATGACCTGGACTCCGTGCTCATCCTCTGGCTGCTCCAGGTGATGCGCAAAGGCATCGAGTACAACCTCGGCCCGCGCACCATCCACAGCACGCCTTTCGATTTCTTCGCCGGCGCCGTCGTGAACCCTTACAAGGTCCACGAGGCCGACCAGATGATGCAGTTCTACAAAATGCAACTGAAAATCGCCGCGGGAGCGCAGTTCATCATCACGCAGTTGGGATACAACCTGCGCAAGCTGTATGAACTGAAGCAATACATGGACCGCGAAGGCGTGGGGCACGTCCCGGTGCTGGCCAACGTTTACGTCCCCACAGCGAAGATCGCGCAGATGATGCAGGCGGGGGAAGTGGCGGGTTGCGTCATCCCCAACGAACTCATCCAGTGCCTGGAAAAAGAAAAGAAGCCGGAACGCCTGGAGCGTGCGGCGCTGATGGTGGCGGCGGTGAAGGATCTGGGATTTGCCGGGGCGCACATCGGCGGCTTCAACCTTTCGCATCGGGATTTCATGACTATCGGCGAGCGGGCCGCGGCGATCGGCGGCGACTGGCGAAACCATATGGACGAATTGATCCTGCCGGTGGCCAAGGAATTCTACCTGCTGCCCCCGGGCCAAGACGGGTTCAGCGACAGCAACGGCCAATACCAACTCGCCAGCTCCAAGCCGCACGCCACGGTTACGCAGTGGCTATCCAAGCAAGTCCACCGGCACTTCATCGCCGACGGTTCCTGGGGCGCTCGCTTTTTCGGCGCCCATTTGAAGACCAATGGCAAATCCAATTCCTGGCGCCATGGCCTCTGGTACCGGCTGCTCGAGCCGTCCAGCCTCTACCGCCAAGCCACGCTGGGATGTAAGAACTGCGGAGACTGCCTCCAGGACCACCTCGATTACGCCGGTTGCTCGATGCGCTGGTGTTACAAGGAGCTGCGCAACGGTCCTTGCGGCGGCTCGCGAATCGACGGCACCTGCGAAGCTCGCCCGGAATTGCAATGCATCTGGAACGTGATTTACAAAGGCGCGCTGGCGATGGGAGACGATCCCAAGAAGTTCGCCCATAAGCTGATCCCGCCGCGCGACTGGGCTTTGGACGGAACCAACGCCCTGGCCAATCGCTTCGCAGGGCTGGATAACCTCGCGAAGCGAATCGAGCTGGGAGAGGGCGGAAAGCAGAAGGCAGAAGGCAGTAGGCAGAAGGCGGAGGGCAGTGAGCGATAAGGTGCACGCAACGGCGGGGTAGGGCAGAATTGTGGTCTCTGCGTTCTGCCTACTTTCTGATTAACGGAGGAAATTAGAGTTTATGCTTATCATCGGTGAATTGATCAACTGTACCCGCAAAAAAGTAGGCGCCGCAGCGGCGGCAAGGGATGCGGAGTTCTTCCAGGAAATCGCCCGCCGGCAGGTGGCCGCCGGAGCCGACCTGCTGGATGTCAACGGCGGTTTGCCCGGACAGGAGGTGGAAGTCCTGCCGTGGCTCGTGAACATCGTGCAGGAAGCTGTTCCTGTGCCGTTGTGTCTCGACAGCGCCGACCCTGAAGCCCTGCGCCGCGCTTTGCCCTTGTGCAAGCAACGCGCCATGATCAACTCCATCACCGATGAGCGGACGCGGATTGAAGCGCTGCTTCCCATCCTGAAAGAGTTCCGCCCCAAGGTGATCGCGTTGTGCATGGGAGAGGCGGGTCCGCCTTCGACCGCCGAAGAGCGCCTCGCGACTGCGTGCCACCTGGTGGACCGCCTCCTGGCCGAAGGCTTTGTGCTCGACGATATTTATGTCGACCCCTGCGTGTTGCCGGTCTCGACCGCCCCCGAACATGGCAAAGCCATCCTGGACGGCGTGGGCCTGATCGCCACTCGCTACCCGGGCGTGCACATCAGCGCCGGCGTCAGCAACGTGTCGTTTGGCCTTCCCGTGCGCAAGCTGCTCAATGAGACGTTCGCCGTCCTGCTGATGGCGCGGGGCCTGGACGCCGGCATCGTGGACCCCTGCGACCCGCAGCTTATGGCCAATATCCGCGCCGCGGAAGCGCTGCTGGGACGCGACGAGTACTGCGCAAACTATTTGCGTGCGTTCCGGGAAGGGAAGCTCGAGGCGCCAACTGCGGCGTAGGATTGCCGATTTTCGATTGTCGATTGACGATTGACAGTCGAAATTCATGCTTCGTCAATCGACCATCGTCAATCGACAATTATGCACATATTGATCCAACAACTCGTTTCGCAAGGACCTATCCTCACCGACGGGGCTTGGGGAACGGAGTTTCAGGCGCGCGGTCTCGAAGCCGGTGAGTGTCCGGACGTCTGGAACCTGACGCATCCCGACCGTGTGGAAGCGGTGGCCCGCGCTTACGTGGAGGCAGGGAGCCAGGTTATCCTGACCAACACGTTTCGCGCCAATCGTCTGGCGCTCGAGCGCCCCGGGTTCGCGGGCAAGCTCCAGGAAATCAATCGCCGGGGCGTGGAAATTTCCCGTCGTGCCGCCGGGGGCCAGGCGCGCGTTTTCGCTTCCCTCGGGCCCAGCGGCAAGCTGTTAATGATGGGAGAGGTCAGTGAAGATGAACTCCGCGCAGCTTTTACTGAGCAGGCCCAAGCCCTGGCCGAAGCCGGCGCGGACGCCCTGATCTTCGAAACCATGAGCGATTTGGCGGAAGCGAAGGTGGGCGTTCAGGCGGCGCGCGCAACGGGCCTGCCGGTAATCGTCTCCATGGCGTTTGATTCCGGAAAGAACCTCGACCGCACCATGATGGGCACGACGCCGGAAGAAGCCGCCGCCGATCTCACCGCCGCAGGCGCCGATGTCATCGGGGCCAACTGCGGGCAAGGGATCGAAAGCTACGCTCCCCTTGCGAAGCGGCTCCACAGCTCGACCCCCCTCCCCATCTGGATCAAGCCTAACGCCGGTCTGCCGCAGCTTGTCGAGGGTCGAACGCAATACCAGACGACCGCGCAGGAATTTGCCCGGCATGCGCCGGCCTTGCTCGCGGCGGGAGTGAATTTCCTGGGCGGGTGCTGCGGAACCAACCCGGAGTTCATTCGCGCCCTGGGGAAGGCGGTTAGTAGCAGGTAGAAAGCATGCGTCTAAAGCTCCTCAGTTGCGAAATCTTCTTCCGCGAATTTTGCGCTTGTGTGGCGCGCTCCCCGCACACGGTGGACATCGAGTTCTTACCCAAGGGGCTGCACGACATCGGGTGCGAAGAGATGCAGGCGCGTTTGCAGGCGGCGGTCGATCGCGTCGAAGAGCGCCAGTACGACGCCCTGCTGCTCGGCTACGCACTCTGCAACAACGGCATCGTGGGACTGCGCGCCAAACATATCCCCCTGGTGGTTCCCCGCGCCCACGACTGCATCACGCTCTTCCTGGGCAGCGCGGCCCGCTACCTGGATTATTTCCAGAATCATCCCGGCGTGTATTTCAAGACCACCGGCTGGATCGAGCGCGGCGAGGCGGACGGCGAGCTGGGTCAACTGGCTTTGGGGAACAAATTGGGTTTGAAGCAAAGCTATGAAGAAATGGTGGCCAAGTACGGGGAGGACAACGCCCGCTACCTGTGGGAGGAATTCGGCAAAAACCTGGCCCGGCACTACACCCAGTTCACCTTTATCGAAATGGGCATCGAACCGGACGCGAGCTTTGAGCAGCGCGCCCGCGACGAAGCGAAGGAGCGCGGGTGGGGCTTCGAGAAGCTCCAGGGCGACATCGGAATGATCCAGCGCCTGGTGAATGGCGACTGGGACGCCAAGGAATTTCTGGTGGTGCAACCCGGCCATCGCATCGTGGCGAGTTACGATGAGGGAATCGTAAGAGCAGTGAACAGTGACGAGTGACGAGCCAGCGGAAGAGCAGTGATGAGTGAAGAGGCAGCAACGACCGAAATTCCAAAATTGAAACTCGAAAATCGCGGGGAGTTTCGGCTCTCGTCTTTCGCTTGCTCGTCACTCGTCACTTGTCACTCGTCACTGCTCTCTTCGCTCCCCACTTGTAACCAGAGGTTAATTTCATGAACGGATGCGAACGCATTCTCGCCCGGCTCGCGGGCAAGCCGGCCGACAGTCTTCCTTTCATGCCCATGACCATGATGTTTGCATGCGACCGTATCGGCGCGCGGTATCGCGATTACTCCACCGATTACCGCGTATTGGTCGCGGGGCAAATCCACACGGCGGATGAATTCGACTTCGATTACGTCAACACCATGTCGGACCCTGCCTGCGAGGCGGCGGACTGCGGCGCCTCCGTAAAGTTCTTCCCCGATCAACCACCCGCGCTCGACGAAGCCCACGCTTTGCTGGCCGACAAAAGCAAGTTGCGCGATTTGAAGGTTCCTGATCCCGCGACCGGCACGCGCATGAGCAATCGCTTGAAGGCCCTGCGTCTTTACCGGCAACAGGTGGGCAAACAGAAGCTGATAGAGGGCTGGATTGAAGGTCCCATCGCGCAGGCCGCCGACCTCAGAGGCGTCAACACCTTGATGACGGATTTCTTTGACGACCCGCCCTTCATCCACGACTTGTTCGCTTTCGTCGTGGAACTCGAATTGGCCTTTGCCAAGGCCCAGGTGGAGGAAGGGGCGGAGCTGATGGGGGTGGGAGATGCGGCCGCGTCGCTGGTGGGTCCGAAGTTCTACCGGGAGTTCGTCTGGCCTTATGAAAAGCGTATGATGGAGGGCTTGCGCGCGATGGGTGTGCACTCGCGGTTGCATATCTGCGGCAACACGCGACCGCTTCTCGGGCTCATGGGTGATCTCGGGTGCGACGTGGTGGATCTCGACTCGCTCGCGCCGCTGGCTGAGGCGCGTGCGGCCATGGGGCCCAATCAGGTGTTGCTGGGAAACATCGATCCCGTGCGCGTCCTCCGCAATGGGACGCCCGAAGAGGTTTACGCCGCGGCGGCCGAATGCCATCGGCAAGCGGGTGACCGCTTCATTGTCAGCGCGGGGTGCGAAGTGCCGCGCGATACGCCACCCGAGAATCTGCGCGCCCTGTTGAGCTATGCGCGGGAACACGCGGTGGGAGAAGCTAGGAGCTAGAATGCCTAGCTTCTAAGTTATGCCTAAACAGGAAACATTCCGAATAACATTACGTCCGTTGCAAACGGACATAACCGCCCCCCGGGGAACTCCTTTGCGCGACCTGTTGTTCGCACAAGGAGTAGAATTCCCCTGCGGAGGGCAGGGCCGCTGCCGCGGCTGCCGCATCCACGTGCTGGAAGGAGCAGCGGCCGTCAACGCCGCGCAGCGCGAGCGCCTGAGCACGGAGGAGCTCTCGAACGGCTGGCGGCTAGCCTGCCAGTGCTCGCTTGAGGATGATCTGGTCATCGAGCTGCGCCAATGGGACGCCGCCATCCTGGTGGACGAGAGTCCCTTCGCCTTCGAGGCGCGGCCGGGCCTGGGTGTGGCAGTGGACCTGGGAACGACCACGTTGGTCGCGCAGTTGGTTGACCTCACGAGCGGGCGCGTGCTGGGCGTGCGCACCGCGCTCAATGCCCAGGCGCGGTTTGGCGCCGATGTGATGAGCCGCATCCGTTTCGCGTTGACGGAAGGCGGGCAGCAGGAGCTTTGCGACATCATTCGCTTGGAAATCGGCAGCTTGATCGAGCAACTGGTGATTGCGGCGCAGGCGCCCGCCGAGGTTCAAGACATCGTCCTGGTGGGTAACACCGTAATGCACCACCTGTTCTGCGGACTGGATGTTGAGCCGCTCTCGCGCTACCCTTTTGAGTCGGAGCACCTCGGGCTCCAGACGCTCACCGCCCGCGAATTGGGATGGAGGGTCGCCGGCAACCCGCGCGTGCGCTTTCTCCCCTGCCTGGGTGGATTCGTGGGCAGCGACATCCTGGCCGGCATCCTGGCCACGAACCTCGGCGAGCGCGTGGACCTGAATGCGCTGGTCGACTTGGGCACGAATGGAGAGATCGTGATCGGCCATCGCCAGCGCTTGCTGTGCGCTTCGACGGCCGCCGGGCCGGCCTTTGAGGGTGCACGGATTTCGATGGGTATGCGCGCCTCGACCGGCGCCATCTCCGAGGTGAACGTGGAAGGTGATAAACTGCACTGCCGGGTTCTGGGAAACGTTCCACCCCAGGGATTGTGCGGAAGCGGGCTGGTAGATGCCGTCGCGGCCGGGCTCGACCTGGGCAGAATCCTGCCCTCCGGACGCTTCGCCAATGGCACGGGGGCGTGGGAACTCTCCCCGCCAGTGACGTTGACCCAGGGGGACATCCGCGAGTTGCAACTTGCCAAGGGGGCCATTGCCGCCGGCTTCCGGATCCTGCTCGAGCGGCTGGGCGCGTCTCCGCGGGATGTCAAAAAACTCTTTCTCGCGGGGGCCTTCGGCAATTACATTAACCGCGCGAGCGCGGAGCGAATTGGCCTGCTCGGCATTCCCTCTGATAAAGTTGAGGCGGCCGGCAACACGGCGCTGCTGGGGGCGAAACTCGCGCTCTTCCGCCCCGATGGGGAGGACGGCTCCTACGCCCACCTCCAAGGCAAGATCGAGCACGTGGCACTCAACGCTGACGCAAGTTTTGAAGAAACCTTTGTGGAGGAACTGGGTTTTCCGACCTATGTCTAACTTAAAAAGGAGACTCGTATGACACGCTTTGAAGAACTCCGACAGGCAATCATCGATGGGAAGGCTCCCGTCGCCAAGGAACTGACCGACCAAATGCTGAAGGAAGGAATTCGGCCGGCCGAATTTTTCCCTAACGCCATCATTCCGGCCATGGATGAAGTGGGACGCCGTATGCGGGAATGCGAATTCTTCATTCCTGAAGTGCTGATTGCCGCGCGTGCGGCGCGTGCCTCGACGGATATCCTGCGGCCCCTGCTGGTGGGCGACGAGACCGTCAAATCCGCCGGCACGGTGGTGTGCGGTACCGTGAAGGGCGACCTGCACGACATCGGCAAAAACATCGTGGCCATGATGCTGGAAAGCGCCGGCTTTCAAATTATCGACCTGGGCGTGGACGTCACACCGGAGAAGGTCGTGGAAGCGGTCCAAAAGCACCACGCCAATATCGTGGCGCTGTCGGCGCTGCTCACCACCACCATGGTGAATATGAAGGCGGTGATTGAAGCACTGACCGCGGCCGGACTCCGCGATAAGGTGAAAGTGCTGGTGGGCGGCGCCCCCGTCACTGAAACCTGGGCGCGCTCGATCGGCGCGGATGGCTATGGCAAGGATGCGCCAGCGGCGGTGGACTTGGCAAGGCACGTCGCCGCCTGACGAGCACGATGAGGAAAAATGCTGAGGCACGCCGCGACCTTTGCCGTCGCGGCGTGGAGGTAGGAGTTAGACCATGATGAACTCACGTGAGCGAGTCCGGCTGGCACTTGCCCACCAGGAACCGGACCGTATCCCTCTCGACCTGGGCGCGACCTCGGTGACCGGGATGCATGTCGATACCGTCTATCGGCTGCGGCAGGCGCTGGATTTGGATGGTCCCGGTACACCCGTCAAGATCATCGAGCCCTTCCAGATGCTGGGCGAGATCAAGCCTGACTTGCGGGACGCCTTGGGAATCGACACGGCGCTGCTGACCGGCACGGGGACGGCGTTCGGCTTCAAGCTGGAAGGCTGGAAAGAGTGGAAAACGTTCGGCGGCACGCCGGCGCTGGTCCCCGCGGGGTTTAATACCCGGACCGTGCCCAACGGCGACCTGCTTTTGTACCCGCAAGGCGACCTGTCGGCCTCACCCTCCGCGCGCATGCCGCGGGGGGGATATTACTTTGACGCCATCGTCCGGCAGGAGCCTTTGGACGAGAACAACCTGCGCATCGAGGATAACCTGGAAGAGTTCGGCGCCATTACCGCCGAGGAACTGGAGCACTACCGCCACACCGCCGAGGAACTTTACACGTGCACCGACAAGGCGCTGGTGCTGAGTTGGGGCGCGCTGTCGCTCGGCAACATCGCGCGGGTTCCCGGACCGAGTTTGATCAACCCCAAGGGGATTCGCGACATCGAGGAATGGTATATCAGCCTGAGCTCGCGGCGTGACCACATCTACAAGATCTTCGAGCGTCAGACGGAGATTAACCTCGAGAACCTGCAAAGGATTTATGAGGTGGTGGGCAACCGTGTGACCGCGGCCTACCTTACCGGCACGGATTTCGGCGCTCAGAATGGGCCCTTCATTTCCCCCAAGACTTACCGGCAACTGTTCCAGCCTTTCCACAAGCAGGTTAACGACTGGGTTCATCGCAACACGGAGTGGAAATGCTTCATTCACAGTTGCGGTTCCGTCTGGGCGCTGCTGGAGGATTTCATCGCCGCCGGCTTCGACATCTTGAACCCGGTGCAGTGCTCGGCGGCGAACATGAATCCTTTTGATCTGAAAACGAAATTCGGCAGCCGGATGACCTTCTGGGGCGGTGGCGTGGACACGCAACATACGCTGCCTTTCGGGTCCGCGAAAGACGTTCGCAACGAAGTGTGCGAACGGATCAGGGCCTTCGGTCCCGGCGGAGGCTTCGTGCTCAATGCCGTCCACAATATTCAAGCGCTTGTGCCAGTAGAAAACGTGCTCGCCATGTACGAAGCGGCGCGTGAGTACGGAACCTATCCCTTGCGTCTGGGCGCCGCGGCGTAGGCGGGAGAGGACTCTCATGTTGACCTCACGTGAACGGGTCAATCTTGCTTTGAATCATCAGGAAGCCGACCGCATACCGGTCGACCTCGGTGCGAGCCCGGTGACCGGAATGCAGGTCGATACGGTTTATAAGCTGCGTCAGGCGCTTCGCCTGGATGCGCCCGGCACACCCGTGAAGGTGGTGGAACCCTATCAGATGCTGGGTGAAATCAAGGCTGACCTGAGGGAAGCCCTCGACGTCGACGTAGTGGGCCTGGGAAAGCGCGCCACGATGTTCGGTTTCAAAAACGATAACTGGAAAACCTGGACGACCTTTGCGGGGACGCCGGTGCTGGTTCCCGAAGGCTTCAATACCGATCCGGATGCCAACGGCGACATCCTGATGTATCCGGAGGGAGACAAGTCTGTCCCGCCCAGCGGTCGCATGCCGAAAGGCGGCTTCTATTTTGACTCCATCCCCCGCCAAGTCGCGCTCGATGACAACCATCTGAAACTTGAAGATAACCTGGAAGAGTTCGGTCCCATCTCCGGCGAGGACTTGGCAGATCTTGGGCGCGAGGCGGAAAGAATCTGGAAGGAGACTGACAAAGCCCTATTGGGGAACTTCGGAGGAACCGCTTTCGGCGACATCGCGCTGGTCCCCGGGCCCTGGCTGAAACATCCCAAGGGAATCCGCGACGTCGAGGAATGGTACGTCAGCACCGTGACGCGGCGGGATTTCGTTTACAAGATCTTCGAGCGTCAGTGCGAGATTGGAATCAACAATCTCGCCAAGATACACCAGGTCGTGGGTGAGCGGGTGACGGCGGTTTTCGTTTCAGGAACTGATTTTGGCCAGCAAAACGGACCGTTTATCTCTCCCCAGACCTATCGGGACCTCTTCAAGCCATTTAATAAAGCTGTTAATGACTGGGTCCATAAAAACACCAAGTGGAAGACCTTTGTGCATTCGTGCGGCTCCGTCCGGGCTTTAATTCCCGACTTCATTGAGGCGGGTTTCGACATCCTCAATCCCGTACAATGCTCGGCAGCGCGCATGGCACCGGATGAGCTAAAGAAGGAGTTTGGCGAGCGCGTGACCTTCTGGGGCGGGGGGGTGGATACCCAGAAAACTCTGCCTTTTGGAACGGCCGAAGACGTTCGCAAGGAGGTCTCGGCGCGCTTGCATGCTTTTGGAAAGGGCGGCGGATACATCTTCAACACCACGCACAACGTGCAGGCCGGTATCCCGATTGAGAACGTCCTGGCCATGTACGAGACGGTGCGCAACTGTGGGCGGTACTGAGAAAGCAGTTGTTAGGAGTCAGCAGCCAGAAGGTGGAAGGCTGAATGCAGTAGGCAACAAGCGACGTGTACGAGTCCCTGCCAGCCAGGATAAGCACCAAGCCAAGGGACGGCCTTGATTCTGCAGCCCTCTCCCCAATCACTCCACGCGAAATAGCATTCCGGCTCCGGGGGCGAGCCAAGCGTCCGGCACTTCCCCAGTCTCCTTTCCCGTGAAGGACGAGACCCAGATCAGTTTTTTACCTTCCTGTTTCAGGCGAATCCGGAAGGTGAATGACTGTTGCAGATCTTTATTAACCAGCATGAGATAAGGGCGGCCCTGGGAATCTTCAAATTCCCCGAGGAGGAAGCGCGACTCATTCGCGTGGCGCAGAGAGGGCGTACTAACCTCAACCGTCTGCACCAGCTTGCTTTCCGCAAGCGGGTGACCCTCAACAGGCACGTCGCGCCAGTGGAAAACACCCGTGCTATGCAGATGAATCAAAGTCGGCGCCAGAGCATGGATTTGATAATTGATGCGCCGCAGCATATCCCAAGTCGGCGTGCGGTAGCCGAACTGATCGATGGGACCCAGGCGGTGGTTTCCGCCCGGGTCAGTGAAATAAGTGTAGTATTCAATGCCACGCCCTCCGTAAGCCAGGGTGCTGTACACCTGGAGGCCGAGCGTAGCGTCAGACGCCACCATGTATTCGTAGTGGGCGGTCGAGAGGATGCAATTCCAAAAGGGGATCTTGGCTTCCAGGCTCACCCGGCGCGCGAATTCGAGATTCGTATAAAACAGATCGCGCATCTCACCTTGCACCAGCGAATAGTCGTCGTAACTGAGGAAGGGGGGATGAACCTTTTGCACAAATTCCCGCATGTAAGTTTCGTAGTCGTCGGTGCCCGTGTAAGCGCGGCCACCGAAGACGGCGAAAAGGTTTATGTAAGGCCACGCGCCGGGCAGGGCCTCGGTCACGAGACTCGCGACGTGCCCCAATCCCGGGAACATCGTCACGCGCGGTTCGTCTCGCAGGATAAAGCCGAGGACCGCGGGATTGCCCTCGACCTCGTGAACCGCGGCAGCGATATTCTTCTTGAGTTCTGAATCCGGGGGCAACTTTTCCCAGTCATACCCGCCCACCCGGCCATCCGAAACGAAACAAGCCAGACCCGCCGCCCGCACACGTTCCACAACCTCGGGCGCACAGAATCCGGCGATATTGAGGCCGGCCTCTTTCATCAGCCGCAACTGTTCCGGGTCGGAAGGCGCGTTGTCCCACGCCATCACGGCAAAATCATGCGGGTTGACAGGGTGCGGCGGGGTGACTGCCGTGGCATTCGTGAGTGTTCCCAGCAGCACAAGCACCAAGACGCGAATTGGTTTCCCACCATCCATCGTTCCCTCGCTTGCTGCGGGAGCCGACTTCACGATTCTCACTCCCTCCACCGCGGCGCCCCTCCGGCCTCCTGACGGCGTGCCGGCAAGCTGCGACGATTCTCTTCCCACGTCAAGGTGACTGTCAAGGAAGTCGACGGAAGCGCGGTCCATCAAGCCGCGGCCCGGTGGGGGATGGTATAATTTCCCGCGACGCTTCGACCATGAAAACGCTGGAGGAGTACATTACGCTGGCGGGGCAGAATCATGGCCACATGTGTCCCGGCCAGGTGCTGGGAATTCGCATGGCGATCTACGGCCTCCGGGCGCTGGAGTTTGACGATCCGATAAAGTACCGCAAGCGCCTGTTGACTTTTGTTGAAATCGATCGATGCGCGACCGATGCCGTCAGCCTGGTGACGGGCTGCCGGCTGGGAAAGCGCTCGCTCAAGTTTCGTGATTACGGCAAGGTGGCGGCCACTTTCGTCGATCTGGAAACCGGCCGCGCGGTCCGCATCGTGGCTCGCGACGATTCCCGCGCGCGAGCCAGAGCGATGTTTCCCGAACTTGCCGATCCCCACCAGGCGCAACTCGCAGCTTACAAGGTGATGGGCGACGGCGAGTTGTTCACGCTCCAGCGCGTGCGCGTGACGCTCGACGCGACGGACCTTCCCGGCAGGCCGCGTTCACGCGTGAACTGCGAGCGTTGCGGTGAGGGTATCAACGACGTCCGCGAACGCCGCATCGAGGGGCGAATCTTGTGCCAGCCGTGCGCCGGTGAAGGTTACTATGAAGAGCTCCCCGAGGCATAAGCGGCTCGCCCCCTTCCCGCCTCGGGCATTCGAAAGAGACCAATGAGTGACCAACCTTCCAATGTTCCTGCCGGCCCAGGGGATTACGGGGTAGCTCCCCGACGCTCCTGGCCCGTCGTCACCTTCGCCATCCTCGCACTTAATCTGCTGATTTTCCTTCTGGAGATCTACGCCGGGGGATCAAGTAACACCCAAGTCCTCCTCAGCCTCGGCGCGGCGTACGGTCCCTACTTCCGGCGAGGCGAGTGGTGGCGTCTGGTCATGCCAATGTTCCTCCACGGCGGCTGGCTTCATATCTTGGGGAACAGCTATGCGCTCTATTTTCTGGGACCTATTCTGGAGCGGGTGTATGGGTACGGCCGCTACGCCACAATTTACGTCGCCGCCGGTATGGGCGGCGCTTTCCTTTCCATGGTGTCCTCGAATAACATTTCGGTGGGAGCTTCCGGGGCCATTTTCGGGATTGCCGGCGCGATGCTCGTCACCGGCTACCTTCATCGCGACGTAATCCCCCCGCGCTGGGGCCGTGCTTTCGGACGGGGAATGATCCCTTTCATCCTCCTGAACCTGGCCATTGGGTTTTCCGTGCACGGCATCGACAACTGGGGACACTTGGGGGGATTAGCCAGCGGGGTGCTGCTGGCGTTCGTCATTCCGCCCCCCCGGCAGGTTCTCGCTTACGGGGAAATGGCTGAACCTCCTTCACAAGCCATGGGCCTCCTCCCCTTGGCGGTAGTGATCCTTGCCATGTCAGCGACGGGGGACCATTACCGCACGTCGCAGGCCGTCAGCCGATTGCTCACGGAGGGCACGCGCCTCGAGGCTGCCCAGCAATACGACCGCGCGCTCCAGGTTTTCCAGGAAGCCGCCCGGCGGGACCCCCACGACGAACGGCCGCACCTCCAACTGAGCGCGCTTTACCTCGTGCAGAAGAGTTACGACCAAGCCCAACGAGAGTGCGAAGAAGCGATTCGCCTAAATCCCGACGACCCCGAGGCGCGCTTGCGACTGGGCATGGTCTACCGCCTGAAAGGGGACCTTCCCAGAGCCCAGCAGATTTTCGAAGCCGTCCTGGGGAAGAATCCTCAGACGGCGGAGGGCCAGAGGCTGCTGGCGGATCTTTACGCGGAACAAAAACTTTACGGCGACGCGATCACCCATTACCAGGGCGCCTTGCGCCTCGAGCCCAAAATGGCGGAGGCGCACAACAACCTGGCGTGGCTGTATGTCACGTGCGAGGATTCCAAGTATCGCGACCCGAAGGCTGGTCTGGATCACGCACAGCAGGCCGTGGCGTTGACCCAATGGAATGAAGCGGAATTCATCGATACCTTGGCGGAAGCGCACTTTGCCAACGGGGATTATCAGCAGGCGGTCGATATTCAGAGGAAAGCGCTCGCACTCGATCCTGATAACACGGAACTGCAAGAGCATATGACACGCTATCGTAAAGCCGCTGCGATCTGAGTACGGCCCGGATATCCCTCGCTCGACGCCTTATCGAAAGACAGGTGAATCATGCGTCTTTTTAAATGCGGCTGGGGGGTGCGGCGTGCCCTGCAGGCCGCTGCCCTGGCCTGCGGATGGGTGTTTCTGGGGTTCGCCTTGAACCACACGAGCGCCGAGTCAGGGCCCGAGACCGTCTCGCGGCTTGATGTTCCTTTCACCCTGGACGTGCCCACGCCGCATGTGGCCTGGGGGAAGCCTTCCCCCGGGACACCCATTCGGGCCTTTGTCGTCCCCAGCGTAAGCGAGGGCCGCACCCTCGTGGAGCTCGCCGAACGCACCGACCTGCGATTCGATACGGTGATGATTGACGACGCTTGGGACGTCAACACCTGGACCGTGGGGACTGATGAGAACTATGAATCGCGAAACTATAACCTTGTCTATAAATACTTGGAAGAAGATCTCTCGAAGCCAACCCCTTATGAAGTGATGGTCCTGCCCAGCCTGCACGGGTGGAACCGCCTGCCGCCGGCGGTCCGGGAGTCTGTCCGGAAGCGTGTGGAGCAAGGGGCCGGCCTGGTGCTGATCCACCCCACGACCGGCCTGCCTGCTCCCGATGATCCTCCCTCGGAACGGCCCTTGAACAATTTCGCACCGGACTACAGCGTTGCGCCGGACGGGGAGCTTTGGGACCAGTCTCCCTTGGTGGATGTGCTTTCCGACCGGCTCGACAACTCCGGTTTCCGTCAGATCCGGCCGGACGCGGTCACGGCCGGGGCATGGAGCAACGTCGCCGTACATTACATCACTTGCAACGTCCCGCTGGAGACTTTTCCTGCTGCCGACCTGAAACACTAACGATACCGACTGGGTAAGGACTCCACCGCGCTGGCCACCGGGGTGGGCGGTGAGCCGATCATTGCCACCAAGACCTATGGTAAAGGCCGGGTCGTGGCCCTCGGTTTCGTGAACGCCGGCCTCTCGCCCATGATCGACTGGAAAGTAGGGGGACAGCAGGATGACCATTGGTGGGGATACCTGTACTCGCTGCTCGATCGGTCGATTATTTGGGCCGCTCAACGCGAGCCCGGCCTGACCCTCGCCCCGCTGACCCTCTCCGAGGAGCGGCGCAAGATGCTGGATTTGCAGCTTGTGAACTCGTCTTCGCTCCCCTCCGCGGAGGTCATGGCGGATTTCTGGAACGAATGGGGTGAGAAGGAAGGCTCGACGGGGATCTCCCTGAACCTCAAACCCGGCTTAAATCCCGCGACCATCGAAATCCCTCCGAATCTCTCCGCGGGCCGTCACACGGTTGACGTGATCGTGACGGCGGACGACAAACACTACGACTGGGGGAGCGTGGTCTTCACGATTCCCCAACCCGATGAAATCACCTCGCTCGCGACAGGCCGGGAATTCTATACCCGCGGCGAGGACCTCCAGGTGTGCTTTGACACGCGCTCGAAATCTCCCCAGCGATACACGGTGGAGTTATTCGACAACCGCGGCCGCTTGCTGGCCCGTCAAAAAACGACCATGGTTCCGCGAGTTCCGCCCCCCTCACCGCGACGCTGCCCGTAGGGAATTACACGACCTCCATCGGCTGGGTGCGGTTGACACTACTGGATGCGGACGCCGGCCGCGAAAGAAAAATCGACCGCCGGCAGGTGCGCGTGAATTTCTCCAGCTTGGACCGCGGCTTCGGCGCCTATGAGTTGATTTTGCCCTGGCATGGACCTCCTTCCTACCAACCCTGGACGCCGACGCTTGACACGCAGTTCCGCAAGCTCGATGTCACCGTGATGGAAAATCCCGAGCGCAATTTTAAGATCATCGCGCAGGTTGAGTCCCCTGGCTTCGGCGTCTATTGGCACTACCGCAAGAGTTATCTCCAGCAGAAGGACAAGTTCCTGGATACGGGCGATAAGCAGTACCTCATCCGGGAACCGGACTTGTCCAGCGAGGCGTGGCTGGAGACGTTGCGGCAGAAGATCCGGGACTCGATGGCGAAATATCTTCCCTATCATCCACTCGCCTATTATCTCGCCGATGAATCCTCCCTGACGGCTTACGGCGACCCCCTGGATTTCTCCTGGTCGGGACCCACGCTGGCCAAGTTTCGAGAATGGCTCAAAGCGCAGTATGCAAACCTGGAAGCTTTGAATTCCGAGTGGGAGACGCACTTCCAGAGTTGGGAAGAGGTTTTACCCCTGACCACTTCCATGGCGCAAGCCAAGGGTAACTACGCGGGCTGGATGGATCACCGTTCCTTCATGGAGCAGGTCTTCACCCAGGCGGTGCGTGTGGCGGCGGACACCGTGCGGCAGCAGGATCCCGGGGCGCTGGTAGGCCTGTCCGGGACGCAGGCTCCCGGCCCCTCGAACGCCGTTAACTGGTACTTGCTGGATCAGATTGTGGATTACCTGCAGCCCTATTCGGAGGACAACCAGGACGAACTCCATCGCACTCTGCATCCCGGGCAGATCCTGACGGGGTTCACGGGGTACCAAAGCCACGGGAAAGCACTGCGGTACGAGCTTTGGCACCGGCTTTTTCACGGCCAAACCGGCGCTTCGCTCTTCTGGCAATACACGGCGGTGAACGCGGACCTCACTCTGACCGAACAGGGCCGGAATCTGTCCGATTCCATCAACGAATTCCCCCAAGAAGGGCTTGCCCTGCTTCTCCGGCGCGCGCGGAGAGAAAACTGCGGTATTGCCGTCCATTACTCGCTTTTGAGTGTACGAGGCCAGTGGATTACTGACGGGCGCATCGTTCCTCACGAGATTTCGAATGGCGACGCAACCTCCGCTCACCTGAAGCGTTTTCACCAGAATCGAACGGCGTGGCTGGAGGCGCTGGAGGACGCGGGCTTCCAGTATGACATTCTCACCACCGAACATATCGAAGCGGGACAACTGGCGGGATACAAGGTGCTGGTTCTTCCTGATTCCCTCGCGCTCTCGGACGCGGAACAAGCGGCGATCCGGCAATTCGTGGAAAGTGGCGGCTTGCTGGTCTCCGACGCGGAGACTGGCTTGATGGACGGCCACGCGCGCTGGCAAACGGCGGGACGCCTCGACGACGTTTTGGGGGTCCAGCGCATCACCCCCGGCTCCGCACCCGGCAATCCTACGCCCGTCAAAGCACGGCTGCTGCTGGGAGCGACACCGTCCGACGTGGAGTTGCTTCCCGTCGATGCCACCCTGCGTACTACCACCGGCCAACCCGGTGCAGCCGCCGGCAGCACGCTTTTTCTGGTGGATTATCGTTTCGGCCGCGGCCGATCGATTCTCCTCAATTTCTGGATGACCGACTACGCGGGTTTTCGCAAGACCGAGGCACAACGGTCGCGCCTCATCCTGATACGAACGGTTCTAAGTTTGGGGGGTGTCTTCCCTGTGGCGGATGTGCGAAAAAGCTCCGGCGAAGAGCTGGCTTGTTCGGAGGTGATGGCATTTCAAAAGGGGGCCGCCCGCATTCTGGCAGTTCTTCCCGAACCGGAGTGCGCCGATGCCGGCCCCATGACCATCAATCTGTCTTCGCCCCAATACGTGTACGACCTGCGGGGGCATCACTTGCTGGGCAGGCTCTCGCGTGTGACCGGAACTCTGGTGGACGGGGAGCCTCTGCTCCTGGCGCTCGTGCCGGCTCCCGTGGCGCATCTCGAAGTCAGCGGCCCCGCGCGGGGGATTCTCCAGGTCAAAGCCGGCGAAATCGCCCACGTATCCCTCCGTCTGGCCCCTTGCCCGGGGGAAGCGGTGGTCGACGGCGCCGCGCATATCGAGGTGCGGAACCCGATGGGGGAGGTTGTCGAGGACTACGGTGGGGACGTGGCCCTTACGAGCCAGGGCGTGGAGTTTCCCATTCCGCTGGCACTGGACGACCGACCCGGAGTGTGGCGCGTCACCGTGCGTGAGCCTTTCAGCCATCAAACCGCGGCCATGACATTCGTCGTGACGCGGTAGAATTCTGCCTGAGTGCGGCGGTCTGTGAGCACCGGTATTCAGTGGTGCAAGCGCTGCTGGGCATAGACCGCCGCGACAGCAAACCAAACTGGCCCACTACTGCCGGCGAAGTTTCCCTTGACGGAATCGCCGCGCAGACGGAGACTAGTGTCCTGGATCTTGCCGTCAGGGGCACTCATCTCTGCGCTATCCGGTGGATTCCACACGGGCCTCTCGACCCTCGCGCTTGAGGCATTGATGCATACCAAAACCCGGCCTGAACCGTGCCCGCTCACGGAGAAAGAATCTCACGCGAGCGAGGGACGCGGGCCTATATCTTGCCGCCGCCCTAGAGTTCTGCTGACGAGTATTTGCCGCCCCATCGGCCCCGCCCATGGCGACGGTCCGAGTGTGGGCTACGAAGTCCTCCACGGGCAGATTACCCGCGCCCAGGGCATTTTCAGCCCGCGCTCTGTGAATTTCACCTACGCGCTGGATTACATCGCCGCCAACCTGGATGCACCCGCCGTGGTGCTCCAGTATCCCTCGCACCGGGAGCTGGCGCGCGAACTGAAGAAAGGACCGGAGTACGTCGGCGTCTCCTTCAACCTGGTCACTTTTCACCGCATGAAAGAGGTGGTGGCCCTGGTGCGGAAGCACGCGCCCCAAGCCAAGATCGTCCTGGGGGGTTACGGGACGGTCCTGGATGACGCCACGCTGGCCCCTTACGGCGACCACATCTGCCGCGGCGAAGGCGTTGCGTACTTCCGTGCGCTCTTGGACGAGCCGCCGCGGCCCATGCCTTACGATCACCCTCTGGTCATGCTCAATCTGAAAGTCTTCTCCATGCCCATGGATCGCACCGGGGTGATTTTTGCCGGCCTCGGGTGCCCGAATGGTTGCGACTTCTGCTGCACTTCCCATTTCTTCAAGCGCCGCCACATTCGATTGCTCCCCACCGGCGACGACATCTTTCGCGTGATCGAGCGCTACATCGAGATCGATCCGCACATGAGCTTGGCGATTCTCGACGAAGATTTCCTGCTCGCCAAAGACCGCGCCCTGCGCCTCCGCGAGCTGGTACTGGAGCGTGGCACGCCGATCTCCGCTTTCGCTTTTGCTTCCGTAAAGGCCTTGAGCCGGTTCACGCCGCAGGAACTGCTGGAGAGCGGCGTCGATGGGGTTTGGGTGGGTTATGAGGGAAAACGCTCCGGCTACGCGAAGCAGCAGGGCAAGCCCGTCGAGGAATTGATCCCGGAATTACGCTCGCACGGCATCACCGTGCTCTCCTCCATGATGCTGGGCTTCGAATATCAAACGCCGGATATCATTCGCGAGGAGATGGCGGAATTCCTGGCGTTGCGCCCCACCTATGCCCAATTCCTGATTTACGGTCCCACGCCTGGGACACCCTTCTTCGAGCGCGTAATGAAGGAAGGACGCCTGCGTCCGGAGATGGCGGCGGACCCGGAGCGTTACTATCGCCACTGCGACGGCTTCACCTCCATGGTGGTGCATCCCACCATGAAGCCCGGAGAGATCGAGGCCTTGCAACGTGAGTGCTTCGACACAGACTTTCGTGTCAATGGACCTTCTATCCTGCGGTCCGTGGAGGTCTGGTTTCAGGGCTGGAAACGCTACCACAATTCTGCCTCTGCCTACTTGCGCGCCAAGGCCGAGCGTTGGGCGGAAGAGGTTCGAAGGGCGTATCCCCTTTTCCGCGTGGCCAAGCAATCCGGGCCAACCCCGGAAGCCGCTGCCAGGCTCGAGGCGGAGATTCGAGCCGCCCTCGGCCCGCCCCGCCTGGGTCAGCGCGCCCTTTCGGTGTTGGCGCCGCTAGCGGCTGCCTGGACGGGCATCACCCTGCGTCATGACTTGTTCCAACACCCCAGGTTAGTGCGCCGCGACTATCGCACCACTCCCTGGGCTCTGCGTGCAGGCGAACTGGGTTCGCTGCGCGTCAGCCTGGAGCGGGCGCTCGACAGCACACTGGTCAAAATCGAAGGGGCACTCGACCGCTCGAGCGCCAAGCGCCTGGCGGCGGGCATCCTCGCCCATCTGCACGGGAATGACGCGCAAGTGAAGGTGGTGGTGGCGGAGGGGACACGGGCCGAGCCGCAAGACCTGCGCCTGCTCGCCCAGCAACTGGCGCCGCTGCGCCACCGCATCTCCATCTCGGTTCCTTCCGCTCCTGAAACCTGGACTTACCTCGAGAGCGCTTAGGGTCCGGGCGCTCTTGTCTGGTGGGGAGACCAGGTATGCTCGATGCAGAGGTTGTCATTTTCCTGGACTTCCGGATCACACTTCAGCTTTCCTTCCACCTCGATGAAGGGGATTCCCGCTTCCTGGAGGCGGAAACGGTTGGAGCGGAAATTGCCGAAGGCCACCTTAAAGGGAGCATAGGACCGAAGATCAACGAGACTCTCAGCGGTCTCGCGAGTGGCGTCCAAGTTGGCGCGAAAATTGACCATGGCGATCCCGGCCACATTCACGCTGAGGATGAGCAACACCAACCAGGAAAGACGGCGCAAATGCGGTTTCTCCACGATGTCCCCGAGAGGCGCCAGCGCCACAAGGGGAATCAGCCACACCTGCGGGGCATAGCGCGCCCACCAGCAGGCAGAAACTGGCAATGCCGATAGAATAATTATCAGAATTATAATGGCCGTGGTGCACGGCGCGGCGCCACCCTGCCACACGCCCATCGCCAGAAGCGCCAAAGACAGCACCATGGCCGCAGGGAACAGGGGGCCGAATCCTCCCGTCAGCACATCGGGCTCCTGGAATGCGGTCCATTCGCCCCGATCAACTTGCCAGGGTGCTTTGAGCGTCGAATGGGGCGGCCAGGTGGAGGATCTGGAGGAAATCGACGCAGCGAGGTTCTGAAGCCGGTTTGCCACCAAGAACGCAGGCGGCGTCGTCTTGGTCATGGTGATTTTCGGAAAGTCTCCTCTCCCGAAAAATGGATAGAACGGATGGCCGTTCTCGAGGGTATTGAACACATAAGGATTCATCCCGATGACGAAAGTCCCGAGCACCAGCGCCAGTACCGTCGTGTAGAAAGGTTTTCGCAAGGGCCGCTTCTGCCACGCCAGCAAGGCAATAAATCCGGCAAGAAAAATCGTGACATACACCAATCCCGTGAACTTTACCTGGATGATCAGGACGGCGGTTTCAAACAACAACAGGTTCACCCAGGGGTTGTAGTCGGTGGCCCAAAGGCAACAGAGCGCGGCCAGGCAGGCAAGGAGCGAAGCCATTTGCCCATCGACATAGAAAGTGAAAATTTGGCAAAGTGCCACGGGATTTGCCGCCACGAGCACGGCCATCGCCACCGGCCAGGCGCTCAGCTTTTTTCGAGAGCCTGCGAAAACCGCCAGCACCATAGAGAACGCCGCGCCAACCAGGAGAATGTTTGCAAACTTGCCGGTTTCGATCCGTCCCGTCAAACGGACCATCGCCGCGGCGACAATCCAAGGCCCTTTGGTGAAGTGAATCAGTTTGACGTTTTGGTCAATGGAGATCGGACTGATGTAACGAGTGACGAGTGGATTCCACCCATGGGCGAGCTGGTAAACTCCTTCCTGATGGTACGCCTGGCCATCAAAAGAGACATCGTAGAAGGCCAGGCTGATCCAAGCGGAAACAGCCACCAGCACGGCCAAGAGCGCAGCCACCACCAGGGTCATGCGGAGGGGGCGATGGCAGTGGAGGCGCGCTCCCCACCCGGACACGAGGCATGTACCCGCGAAGGCGGTGGGCAGTACCCAACCATGAATGGGCATTCTCAGCGCCCATCCGATTTCTGATGTGGCCACGATCAGAAAAAGGAACGTCAGGATCGCCCCGCCTAAAAGATTGGCCAATCCGGGAATGGGAGGTCGCGCACCCACCGTGTTCACGTTCACGGACGGACCTCGCTAGACCTTGGAGTGAACGACGCGGACGGAAGGCATGCCATCGGGCTCATCCACGAGCTCGATATCCTGAAAGATATTCGGGGCTTCTTTCTTGAAGACGCGGAAAACCTCAACCGCCAGCAATCGAATTTCCGTATCCGCGTGCGGGCTGCCACGCAATTCGAGGAAGTGACGCCAAGCACGGGAATTTCCAGTCACGAAAATCTTGGTTTCGGTAGCGTTAGGAAGGATGGAGCGGGCCGCCTGACGCGCCCACTTGCGCCGGTCGCGCGGAGCCATTTCCGGATGCTTCCGTTGCACATACTGGGTGGTGGCTTCCGCCAGATCGGCATAGGCTTGGCGAAGATTCTCGATCGTCTGCTGCCATTTCTCGCGCAGGCCAGGGTCCTCCTGGTAGAGTGGCGGCACCACGTAGCGCGCGTCGCTTTCATCCACGTAGCGCTGGGAGAGCTGCGAATAGCCGAAGCCGGCGCGGTGGCGAACCAGTTCGTGCGTGAGGGCGCGGCTGACGCCGGTGATGAGCAGGCACCACACCGCGTGCTCGAGCACGCTGCCGTGTTTGGAAGTGAGGATGTTGTCCAGGTACTCGCGATTGCTTTTGCGGCCCTTGCCGAACGACATATAACAGGTGCGCCCGGCGATTTCAGCCAAGACCTCAGCGGCCGCGGGCGCATCCGTCGAGAAGGCCATTCCCTCGTCATCGAGGAAGCGCGCCAGTTCTTCCTGCACCACAAGCTGGCGTCCGACAAGGTAGACCCTGGGTTTGCCGATGTAGGGGTCAGAAGATGGAGTTGTGGCCATCAGACTCCAGTCAAACTGGGTAGAGCAAAGTTCCGGGTCTCAAATTGCGGCGCGAAGGGAAAATGCCGGCGCCTGCCCAATACGCCGCTATGCGCGCGGTGTGGTCTTGGTCCCGGCCGGCGCAGTTTCCGCTTTCTTGAAGGCGGCGTACTTCCGCTGGAACCTCTCTACGCGGCCCGCGCTGTCAATGAGCTTCTGCTTGCCCGTAAAGAATGGGTGGCACTTGGAGCAGATTTCCAGGTGCAGGAGATCGCTCTTATAGGTCGAGCGGGTCTTGAAGGTGCTGCCGCACGCGCAAACCACCGTGACATCGTGATAGTTGGGGTGAATGGTCTTCTTCATAGAACTCCCTTTTGGCCCGAGGGCAAGCCTATATCTTACCGGCATCTCCGAAAAGTTTCAATCGAGTTGGTGGCTTATGCCTCCAACTTGAACTTGGTGGAGGCCAAGGCGTACAGGCGGCGCCAGACGAGCCGATTGACGGTGACGACCATAGCTGCCATGCAAATGGTAGCGGCAAGAAGCACCGGGAAGTTTCCGCTATCCGTGGCGTGGCTGATGATGGCGCCCAATCCCACGGTTGACAACGTCTGGCCGCGAAACCGGAAGTATTCCGCCACGATGCTCGCGTTCCAGGCGCCGCCCGAGGCGGTGATCAACCCCGTGATTAAATACGGAAAGATTCCCGGCAAGATCAATTTCTTCCAGCGTTCGGCATCCTCCAACCGGAAGATGCTGCACACTTCCTTGAGGTCCGTGGGAATGGCGCTGGCGCCGGCGATAACATTGAAGAGGATGTACCATTGCGTGCCGAGCAGGAGCAGCACCATCGCGCCCACTCCCATCCCGCCGCCGACCCGGACCAGAACCAGCAGGACAACCGGGAACAAAGCCGTGGCGGGCACTGAGGCGGCGATTTGTGCCAGGGGTTGAACGATGGCGGAAAGCTTCGGCCGCAAGCCCACATAAACCCCGAAAGGCACCGTCCACAAGGCGGCCAGCGCCAGAGTCGCCTCCACGCGCAGGAACGTCGCGCCGGCTCCCCTCAGAATTTCCCCGATCTCCGATCGTGTCAGTTGTTTAAGCATCGAAGCCATTCCCACCGTCGCATAAGCAACGGCGGCGAGCACCGCCACCCCGATCATCCACCCGATCCATTTCCTGAGCTGGAGTCTCCCCGGCTTCTGAGGCCCCGGAGTGCGGGAGCGAGCAAAAGAGAGGTTCATGGCTTCCCTGGCCGGCCGGAGGGAGGTGGCGGCCAGATGGAGAGCTTTAGACCGGCGCAACAGGTCGAGAACCGGCGAGCGCGGTGGCTCCGCGGCCTCGACTTGTTCGAACTTGAACTTCTCCGCCCAGGCAATGAGGGGACGCCAAACGATCTGATCGGTCAGGATGATGACGGTGACCATGGTGGCCAATCCCCAGGCGATGGCGCGCGTGTTTCCGGCATTGGCGGCGGTCTGGAGGTAAGAGCCCAGACCCGGAAGGCGCAGGTCGCGATTTCCCAGCGTGAACATCTCGCAAGCCATCAGAAAAAACCAACCGCCGGCGATCGACATAATGGAATTCCAGATGAGTCCGATGGCGGCAAAGGGCAGTTCGATTTGCACCAGCCGCTGCCACCAACTGAACCGGTAGATCTGGGCCGCTTCCAGCATGTCGCGGGGAATACTCTTGAGGGAAGAATAAAAACTGAACGTCATATTCCAGACCTGCCCCGTGAAGATCAACACAATCGACCCCAGTTCCACACCCAATTGGCTGTTGGGGAACAGCGTAATCATCGCCACCATGACGCTGGGAAGGAAACTGAGAACGGGGATGGATTGCAAAATGTCCAGGGTGGGAATCATGAACCGTTCCGCGCGGGCATGGTAAGCGGCGATGTATCCATAAACGAGCGTGAAGGCCAGGCTCAGGAAATAAGCAAGCGCAATCCGAATCATCGAGAAGCAGGCATAGCGGGGCAGGGCGCGGAGAGAAAGCTGAATCTCCGCCTGGGTATGGGCAGGGCCGACCCCGTAACGCGTAAAGGTCAGCAAGCCGTAGAAGAGGGCGAGCGCGGCCAGCATGATGGGCAGGTCCCTGAGGAGAGAGGGAACCCCCGCTGGAAATACTCCCCAAGGCGGGACTCCGGAAGAGGTTTTCTCGGGTGGTGACATCATCAGTGGTGCAGATTATCCTCGCCGAGGTCGGAAGGGTGTTCATTCCGACGCGACATCAGCCGGTCACCCTCCGGGTCGGAAGTGAAGATCTCGCTGTAGCGGCCCCAGTTCAAAGCGGTGTCGAGCTGCTGCTGCGCCTCGCTCTCAGAAAAATGCTCCTCCAGGATGTTCCGGAAGAACTCTAAAGGCATCGCGCCATCGGATTTACTGGCGAGGCAGTTGTTGATTTGCTGGAGAAGGGTGGCATGGGCCAGGGCGGCTTCGCGGAAGAGAACCTTGCGCGTGGAGATATCCGCACCCGCGAATTCTCTTCCCTTTTCCGTGATCTTCACGTCCCCTTTGGCCGTCTGCGCAAAACCCAGCAAGGTGGCGGCCTCAATGATCGGCAGCAGGTCATCCACCTCCAACAGCAGTTCGCCGGCAACATGGTACAGGTCTTCCTTACCCCCATGGTCGATCAAGAGTTCGAGCAACCCGGCGATACCGCCCGGGCGCGCGTGCGGCAGCAGGGGATAGGGTGCTTTGGCGGTTCGGGCCGGGGCCGAGGGCAGCGCCGGTTCGAGTTGGGGCTGCGTCATCAGTTTGTAGATGAAGTCGACGTAAAGAAGAAACTCGGCGGAATGGCGTTCCCGAGGCTGAGGCAGGGGAATCCGGAAATCCGCGCGGATGCTGGCGGGATTGCGTCCCAGGACGATGATGCGATCGGCCATCAGGGCGGCTTCCTCGATGTTGTGCGTGACCAGGAAAATGGCGCGCGTCGGGATCTTCTTCGCCCCCCACAGTTCCAGCACTTCGCCGCGCAGGTTCTCCGCGGTAAGCACATCGAGCGCCGAAAAGGGTTCGTCCATGAACAGAATCTCCGGCTCCACGGCCAGCGCCCGGGCAATGCCCACACGCTGCTTCATCCCCCCCGAAAGCTCTTTTGGATACGCCGTCTCAAAACCTCGCAGTCCCACTGCATGCAGGGCATCGAGGGCGCGCCGATGCCGTTCGAAATGCACCATGCCCTGCGCCTGCAAGGGGGCCTCCACATTGTCGAGAACGGTAAGCCACGGAAACAGCGCGAAGCTCTGAAACACAATCGCCAGGTTGGGAGAACATGCGCCCAGCGCCGTCCCGTGCCAGAAGACGGTGCCCCGGGTGGGCTGCACCAAGCCGGTGAGGATCCGTAAGAGCGTGGATTTACCGGAGCCGGATGGCCCCAGGAGCGCGGTGATTGTGTCGGGCTCAATGGTCAAGTCGGTGGGGGCGATGACCTGAATCTGCCGGCCGTCGGGTTGCAGGAAGGATTTCTCAACCTGGAGAGCCTCGGCAATCGGCTCCCGCGCCTCCCGGGGCTTGGAAATGGGGCCGGCCGGTTCGACGGCGGCGGAACTCGCTTCACCGCGCTGGGCCGCCGGTAATTCCTCCCCCGAAAGCTCGTCCATCAAACGCTGCCAGGCTTCCCCCGGCAATTCCTCCAGGAACTGATGGCGTTCATCAGGACTCATGTGGTTGATAATCGCTCGCAGGCCTTCCACCGACCGCGTGTGCAGCAGGACGTAAGAGTGATAATACGGAAATTGGTTGATCAGGGTGGCAGCGTACTCAACCGGCAGAACGCGGAAGAGGGTCCGCTGTTCCTCAAACGGCGCCTCCATGATCAAATCTGCCGCGACCTCCGGGGCGAGACGCTCGAGGAACGCGATCGCTTGGTCCCAGTGCCCTTGCGACAGTATCTCTCGGAGCTTTTCCGATGCCTGTGGTTCCATTCAGAGCGTCCAATTGGAGAGTTGGTGTCTTCAGTTTCGAAGAACCGCCAGTGTACACCCGCTGGCCGATCGAGACTCCGGTTATTTGGGATCTGCAATGTCCCCAAGGGACACTTTCTCGACAATGGTCGGGGGGCACTACTCGGCTGTAGTGGTACGGCTTGCCGCACCCTCTTTGTTCGGTCGAGCGATAAGAATGATGGGGTACGGCAAGCCGTACCCCTACAACCAGGGCGCTATGGGTATCGGCGAGCTGAGCTTGACGCGCGAGAGTGGCGGAGGTATGGTTTCGCCCCAGGTCGAAGTCAATCTGCCGGAGTGAACACAAAAGCTATGCATAAGCCAATGCCGTTCATACTCTTATTTGCCAGCCTGGCCGTTGCCCAACAACCCTTGTTTCGCGTTGTGGATATTGACGTGGGCGCAACGGATCGAGTCCAGTTTGCGGATGGTAAGAGCGCGACCGTGAAGCTGCTCGCGATCAGTGAAACTCGCGACAAAGTCCGCTCAGCGGTCCGGGACGCGCGCGCGGAGGTGGAGATCAATGGGTCCCGCGCTACCCTTTCCTGCGGAAACTACCGTCTGCCGGTGGCCATTGGCGGGGTGCAGGCAGACTGCGCTCTGACCAAGGCCTATTATCAGAACACCAATCAGGATCACTGGGCGCTTGAAAAAGACGCCCGTCTGCGCCTTTGGCCCGCGGGGGCACCCTTCCTGCCACCCGGATCGTTCGTTTATCCTGCCCGGCAACGCTGGTTCGCTTCGCGGACGCAAATGGCGAACGAACCGACCTACGTCGACGGGGGCGAGAGCATCACCACGGAGCGCATTTACTACCACGACGGTCTTGACATCGGCGGCGCCGAGGGCTTGGTGGACGTCCTCGCCGCGGCCAGCGGCCTCGTGGTGTCGATCGGTAAAGACGTGATCGACAAAGAAAAGAACAATGCCGGCTTTCACCCGCCCCCCGAAGGAACCATCTACATACTGGACGAACGGGGTTGGTACCATCGTTACTCGCACCTGTACTCCTTTGACCCTGCGGTGAAACTGGGTGGACAGGTGGCAAAGGGGCAGAAGATCGGCACGCTGGGGAAAGAGGGTGATAGCGGCGGCTGGTCACACCTCCATTACGAGATCGTCGCCCCGCAGCCGTCCGGCAAATTGGGGACTCTGGAAGGCTATGCGTTCCTCTGGGAAGCTTACCAGCGGCAGTACAAGCCCGCGCTGATCGCCGTCGCTCGCCCTCACCAGGCCGTCCTGGTGGGAGAAAAGGCAACGCTGGATGGGTCGCGATCGTGGAGCCGGTCCCCCATTGCCCGCTACGATTGGACTTTCACGGATGGCGAGACAGCCTCGGGAGCGAAAGTCGAGAGGACCTATTCCCAAGCCGGCGCCTACAGCGAAATCCTGATGATCACCGACGACCACGGCCGCATCGCTTATGACTTCGAGACGGTCAACGTGCTCGATCCCGAACATCCCGACCAGGCGCCACCGTCGATTCAAGCTGCCTACTTTCCTACCCTGGGCATTGCGCCGGGAAAGGAGGTCACTTTCAAAGTCCGGACGTTTGGCACAACGGATGGACAGGAGGCTTGGTCCTTCGGCGACGGCTGGACCACCACCACCAAGTCCGATGGCGGCGTCGAGGAACATGCGAAGAACGGATTCGCCATCACCACGCATGCCTTCAAAAAGCCGGGAGACTATATCGTGCGCGTAGAGCGCTCGAACCATCTAGGCCAGAACGCCATCGCCCATCTGTGGGTGCACGTGGGCGGCTCCGAGTAGTTATGCCCAGCCCCCGGCTCGCGCGTGCGCAGGCGTGTGGAAAGCTCACCGAAGCGCCAACCGCAGGGCTTCCCGCACTTTCTTGGAGGGAGCAGGGATCCTGCGCACTTGATAGCGGCGGCACGCTTCCACCGTCACCTTTAGGCTTTGGAGATAGGCGATGCAGGGCTCACAGCCTTGCAGGTGACGCTCCAGTTCGCGGCAATTCTTCACCGGAAGCTCGGCGTTCAGGTAATCCGAGAGAAGGGCGAAAAGGTGTTTGCAACGGCGATCATGCATGGCTTTTTCGCTTCCCTTCCTTGAGATGCTGAACATAACCCGCGAGGGCATTGCGAACGAAGACGCGCGCCCGGTGAAGGCGCATCTTCGTGGTTTCTTCGGAAATGCCCATGACCTCCGCCACTTCCCCGGTGTCGAGTTGTTCCATGTCGCGAAGGATCAAAACAAGACGGTAATGCTTGGGGAGGGCCAGAATGGCGCTTTCCAGTCTGGCGCGCATTTCCTGCTTTAGGACAATTTCTTCCGGCGTAATCTGCCATGACTTTTTCGCCGCCGGTGATAGGTCGGACTCTTCGGGCATTAAGTCATCCAAGGCGAGCATTTGCGCAGGGGCAAACTTGCTCTTTCGGCGGCTCATCAAGCATTGCGATTTGGCCACTTTGTAAAGCCATACGGACAGCGCCCGCGCATCCGGAAAATCCCGAAGTTGCCGTGCCAGTCGGAGCAGTGTTTCCTGGGCAGTGTCTTGAGCGTCCTCGTGACTTCCACAAACCTTCATTCCAAACCCGTAAACAACCCCTTGCAAGGTTTCGAGAGCACGCTCGGCATCCTGGCGACTCCCGGACTTTAGGATTTCGAGTGCTTCTTCAATTTGCGTATTCACGCCCAGCATTCCCCCCACGAAACGAGCCGAAATTGCGACTCACTTGTAGTATCGCACTTCCCGATTGGGAATGCGATTCCGCTGGTTGCGTTTCGTGGAAGGGAGTAGGGGGATCGCTTGCCGTCCTCTTGTTGCAAAATGCCGCTGAGTGGCAAAGGTGGGACAAGCCCCACCCCTACTACCCGAAACTTTTCTGTTACCTCTCTCCGCAAATTGCATTTATGCCGATGAGAGGAGGGAAATGCACGCGGACTCGAGAGCCGTACAAACCAGAGGGCATTTGCTCGGCCGGGTCATGTTTCCCGCGACCGCCGGAATCACGACTGCCTTCCGAACCCCCTCGCAACAAACTTCCGAATCCAACCTTGAGGCGGCTTGATGATACGCACTGGCTTCGTTCAATTACTTCTGGCAATCTTCTGCTTTTCGCCGGCCGTTGCCGGCCAGGCGCCCGAGCCTGCACAGCGGAACTTGACCCTTATGGATGCTGTGCGCGTGGCGCTGGAGAAGAACCCGGCGGTCGAAGCTGCCGCTGCCTATACCCAGGCGGTCCATGAGGGAATTGCCGAAGCCAAGGCGGCTCGGCTGCCGCGGGTGGACTTTTCCGAAGGATTCACGCGCGGCAACAATCCTGTTTACGTTTTTGGCGGATTGCTAACCGAGCGGCAATTCACGGCGGGCAATTTTGGCCTGAACTTTCTCAATACCCCCCCACCCCTCGATATTTTCCGCACCCAATTCACCGCAGCCCTGCCCTTGTACGATGCCGGCCAGACCGGCCGCCGAATCAAGGACGCAAAACTGAGCGCGCAGGGCGCCGGCGAAAATGGCCAGCGCACACGGCAGGAAGTGATTTTCAATGTCGTGAAAGCTTACACGGACGAACTCCTGGCCCGGGAGAACACACGCGTGGCGGAAGCGGGGGTGAAGTCAGCGCAGTCGGACCTTGACCGCGCCGAGGCACGAAAAGAGGAAGGCCAAGCGGTGCCTTCCGACCTCCTGAGCGCGCAGGTGCAACTGGCCCAAGCCCAGGAGGACTTGTTGCAAGCGCAGAATGCTGTCGACCTTGCCCATGCCGCGCTCAATGTCGCCATGGGGTTACCTGAGGACGCCGCTACCACCATCGAGCCGGGGCTCAAGGAATCCAACTTTGCAGCCGGCGCGCTTGCCGAGCGCCAACAACACGCGCTCCAGAGCCGGCCCGATCTTCGCGAAGCCGGTTTGGGGGTGGAGCGGGCCACCAACGGCCAGCACCTGGCCCGCGCTGAGTTTCTGCCCAAGGTGAACGCGTTTGGTTCGTGGGAAGAAGACAACCAGACGTTTCTCGAACGAGGCGGCAACAACTGGGTGGCCGGCGTCAGCCTGAACTTCAATATTTTCGATGGAGGAGCGAACCGTGCCCGCCTGGCGGCCGCCCACTATCGGCAAACGCAGGCACAGGCCCAGGTGGCGCAATTGGCGGCCGCCGTGAAACTTCAGGTGCGCGAGGCTTACCTGAACCTGACGACAGCCCAGCAACGCATCGAAGTCTCACGCCAGTCGAAGTCAGAAGCCGAGGAGAGCCTGCGCATCATCCAGAATCGCTATGAAGCGGGTTTGGCAACCATCACGGACTTGTTGCAGGTCGAAACCGCGCACACCAGCGCCCAGAAGAATTACTTGAACGCGTTGTCCGATTATCGCCTCAGCTACGCAGCCTTGGAACTGGCAACCGGCGAACTGGCGCCCGACTCACCGGCGGTTAAAGAACAGTGACGAGTGACAAGCAGGCGGAAGACGAAAATCGAAACTCGAAACTCGCCACGATGTTCGGTCTTCAAGTTTCGGCCCAAGTGTTATGAGTCAGAAGTTTGCTGATGAAGTTAGCCCGCGGAGCGGGCGGCATCGTTTAGCTCACGGGGCCAGCCGTGGGACAGAACGCGACAGAAACGATTTATGAGCCCCACAAGGGGCGACATCTGGTAGGCCACGGAGAGGCAGGATACTTGGAGAAATTTACCGAAGACGGAATGCTTATGGGTCGAAAGAAAATGCGTTCGTTACTTTTCATCGCCGTCGCGGCGGGGTTTCTTACCGCTTGCAGTTCCCAGGAAAGGCGCCCGAAAGAGTCCGGACCGGTGGTCACGGGGGTGCAGACTGAAATCGTGCATCAAGAGTCCGCGCCCCAGCTTTACGAGGCGGTTGGCGCCATCCGCTCCGCCAACACCGCGATCCTGGCGGCACAGATGGCGGGCACGGTCCGCGAGATCCGCGTGCAGGCCGGCGACCACGTCAAGCGCGGCCAACTTCTCGCCGTGCTCGATGACCGCAGCGCGCGTGCCCAGGTGCAGGGGGCCGAGGCGGGCGTAAACGAAGCCATCCAGGGAGAGGCGGAAGTCGAGCAGGCGCTCCAGGCCGCTACCGCCGACCGAAAGTTTGCGGAAGCAACCTTTAACCGATACAAAGCTTTGCTCGCCAAAAATTCACTGAGCCGCCAGGAATTCGATGGAGCCGAGGCGCGCTGCCAGTCGGCGCTCGCGAGCGAACGCGCCCTGGAGGCGAAAAAACAGCAAATTCTGTCTCGGCAGCAGCAAGCGCGCTCGCAGCAGGATTCCGCCGAAACCTATCTCAGCTACGCGCGCATCGTTTCGCCCCTCGACGGCGTGGTGGCGGCGAAATCTGTGGATACCGGAACGGTGGTGATGTCCGGCACGCCGCTGCTAACTGTGGAAGATACGGCGCGCTATCGCCTGGAAGCGAGCCTTCCGGAGGAGTATCTTCCCAACGCCAAAACCGGCGATAGCGTCTCTGTCTCGACCGAGCACGGCACCTACGAAGGACGTGTCGTCGAGGTCGTTCCGGCGGCGGATGTGGCGAGCCACACGTTTCTGGTGAAGATTGATCTCCCCCACGATTGCCATTGCCATTCCGGCGAATACGGCCAAGCGAGCTTTCCCATCGGCGAAGCCAAAGGACTGGCGGTGCCCACCCCGGCGGTGGTCGAGCACGGCGAGCTGCAAGGAATCTTCGTCGTCACACCGGACGGCGTGGCGGAATACCGGCTGGTGAAAACGGGAAAAAGTTTCGGGAGTCGCGTAGAGATCCTTTCCGGACTCACGGCGGGAGAGAAAGTTGCCGTTTCCGGAACCGATCGCTTGCGTGACGGCGCGCGCGTGGAGGGCCTATGAGCACGCGCCAGTTCGGCTTTGCCGGGCGCATCGCCCACTACTTCATCAACTCCAAGCTCACGCCGCTCATCATGATGTTTTCGATCTTGCTGGGGGCCTTTGCCGTGCTCCGGACGCCCCGCGAGGAAGAGCCGCAAATCGTCGTTCCCATGATGGACGTTTTCGTGGAGATGCCCGGCTCGACGGCCGAAGAAGTGGAGCAGCGCGTCACCACCCCGATGGAAAAGCTCATCTGGGAAATCCCCGGCGTCGAGTACATCTACTCGACCACGCGGCCGGGCCTCAGCATGGCCATCGTGCGCTTCAAGGTGGGTGAAAAAGAAGAAGACTCCATCATCAAGCTCTACAACAAACTTTATTCGCACTTTGACCTGATTCCCCCCGGCGCCTCGAAGCCTATTATCAAGCCGCGCTCGATCGACGACGTCCCCATCCTGGCCCTCACCTTTTGGAGCAACCGTTACGACAGCTACACGCTGCGCCGGGTGGCCAGCGAAGTCGATCGTGAGATCAAAAGCATTGATGATGTCTCGCAAACGCAGGTGATCGGCGGCGAGCGCCGGCAAATTCGCGTGCTGCTCGATCCTACACGCATGGCGGGTTTCGGAGTTGCACCCGCCGCGCTCATGGGCACGATCGATCGGGCGAATCAACGCCTACAGGTCGGAGAGTTCCCGGCGGCGAATCAGGAGTACAACGTTGAGACCGGCGATTTCCTGCGTAACGCCGACGAGGTGGGACGCGTGGTGGTGGGAGTTTCCTCCGCCCACCCGGTCTATCTCCGCGATGTGGCCGAGATTCGCGATGGCCCTGAGGAGCCCGCCACCTACGTGCTCTTCGGCACGGGCGCCGGTGCGAATGTAGCGGCGGTCTCCGACCACCGGACGGCGGTGGGGACACCGCCGCTACAGAATGCCGACCCTTCCGCCAGCCTGTTGGGAGAGTCGCCGGCCGTCACGCTCACGGTTTCCAAGCGTAAAGGCCAGAACGCGGTTGCCGTTGCCCAACACGTTATGGAAAAGGTCGAGAGCCTGAAAGGGACCATGATTCCGGCGGGAGTCGAGGTCACGGTTACACGGAATTACGGTGAGACGGCGCAGGAAAAATCCAACGAATTGTTGCAGCATCTTCTGCTCGCGACTCTGTCCGTAACCCTGCTCATCGCCTTGGCGCTCGGCTGGCGGTCATCAATGGTGGTCTTGGCGGCGGTGCCGGTCACCCTGGCGCTGACTTTGTTCATCTATTTCATCAATGGCTACACGCTCAACCGCGTTACTCTTTTCGCGCTGATCTTCTCCATCGGCATCCTGGTGGACGACGCCATTGTGGTGGTGGAGAACATCACCCGGCACTTTCACCTTCCGGAAAATAAAGGGCGGCCCCTGGCGGACGTGGCGGTGGAGGCAGTGGACGAAGTTGGAAATCCGACAACGCTCGCCACCTTTACCGTCATCGCCGCCATCCTGCCCATGGCGTTTGTGGGCGGGCTGATGGGACCTTACATGCGGCCCATTCCCGTGGGCGCATCGCTCGCCATGTTGTTCTCGCTTTTTATTGCTTTCGTGATTTCTCCCTGGGCGGCGCTGCGCATGCTTGCGAATTCCAAAGCCGGACACGCGGAAGGCGGAGAAGGGCAGGAAGGCTGGACAACCCGCCTTTACCGGCGGCTGATGATGCCGCTCCTCGTCGATGCTCGCAAGCGCACCATGTTCCTGGTGGGGGTGGTCCTTCTTTTGCTTTCCGTGTTCACCCTTCCGCTGCTGAAGATTGTCCGCGTCAAGATGCTTCCCTTTGACAACAAGAGCGAATTCCAGGTGATTATCGACATGCCGGAAGGGACGACGCTCGAACAGACCACGCGCGTGGCGCGCGAGGTGGCGCGCCGCGTGGCCCAGGAGCCGGAGGTCATTAACTACCAGGTGTATGCGGGTACCGCCAGCCCTTATAACTTCAATGGGTTGGTGCGCCATTATTTCTTGCGGCAAGGCGCGAACGAAGCCGATATTCAGGTGAATCTGCTCCCCAAGGAGCAGCGCTCCGCGCAAAGCCACGAAATCTCCAAGCGCGTGCGTGACGCCATTGTGCCCATCGGGGAAAGATACGGGGCCAAATTGAAAGTGGCGGAAATTCCCCCCGGCCCGCCGGTGTATCAGACCCTGGTGGCGGAAATCTACGGCCCCGAATACACCCAGCAGATTGACGTTGCCCGGCAGATTCGCGACGAATTCAAGAAGACTCCGGGCGTGGTAGACGTGGATTGGACCGTGGAGGCCCCCCAGCCGCAATACCGCTTTGTGGTGGATAAAGAGAAAGCGACGCTGGCAGGGGTCTCCGCTGACCAGATCGCGCAAACGCTGCGCCTGGCGGTGAGCGGCGCGGTCGTCGGCCTGGCGCATCAGCCCAAAGAGAAGGAGGACGTCGATATCGTGCTGGAAGTCCCCCGGGCCGAGCGCAGCAGCCTTGCCGGGCTCGGGGCAATTCGCGTGGTGTCGGCCTCCGGCGCACTCGTACCGCTCAGCGAATTGACCCATGTGGAGACCGGCGCCATCGAAACGTCCATCTATCACAAGAATTTGAAGCGCGTCGTCTACGTGACGGGCGACGTGGCGGGGAAAGAGGAGAGCCCCGTGTATGCGATCCTTAGCCTCTCCAAGTCGCTCGACAAGATTCACGGCCCGGGCGGCTACGCTATCGAGCGCTACGCCACGCATCTGCCGTTCCTCACGGACCAGGTGAGCATGAAATGGGACGGGGAGTGGCACATCACCTATGAAGTCTTCCGCGACCTGGGGTTCGCCTTTGCGGTCGTGCTGGTGTTGATCTACGTGATCGTGGTGGCGTGGTTCCAGTCCTTCCGCATACCGCTGGTGATTATGGCGCCGATTCCGCTCACGTTGATCGGTATCATTCCTGCGCACGCCCTGATGGGTGCGTTCCTGACGGCGACCACCATCATCGGCTTCATTGCCGGGGCGGGAATCATCGTGCGTAATTCCATCATTCTGGTAGACTTCATCGAATTGCGCCGCCAACAGGGTATGGCGCTGGCGGAAGCCGTGGTAGACGCAGGCGCCGTCCGCTTCCGGCCCATGCTGCTGACGGCGGCAGCGGTGGTCGTCGGGGCTTTCGTCATCCTCTTTGATCCGATCTTTCAGGGACTCGCGATTTCTTTGATGGCGGGCGAGGTGGCATCGACATTCCTTTCGCGCATGGCGGTGCCGGTGCTCTATTACCTGAACGCGCGGCGGGAGGAAAAGACCTGAGGCTTGGCAGGGTGACAAGGATGAAACTGGAAATTGGAAACTGGAAATTAGAGATCGAAACTCGGTAAGCGTGGCGCGCACATTGCCTTCGATGTGTTTGCCACCCGTGCGAAAATCGAAAGCCAAGGCAAGTTTCGAGTTTCCAATTTCCAGTTTCCAGTTTCTAGTTTCGACTCGGGAGGTAACATCATGGATTTGAATCGTTGGTTACGAATGGTTGCCGGAACCTTTGTTCTGGCTTCCCTGGCCCTGGGTTACTGGGTAAGCCCGAAATGGTATCTCTTTACCGCTTTCGTGGGACTCAATCTGCTCCAGTCGGCATTCACAAACTGGTGCCCAATGATGACCTTCCTGCGCAAATTGGGCGTGAAGCCGTAGGAAAGGGACCAGCGCGAGCGGCAAGTGACAGGCAAGAGAGATTGCCCGTCACTCGTCACCTTTCACTTGTCACTGCCTTTAGCGAGGAATCCGATGAATACCTTTGCGCCTAAACGTATTCTGTGCCCCGTGGATTTCAGTGACCAGTCGGCCGCGGCCTTGCGAGTGGCTGGGGTGATGGCCAAGGTCTTTGGGTCGGAAGTGGTCGCCCTCCACGTGCAGCGCCTGGAAGCGCCGGTCTATTTCACCGTGGCTCAAACGCAGGCGCTGCGGGGGCAACTCCGCCGGAGCGTTCATGCCGCCAAGAAGCACACCAGCGAATTCGCCCAAAAGCACCTTCCTGAAGGTGTGGAGCATCGCGTGCTCGTCACGGAAGACGATCCTGTTTCCGCGATCCTTAATACGCAACATGAGATAGGCGCGGATCTGATCGCCATAGGAACGCATGGCCGGGGAGGCCTGGCCCGTGTTCGGCTGGGATCAATTGCCGAGAGCGTTTTGCACCAGGCGGAGGTTCCCGTCCTCACCGTGGGTCCACGAATGAAATTTACCCCTACGGTGGATGCGATCCGCCGCATCCTCTGCCCGGTGAATTACAGCCCTTCATCGCAAACTGCCCTGGAGCACGCCGCAGCGCTGGCGGGGCGCACGGGGGCAGAGTTGACCGTAGCCCACATCGATGAAGCTCCCCTCGGCAACAGTGCGCAGGATTTGTTGCGGCAGCTTTGTGACTGGATCCCTTCCACCGTTCGCGCTCACTGCGCTGTCAAGGAAGTGGTAAAGCAAGGAAACGCCGCGGAGCAGGTTGTCGCGGAGGCCGAAAAATCTTACGCCGATTTGCTGGTGATCGGCACCCAACCGCAAAGCCTTCTGGGAGCCGTCCTCTTGGGTTCAACGACGGAGCTCATCATCCGAAGCGCCTCCTGCCCGGTTTTGTCGGTGATGGGAAAGAAATAAGATTCCCCGTACTTTCGTAGCCCAAGATTACTATCGGTGATCACGGTGGCGAGGGGGCAAGTTTGAGGGGGAGGACGAAGAGACGCGTCCTGGGCCATCGGCAATGAGTTCAAAGGAAGAAAGCTATGACATCAAACCCAAGGCGTGAGGGAGGGGCCCTTGCCGATATTTGAATACGCATGTTCTCACTGCGGGCATGTTTTCGAAAAACTCGTGTTGACCCGCAACCAGGACCCGCCTGAGTGCCCCAAGTGCGGATGGAAGCGGGTCGAACAGAAATTCTCGCCATTTGCCACCGGCGGCGCCACGAGCAAGTCTGCTGGCGGCGCCTGTGCCACTTCCGGTGGCGGTTGAAGGCTCTGATCAGGGAGCAGGCTGCTTCCTCTGGGATTTGCTACTCACTTTTTATTGGATACTCATTTTGTTGTGAACCAAGATCATATTCCGCCAGTGGAGTTCAATGGCTACAGCAAGCGCGGACCTCGGCTTTATGAGCTCCGCGGCTCTTCTTGCGGAAGATTCACAAATCTTAACAGCGGGGATGTCCCCTCGGAGTCGGAAGCGTAAATCTAAGGAAGAACCGCAGACCTCCGCGCTAGGCTTGCTCAGCGGGCCTTCTTTTCGAAGCGGTTGTCGGCCACGATTCCCTTGGCAATTGCCCCTTTGAGCCAACCTGTCCGCCCGAATGAAAAGGAATCGAACTGAGGGACATAGGGCTTGATGTCCAGCAAGGGAGTACCATCCAGAATGTCCACGTCGCAAATAGTCAGAGTATTGCCCTCGATCTTGCGCAGGCGGACCGCCGATAAGCCAATGGGATTGGGGCGAGCCGGCGCGCGAGTGGCAAATACTCCCCGGCGAGTGCGGTCAAGGTAAGGCTTAACCAACAAACCTGACCCCTTGAAGACGGTCCGGTCAAACCAATAGAGAAGCCAGATCCGCTCGAACCCTGCCAGGTCCTTCAGCCCAGGAACAAACTCCTCGAAAACCTCCACCGTACCCTCTGCACCCCTCGAAAAGCATGGTTGGATCGGTGTCCCCGTCGCCTGCTGAAAGGGCGAGTAAATGATGCCGATGGGTTTGACCTTCATGGTGGATTCACTGCCCGAATCGTCCCCGCCTGCCGAAAAGACACCCCAGGCGAAAGAGTACTTATAAAGTTAATGGCCGCATCGGCAAAAGTCCTGCTTTTGCGTAGTTAGTTTCCCTGCCAAATATGCGGCGACCGTTTCTTCCGCGGGAGCCGGCACAGTGACGAGGATCTGTGTGTCGCAAGTCTTAAGAGCTTCTACCGCCCCCTGACCCATCCCCGCACAAATTATTACGTCGCAGCCCTCTAGAGCGGTGAGGATGCCGGCATGGCTGTGTGGCCGGTTATCTGCGGAATGGTGATGGCACGTGGCCTGGGCTTGCGAATGGCTCGCCCCATTGCTCTTCAACTCGCGGCTTTTGATTTGTCCGTTCTCGGTTTCGAATATCAGGAAAGCAGCGCTCCGACCGAAGTGCTCAGAGATCGTCGCGCCGTCGTTAGTGGGTACTGCAATCTTCATCTGTTTGTCTCCTTATTTTTTGTCTCGCTGCCTATCGCTGCGGGCATGTGCCTTATTCTCCAGCCGAGAGGCCCCCGATGTCGCCATTCGCAGCTATTGGGAACAGCTACTTGCGCCCCCCCAATCCCAGTCTGTCCGCTGCTCTGACGAGTTCATCACCGCGGACGCGCACGGTGGCATTATCGGTCAGGTTAACCCAGCGGACGGTGCCGGTGGGGTCGAGCAGGAATTCGGCGGGCCGCGCAATGTTCGCCCCTTGCGGGCCGCCCCGGATGTGCAGGAGATCATAAGGGCGGATGACCTTCTGTTCGGGATCCGAAAGCAGAGGGAACGTTAAGCCCGCTTTCTCACCCAGCACGCGGCTGGCCTCGACGGGGTCAACGCTGATCGCTACCACTCGAATGCCGCGCTTGCCGAATTCGCTCAACTGGCTTTGGAAGCTCCGTAACTCGGAGACGCAATAGGGTCACCAGTAGCCGCGGTAAAAAATCAGGACCATCCCGCCTGACTCGTTCCCCCCAGCAGCAGGCTTCAATAGATCTGCTAGCGAAACCGGCCTTCCATTCTGATCAGGCAGGGTGAAGCTGGGCACCTTCTGCCCTACGTAGGGAGCGCCGGTGGACAGAGGCAATTGCGCATAAGATGAGTTCAGGAAAGCGAAGAATATCAAAATCACCAGTTGAAGCGCGGGCTTCTTGAACGCACGGGTTCTGATTTGGCCATTTTCATTTGTATGTACCGCAATCCTCATTTATCGGGCTCCTTATTTGTACTTGCACAAAATCATTTTTCGCTCGCTTCACTCGACGTGTATGCCGGAAGCGTCCGGGCGAGCGTGCGCTGTTTCGCGTTTCGCACCGATGGTTTCATTTTGGGAGCGGGCTTCACGTACGAACCGCGACATGGATTGGGACATGTGGGCAAGGACGGTGATCCACTCTTCCAGGTGCTCTCTTCCTCGGGGCGTCAACTCGTACAACCTTCGGGCTGGCCCACTGCCTTCCACGTCCCACTGGGAGGTAACGCAGTCGTTCTGCTCGAGTTGTCGGAGGGTTCGATAAAGCGCTGACACTTCAATTTCGGCGTCCGTCAGGGCATGCTTGCGCAGTTGATTTGCGAGCTCGTAGCCGTGTGCCCGACCGTTCTTCTCCAGCAAGAACAGCAACACCGGCTCGACAAACCGGTAGAGGTTCCCCATGGCGCAGGTGCAGGGATGCTGTTTTCCGTGACGCGGACAGGTGCGGTAGGGCATTTCCTTTTTTCCTCTTGCATGAGGATAGCACATATGTGATTATATGCGCAAGTTACATTTAGAGGGAAACTGCCGCCGCTCCCGGGATTACCTTTAGGAACCTGGGGAATAAGGAGTCATCCCGGCAGGCGACCGACGCTAGGGTCCCTGCCAAGGAGAATGGGCCCCAAGGGTGAGCTAAAACGGAGGCCCAAGGAGATGAAAACATGAAGGGACGCGGAGTTCTTGCCGTAATCCTGATGACCTGCTGGTTTGGAGTAGTGCCCGCGGCCGCACACGATTGCTGCCACCATGGTCAACATTCTGCCGACAGCACCGATTGTAACCACGATTGCGATCATGGTGGAGCCCAAGGGAGCCGCCATTGTTGTGACTGGACGCCGTCCGGTGCAGCCACGGACCTGCGGACGGCTGATGGCAAAATCACGGAGGTTGTCTACTTGCCGGGAGCGACAACCGACAGCGGCATGGTTGAGGTCCGCTTGCAATCTGCTGGGCAAAGCCAACTAATTCGCTTGGCGCCGGTAGGCTTTCTGAAACAGAGCGGTCTACTTTTGAGAGAGGGGGATAACGTAACCGTGAAAGGATTCCCCATCGCCGGTATGGAAGGAGACCTCCTGGTTGCGACTGAACTCCACAAGGGAGAGAAGGCCCTGTCCTTACGCGACACACATGGACGACCGGCTTGGTAGCAGTCGATCTACTCTTCGTGGGAGGGCCTCCTAACCATTCGCCGCGAAGGGGGGAAGGAAGAAGCGGAGAACTAATATCAAGAAATGCGACGTAGCATTTCTCGCGGCAATGTCCTGTTGATCATACCGGTCGCATTGGCATTTTCGGCCCGCGGCAACGGTTTTCCGCATCTGCAAAACACTGAGGAGGCCACGCCATGGATTTGAATCGTTGGTTACGAATGGTTGCCGGAACATTTGTTCTGGCTTCCCTCGCCCTGGGTTACTGGGTAAGCCCGAAATAGTATCTCTTTACCGCTTTCGTGGGACTCAATCTGCTCCAGTCGGCATTCTAAACTGGTGCCCAATGATGACCTTCCTGCGCAAATTGGGCGTGAAGCCGTAGGAAAGTAACCAGCGCGAGCGGCAGGTGACGGGCAAGAGAGATCGCCCAGTCACTCGTCACCTTTCACTTGTCACTGCTTTTAGCGAGGCATCCCGTAAGTAGCCTTGAGTCCACTACTGAAAATCCCCTCATGTCCGCAGGAATGAAGACGATATATAAAGAGCGGCATAAGATTCTGCGCATTGCCCTGTAACGGCAGTCGTAGACCCGTGTTCGGCGCTCATAGAGCGCCGCTACAAATTCTGTCGCTCTGTATAAAATCTTGCTCATCGTTCTAAAGTCTAGCGGCCAATTCCCGATAACCCTTAAGTGGAGTGTTCAAAAAGCAACGAGGTATATCTATGAAATATCGCATTGCCTTAGTCATCATATGGGCGTTGGCACCTCTTGCCTGCGGATTCAGCCCCTCGACCACGCCTGTTCAGCAGACCCTCGCGGTGCGGTCCTATACGGGAACCGCATCCGTCGGCGATTTCTTTACGGTCACGCTTGATCCTAATGCCCAAACCCTGACCTATACAGATTTATCCAATAACGAAAGCGGGACGGTTGCTTACACGGCGAACCCGGATGGCACTTATACCCTCAGCGATCCCAACGGCAACTTGCTGATGGCCTACGAGGTGCCGAATTATGTTTTGCTAATCCAAGCGGCCAAGACGGGCCCCCATCACAACACCCTGGCCTTGGTGACCGCGGTCCAAACCTCCCAGATCACACTTGCCACCTTCGCCAGTCAAAAATACAACTACATGCAATTTCGTACTTCCGTAGGCGGTGTTTCGATTGGCGCTGCAACTATGAACACGCAGACAAATGTTACCACCTCAAGCTATTGGCCCTTCGGGGAGCAGAATCAGCAAGGGGCCTTCAATAGCTCGTCATTTCTCTCCTCCAGCTTTCAGATGGATCCCTCCGAAACTTTCTTCGAGATCCCCTCGACGGACGGCCCGCCATCTTACGTGTTTGGGACCCCCAACGGAATCTTCGCCGTGGATAGCCCTAATGGCGCCATCCTCGGTTTGCAGCAGGCGGGCAGCAAGGTTTTTGATTCGACATATGCGGCCACCTATACGGCCATGTTTTATCACAAAGCGAACGCCACTATGGGCGCGGGTAGTAACGTGGAAACAGGAACACCCAGCATGGGGATAGCGAGCTTGGTGGTCGACCCCACGGGGCAATTCACTTTGACGAATAGCAGTAACAACATCATGGCCCAGGGCACCCTCGTGGCCGTTGCGGATACTTCATACCTGTACGGCAGCCCGAATGAACTCCAGGATCCCTGTTTCGGCCTGTTTACTTTCCGCGTGAGCACGCCCACCACTCAGCAGGATGTCTTTGTGACTTTCCTGAACCAGGCAGTTCTTTTCTCCTCTTACAAGAGTCTGCCAAGTGTGGCCGGCGCCAACTACTACAATTACTTTTACGGCGTGGCACTGAAATAAACCTGGCATAGTGTGTCACAAATCGCGATGCATTTGCAGATGAAAGGTCGGCGACTAGTCGGGGTTTGACGGACGCTGGTCACCGCCACGAGAGAAAAAGGTGGTCGCCATCCGGAGTGAACCATGCTGATTAAAAGCTGAAGCTTTTTGAAGACTTCTGCGGTTGGTCGCGATCATCCGCTCCTGTCCCCGCCATATTTAATCCAAGCGGAAGACTTCTTTCATCATGGCGAAGCGCTCACCAGGCGCGAGGTCGGCAGGGGGCTCGAAGAGGCGGCCCATTTCCTTTTGCCAGCGCAGATTCGTAGGGTCCTTGTCCAGGATCTCCCAGGCGCGCTCGAAGTCCGCGACCTTCATGACCAGGAACAGGTCCAGCCCCCGCCGGAAGATGGAATAGTCACCAATCCCCACATCTCTTAGCTTCTCCAGCAATTCGGGCCAAACGTGTCGGTGCGCTTGTTCATATTCTTCAATCGTTCCCGGCCGCAACCGGAGTCGAAAAGCTACACGCTGCATTTTGCATCTCCCCGAAAGGGCGTTTGAAAACAGCGGCTTGGACCGATCGGCGACCGGGCCGGTCGGGCAAGCGGCTGAGCAGGTTGATTATAGGCGTGATTTGCCAACCCGCCAAATGGCTTTTCCCAAAATTTCTCATTCGATTCAGCACGCCGATTGAACCGGCGGTCATCGGAGCAGCCGGGAGGACCGGGATGGTAAGGGCTGTACAATCCTTCAATGTTAAGATGCTCGACATGCCCTCAAAGGGGTTATGGCGCTTCCAATGACAATATGCCTGAATTGAAGTCGAAGGGCTAAAGCGCCTTTCCGCTATGTGACTAACCCCATTAGGAAACAAGCCATTGAGGAAATTTGCGCAAAGTGATGCAAAGTACAATAACAAGCTGTGTCCCCACAATTTTGGACTGGCAAAGCATAGAAAATTAACGATTTCTAAAGATGAGATAAGACAAAATATTCAAAAGGTTGGCGATAGCTTTGCACTAGTCCAGTCGCTCCTCTTGTTTTTGGATAGAACGAAATGGGACGATACTCAAACAAAACGCAGATGACAAAAGGGCTGAGCCCAGGGCTACTGTCTCTATTCGTTCCATCGGCAGTTGGGGCGTCGAAGATTAGCTTATCCGGCTCCAAAAATGCGCCGGGATATCGGCATTGGACTTTGGTACTCGCTGGTCTAACGGGGCAATTTTCATACTTCGGGGTATCACAGGGCGGCGTAGCCGCAATTAAAGTCGTGCCATGGCCGTCCCGGCCATGCCCGGGCACGGGCGGGACGCCCGTGGCACGAGATCCCCGCGCCCCACGACGAATTTCGGGATTAGTAGTACAGGGCGGCGGAGCCGCAACTAAAGTCGTGCCATGGCCATCCTGGCCATGCTCGAGCACGGGCGGGATGCCCGTGGCACGAGATCTTCGCGCGCCACGGCGAATCTCGGGACTAGTAGTACAGCGCGGCGGAGCCGCAACCAAAGCGGTGCCATGGCCATCCTGGGCATGCCCGGGCACGGGCAAGATGCCCGTGGCACGAAATCTTCGCACGCCACGACGAATTTCGGGATTAGTAGTCCAGAGCCACGTAAGCGACGGCGCTGAGCCGGACCGCATCTCCTGCCACGATCCCCACGTCAGGCAAGTGGAACGCCTGCGCAAAGCCATGGAAACAAAGGGTGTAGGCGAAAATCTCTGCTTCGAACACGCCCCTGACTTCTGGCGTGTTAACGGGGGACGGCAAATTGTCCCCGTCCCTCATGGCACATTTGTTGGGGGACAGTTGTGAAGAGGGTTCTGATGTTCGCCCTGTTGACGGGTCTCACGGTTTCGCAGTTGGAGGGAGCCAAGCACCCCCCCCTCGACCCGAAGGTCGACGCGGCGAAGTGTCTCGAGTGCCATGCCGACAAAACCAAGGGGAAGTCGGTGCACTCGGCAATAGCGATCGGCTGCCTGAGCTGCCACGAAGTTCGAGTGAGCAGGGACATCACCCGGATAAAGTTAATCACCGCCACTCCTGTAAACCTTTGCATCACCTGCCACGCCGACAAGAAAGCCTCCGATATCAAGGGGAAAGTCCACCCCCCGGCGGTACGCGACTGCCTGAAATGCCACGATCCCCACGCGTCGGACAACAAGAACCAGTTGTTGAAGCCGGCCTCGGGAGCCACGAAGCAGGAGAACCTCTGCCTGTCTTGTCACAACACAGGCGTAGACGTCCCCAAGGGAGGCAGCCGGCACCCGGCGCTCGACATGGGTTGCGATACGTGCCACATCACTCACAAGACCGGCGACCCCACCGAGCGCCAATTTGCCTATCACCTGACCAAAGATGCGCCGGCGTTGTGCCTTGACTGTCACGACGTGAAAGATGCGGCGATCGTGAAGGCCCACCAGAATCAGCCCTTCGAGAAAGCCGACTGCCTACAGTGTCATGATCCGCACCAGTCCAAGGCGCCGAAGCTGATGCAGGCGTTCCTGCACAATCCCTTTGAAGGCAAGCAGTGCGACACCTGCCATGCGCCTGCCAAGGAAGGGAAAGTGGTGCTGACGCAGAAGGATGTGAAGTCCTTGTGCGTGATGTGCCACGAAGATGTGACGAAGCAGATTGCCGCGGCCAAGGTGCAGCATCCGGGAGCGGCGGGCGACTGCACGGATTGCCACAACCCGCACGCCGGAAGGTCGCCGGGTTTCTTGCAGCCCGGTCCGGTGGCGGCGTGTCTGGTGTGCCACACCGACCAAGCCGAGCAGTCCAAGAAAAAGTACTTGCACCAGCCGGCCTTCGAACAAGGCTGCGCCACATGCCACGTGCCGCATGGCGGCGACAATGCGCATCTGCTGCGCGCGAAAAATGTGAATGCGCTTTGCCTGGAGTGCCACGGGCCCGATGCCAGCCCGCAGAAAGTGGAAGGCGAGCACTTGGTCGAGATCTTCGGTGGCAAAGTGAAACTGCCGGAAGGCTACTTCGGTAAAGTGCCCGTTTTGCCCCTGAGATATGGCCTGGGACACCCGACGGAGAACCACCCGGTGGGCGATACGTTGGTCCCGAAAAACAAGGCCATATTTGCGATGAACTGTCTCACCTGCCATCAGCCGCACTCGGGGAATGAGCCGGGAATGCTGGTGAAGGACCAGAAGAATAATTTGGATTTCTGCAGAACCTGCCACGTTAATCCCATGGACCTTACGGACGTGCGGATGGGAGGAAAGTGAGATGTTCAAGACACACATCTTCAGCCTGGGAAAATTCATGGCAGCCGCGCTGAGCTTGCTGGCGCTCGCCTTGGTTTTGCCCGCGCCCCTCCTTGCCGGCAAGAAGAAAGACGCAACCCCGCCGCCGGTGAAGCCGGGAGAGCAGCGGCTGACGGCCCACGTCGATATTGCCAAGATCGTATGGCCGCGTCCCCCGGCGATTCCGCGCATCGCCTTCCAGGACCTCTTCACGGGAGAAAAGATCGATCCCAGCCTCTACGCGCAAAAGAAGCGCAAGCAGACTTGGATGGACCGCCTGGCAGGCACGCCATCGCAAAGCGAAATCGCCCTTGACAAGCTCCCCTTCCAACTGATTCGCGCCTACGGGGTGGGGGTGGATTCCAAGGGTTTGATTTATGCGGCAGACCAAGGCGTGGGCGCGGTGTTCATCTTCGATCAGGAGAAAAAAGACCAGGTCGAGTTGATCGGCAACGGCAAGCAGGCGACCTTTGGCCTGATCTCGGGCCTGGTCCTGGACGACGATGATCGCCTCTTTGTCACCGACGCCAAACTGCACCACGTCCTGGAATTCAGCCCCAAGCACGTACAGGAGGCGTCTTTCGGATCGGACGTGCTGGTTCGCCCGGCGGGTGTGGCCATCGATCGGGAGAACCGCTTCCTCTATGTGGCCGACACCGGAAACGATGTGGTGGATGTCTTCGATGCCGACAGTTACAAGCTGTTACGCCGCATCGGCAAACCCAGCACCAAGCACGACCAGACGGACCCGGGAACTTTCTCCCTCCCCGAGGGTGTGGCCGTGGACAAGGACGGCAACGTTTACGTGGCCGACACCCTCAATGACCGGGTCGAGATCTTCGATGCCGATGGTGAGTTCATCAGCACGTTCGGCAAGAACGGCGATGGTCCCGCGGATTTTGAGCGGCCCAAGGGGATTGCCATCGATTGCGACGGACACATCTGGGTGGTGGATGCCGGCCAGAACGTGGTGAAGGTTTTCACTCCGCAAGGCCGCCTGCTCATCTGCATTGGCGGGCAGGGAGCTTACCCCGGTCAGTTCAATGGGCCGTGGGGAATTGCCATCGACGCGTCGAATCGGGTGATCGTTTCGGAGACGCTTCCCGGCCGGGTGCAGGTTTTGCGTTACATCACGGACGCCGAGGCCGCCGCCGAGAAGGCGCGCCGGGACGCCGGCGAGCAGAAACCGGCGGCAGCGCCGGCTTCCAGCCGGCAAGAATCGAGCGCGGCGAAACCCGCCGGAGTTGCGCCGGAACAGAAGCCGCCGGCGCCCCAGGCGCCCGCGGCCAAGGCGGATCTGGCGGCCCAGAAGAGTTCTACGGCGCCATAGCGCCGCGTGTAGGGCCGAGCGGCGCTCGGCCCGTCCCAAGTTTCGGCTGTCTCAGGACAGCCAAAAACACCGCCCTGGGTAAAGCCCGGAGCGGCGTAGAAGTTAAATCCATGAGTGAGGTCAATGTATGAAAATGAAAACACTAGGTCTACTGGTACTGATGGTCCTATTCGCCACAGGTATGGCCATGGCCCAGACGGACATTCTAGGCGCGCACAACCTCGGCGGGCGCGGCTGCGTCGGGTGCCACGCTCCCCATAGTGGCTCGCTCGGCAACGGTATTACGTCCAAAAACGGCGATCCCCAGAACGGTACGATTGCGCTGTGGGGTGAGGATGTTTCTCCGTTGTTCGGCGGAGTCGAACCCTTCGGCGGGGGATCTTACACGGTCACGCTGCCGTCGAGTGGCGCTCTCAGCTCCAGTGACCCTACCACCACGAGCATCCTTTTTTGTCTGAGTTGCCATGACGGCAATGTGGCAAAGGGTGGCATGATGACAGGTTGGACCGTTGAGACCTTGCCGATCTTTGGCGGTAAAGCTCCGACCCTGCTGGGCTCCGCCACAGCGGCTCCCGGCGGCAATGTGGCCAATGGCTATTCCAACGACCATCCCGTCGGTCCACTCGCCCTCGTCGGGTGCAATGCGGCAGCAACGCCGGAACAGGGGTATAACTGGGACTGCACGGGCGGCGCCAGCTACGTCCCCCCCGTCATCACGGGCGGCGTCATCACCACCCCGGCAGTCGCCGCTACTCCCGTTGTAATGAATGGTACAAATTCCAAGCAATTCCTGATCGATAATCCCTCTTCCTTCTGGAATTCGGCGCCGAACCATTCGGGAGTAGTTAACCCGCTGTCAACCTACACTAACCTCACGGTAAGTGCGGTTGTCTGCACGACCTGCCACAATCAGCACAGCATGACATCGTGGTCGAACACCAAAGGCACCTATACGACAATGTTCTTCATTAAAGGCCAGTACACCCCCAGCACGGGTGGCGATTCCGTGGCACAGTTCTGCCGCAACTGCCACGGTGGCGAGTCGAACGAAATGAACGGTGTGACAGGGGTAGTGACCAATTAATTTGTCTTTATTGACTTTTGATCAGGGGGAGTAAGTTCTCTCCCCCTGATTGGTTAGATCGAGTCGGCACACGGTGGACGGATGTAGCGCCGGCCTTGAGGCCGGCACAGGAGCACGTAGCGCCGACCTTTAGGTCGGCACATGCCGGGCTCAAGCCCGGCGCTACAACCCCATACAACAGGCCATCAGCGTGCTGGTAATCGGGTGATTGAGGAATGGAGCAATCGAAATGAAAGTGCGAAGTGCAATTTACACGGCACAGGTTCTTCTTCTGGCGACTCTATCGACGGCCTCGGCCCAGGTGGCCTCCCACGACCCGGTGGTGATCCAGCCGCCCTCGGATTCTAGCGCGATTTTGCATCCGGTGGGCCGGACCGTGGTGCGGGTGAACGGCGCGGTGCTGACGGACCGTGATCTGCTCCGCGAAATGGTCACCATCTTCCCTTATGCGCGCCAGCACAACGGGTTTCCCCCGGGTATGGAAACGGGTATCCGCGATGGCGCCATGAAGATGATGATCTTTGAAGAGTTGGTGTATCAGGAGGCCAAGCGGCGCAACATGACGGTGCCGCCCGCCGAGCTCGAGCGCGCCCAGGCGGAGTTCCGCAAACAGTTTGCTTCCCCGCAGCAATACCAGCAGTTCCTCCAGGGGGAGTTCCATGGTTCGACCAAGTTGTTACAGGTGAAGGTGGAGCGTTCCTTGCTCATTGACAAACTCCTCAAGCTGGAGGTGGAGGACAAGGCAGTGGTTTCCGTCGCCGAGGCCAAGGCCTATTATGACCAGCACCCCGAGCGCTTCAACCTGCCGGAGTCCTTTGCGTTCCAGAGCATTTCCTTTCTGCCTCCGCCCAATGCCAACGCCGCTCAGTTGCAGGAAGGACGCGACCGCGCCGCCAAGGCACTACGCCAAGCCCAGGCCACCAAAAGTTATGAGGAGTTCGGGATGCTGGCGGAGAAAATGTCCGAAGACGATTTCCACGTGATGATGGGCGACCACAAGGCTGCGGACCGCTCCAAGCTGCCCCCCGTGGTAGCGACGGCCCTGGCAGCGATGCACCCGGGCCAGGTGAGCGGCATCATCGAGTTTGAGGCCCACGATTTCACCATTCTGCGACTGAACGCGCACCTTCCTGCCGGCATGCAGAAGTTCGAAACCATCCAGGAGGGGTTGCGGCAGCAAATGACGAAAGAAAAGACCCAGGAACTGCGTAGAGCGCTCGCTACCAAGCTGAGCAAGACGGCCAAGATCGAAAAGGTTTAGAAGGGCAGTAGGCAAGAAGCGGGAGGCGCCCGTAATCCCGCGGAACGGGCGGCCCTCGGAGCCAGCCGTGGGTTTGTGGGAGCACAAAGGAGCGCGTGAGCCACTTCGTGGCGACATCAGGATCACGCGCGGTCTATCGTCTGATGTCGCGCCTGCCGGGGCTTGAGAATATCTCCACTTCCCTTTTTTCCCGCGGCCCTTCGCCGGGGGCCACAGGATGTCGCCACTTACGCGGATTCGGTGGGTAGGGGCACGGCATGGCGTGCCCCTACGTGGCATGGCCATCTTGGCCATGAGCGGACACGGGCGGGACGCCCGTGCCACGTTTGGAAGAAAACGTGCAGAAAGTCACTAGTTGTGAGTAGAAATGTCGCTATTCTCGCTATGCTCGTCCTGGCCCTTGCCGCGCGCGCGTCGGCGCAGGTGCGGGCTGGCGAGGCCAGCATGAATCTAACCGGCTCGATCACCGCCGGATACAGTGACGATTATTCGAACTTCGCCGGTTCCGACCACGGCATCCTCTTCGGCGGCAACGCCGACCTTTCTGGCTCGTACTTTAATCCGAATTTTCTTTCGTTCGAAGTTCTACCCTATTACAACCAATCGCGAGTCAACTCCAATTATCAGTCGATTTTCTCTAGCAGCGGCGTCGGCGCCAGCGCCCAACTCTTTAGCGGCACCCCTTATGGCGGCTCGATCAGTTATTCCACGGCGTTCGACAGCAGCGGGAACTTCAATCTTCCGGGCGTCACCAACTTCACCACGCGTGGAAACACCGATGTTTTATCCATTAATTGGGGCGCTCACCCGCACAATTTGCCCAGTCTAAATTTCAGTTTCTCAAATGCCAACAGCGACTATTCCATTTTCGGGACCAATGCGGTGGGGACGGGACACTCTGACTCGTTTTCGCTCACCTCGGGCTATCAAGTTGCGGGCTTCAACCTGAGCGGAGGTTATCTGTATAGTGATTCCAAGGCCCTCACGCCGGAACTCCTCACCGGCGAACTGCCGCTAAACTCCAATACCGGCGACCATACGCTTTACTTCGATGTCAGCCACGTTTTGCCATGGCATGGAAGCGTTTCCGCCGCCGCTACCCGAACCGACCTCACCACCGATTTAGGCGACACCGCCTCCGGTGATCGATACTCCACCTCGATCGACACGTTGACGGGCACAGTCGGTTTGACTCCGCGAACAAACTTGACGGTGGGGGGGAGCGCCTATTACACCGATAACCTGGTGGGGACACTTTATAACACGCTGCTGACTGCCGGGGTCGTTGTGCCCCAGAACCAAGGGAAGTCGTCGTCAGACGATCTAACTCTGACGGGCTATGCCAATTACGAGATGCCGGCCGAGCACATGGATCTGCATGGGTTCGCGGAACGCCAACAACAATCCTACTTGGGAATTTCGTTCGCGTCCGACTCCTACAACGGTACGGCAGATTATTCCAACTGGCTCTGGGGAGGTTCCTTCAATGGTTTGATCGGGGTGACGGGGACCGTGATCGATACCACCCACCAGAGTCTCGTGGGTTTGAACGGCTCCCTCAACTACACGCGCCATATCCATCGCTGGAGCGTGGCGGGCGGCTTCAACTACTCGCAGGACACGCAAACCGTGCTGATCGCCTATACCACCTCGGGCTATAACTATAACGGCAGCGTGGGCCGCCGGTTCGGCCGCCGATCGTATTGGGGCGCTACCGCGAGCGGCGCCAGGAGCCTGCTGACTGGACAGCCCGGCTCCGCCAATTCCAGTCACGGCTTCTCAACCTCCCTTTCCTTGGACCGGTTCAGCATCAGCGGCGGCTACGCGGAATCCAGCGGGAATGCGCTTTTGACCTCGACGGGCCTGGTGGCCACTCCGGTTCCCCTGCCCGTCGTCAACCCGGCAGACGTGGTGCTCTTCAACGGCAAATCATACTCGGTAGGACTGGGAGCGTACCCGCTTCACGGGCTGTCCTTGACCGCCAGCTACGCCAAGTCCCTCAGCGACACACTGAGTAATTCGCTAAACTCGAACAACAACAATGAATCCGTGAATGCTCTTGTGACCTACAACTTTCGCAAAGTGAGCTTCATGGCCGGGTACACCAGGTTAGCCCAGGGATTCAGCGTTACCGGAAGCGGCCCGACGATGGTAGGATCGATGTTCGTGGGGATTTCGAGATCGTTCAATTTCTTTTAAACGGGCAGATGGGCAGATCGGCCGGCGAAAGGCAGACAGTAGGCAGAAGGCCGTAAGCAGAAAGCGTCCGAAAGCCCGCGTAGCGGGCGTCATCATTTGGCCCACGGCGCGAGCCGTGGGATGGGGGAACGCCAAGAGGCGCGTGAGCCACGGTAGTGGCGACATCAGGATCACGCGCGATCCACAGTGCTGATGTCGCCCCTGCCGGGGCTTGAGATGTTTCCCAGATCCCTTTATTCCCACGGCGGATCGCCGGGGGCCACAAGATGTCGCCGCTAACCCGCATTTCTCGCCACGGGCAAGCGAACCGAAGTTTGGAGTGCGGCGACTCGTCGCGGCCAGTCACCCAGCGCTGACGAGTCAGCGGTAGAAAAAGCGGGAGCGAGCTCCCGCACTCCGAAATTGGCCTCCCTGCCCACGGACAGAAAGGCGCTGTCCCTGGCTACCAACTCCAACCCCCTACAGCGAGCCCGCATTTCTCGCCACGGGCAAGCGAACCGAAGTTTGGAGTGCGGCGACTCGTCGCCGCTTTCCCTCGCCGCGACTCGTCGCGGCCAGTCACCAACCGCTGACGAGTCAGCGGTAGAAAAAGCGGGAGCGAGCTCCCGCACTCCGAAATTGGCCTCCGTGCGCCCGGACAAGCGGTTCGAACGTGGCGGGCGCGGAAACCATCAGAAAGGCCCTTTAAGGACGGGGCTTAACCCCACCCTTCCAAAGCTGTGGTGAGACATGCGGGCTAACGCGGCTGGGGACGATGCCCATTTCCTTAGGTTAGCCTTTCCGGCACCCCGGCGACGATGGTAGGATCGTTCTTTGGTGGGGACTTCGACGAGACGGTTCAATTTCTTTGGAGGGCGGCTACGGAATCGGGTGATCGGGTAATCGGGAGATCGGGTGATCGGAGGACAATTCGGCCCTCGGCGTTCCGCCATCTGCTTACTGCCTACTGCCTACTGGCGACTGCCTACCGACTACCGGCTGCTTGCTGCCTGCTGCTTACTGCCTACTGCCTACTGTTTCCCGGCACTGCGGCGGCGGGGTCGAAAGCAAAATCCCCAGGCCCCGTGACCTTGCCCGAGCTGGAGCTTACGGGCGGACGCAGGCTGCTGTACGAAGGCAGCGTCAGGTCCGAGCGCGAGGTAAAAAACAAGCCTCGCTTCTGGGGCCGCCTGCTGAACGTCGTGGCGGGCGAACCCGCGTACCATGCCCTGATCGACCCCTACAGCGTGGTGACCGATTCCCAAAATCGCATTATCGTCACTGACCCGGGCGTCTCCGGCATTCACATCTTCGATTTCACCCAGCACAAATACAAGTTCATTTCCCACGTCAAAGATGTCGATGGGTTGATTTCGCCCCAGTGCGTCGCCGTGGATGCCGACGACAACATTTACGTGACGGATTCGTTCTCGGGCAAAATTTTCTGCTTCGATGCCAATGGAAAATTTCAGCGGGTTATCGGCAGTGTCAAGGGGGAGGGATATTTCAAACGGGCCACCGGAATCGCGGTCGACTCCCAAGCCCAGCGCATCTATGTGACGGACACCTTGCGCAACCAGGTCTTCGTGCTCGATATGCAGGGTACGGTATTGCAGAAAATCGGCTGGCGTGGCTCGGGCGATGGTCAGTTCAACTACCCCACCGAATTGCGCCTGGCGGGGCAAGACCTGCTGGTCGTTGACGCCATGAACTTCCGCGTGCAGGTTCTGGATCGTTCCGGAAAGTTCCAATACGCCGTCGGCGAGAGGGGGGACGTTTTAGGGTATATGTTCCGGCCCAAGGGAGTCGGCCGGGATTCCGAGGGGCACCTCTATGTGGTCGAAGGGTCGAGCGGGTTGGTGCAGGTCTTCGACCGCCAAGGAAGGCTGCTCTATTACTTCGGGCAGAAGGGCTCGGGGTTCGGAGAATTTCAGTTGCCCACCGGTCTGTTTATCGATTCGAGCGACCGCGTGCTGGTGGTGGACTCCTCCAACCACCGTGTTCAGGTTTTTCAGTATTTGGCGGCGGGAAAGAATGATCAACACTAAGACACAAAGGAACCAGGTGATAGGTTACAGGTTACAGGTTAAAGGTCATAGGCGCCGCCTTTCCTTATCGCCTGTTCCCTGTTCCCTGTTCCCTGTTCCCTGGTTCCTTGGTGTCTTGGTGGTGGCGCTTCTGGGTTTTGCCGGGGCGGCGCGGGCGCAATCGGATGTGATCGGCATGCATGACCTGTCGCCCAATAGTCTCGCGCCGGTACACGGTACTCTTTCCGGCTCCTGCTATTATTGCCACGCGGTGCACTCCGGCCTGAATGGCACCCCCGGGGTCGCCCAAACTCCGCTCTGGGACCAGAAGCTCTCCACCGTCCAGGCCTACAGCGTTTACACCAGTACGACACTCGCGAACACGCCCAACCCCTCCCCGCCCTTGGGCACCAACAGCACTCTCTGCCTCAGTTGCCATGATGGCACGGTGGGAGCGACGCCGGGCATGTCGCCCGGCCACTTGACCCCGTACGGGACTGTTCCCATGAGTGGGCCCATGAGTTTAACGGACGTTTTTGGCACCAACCTCTCGACCATGCATCCGATTAGCTTCGTCCTTCCCTTGAAGGCTCCTAGTAATAATATTGATGTCCTGGTTTCGACCTTGACCGGCCCCTCGCCCTCGACGGGCGATTTAACGGGAAAGGTGCGGCTTATCAACGGGAATGTGGAGTGCGGGAGCTGCCACAATCCTCACGTGCAGAACATCGATCCCAGCGGTTATTTCCTCGTGATCAACAACTCCGCCCCCAATAGCCCACTCTGCACGGCCTGCCACAGTACGGTCCCCACCGGGTCGGGGATGGGCATGCAGCTTAGCCATAACGCCACCACCGCCGTGGGAGCGCAGCTTACCGCCAGGACAACGGAGCGCAATACCAATCCGCTGGGGGGGTGGAAGACGGGCATCCACGCCAACGCGACCAACAAGGTGGCGCCCCAGATATCTCTTGCCGCCAGCTCGGGGGTTGCCAGCCGGGCTACCACGAACCCGCTGCGGGTTTCCCTGGGGCCTTACCCCACGGTGGCCCAGAATGGTTGTTCGTCGTGCCACGCGATGCATAACGCCCCGGGGCAGAACTCGCTGCTGCGCGGGGTTGACGACCAGACCTGCCTCAACTGCCACAACGGCAGCACGAATATCTCTCCCCCCATCTCCAATATTTTTGCCGAAATGGTGGCGCCGAAATATGGCCATGCGTTTTCGGTGGGGAACACGCCCCACCGCGCCAGTGAGGCTGTGTTGGTGAATCAAAACATGCATGTGACCTGCGTCGACTGCCATAATCCCCACTCGACGAATCAGGTCGCGAGCTTTCCCCCTGCGCCTACCATCCGTCTTTCCCAGAACATGATTGCGGGAATCAGTGCATCGGATGGGAAAACCGTGGTCAATCCGTCTCTCAATCAGTATGAGAATTGTTTGCGCTGTCATGGCGCGAGCACGGGCAAAAAATTGAGCGTCAATTTCGGCTATTTGCCCTTTCGCGTGGTTGCCGCCAGCGACCGTCTGAATGTGATTCCGGAATTCAGCACCTTTGCCACCTCCAGCCACCCCGTGTTCCACGATCGCACCAGCGTGTTCCCCCAACCCAGCCTCCGAGTGAACATGCTGAAGCTCGACGGCAGGACGATCGGGCGCAGCATGAGCACTCGCATCCTGTGCACCGATTGCCATAATAGCGACGACAATCGGGAATTCGGCGGCTCGGGACCCAGCGGACCGCATGGGTCAATCTTCCCCCACATCATGGAGCGCCGGTATGAGTTCAGTCAGGCGGCGCTTCCGGGCAGGCTCGTCACCAATCTATTCCCTAACCCGAACCTAAGCGCCGAGGGCGGCCCCAACGGCGGCCCCTATGCTTTGTGCGCCAAGTGCCACGATCTCACCCAGATCCTCAATAACACCAGCTTCAGCGAACACGCCCGCCACATTAGGCAGGACGGATTCTCGTGCTCGGTATGCCATACGGCCCATGGGATGGGCGCCCAAACGGGCACCATTTCCGGCGACAGCCTGGTGAATTTTGATGCCAACGTCGTCGCCCCCAACGGCCCCGTTCCCATCTCCTACAACCGCATGACGAACTCCTGCAGCCTGGTCTGCCATAATTACCCCCATCAGCTCCGCACGGCGGGCGGCGTCAAGCACTGACCGCTTGCGTGGCCACCGCCGGGACCACTACAACATCCGTTATTGAGCCGGCAGGCCGTCGTTGTTATGATGTGGCTGGCGGTCCCGGGCCTGAACCTCCAGGGCGCTGACCGCGTCGAGGACGCGGCGAGACTTTCATAAGGAGTTATGATGGCAGATCATTGGACTCGCAGGGAGTTTGGTATGGCACTCGGTGCGCTGAGCGCCAGCGCGATGCTGGGCGGCGCGGCGCCGGGTAAGGATCCCTTGCCTTTCAAATTAGGTGTCATCACCGACGAAATAACTCAGGACCTCGGCCAGGCCCTGGACTTTATCGCTCACTACTCGCTTTCTTATTGCGAACTGCGCCTGTTGTGGGGAAAGAATATTATGAGTCTTCCCCCGGCCGACCTCCAGCGCGCCAAACAGATCATCGACCAACACCAGATGCACGTCGCGGAAATCGCTTCGCCCATCTTCAAATACAATCTTCCGGAAATGCCGGCGAAGGCCTCCGAGGTACGCGACACTTTCATGGCCAGCTACACCGACCAGGATACGGAGAATCTGCTGAAGAAGTCCTTCGAGATTGCCCGCCTTTTTGGCACGCAAAGAGTTCGCATCTTCAGCTATTGGCGCGTCGAGGACCCCGAAAAAGCCTTCCCCCACGTTCGCGATCGCCTGGCGAAAGCGGCGGCATTCGCGGCGCAGAACAAGATCACCCTGTTGCTCGAGAACGAACAGACGTGCAACGTCGCCACGGGTAAAGAAGTGGGGCGGATGGTTCGAGAAGTCAACTCGCCGGCCCTGCGCGTGATGTGGGACCCCGCCAACGCCGTGGCCCTCGGTGAAATTCCCTATCCCGACGGCTACCAACACGTCCGCGGCCTTTTCCAGCACGTGCATGCCAAGGATGCGAAAAGGGATCCCAAGACCGGTGAAGTACATTGGCTGCCGGTCGGCGGCGGCAGCGTCGACTGGATGGGGCAGTGCCGGGCTTTGATCAAAGACGGGTACCACGGAACAATGTCACTCGAAACGCACTACCGCCGGCCGGATGGTAATACCGTGGAAAGCTCGCGCGAGTCGCTGGAAGGCCTGCTGAAGATTCTGAAGGCGGTGGGCTGACCTCATCGAATGTTCTCATCCCGCACGGATTGGTTACTTACTCCTAATCGCTTCTCCCAACTCGTCGAGGAGCGTCGCGCCCGGGGCCTGCCGATTCTGGACCTGATGGAATCGAATCCCACCCGCTGCGGGTTCGCATTCGATGCCGAAGAAATTCTTGCCCCGCTTCGCAACCCTCGGGCGCTCACCTACGAGCCTGACCCGCGCGGTCTGGGCACGGCCCGCGACGCGGTCGCGCAGTATTATTCGGAACGGGGAGTGGAGGTTCACTCCAACCAGATTTTCCTTACCTCCAGCACCAGTGAAGCGTACGCGTTCGTGTTCCGGCTCCTGGCAAACCCCGGCGACAGAATCCTGGCGCCCCAGCCGAGTTATCCGCTTTTCGATTTCCTGGGCGGGTTGAACGATGTCGAAGTTCTTGCATACCCGCTGGTATACCACGAGGGCTGGCAGGTGGATCTGGAAACGCTCGCGGCGCAAGCGGAATCCCACCCTCGCGCGGTGCTGGTCGTTCACCCTAACAATCCCACGGGCTCGTACGTTCAAAAGCCTGAGCTCGCGCGGATTCTGGAAAGCTGTGGCCGGTCTCAAGCCGCCCTCATCGCTGACGAAGTCTTCGCCGATTATGCCTTCGCTTCCGACGCGGATCGGGTGGCGAGCCACACCCAGGTTCGAGACGCGCTGACGTTCACACTGAGCGGGTTGTCGAAGATCTCAGCCTTGCCGCAAATGAAGCTGGCCTGGATTGTGGTGAGCGGGCCGCCGGAACTTTCGGGTGAGGCGTGCGCGCGCCTGGAAGTAATTGCCGACACTTATCTTTCCGTCAGTGCGCCCATTGCACTTGCCGCGCCTCGTTGGCTAGCCTATCGGCGGGAGATTCAGCCACAGATTCTGGAGCGGGTGAAACGGAATTTGCGCAAGCTGGATGAACTGCTTTCTCAGGGTCCGCCGGTGAGCCGGCTCAAGGTGGAGGGCGGTTGGTACGCCATCCTGAGGGTCCCGGTAACGCGCAGCGACGAAGATTGGGCAACGGATCTACTCACCGATGAAGGCGTGCTGGTGCACCCGGGACACTTTTATGATTTTCCCTCCGAGGGCTTTCTCGTCCTGAGCCTACTGCCCGCTCTTGAAACTTTTGCCGAAGCCCTCCGCAGGGTCATCTCCGGCATTTGCTCCCGGTGCTGAACGGCAAGGGCTCAACGACGGCCTGGGCCGCTATAAGTGCCGCGTCCTAAAGGGCGGCTCCTGGAGTTTCTACATTTCCAGTGGGGCAAACTAACGCCCCCGGCAAGGCGCCCCGGCCTGTAGGCCCGCGCGATTCGGAATCCCTCCCACCACATAGTCGATATTCCAGCAAATGGCCCCGGCCCGAAACAATTCAGTGGCAAGGCCGTTTATCGTCAACTTGCAGAGTTGCCACGTTCCTGCTGGGCTGGTTGCCCTTTCATACCACTCGTCACTAGGCGCTGCTCTTAAAGCGGCCCGTCGAATCGGAATTTCGACGTGTTGGCAATGAGCAAGGGCCGCGGTGGAATTCGGCTTGGCGCCAAATACCTCCGGGCTACCCCGCTGTTGGAAAATCACAGACCATCCAAACCCGAGCTCTGGGGCAGGGCACCTTGAATTGTCGTGGCAAACCTGTTAATAACGTACAAGATTTGGGGTGCCAAGTGGACCACACAGATGCTCAACTCCTGCTTGACTCGATTCAAGAAGACAAACTTGTTTTTTTGTGTGGCGCTGGACTCTCGATGGCCTCGCCCAGCGCTGTTCCCTCTGCGGCAAAATTGGCCGAGGAATGTTCCCGAGAATACGATAAGGGAATGCCGGTTTTGGCTCTCCCCCCTGACGCGAAGACGGACTTAGAGAGTCTCGCTAGGTTCTTCCTGGCGAACAACCAATTTGGCTTCTTGATAAATCAAGTTGTGCCGTGGGACTACTTCAACGGAGAACCAAACGCAGGACATAGAAGTATTGCGGATTTGATCACTTGTGGTGCTTCGTTTTGTGCAATTACAACGAATTTCGATGTTCTAATAGAGAAGGCCGCAGAAGGACTTGGGGAAAAGACTTTCTGTGCTGCCTTGGACGGGGAAGAAGCAAACGTTGCCCGGAAATATCGACCACTTCTGAAGATTCATGGGTGCTTCCGTCAGCGGGAGTACACTCTCTGGTGCTACGACCAACTTGATGTCTCAAGGACGGACAAGGTCAGCACTGGTCTCCGGGACAGGATTGAAAAATCCCGTCGTTGGTTACAGGGGATGCTCCCACGACGCCAGCTAGTCCTGATCGGTTTCTGGTCAGATTGGAAATACCTGAATACTGTCTTGGTGGAATCTATCCGAGACATCTACCCTGCGGGCATACTTGTAATTGACCCGTCGCCATCGGCAGATTTGCAGACGAAGGCTCCAGAGTTGTGGGCATGGGCGAGTAGCTTAGGTCCCACCTTTCACCATGTTCAGGAAAAAGCCGAAGTGTTTCTTCGTGAACTTCGGGAACTCTTCTCTCGAACCATCTTGGGTCGTGTGCTGCGGGATGCTTCTGACAACAACCCAGGAATCTGCAACGATTTTGCTGTCGTGACGAACTCACTGAAGGCCCAGGACGCCGATGACCTTTATGAACTGCGGCGCGATTTTGCGGGTGTCCCCAGTGAAACGGTGGCGAGATGGAAAGACCCTGACCCTGGGAAAAGTGGGGTAGGGGCGGCGCACCTTCGCATGCTTTCATTAGGAGCCAAGCTGGATGGGTCGACGTATCTCGCTCCTCCCGGGAAGAGGGTCCGGATAGTCAACGGGTGCACACTTCCCATGAGCAAAGTGAGAGAGAAGTATTCACACGAGCTCGCTAGGAATCCGCCTGACGATTACATCGTATGCGCGGCCGTCGATAGCAGTGCCGGACACCCAAGTATTATCCCGAAGGCGACTACATCCATTGTGCGGCCGCGGAGTGCTGCCGCATGGTTGACAGTGGAAGAGGCCCACAACCGGGGAATACTCTAGGGGGCGACGTTATGGACCTGATTGCCGAGGCGAGAAGCGTATTAGAAAGAAACAACTATTCCGTAATTCGATCCCGTGAGTCCGACGCTACTATTTACTTCGAGGACGGAAACTTGATGGGCTTTATTTGGGCCGCGCCAACTGTGGGTGATATCTGCAGGGAGTGGGAGACTCGGCAGGATTCATTTCTGAAGGCTAACTCGCAGTTCCTTCGGAAATCTGACCTGAAAGCTTGGAACCTGTACGCTGTGTTCCTTGCCATGGATGAGCCTATCGGCGAAGACAGGTCGAACCTTGTTGGGATTGAGGAGGACTTCAGGGCCGCGAGGAAAATCGCCCGTGGGGGAATATCTACATCCAAGGATGTGCTTGTTGCCCTTCTCCCCTTGGTTCCGATTCAGGCGGTGGTCTCAGTTAATCCGGAAGACGCTCTTGTCCGACTGAAGGAAAGGGTCACGTCCGTTCCCTCTTCTGCCGTCGAGATTGTGCTCGGCGATGAAGGCTACTCGCCAAAAGGGGCAGATGATATTCTGAGGGCGTATGCTGATAAAAGAAATAGAGATTAGCGGATTTCGCGGGATTCGAAAGAAGCTAACGATTCCCTTCGGCAGCGGCTTTACCGTCATTACGGGCCGCAACGGATCGGGCAAGACCAGTGTTTGCGACGCGATTGAGTACCTCTTTACTCAGAAAATTACAAGAGTCTCGGCAGAGCAGGCCGAGGGGGGAGAGAGACTGGAGGACTACATTTGGTGGAGAGGCAAGCAGCGAGCGCCTGCAAATTCCATTACCGGAAGACTTGAGGACTCGGGGATTGTCCACGAGGCGTGGTCAGTAGGTAAACTTGGGAAGGAAGGAAGAGTCCCCGACGAAATCCTGTTCGATAAACAAATTGCACCCCGGGACCCATTGCCGGCTCTTTGCCGGACGTCGATACTCCGGGATGAACTCATTACTTGGCTCAGCACCGACCTTGCCGAGGGCGCACGCGCCGAGTTTGTGGAGCAAGCGATAGGAATTGTCGGCACGACGCAGCTTGAGAACACAGCCGGGAATTATGTTGCGAGGTTTAAAGAACGACTGAAGCCCATCGAAGGCGAGTACAACTTGTTAAGGGAAAAGATATCCGGAATTCTGGAGGAGATAAGCGAAACCCAAAACCAGGCAACGGTTGCCGACGAGGAAAGCCTGAGACAATGGACCGAGACTGCGGCCAAACTTGTCGGAATACAATCGACCGAAGTACCGAAACTCCTTTCCGGCCTCGCGACGAAGATCGCTGCCACAAGGGGACGGGCGGATCAACTGGAGCGCTTAAGCATTGATTTGAAAGCTCATGAAGAGGAAATTTCTAAGGCTGCGGAGCTGCTACGGCAACAGGAACTTTTGCGGGCTGAAATGACGAAGTTAGAAGCGACGCTAAAGTCCGCTGAAGCGGACTTGGAAGTGGCGTCGAAGAACCTAAAATCGGCTAATGAGGCGCAGCCGATATACACTTCCCTTGCCGCGTTACGCGAACATGGATTGCGGGTAGGCCTCCAGGACGGGAAGTGTCCCCTTTGCGGCACCAGACTAACGGAGGAAACTTACCATGAACACCTACAGACGATTGCTGAAGAAGTCAACCAGCACCAATTAGGTCTTGATGCTCTAGTGAAGAAAGAGTCCGATCTTCAGACAATCACATCCCAATTGCGGACCTCAATCGAGACGACTCGCAACCAATTCAATCGTTATGCTGCAGACCATCAGGTGTTTGAGAAGACACAGGCAGACATGCAGGAGCGGGCGAAATCGGCTGGCGTAAACATCTCAGAGGATGAGGTCAAAACAAAATTCGGAATTGAGAAAGCCAATTTGGCCGAACTGGAAAAATGCTCTGACGCCCTTAAGGGATTCGCGGTTTCGGAAAGAGTGAAGGACCTTTTGAAAAAGAAATCTCTCGCCGAACTCGATGCGGAAGAAGTAAAGAAGCAGTCGGAAACGGTAAATGAAGCCCTTCAGGGTGTCAGCACCATTTTCAACGAAATAAGGCGCGTCAGCAGGGAGGCTTTGGAGGAACGATTGGCATCCCTCAATCCCTTGCTATCCGAATTGTACGCGCGGCTCAAACCGCATGTTGATTTTGCAGAAATCAAGTACCGGATGAGGGGGGACGTCAAAAGGTTGTTACGGCTCGAGGTGGGTGATGGTTTCAACCCAAGATTCACATTTAGCAGCGGCCAGCGCCGCGCCCTTGGACTCGCGTTCTTGTTTGCTGTTTACCTGTCCAGACGGTGGTGCAAGTTAAACACCCTGATCCTTGACGATCCCATGCAACACGTCGACGACTACCGCGCGCTTCACCTCGTTGAGGTTCTGTCATCCATACGCCAGTCCGGGCATCAGGTCATATGCACGGTTGAGGACCCCGCGTTGGCCGACCTCCTTTGCCGGAGACTTAGAAGCTCGGACAAGTCATCCGGGGTGCGTGTTGAACTCGCATATCGACCCGGGTCGGGAGTAGAGGTCAAGGACCTTTCGACCGTGGCCCCGCTGCCCTCAAGGGTGCTCACTGCTGCTTGAGGCCAAGCAGTCCCCCTATTCACCCGGGGCCGCCTTTACCCCTGGAGCCAGCGTAAACCGGCTAAAAAAAAGGATAATACATGCCAAAAAGGCCGAATTCACATGTCAACGAGGATCTCTCTCGTAATCGTCTGCATAATGTCTTTGAGCGAGAGGGGTGGACTGTTGAAGATTTACGGAAGGATTATGGTGAGGATTTGCTTGTTCGCATATTTGAGAACAGTCAATCCACGCCGTATTCCTTTTTCGTTCAGGCAAAGGCGGTCCAACACATCAGGGTGCATCGTAACCAAGCTGGGGACTTCATCACCTGTTCAGTGACTGCCACCCATGTCTCACAATGGGAGCGATTCTGGGAACCCGTGATCCTGACCGTGTGGGATGCAACCGATGATGTAACGTACTGGGAATACGTGCAATCAGCTTTGGAGCGCGCTGGCCGTGCCGGAGCACGGCGTGCGCGTGGCAAGACAGTGCGGATTCGGATACCCGTATGCAAAATATTGAACGATGAAGCGGTGCGACGGATCAAATCGTTAACGAAAACCCGGTTGGCTCGGTTTGAGCAAGAGCGTAATGGCGGGCAGTACCTCATTGATACCCTTCGTGAGCAATTTGGAATGGACATCAATTACTCACCTCAATACGGGATCCTGATGTTTCCGGAGGGAAAATTCGTGCCCAATCCGGAAAGCGGCCCGAGGATGCTGGTGTTCGGTCGGGCCGCCTACGATCTGGAAATTCTCGCGCGGTTGACTGGCACACCACCGGAGCAGGCGTTCAGTCAGGTTATTGGACGCTTCCTTGAGGCCCTGCAGGCGGTATCACGAGGCGAAACCTTTCAATGGAAGGGGCCCGGGGGAGAGGTGTTGGACGAGTGGAAAGGCGTCGACGACGTCAGCGCAGACTACAAAAGAATGCTGGACGAATCGGACTACATGTAATAGCGCTGAGATTAGCGGTGTAGCGTTGGGGTGCGCATTACTCCCCGCTGCCAGACGGTCTCCCCTACAAGTCGCGTGTCCAATCTCCACGGGATCTGATCTCGTTGACCACTTGGCCGTATAGCCGCCTTACCGCTTCTCTGGCCCACGGTGGGATGTTGATGGACCCGGTCCGGTGGGAAACCCCAGTGAAAATGTACAAACTCCAGTTGCCGCCCTAAAGGGCGCCGCCACAAATTCAGGTCTTCACACAGATTCCCCGGGGAGAGGACTATGATTCTGTCCTTTCCTACGGGTGTCCAGGCAGCGGGTTCATGGGAAGCAGCCCACGCTGGCGGAACCAATTCTCGAGCAGCTTGGGCCATGTATTCAGCACGGGGTCGCTCGTGCCGAGACCTACGCCGTGCTTGCCATGTTCGTAAATGTGAAGCTCCGCCGGAACGCCTGCTTTGCGCAAGGCCATGTAGAAGGCCAGGCTGTTTTCGGGTGATACGCTGTCGTCATCGTTAGTGGCGAAGAGAAAAGTGGGCGGCGTGTTCGATGTCACGCGCTTTTCGTTCGAAACCAATTCGGCCGTTCCCGGGCTGGGATTTTCTCCCAACAGTTGTTTACACGACAATGTTTGTGAATAAGGCGCGGTGCAGGAAATTACCGGATAAGCCAGCACCAGGAAATCCGGACGCGCGCTCACGCGATCGACGGCGTCGGCGGCAGGCGGCTTGTCTTCAAAGTGCGTTGCGACCAGGGCAGCCAAATGCCCGCCGGCGGAAAAACCCATGATCCCGATCTGATTGGGGACAAGATTGTAAAGCTGAGCATGGGCGCGAACGTAACGTATGGCGCGTTGCGCGTCGAGCAGAGGTACGGGATAGCGATAGCTGGGCGCGAGCCGGTACCTCAGAACAAAGGCGGCGATACCCAGATTATTCAACCACTCCGCCACCTGGCTGCCTTCGTAGTCCATCTCCAGGACCGTATACCCACCGCCCGGACAAATGATGACCGCAGGAGTCGGCTTTTCGGACGGAGCCAAGTAGAGGTAGATCGCTGGATTGTCAGCCGCACGATCACTCTTGGCTCCGGGGGTTCCCAGGGGCCAGAGACCGACTTGGTTGGCTTCGTCACACGCTGCCGGGATTGCCAAAGCACCGCAAACAACGACCGCGATGCAGATCGACTTCACCCACCGCTTGAGACAGGTCGGGTTCATTTCACCTCCAAGACGAGCTTGCCGCCGCTTCACCAAAACGCCTCCGCGCGGCGAGAAATTCCTGCTAGAAGGACCCTTTCGCCGCGGCTTCGACGAGCCTGCGGACAGGTGGCACAATCATCAGCAAAAGTTCCGCGCGCGGTTTGGCGGCCAGGTCCAGCAAAGTAAGCTGGTCCTTTCCCCACGATGGCGGGGCAGGCTTGCCGGCATCGAGATACTCTAAGGCTTCCAGCCCCGCTCGCGCCACGGCGGACAGGTCTTCCGCCAGAGGAATATCCTCCTGCAAGAGCGCGGACTGCTCGAGGAGAGGAAGCAGCGCCTCCCGGCTGTCGCGCCAAATGATGAGTTGCCGGCGCACCGCATCTTTATTGGCGCTGAGGCGGTCCACTTCGTCGGCAAACAATCGCGCCTTTTCACTCTCTGGAGGCACCGTATCAACCAAGCGATTGAGTGGGGTCGAACTGGTGTAAAGGCGCGTGTGCGGGCGCCCGTAGTGCTTGATGGGCTCTACGACGTCCGCCAGGGTTTTAAGCGACTGGGGTGATTGGTTCCCGGTGAGACGCGCCAGCATGAAGGCGCGACCGGAATGATGTGTTATGCCCACCCCATCGAGTTCGCGGCTGAGGAGGGCGAGCCGTCGATACATGGAATCCAGGTCCTTCACTTGCTGCGGAGACCAAAACCGCTCGGCAATGGCCGCCGTGGTGGGCCAAATACGGGAATCGATATTTTCCGGAGTCACGAACTCGCTCCACATACATGCTTCCCCCCCCAGGACGCGCGACGCTTGTTCAGGCGTTAAGTTTGCCGCCGCTCCCTCCAAAGGGTCGACCCGGTAATATTCCGCAGCCGATAGCGCGTAGTCGAGGTAATAGCCGTGGGAGAGAATGCTCATGTAACCCAGTCGCGCGGCCTGGGCCAGGGACTCCGGTCCACGCCAGGAGTGCACGACGATATCCCGTGGAAGGTCGGAATGAAATATCTCGTCCCACCCGATCATTTTCTTGCCGTGCATCTGAACAATCGGCAGCAGGTGTCGATTGAAATAAAGCTGCAGATCCTGGTTGTTTTTCATCCCGTGGGCTTTCTTGAAAGCCGCGATTTGAGGATTCTTATTCCACTGTTTTCCGTTGACCTCGTCGCCGCCGACGTGCAGGTACTCATCGGGAAAAAGCGCCGCGACCTCAGCGATGAAACCATCGAGAAAGGTGTAGATTTCATCGCGGGTAGGGTCCAGGGTGGGATCAAAGATGCCCCACTTGCGTTCAATCGAATACGGCCCGGGGCCGCTGGCGAGTTCCGGGTACCCCACGAACCAGCTCGTCGTGTGGCCAGGCATATCAAATTCCGGAACGATGCGAATCCCGCGGTCGCGGGCGTAAGCGATCAGATCAACGATCTGGGCCTGGGTGAAGTAGTGGCCGTCCGAGCCCATTTCCTGAAGCTTGGGGTATCGGTTGCTCTCGAAACGGAACCCCTGATCATCGCTCAGGTGAAGGTGCAGCACGTTGAGCTTCACCGCGGCCATGGCGTCGAGGTTGCGCTTCAACACCTCTTCGGGCATCCAGTGGCGGGCGACGTCAATCATCAAGCCGCGCCAGGGAAAACGCGGGTGGTCCATGATGCGCACTGCTGAAGCGCCAAACCCTTCGGAATCAAGATCGACAAGTTGCAGAAAGGTCTCGATGCCACGCAGCGCGCCGACGGGCGTGGGAGCTTGCAGGCGCGCCTGTTGAGTGGTGACTTCGAGCTGATAGGATTCGTCTTCCCTCAGCGACTGGATTTTCTCCCCCTCGTGGTCGCAGTGAATCACCAGCGTCGCATGGGCAGGATCCGCGTCCAGCACGTCACTCACGGGGATGCCGGTTTGCTTGGAGAGACGTGAAATCAGGCGCGCGGCAGCCGCCTCGAGTCGCGGCTCCCGATATCCTTCGAGCGCAACTCGGAAGCTGCCGTTGATCACCAGCCGGCCTGTCGCCGGAGTCAGCTCTGCCGGCTCCGGCATCAGGTTATAGGTTTGAGCTGCGGCGGAACGAATGCTCAACAGCACGACCATTATGAATCCGACCAGGAAAATCTCCGCCAGGCCTTTCATTTTCACCTCAATCCTGTGAGCGGGCATCGCGCAGCAGCCGATCTCCGCCCTGTCTCGCGCCGGCCCCCGCAAGAGGAAGCCATGACGATAGATGAACCGACCGGCATTTGCAACCGGGGAAGCGGGCCCCGGGATTCGGGGTCGAATCGCAATCTCCCAATATGATTGCAGGGTGGCGAAGAAGCGGGTAGTCTATGGGTCTGGGAAGATATGGCCAGAGGCTGGGAGAGCAAATCGGTGGAATCGCAAATTGAATCGTCGCGGTCCGACCAGGAGGAACCCTCCAAGAGGCGCTTCACCCCTGAAATGGCGGAGGCGCATCGGAAGAAGGAATCGTTGCTCCTCGCCCGCGCCCACCTGCTCCAACAAATCTCCGTCAGCCAAAATCCCCGCCATCGTACGATGCTGGAAAGCGCTCTCGCCGAAGTGGAAAGACAACTTGCAGGTATGGGCGCACAGGCTGCCCCGGACAGTCACTAACCATCACACGGCCGCCTAGCCTGGATTTCACACCTTGGCCCAGGTTTGGTCGAATCGCTCTCCTCTCGGTAACCCTGTGAAGACAATAACTGTGCCGAGGGCAACTTGGAGTGCGGGAGCAGCAGCTACCGCCTTGCCCCCTTGCATATTTGCCGCATGACCCGACGGCGGTACCTGCTGCTCCCGCACTCCCAAAATCGTCAATCCACCCTTGATAATGATGTATACTATACACCATGAGACGAACTCAACTTTACCTGGACGATGAGCTTTGGGGAACGCTCCGCATCCGCTCGCAGCAGGCGGGAACCTCCATCTCCGAGCTGGTTCGCCAGGCGGTTCGTGAGAAATACTCGTCCGGGCTTGCCGGCCGCCGGCAAGCCATGCGGGCTTTCGCCGGAATATGGAAGGACCGAACCGACCTTTCCGATCCCGATGCCTATCTGCGCGGGCTACGGAAGGGATCACGGCTGAAGAGGGTGCGTTGAAAGCCATTCTGATTGACTCGGACATTCTCATCGACGTGGCGCGCGGGCGTGATGCGCGCCTGCTGGAGCGATGGACGGAATTGAGCGGAAGCGATGCGGTCATTGCCTGCTCACCGGTGACCGTGGCGGAAATGTGGCACGGAGCGCGGCCTCAGGAATACAAGGTCCTCGAGGCGCTGTTCCGTGCGATGACTTGCATTCCCATCGGTGATGACATCGGTCGGCGCGCCGGCGACTACCTGCGGCAGTTCGCTAAAAGCCACGCTGTCGAACTGGGCGACGCATTCATCGCTGCCACCGCTTCGATTCATAAACTCGCTCTGTGGACGCATAACCGCAAGCATTACCCCATGAAGGATTGCCAGTTCCTTTGAATTGCCGATTGATGATTGTCGATTGACGATTGACAACGCAGGTTTTGCCATCGACCATCGTCCATCCGTCAGCGGGACGGACCTTCGGTCGTAAATCGCCAATCATTCGTACCGCAACGCCACGATCGGGTCGATGCGCGACGCCCTCCGCGCCGGCAGGTAACCAGCAAACAAAGCCACGGCGAGCAGCAACAGTGAAACCGAGGTGATCGTCGCCAGGTCGCCCGATGAAATCCCGAAAAGCATGCTCGCGATGAGCCGGCAAGCGGCCAATGCGCAAGGAATGCCCAGGGCTATTCCGAGCAATCCAAGCACAAGAGCTTCCCGCAGCACTAGCCAAAGAACTGTCGCCCGGCGCGCACCGAGCGCCACTCGAATTCCGATTTCGCGGGTTCGATGGGAAACGGCATAGGACATCAGTCCGTACAGGCCGACCGAGGCCAGCATCAGCGCCAAAGCCGCGAAAAAGCCAGAGAGCATGGCGATGACACGGTCTTCCACAAGCGCCTGGCTGACCTGTTGGGCAATGGTTTTCGTGCGCAAAGGATATTCGTGTCCGAGCGACTCGATCTCGTGTCCCACGGTCCTGGCCAGTGTTTCGGGAGCCAGCTTGGTGCGCACCAGGAGATCGCCATTTTGCGTCCATTTCGGGTATTGAGGATAGGGAAGGTAAATTACCGGCGCGGCGGCATTGTGGAGATCGAAAAGGCGGACGTTGTTGGCGATGCCCACGACTTCGAGATCCTGAAATTCGGGCATAAAGCCGAAGCGAATGCGCTGGCCGATGGCATTGCCCCAGAGGAAAAGCCGCGCGGCGAAGCTCCGGCTAACGATGGCGACGTGCGGGTAGTGCTCGTCGTCGGTCCAGTCAAAATCACGGCCACGAACCAGGCTGATTCCGAGCGTTTGCATAAAACCTGGCGAGACCATTGCCTCTTGCGCCTTCATGCCCGCGTCCGGGCTGGAAGCATCGGACATTGTAGAGGAGGTGTCCTGCCAGCCTCGCCCGTCACCGATGGAAGCATCCGAGAAGCCCACTGAATCCACGCCCGGCAGGCTGGAGATCCGCTCGATGAGCTGCCGATGGTATCCGTTCATGTCGAGGTTCTGATAGCCGCCCGGCCGGGGATAGAGGTCAACTTCGAGCACGCTCTCCTCGATGCCAGGATCAACCGAACACAACCGCTGGAAGCTTCGTGCCAGAAGTCCGGCGCCCAACAGTAAAATAAGGGAAAGGGCCATCTGTGTAACAGTGAGCGCCTTGCCTAACTTCCCGGTTGTGCCCATCAAACTGCGCACGTTTTGCTGAAGTACAGAAGCCGGGTCCTCGCGCGAGCACCGCCATGCCGGGGCGAGACCGAAGAGAATTCCCGTCAGGATGGCCACCGATGCGGTGAGGGCCAGCACGCGCCAATCGGGGCGCAGGTCAAGCATGACGGGCGAGAGATATCCCTCGGTCATGAGACTTACGAGCATGCGGCTCCCCCAGTACGCAAGGGCAAGTCCCAGCAGCGCTCCGGAGGCGGAGAGCGCGAGACTCTCGCTCAATACCTGGCGGGCGAGCGCCCAGCGGCTTGCTCCCAGGGCCACACGCACGCCCATGTCATGACTGCGTGCGGCCGCGCGCGCCAGCATCAGGCTCGCCAGATTCACGCAGGCGAGCAGAAGGATCAACCCCACAATGCCCATGAGCACGTAAAGCGGTCTCGTAAAGCGGGACCGCAGCGAAGCATTAACGCCCGTTGCGGCTGATGCCACATCCAAACCCATCGCGAAGAACGCCTGCCGCCGCAGTCCGGGAGTCTCGGTGGAAGCCGTCGCCCGCAGCACCTCGGGCCAGAACGATTGGAGTTGGGCTCGAGCCTGCGCGGTGGTGACACCGTCTTTCAGCCGGCCGGTGAGAAACACCCAGAGCAATGACCGATCATCAGTGCCCTTCATCGGAATCGTCACGTCCGCCGGCTCGCCCGTGGCCATACCCGTAAACCACTTCCGGGTCACGCCAATGATGGTATACGGCTGCCCCTCGATCGCCATCACTTTGCCGGCAACGTCCGAAGCCCCGCCGAAGCGTCGTTGCCAGAACTCCTAGCTGAGTACGGCCACCGGAGACGCTTCGCTTTTGCCAAGACTCACATCTTCGGGCGTGATCAATCTTCCCAGAAGAGGCGTGGCCCCCAACTCGGAATAGTAATTGCCGGTGACCGAGCGCACGTCGGCCTGCGAAAGCACGCCGTTGAGTTCCACATTGGTCATCTGGCCGAAGCTCCAGCCGATCAGGCCGGAAAAGACTCGTTGCCCTCGTTCAAGCTCGCGGAACATTGGAAACGAGAAGGGGATTTTGTTTCCCCGGCGGAGCACGGAAAGCTCCACTAGGCGTTCCGGCTGCCAGACGGGAAGGTCACGAAGGAGCAGAGCATTAAGCAGTGAGAATATGGCCGTATTCGCGCCGATTCCCAGAGCGAGCGAAAGCACCGCGACAGCCGCGAAGCCGGGACTGCGGCGCAGTTGCCGCAGGCTGTAGCGGACGCCCTGCCAGAGCGTCCCGACGGAATTCCATCCCCACATTTCGCGGCTCCTCTCTTGTGCCAAGGTCACGTTCCCGAAGGGGCTTCGATCCTCCGTGATTCTCAGGCGTCCTTCACGAATTTGAGGGCGGCGGAGTTGATGCAGTAGCGGAGATGGGTGGGGGCCGGGCCGTCTTCAAACACGTGCCCGAGGTGCGCGTCGCAACGGGCGCACTGCACTTCCGTGCGTTTCATGCCGTAACTCATGTCGGTCTTCAGTTGGATGTTCTGGTTTTCCACCGGGTCCCAGAAGCTCGGCCAGCCCGTGCCGGATTCGAATTTCTTTTGGGAATGAAAGAGATCGGCCCCGCAACAAACACAGCGGAAAACTCCGTCTTCGTGAAAATCCCAGAATTGGCCGGTAAAGGCACACTCGGTGCCTCCGTGGCGTGTCACCTGATACTGCTCGGGGGTGAGGATTTGTTTCCATTCTGCGTCCGATTTCACGACTTTTTCCATACTTGTCCTCTCCTCCTTTTGGCGCGGAACAAACTGACCCCTCACCCCCACTACGTGCAAAACGTGGGGCCCCCTTCCCGCCCCCGCTGGTGAAAACGCGGGCGGCGGTCCACCCTCTCCCCTCGGAGAGGGCTAGTCCCTCGTACACATCGCTCTTTATATTACCAGCGGATCAATTCGGGCCTTGCTGATCAAAATCCTGCTCCGCAGGCTTGCTGGGCCCTTGCGTTCTGTCCGGTCATTTCGCGGCAAGTCAACGCGGTCCGGAGCCCCCGCGCGGATAGACCAAGGTCTTGGCGGGATCCCACGAGACGTAGACTTTCGCGTCGGCCGCTTCGCCGTCAAGACGCGCTTCTCGCATGGAATTGGAGTCCCGCACCACCACGCGCTGCCCATTGGAGAGGCGCACCGCCCAGCGACATCGGCCTCCCTCGTAGATCGATTCGACCAGATCGCCCTCCAGCAAATTCAGCGGGCCACCGTCCCCGGCGGGAGGATAGTGCGTCATGCGCACCCACTCCGGCCGCACGGCGAGGATGGCGGGCGAGTCCTGCGCGAGGTCCCAGGAGTCGGACGCCCACAGGCTGTGCCCGAGAGCGGACTCGAAGCGCGTGCCTTGCGGGGTGTGGGCGGCGCATTTCACCTCAAAAAAATTTTCGACCCCCATGAACTCCGCCACAAAATGCGTGCGCGGCCGTTCATAGATTTCTTCGCCCGTCCCCACTTGCTCCAAACGCCCGTGGTTGATCACCGCCACGCGGTCGGACATCACCAGGGCTTCTTCCTGGTCGTGAGTCACGAAGATGAAGGTGATGCCCAGGCGCTTGCGCAGGCGCTTCAACTCCACTTGCATTTGCTGCCGCAGTTTCTGGTCGAGCGCGCCGAGCGGCTCGTCGAGAAGTAGCACGGCCGGTTCCAGAACCAGCGCTCGAGCCAGCGCCACACGTTGTTTCTCGCCGCCGCTCAATTGATGAGGAAAGCGGTCCTCCTTGCCAGGCAACTCCACCGTCTCCAGGATAGCTCGTACCTGGCGCCGAATTACCTCCGAACCCAGCTTCTTCTGTTCCAGGCCGAAGGCCACGTTGCGGAAGACCGTTAAATGGGGAAAGAGGGCGTAATGTTGAAAGACCGTGTTGACGTTGCGATGGTATGGAGGAAGGCCGGAAGCGTCGCGCCCCTCGATCAGGACTTGTCCCACCTGGGGCGTCTCGAACCCGGCCACCAGTCGCAGCAGCGTGGTCTTGCCGCTGCCACTCGGGCCGAGAAGGGTCAGGAATTCACCGCGCCGAATAGCCAGGGAAAAGTCTTCCAGGGCAGCCTGCTCCCCGTAGCGCTTGCACACGTTTCGAAGCTCTACGATGCCTTCCGACGCAGCATCCAATTCTTAGCCTTTTCCCAACCTCCTGAATTTGAATTGAAGTTGATGCTACCCCGATCTCTCGACCTTGACAAGGGACGATATGCGGGAGGATATAGCCTGAGATTTGGGGCTTGCAGAAAGGAGCGGCGCTTCAGTGATCGGAATGTCCCGATCAGAAATCCGCCACTTAGGGCCTTAGCCACAGATTCACGGGAACATCTCCAGAATTGTGGGGAGTGTAAGGCCAGTTGATCCGCCTCCCTGTCCCCGCAGACTCGTAGGCGGCGTAAATGATTTCCAGTGTGGCCAGGCCGTCTTCTCCCGTCTCACGCGGGGTCGCATCGTTCAGAACGCATTGGGTGAAATATCGTAGCTCGTGCGGAAAGCCGTAAATATGGGTTTCCTCAAATACCGTGAAGGTCCAGCCCTTCGTGCTGCCGGCTTTTTCCACGGCATATCCGTAGCCGTTCTGGCTGAAGGTTTCCATGGAACTCCCGTGCAGCAGGTCGCAGTAGATCACGCCCTCCGTTCCGTGCAATTCGACCCGGTCATCCATGCCGCCGTGTTTCGCCCAGCTATTCTCGATCACGGCGATTCCGCCACCCTCGAATTCCAGGATGATGACGGAATTGTCTTCGCCCTGCGTGCGCGTGTGATAGGCGCGCTGGCAGTGTGCGACGACGCTCCTGGGTCTGGGTTTGCCATACATCCAGCGCGCCCACTCGATTCCATGGCAGCCCATGTCCATGATGGCTCCGCCGCCCGAACGATGGACATCGTAGAACCAGTCGGAGTGCGGCCCGGAATGCTTCTCGCCCTGCTTCGCCATGTAGAGTTTTCCGATGGCGCCTTCGTCAACTAGCAGCTTGGCGCGCCCATACTTGGGACAGAAACAGAGGGTCTCTGCGTACATCAACTTGACGTGGCGCTCGCGGCAGGCCGCCACCATGGCCTGCCCGTCGGCGAGGGTGTGCGCGAGCGGTTTCTCCACCACCACATGCTTCCTGGCTTCGGCTGCGGCCACCGTCACTTCACGGTGCAGGTCGTTGGGAATTCCCAGCACCACCATGTCGATGTCTTTGCGCGCGAGAACCTGGCGATAGTCTGCGGTGGCGTAGGGTATATTCCACTTTCGAGCAAAAGCTTCCGCGCCCGCCTGGTCTGCGGCGCACGCAGCAAGCATCATAGCTTCCGGCGTGTCGCTTAAAGCTTCCGCATGGATGGATGAGACGAAGCCGCCGCCAATGATTCCAACCCTTACCCGTTCCATGAGCTCTTCCTCCGGGAAATGGCCTTGCTCAACCAAGGAGTTCGATGACCGGCCCCCGAAAAGGGCGACTACTTTTTCTTGCTGGTGTCAAACGAGCGAACGTAGACGACCAGCGCCTGGATTTCGTCGTCCTTCAGCTTTCCGGAAAAGGCCGGCATGGGTGTGCCCTTCTTGCCGTTTTTGATGGCCTCTTCAAGGTCTTTGTCCTTCTGGGAAGCTTGCCACTTGGGATCGGTAAAATCCGGTGTCTTGATGGCCGGGAATCCCTTGCCGTCCACACGGTGGCACATCGAGCAATTCTGCTTGAAGATCGCGGCCGCGTCCGGCGGGGGGGCCGCTTGAAGCGCAAAACCCACCATGAGTAAACCGATACCAAACCCAAGACTGCGGAGTACAGGTGACAACAGGAATCGCATAAGGCTCCTTAAGATTCGTAGTAGGGAGAAGCACCACATCCGAGAGAGGTTTCTTCAGCAGGCAAAGTCACACCCCGCGCGTGTCTCCCAGCAATACGCGTTTCGTAAGAGACCTAGCATGTTATCGATGGGAACAATGAAAATCAAGAATCAACCGTAGGGGCGAGCGCACCCTGGATATTCCCATGGAGATGGTGGGGTTGGAGTTCAGCCTGAAGAAAACGCCGCGGGGGTTCAACCTGGTTGAGCTTCGGGCGGAACGACGCCTTCACTTGGGCGGGACATAATTGGGCACCGGCGCTGCGCCTTCGCTGAAGAAGAACCGCTCCATTTGGGCGGCAATAACCTCTTGCGCTTCCTTCGTCGAGGGCACCAGGCGATATTCATTAATCAGCATCCGTAAATAATCGAGCCACATCTTCCACGCTTCTTGGGAGACGTGGTCATAGATGCGCTGGCCGAGCTCACCGGCCCACGGAGCTTCGTCAAGACCCGGAAGTTCCTTGTGCAGCTTTACGCACTTCACCATTCTTTGTGCCATAGGAATTTTTTCCCCTCGGAATTTTCCTCTCGATTCAGCGCTTGCCGGTATATGTTCGCCACCTCAAGAGGGAACACACCGCCCCCCGCTTGCCGTGACATTATACAGGATAACTGAAACCTGATGCAGGCGCCGCGTGAGGTTCGCGCCCCGTCAATATATGGTCATCCCTCTGCGATGTTCAGAAGGAGCCTTGGCCCGTGCACGCCGTGGGATTTATTTCCTGCGGCGGACTTCCAAATCCACTTCCTCGCCGTCATCGAGCGGAAGTTGTGTGCGCGGCTTGAGCACTCCGTTATGGAATGCAGCGGCCGTGCGAAGAGGTTCGGTTTGAGTATCGCTCGACGCTCGGGGGAAAATGGCGCGTGGCTCTGCCGCGGGCGTCACGCTGCCCGCCGCGGCAGCGTCCAGAGCCTTGTTCGCCAGCCGGTCGGCTTCGCGGTTATGTTCGCGCAAAACGTGCCGGATGGAGAATGATTCCAGCCGCGCGATCATCGACTGCGCCTTATCGTGCAAGGGCTTGAGGTCTGTGCTGCGAACCTTATACCGCCCGGAAATCTGCCGGGCCATTAACTCCGAATCCGTTACGACGCGTAGATGGAGATGTTGATGCGTTAGGGCGAACTCCAAGGCCGCCAGCAGTCCTTGGTATTCCGCAAAGTTATTGGTAGTTTCTCCGAGGAATTTCGTAAACTCCGCCACCTGCTCGCCGGCAGCGGTTTCCATGACCACGGCGTAGGCGGCAGGGCCGGGGTTCCCGCGCGACGCCCCATCGACATGCGCAATGATTTCGGGTGAGATCTTCATTCGGAAAGGTGCGCCCCGGGTGGGACAAGCCCGAGGCCCTTCGCGGTCTTCGCTTCCCGGTGCTCTGGCCCCACCGGCTCAGATTGAAGCCCCCACGCTCTGGTCCGTGCCCTCCCCCTGCTCCGTGGGTAGAGGTTCGACATAGTAGATGATCCGGCTGCAGTTTTCACAGGTCAGCACGGCGTCGTTACCCCGAACTTCGTTGTAGACTTGCGGCCGTAACCTGACATTGCAGGCGGTGCAAAGGCCGTCGTGGACTTCCGCCACCGTCACCCCCGTTCGGTAACTACGGAGGCGCTCGTACAGCTTCAAGACCGAGTCGCTGAGGGCCGCCTCGAGTTCCATGCGCCTCGCTTGCAGCCGGCCCCGCTCATCCAAGTCCGTCTGCCGCTCGTCCTGTAGCCGCTTGATCTCACCCGCCACCCGGGCTTTCTCTCCCTCCAGCCGGTCCGCGGCTTCCTGAACATGCTGCTGGATGTCCTCCGCTTCGACCATCTTCTCCAGGATCTGGTCTTCGATCTTGCGGACGTTGGCTTCTTCTCCTTCAATCTCCTTCAGCATCGCGCGGTATTGCTCGTTGGTCTTGACTTGGTAGAGCTGATCTTTGTGCTTGGTGATCTTTTCCTGGATGACTTTGATATCGCCTTCCAGGTTTTTCCGTTCTTTTTGGTTCGCGGTCAGGCGCTTTTTGCGCTCTTCGTGCGCGTGGATGAAATCATCGAGCTGGGATTGCAGGGTTTGAATCTGGGTGGGCAGGGAATCGATCAGCACCGTCAGCTCCGCGATCTTCAGATCAACCTGTTGGAGCTCAATAACAGTCTTAAGGTCGGGATGCACTTCCTCTCCTTGGTCGAGTGTTGCTAAACCCCTTGGGAAGGCCAGCGCCAGCCCATCGATGCGCTCGCACTTCCCTTATTCAGCATTCTTGCACATCTTGAGGTAGTGCCGCAAGGAAGGGAGTTCACGAGACAGGACGCCGTCAAAGTCGCGGGTGTCGCATACTTTCATGGGCATGATTGCATCAGCCGCGAAGAGACCCCTCAACCGTCCCGCCCCGGCTGGAGAAAGCGCCGGCGGCGGTCCACCCTCTTCCCAAGAGACAGGGATAGAAATCAAGCTTTCAGGACTTCACAAAAGTGACGGCGCCTTCTGACGCCGAAGAGACCAAGGCCGCGTACTTGGAGAACACACCGCGCTTGTAACGCGGCTCGGGGGCCTTCCAGTTCGCCATGCGCGCCTGGATATCGGCGTCGGAGACTTCCATATCGAGCCGGCGTTTATCGATGTCGAACACGACCGTGTCACCGTCGGCCACCGCGGCGATGGGCCCTCCGCGCGCCGCTTCCGGCGCCACGTGACCCGCCATGAGTCCGTGCGTCGCGCCACTGAAGCGGCCGTCGGTCAGCAAGGCCACCGAATCGCCCAGGCCCTCGCCTACCAGGGCCCCGGTCACGCCCAGCATCTCGCGCATGCCCGGTCCACCGCACGGGCCTTCGTAGCGAATCACCACCACGTCCCCGGCCTTGATGCTCTTGTTGATCACGGCGCGCATGGCATCCTCTTCGCAGTTGAATACTCGCGCCGGCCCCCGATGCTGTGTGCGCTCGTAGCCCGCTACTTTGATGACACACCCCTCAGGGGCGAGATTTCCTTTCAGGATGACCAGGCCCCCGGTTTTCTTGATGGGGTTCGAAACCGGCCTTACCACGTCCTGCCCGGGCGTTTCCTTGACGCGCGCCGCTTCTTCGGCAATGGTCTTGCCGCTGACCGTTATCTGCGAGCCATCAAGCAAACCGGCCTCCAGCAGTTTCTTGGCGATTAGGGGAATCCCGCCGGCACGATGCACATCCACGGCCACATAACGCCCGGCGGGCTTCAAATCCGCGATGATGGGCGTGCGCGAACTGATTCTGTCGAAGTCCTCAATGGCCAGGGGCACGCCGGCCTCGCGCGCCATAGCAAGAAGGTGCAGCACAGCGTTGGTTGAGCCGCCGGTAGCCGCCACGCTGGCGATGGCATTTTCGAAAGCCTTCCGGGTAAGAATGTCGAGCGGATTTACCCCGCGCTTTAGCAGGTCCATCACCATTTGCCCGCACTGGTAAGCGACCTCGTCCTTCTTGGGATCGAGAGCGGGAACGCTGTTCGCGCCCATCGGAGAGATGCCGATAAATTCCATCACCGTGGACATGGTGTTGGCCGTGAACTGCCCACCGCACGCCCCCGCGGCCGGACACGCCGCGTCTTCCAGTTGCTTTAATTCCGCGTCCGTCATAAGCCCGGCGACATTGGCCCCCACGGCTTCGTAGACGTCACCGATCGTCACGTCGTGACCTTGGAAGCGCCCCGGGGCAATGGACCCGCCGTATAGGAGTACGCTCGGGACATTCAGACGGATGAGCGCCATGGCTCCGCCAGGAATCGTCTTGTCGCAACCGACCAGCGCTACCATGGCGTCAAACATGTGGCCGCGCCCGACGAGTTCGATCGAGTCCGCCACCACCTCGCGGCTGACCAGGGAGGCCTTCATGCCCTCGGTCCCCATCGTCACACCATCGGAAATGGCGATGGTGTTGAGCTCCATGGGAGTGCCGCCCGCTGCGCGCACACCCGCCTTGACCTTCTCCGCCAATTTGCGCAGGTGGTAATTGCACGGCATGGTCTCAATCCAGGTGTTGGCAATGCCCACGATCGGCTTGGCCAGGTCTTCGTCCGTGAACCCGATCGCCTTGAGCATGGAGCGGGCGCCGGCGCGGTCGCGGCCGTCGGTGATGATGTGACTGCGATGCTTAAGATTAACTGCCATGATGGCCTCCTATGGTTGGGTGGTGTCCCCGTCGAAACCCGTCATATTCTCAGATTTATGCCCAGGGAGCAAGGCTACTTTGCGCAAGTTCCCCTTTCCAGAAGGAAGAGTTCGCGAATTTTAATGATTCTACCAAGATGCTCGCGGTGCCACACAAATATGCCCCAATGGTTAATGTCGTTACTGGTTGCGCGGATATCTTATTGGAAACACAGCGTGAGGGCTCACATTAAAGTGGGATGAGACCGAGGCAACGAAAAAGTCATGTCTTCGAAAAGGGTCTGTTCAAAGGTGAAAATGTCAGCTAAGGTCTGGCAAGAAGGTCAACTCGGACGCCTCCTCTGGTTTACTACTGCCTCATCATTGACAACTCAAGGTAGCTGTGTTAACTACTATTATATGGGCGCCGAGGAGCTCCAATCCGCGTGGGAACTGCTGAAAGAAGCCTATCAGTACCAGATGGGTGGCGACTACGACATGGCGGTGGAACTCTACAAGCGCTCGCTGGAGCTTCACCCCACGGCGGAGGCCTTCACGTTTTTGGGCTGGACTTATCGCTTCCAGGGCAAGATCGACGACGCCATCGCCGAATGCAAGAAGGCCATTCAAATCGATCCGGAGTTTGGAAACCCCTACAATGACATTGGCGCCTATTTGATTGAGAAAGGGGAATATGACGAGGCCCTTCCCTGGCTGGAACGCTCGCTCCAGTCGCGGCGCTACGAATCCTACCATTACCCGCACTACAATCTCGGGCGCGTTTATGCTGCCAAGGAGATGTACGGCCAGGCGCGCTATCACCTGGAAGAAGCCTTGCGGCTCTCGCCGGACTACACATTAGCGAAGGAAGCGTTGGCGAAGGTCCGGTACAAATTGCAGTAGCGCGGACCTGCTCTCTGCCCCCCTGGATGGCTTTTCACCCTCGGCAAAAGCCCTTGTGATACCATGGCAATTCAAAATTGTGATCAGCCGTAGTCTTCGTCGAGTGCGCCACATTCGTTCTTGACGAGGTGAAGGTAGATCTCTCGTACGGATGATGGACCGCGTTGCCCTCGAACGAAGCATGTAATAACGCTGCATAGATCCGGGGTTTCAAAACAATGCCTAAAACCGAATTGCAATACCTTGCCGATGAGCTTCAAAGACTGCGCGAGCAGAAGCTCTATCAAAAGCTGCGTGTCCTGGAAACGGAGCAGCTTCCCGTAGCGCGCTTCGATGGCCAGGAGGTGATCAACCTCTCGTCAAACAATTACCTGGGCTTGACGACCCACCCGAAACTTCGCAGGCGGGCGCTGGAAGCGACGGAACAATGGGGCGTGGGATCGGGCGCCGTGCGCACGATCGCCGGCACGATGTCGATCCACACGGAGCTCGAGCGAAAGATCGCGCGTTTCAAGGACGTCGAGGCTTCGGTGGTGTTCCAATCAGGCTTCGCAGCCAATGCCGGCACGGTCGCCGCCATTCTCGGTCGCGAGGACATGATTATTTCCGACGAACTCAATCATGCCTCGATTATCGACGGCTGCCGGTTGTCGCGCGCCGAGATCAAGGTTTTCCCTCACAAAGACATCGAAGCCTGCGAGAAAATCCTGAAGGAAATTTCCGACCGCAGATGCCACAAGCTGCTGATCACCGACGGGGTGTTTTCCATGGAAGGAGATATCGCTCCCCTACCGCAGCTCGTCGAGCTGGCCGAGAAATACGGGTGCATCATGATGATCGATGATGCGCACTCGTCAGGCGTGCTCGGCCGGAACGGGCGGGGAACGGTTGACCACTTCAACTTGCACGGCCGCGTGGACATTCAGGTCGGGACACTCTCCAAGGCCATTGGAGCGTTGGGGGGCTACGTCTGTGCCACCCGCGACACCATCGAATACCTTTACCATCGCGCGCGGCCGTTCCTGTTCTCCACTTCCCACCCGCCGTCGGTCGCGGCCACCTGCCTCGCGGCGTTTGAAGTCCTGGAAGAGGAACCCCAGCTCATCGAGCGGCTCTGGGCGAACACACGATTCTTCAAAGAAGAACTGAACAAACTGGGGTTCAATACCGGTATGAGTGAAACCCCCATCACCCCCGTCATCGTCGGCGACGCGGCGCTCGCCCACGAATTCTCGCGCCAGCTTTTCGCTGCCGGAGTATTTGCGCAGAGCATCGGGTTCCCGACCGTACCGCACGGCAAGGCGCGCATCCGCACCATCGTGACCGCCACCCACACGCGCCAAGAACTGGCGCGGGCGCTTGGCATCCTTGCCGAGGTGGGAAGGAAATTGAAGATTGTCGAATAGACCGTTAAGGCTTGGGGTGCGGCGGAGGTCCTGCGGGAAACTTGATTTCAACTCTGAACTTTATCCAGTGAATCGCTCCGAGGTCATTGGCGGCGCCCGATTCATGGCCGGGAGTGATCTTGGAATCTTCGATCCACAGCCGTCCCTTTCCCAAGGGAGACGACCCCAATTTGGCGAGAGCGTCGGTCACCTCCTGCTTGGAGGCAGTGGAGGGGTAAATGACCAGATCCACCCGTTTGCTTTCCGTCTCATAGTCGGCGCAATTCAGGACAAAACTGAATTTCCGCAGCGAGTTGCGCACCGCCTCCTGAGCAGTTATACCGTATTGGGTGTCGAGGTATCGCGCGTTCTGGAAATGGTACGGCGGCGTCACCACCCAGAGAAAGTCCTCGCATTCAGGGTCGGAAGGCTTGCCTTGCGGTGAGACCTCAATCGTCCAACCTGTATCGCCATCTGAATTGGGGATCAACACTAAATCGAGCCCATGACCAATGTCTTTGCGGAAGGTTTGTCCCTCCGAGGCCTGGCCTGTGAAGGTGACCAAATTATCTTGTGAGGCGGAGCTGAGACTCGAAAGCTCCAAGAAAACCAGCCAGAGAATCGCCACTCTCCTCATACTCGCCTCAAGCCTTAAACTTGGTCAGGCCGCGGCCTTGGTCGGTTTGTTGGAACCCAACCGTGCCAGGACATAAGGGCCTTCAGGAATGACCGCGACGCGCGCGTTTCTTTCCAATGTTGCGGCTAGGGCCCTCAATGCCTCCTCCGCGCTTGGAAAAACCTTCCCCCAAAGGGTGGAATGGTATTCGCGCGGCAGACCGGGCACATAATAGAGGACCTCCGTCCGGGTCGTAACCAGAGCCAGCTTTTCGAGTTGCCATTGGTCCACGGTCACCGGCCCGCCCTCAATCTTTTTCATGAAGACATGATCGGGCGAACCCTCGGCAAGCATGCGAGCGAACTCCGGCCCGCCCACGCCTTCCTCACAGGCTGCGAGAAGCAGGATTTTCCCGCCGGGTTTCACGATGTGTGATGCAGCCGTAATGCCTTTTACTGCCTGGTAAAAGGTCAAATCGAGAGGGTATCCGGCGGCGGTAGTGATGACGGCATCAACGGGTTGATCGAGGGTCTCGAGCATAACCTGGGAGACGAATTCCACTCCCCGGCGGTGCGCGGCGACGGGCTCTCCCGCAAAGACGCCGGCGATAGGACGCCGAGGAGTACCGCGGCCCAGCGCTACGTCCACCAGAAAATCATGGCGCGTCATGCGCGCGATTTCCAGGAGTTCCTGATGCAAGGGGTTCGCCTCGATCGAGCCCTCCACCGCGCGCGGATCGCGCATGAAGAAAGGACTATGCAGGACCTTGATAGTCTCTTGAGCGGCGAGGCCGGGAGCGATGAGCTTGCGCCCGCCGGAATAGCCCAGCATCAGGTGCGGCTCGATGAACCCCAGGGTCATGTGGAAGTCGGCGGAGACAAAACGCTCATCGATGTAGACGGGTGTCCCGGCCGCCGTCTTCCCCAGCCGTCGATGCTCGGAGAGCTCACGTGCATGGTGATTGAGCACCCGGTAGCGGGTGGCACTTTCTTCCCCGCAAATCTCTCGTATCTCCGCGTCCGACGCCGGCCGGTGAAGCCCTGTGGCAATCAGGATCGTGATGTTCGCACGCGGAATGCCCGCTGCCTCCAGCCGGGCCAGCACGGGAGGAAGCACTTCGCGGTTGGGAGCGGGACGGGTAATATCACAGACCGAGATGGCCGCCGAGCGCTTGCCGCGAGCTAACTCCACCAGCGGCGGGCAAGCAATAGGCGCATCCAATGCTTTTTCGAGGGCGGCGGGGGCATCTTCGAGCGGAAGAGCCGACCGTGCTTCCAACACGCGGTACTCGAAACCCTCCGGCATTTCCAGAGTCAAACCGGTTTTTCCAAAAGCAAAGTTTTCGCGCATGGTTATATTGTAGCGCGAAGGGCCGTTGGCTGCCCTGCGAAGAACGCCAAAAGGTCCGCGCTACCCTCAGTTTCCCTACATCGTGCTTGAGGAGTGGAGTTCGGGGAGTCCTTCGGTTCGCCGGGAACGGGCGGAGGTTTCGTGTATAATTGCTTCCTCTTCCGGCGTCACTCAGACAGTTTCCTGTGATGCACGGGGCAGACTACCTCCAAGGAGATCCGCATGCGCCGAATCGCATTGGTGCTGCTCAGCATGTTCCTTCTCGCCACCGTCCTCCCCATCGTTCCGAAGGATGCCCCACCCGATCCCCGTTTGAAGGGAGCTTTCCGCAAGCCTGCGCAGAATGGCTGGACGTTTGTGCACCTCGAGGGGACTCCATCCGAAATCGGGTTCCAACACGGATACCTGTTAGCCCTGGAAATCCTCGATGCGAAAAAGGTCATTGCCCTTGAACAGGCTCATGACAGCAACAAGGATTGGACGTTCTTCCGTGACACTGCCAAGAACATGATGTGGCCACACATCGAAACGGAGTATCGAGCGGAGCTCCAAGGCATTGCCGATGGCCTGAAAGCCCAAGGCGTGGACTTGGATGTCTGGGATGTGGTCGCCCTGAATGCGGCGATGGAATGGGGCTACTATGTGAAGGAGTATGACAAGCAACACCCCGGTTCGACCTCCGCGTTTCTGTCCCTGCCGGAGCATTGCAGCGCCTTTGTCGCCACGGGCAGCTACACCAAGGATGGAAAGGTTATCATCGCGCACAACAACTGGACGAGCTACCTGGAGGGCGCCCGCTGGACCATCGTTTTCGACATCGCCCCCGCGAAGGGCCGTCGTTTCCTGATGGATGGCTTCCCCGGTTTCATCCATAGCGGTGATGATTTTGGGATTAACTCCGCGGGAATGATGATTACGGAGACGACCATCACGCATTTTTCGGGTTACGACCCGAAAGCCATACCCGAGTTCGTGCGCGCACGCAAGGCCATGCAGTATGCCGCCTCGATCGACGACTTCGCGCGCATCATGAAGGAAGGCAACAACGGCGGATACGCCAACACCTGGCTGGTGGCAGACCGGAAAACCAACGAAATTGCCAGCCTGGAGCTGGGACTCAAAAACGTGACCTTGCTGCGCAAGAAGGACGGTTACTTTGTGGGTTCAAATTTCCCCTCCAACCCCAAGCTCATTCAAGAGGAAACAGATTTCGACTCGCGTGACCTGGGGCAGAGCTGCCTGGCGCGCCACGTACGGTGGGATCAGTTGATGGCTCAGTACAAAGGGAAGATTGATGTCGCCGCGGCCCAACGTTTCCTCGCTGACCACTATGACACCTTCGACAAGAAAGACGAACCCGACGAGCGGACCCTGGACGGACATATCGATCTCACGCCTCGCGGTCAGCCCAAATGGCAGCCGCCGTATGGAACCGCCGGGGCGGTTCAAAACAAAGTCGCGGATGCGTCCATGGCCGAACGCATGTCCATTTCCGTCGCCGCGGGACACGCTTGCGGCCTCAATTTCAAGGCTGCCGAACACGTGCGCAATCATCCCGAATTTTCGTGGGAAAAGTCCTTGTTACGTGATATGGATGCTTATCCGTGGACGACGTTTTCCATTGCCCACTAGTCCTTCAGAGCGCGGGTTCAGCGACATCGGGGGAGTGGTCGGTGACGCGGGAAGGTTGCGTCATGCGATAGAGGTGATTCAGCGGACTCTGACCTGGCCCGACCGGATAGGCCTGGCGGATCGCCTCAGCGACATATACCTTGGCCAGCATCACGGCATCACGCAATTGGCGGCCCAGGGCGAGGTTCGCAGCCACGGCGGAGGAAAAGGTGCATCCCGTTCCGTGCGTGTTATCAGGCTTGATCCGGTCACCTACGAACGACTCCATTTCCGTCCCATCAAAAAAGACATCGATGGCTTTCTCCAGGTGCCCACCGGTCACCACCACGGCGCGCGCACCCGCCTCGACCAGGTTTCGTGCCGCAGCCTTCATACCTTCCAGATTGTCCACGTGTAAACCGGTGAGGGCGGCCGCTTCCGCCAGGTTGGGCGTGACCACGGTAACGCGAGAGATCAGTTGCCCCCGGAGAAATGCCAGTCCCGGGGCGTCCAGTAACTCGACTCCATTCGAGGAACGTACTACCGGATCCAGTACGGCGGGAAGCGTGGGATTCGAGTCAAGAACCTCCTGCACCACTTCGGCGGTGGCCGTGTTGCAAAGCATGCCGATTTTGAGAGCTTTCACTCGCCCGTCGTCAAGAAGGGATTGAATAGACTCGCGCAGAACCTCCGGCTCGACAGGATGAACGGCCGTCACGCCCTGACTATTCTGAACCGTCAAGGCCGTAATGGCGGCCACACCGTAACAGTTGTGGGAGGCAAAAGTCTTGAGGTCCGCAGCAATTCCCGCCCCCGCCGATGGGTCGAACCCAGCTACACTGAGGACCACCGGCCACGCTGCATTTAGCGGTTGATTCATTTCGTTTGTTGCGTTCCTTGGCTTGGAGCGGAACTGTCAACGATTATAGGGGCGCCCGGCTGGTTGTCAACAGTGAATTGCCCCCCCATGACTCGGGTCACAGGTGCGTCACTTGGCGTTTCCTTCGACATTCATCTCCGTGTCGGATTGGATTTCGAGTTTGGCAGGTTGTGCCGTGGGCAATGGCAGCCCTCCCTTCCCTTCCATGTGTGCGCTGAGCGTCTGGTGAAGGGTCGAGTGATTTTGCAGCACCCTGCCATCATCGAGCGCCACGAGAACCTGACCTTTCCCCTGACCGCTGATCTGAATCTTCAACTTCATTCCCATGGCTTCCAAGAGTGGGAGTGCCCCGCCTTTGCGCATCCCCGCCTCAGCCGGAATAAGTGTATTCTCGAAGTGATACTCGACGATACCCGCCTTGATCCCGTGGTACCGTGTCTTGCCGGAATAGTGCAGGGTGTTGCTACCCTGTACCTGGAACGCGTAGGCCTCCTGGGGCTCCGCGTCGAGTTTCTGCGTCCACTCTTCGCCCCGCTTCACGGGGTGGTCAGGATAAAGCGCCTGCCCTCCCATTTGCTCCAAAAAGAGCCTTAGCATCTGGTGGAGCGGTTCGCGCAGTGGGGCATCAAGCTGCTGCAAAAGGCTATCCGCACCTTCGAATCCCACCAGCCGTCCCTCACGATCGTAATGAACGGTGAGCGTATGGCCTGACATTTGTTGGCTAAACTCCCGCTGCGCCTGTTTTGCGGAATCACGCAGTTCCTCCGGGAGCGCCGAGAGGTCGCTCTGCAACTCGAACCGGTCAAAGCGTTGCTGCACGTCGGCGGCGCCATCCTCATGCACGGCAGCGACCGTGACCGTATTCTGCTGGCGCATCGCTAGGTCCGCGGGGACGGGCGGGAAAAAACTCTTCAATTCCGGCGGATGGGAGTCGATTTGTGCGTGGGTGCGGACTTCGGTGGCGTAGACGGTGGTTTGCCCGGCGCGATATTTTCGCGCCAGCCTGACTTTTCCTCCCCAACCCAGCGCCGCAGGGACATTGGCCAGGGTAAGTAATATCAGGGCGGCTCCCCCCAAGCGCCAGCGAAAGCGCAAAGATTTCGACAGGGGTGTCGTCGGGTTTGAACGGGTATGCTGCCCATCAGCCCGCACGAGTGTCTCAAGAGATGACATTCGGGGTATCCTTTTCGTATTGTTTCAGACACTCGCGCGAACAAAAGTGAAGGGTCTGGGAGCCGCGCTTCAGTTGGTGGGATAGTTCAGTCGATACAAAGATGCCACACACTGGGTCCCGCGCTGTCGCGCCCCGGTGGGAATGTTCGGAGGCGTGCTGCAGTGGGCCGCCTCCCGGCGCTCGAACGTTGATCCGGGTGAAATTGAATACGGAGCGCAGTTTCCGGGCCATGGCCCAGAGGAAGAGCGCCATGGCAACAAAATCAAGAATGTCCAGGAGAAAACTTCCCATATGGGGTGAGACGACCTTTCGATTCGGTGAGATGCCCGAAGTCTAGCGGGACGTTGTGGCGCTGCTGGATGCGCGCGCCGCATCAAGCTTTTCTTTCAAACCTGCCAGTGCAGGATTATTGGGGTTCAGGGTGTGCAATTGGTCCCAGGCCTTTTGCGCCGCGGCAAGATCGTGAGTGCCCTCTATATTTACAACGATGGTGTTGAGCAGCGTAGGTTCGTGCTGGGGATCGATCTCGAGCGACTTGCGGTATTCCCGCAATGCATCCTGGGACCGGCCTGTATAGAAATATGCCGTGCCCAAATCCGTGCGGGCGTTTACGTTCTTCGGATCGAGTTCCAGAGCCCGCTGGTACCACTCGATGGACTGCGTGTATTGCTTTTGATCGTAGAGGAAATTGGCGAGTTTCAAGCGAATTTCCGGATCTTTGGGGTTCTGTGCTGCCATCTCCTGCAATTGTTTGAGGATGGCCGCGTTATCAATAGGGGGATGGCCTTCAGGTAGACCTTGCGGGTTCGCCCCCCCGGCCGGCGCAGGACTCGAGCCGCCCGGGGGCGCCTCAGGAGGCAGGAGCGCGGACGCAGTTTTTTGGCGTGCCTTCCAGTTCAACTGGGCGTCGGTGATATACCCCGCCAGAAAGCCTACAGCTAAGAAGATGACGGCCGTGGCGATCGTCTCTTTTTTCATCTGTCCATCTCACCCGTGGAAAGTCTAATGGACTCACGCGGGACCGTCAATATTTCTCAAGTCCTCGGTTTCCATAGCTCGAAAAACGCTTTGATGCTGTCGTAACTCATGTGACGGGCGTCCGTGAATTCACGCTGGTCCGTGGTATGGAGGAGATGCCCGCTGGAGTCCAATATCGCCAGGGTGGGAATGCCGTGTTTGACCGGGACGCGGTATTGTTTGGCGAGGTCCAGGTTCTTATTGAAGCGCCCCACATCAACCAATACGACGACGAAGTTCTGTTCCAGCAGGGAAGCTAGTTCAGCCTTATGCATCTGCGCATCCAGCGCATGACAATCCGGTCACCAGTTGGCGCCGAAGATGAGCACGACATTCTTATGAGTGTTCGTCGCGTCTGCAATCGCCGCCGTGGTGTCACGTTGCGCATTTGCATTTTGGTCATACAGGCGTTCGGGGCAGCCATCCAGCGCGCCGCCAAAGACCAGCCCAGCAAGAATCAGAAGTCCATACCTTTGGGGACTCATCCGCATGCCTCCTCACTCTATCATATCGCAAGTCGCCCTAAACCCCACGCGTTCGTCGCTAGTGTGGCGTAACACCTAATTTTGACGATTGGCATCCATCGCCCGCTACCCACCGGCGGAGCGGCTGTGATAGCATCAACGTCCTTGAAGGGATAGAAAGGAAGTTGAAATTCCCATGGAGTATACGGGACAGGCGGCATCCCGGTTCCGTTTTACCGACATCCTTTACGAAAAGAAGGATGGCATCGCGCGTGTCACCTTGAATCGCGCCGAGGTCTATAACGCCTACTCAAGCGACACGCTCTGCGAGATGACGGAAGCCTTTCGCGATGTGGAGCTGGACGATTCCGTGGGGGTGGTGGTGCTCACGGGCGCTGGCGACAAGGCTTTTTGCGCGGGGGGCGACGCGAAAGAGTTTTCCCAGGAGTTCCTTCGCCGCCCCCGGAATTTCTGGAAGTATCAGGGATTGCTCTCAGAAGCTCTCAACCGGTTTCGTCACTTGGGCAAGCCGACCATTGCCCGCCTGAATGGCGTGGTGGCGGGCGGAGGCAACGATTGGAATCTGGCCGCGGACCTGGCCGTGGCGGCCGACCATGTGCGCTTCATGCAGGTGGGGACTCGCGTGGGGCTGGTGGACGCCTGGGGAGCAACCCAGTGGCTGCCCTTGGTCGTGGGCGAGCGCCGCGCGCGTGAGATGCTTTTGACCTGCGACGAGATCCCGGCGGATCAGGCGCTCAACTGGGGGCTGGTGAATCAAGTCGTCCCTCTGAAACAGCTCGACAGGGCGGTGCAGGCCTTGGCCAAAAAGTTGATGCAAAAATTCCCCGAATGCACCCGCTACACGCGCCAGCAGTTGGACACCTGGAAGGACCTGGCGTGGACACTCACCACCGGCCATGCGCGCGATTGGTTGGCCGTCCACGCCACTTCCTGGGAACCTTATGAGGGGATCCAGGCCTTCATCGAAAAGCGCCCGGCTGACACCAAGAAGGTCCGGGAACGGGCGGCGGCGGGAAAATCCAGTGAATTCCTTTGGGGCGCTCCCACCCGGAAATGCGCAGAATGCGGGGCGAAAGGTATTCCGGAAAATTTTGACTATTGCGGCAAATGCGGCAGTAGACTGAATTAGGGCAGCAGCGAGTGAATAGTGATGGGTAACAGGCAAAAATCGTTGTTCCTGCTCGTCACTGGCCATTCTTCACTCGTCACTGCTTTAAGGAGGATGCCATGGGGGATGAATTCACTCCCGAGCTTGAGGGCCCATCGAAAGAGGACGCAAAGAAAGATTTCAAATACATTCGCTGGGATGAGAAGGGCGCGGTCGCGCACCTGTCCTTGAACCGGCCCAAGCAGAACGTCATGAACATCGGCATGCTGCGGGAAATAGTGAGGGCCATAGAGGGGCTTACCTCGCGAGAGGATGTGCGCTTGATCTTGCTGGACGCATCCCCGGAATGCGAAGGTTTTTTTTCGCTGGGGGTGGGCGCAGAGGGGTACACCTCGCAGATGGTCTTTCAGATGATGGACGCTTTCCACAACGTGTTTCGCGCCATGCTGGAAATCGGCAAACCCGTGCTGGCCGTCGTGGAAGGCATAGCTTCAGGCGCCGGCGCGGAATTGGCAGCATTCTGCGACTTGGTGGTGGCAACTGAAAACGCCCAGTTCCGCCAACCGGAAATCAAGCTGGGGGTGTTCCCGCCGATGGGCGCGGTCGTTTACCCGCGCGTCATTGGGCCGCGCCGGGCCATGGAACTGCTTCTCACCGGAGAATCCGTCAATGCTTTTCAAGCATTACAAATGGGCTTGGTCAACCGCGTCGTGTCGCGCGACAAACTCCAGGAAACTGTCGACACCCTGGTGAAGCGCGTCTCCGACCAAAGCGGTCCGGTGCTGCAATTGCTCAAGCGGGTGGTTTTCGAAGGCACCTGGCGCCCCTTCGACGAGGCGCTGAAACGGGCACAGGATATTTACTTGAATCAGTTGTTTCAATTGGAGGATTCGCAGGAAGGGCTGCGGGCCCTCGTCGAGAAGCGCAAGCCCGTCTGGAAAGATAAGTGATCTGCGGATTCGGGTTCGACCCCCCCGGGGATGACTTCCCATCAAGACACGCGTCAAGCGGGGCGATCGAAGAAAGCTTCGCTGCGTTTACGGTATTGGTAGGCGACGCCTTCATCCAGTTCCATGCCTAGACCCGGTTTGTCGGGCACACGAATATAACCCTTCTCAATTAGTGGTCCTCGCCGGCCTTTGATGAGCTGGTCGAAAAACGGGACGCTTGCCGCATGCCACTCGAGCGCCAGGAAATTGGGAATCGCGGCGCACAAGTGCACCGAGGCCATGGTCCCGATCGGCCCCGAGATGTTGTGCGGGGCTAACTGGATGTAATGAACCTCCGCCATATCCGCAATCCGCCGCCCTTCCAGCAGCCCACCCACCTTCTGGAAATCCGGCGCCAGGAGGTCGACGGCCTGGCGTTCCAGCAGTTCGCGGAAGTGGTGCCGCTGGTAATGGTGCTCCCCGGTGGCGATGGGAGTGGTGGTGGCGGCGGTTACGCGTCCGAGGGCATCGTTGTTCTCGGGCGGAACAGGGTCTTCGAGCCAAATCAGATCATAAGGTTCACAGGCGTGCGCCAAGCGGATGGCATCGTTCACGCCGTAGTTCCAATGACAGTCGATCGCCAGGTCCACATCCTTGCCCAGCGCCTTCCGGATCGCCGCCACCAGCCCCACCATCGTCTCGATCTCGCGCCCGGTGAGGGCGCGATTATAGTCATCGAGAGAATGCTCGGTAGGAACGTCCACATCAAACTTTACGGCAGTGAAGCCCCGGCGTTTCATTTCCACGGCGCGGCGCGCGAAATCCTGCGGGCGCAAATCCCGGGCCTCAGATTTCTGGCCGCCATGGAACTTGATGCTGATTTCCGTTCGTGCCGGCGACCTCTTCTTTCCTGGGGCCATCCACGCGGGACGGCGCGGCTGGAGCACCGGAGAAAGGCTGGTAAGGCCGTGGCCGGCGTGGCAGTCCGCGTAGATGCGCACCCGGTCGCGGTACTTTCCTCCCAAAAATTGGTAGATCGGAAGGTTCGAGGATTTGCCGACAATATCCCAGAGTGCCGTCTCCACTCCGCTTATGGCGTGGTAGCCCATCCCCGCCGTTCCCGTGGCAATGAGGGCGGTTCGCATGAGACGGCAGAGGCGATCCACATCGCGTGGCTCCTCACCGGGAAGGAAATCGTTGAGCTCGCGCATCAGACCGGTGAGGCCGGGAGCGAAGAAGGCCTCACCCCAGCCGGTCAGCCCTTGGTCGGTATGAACCTTGACAATCGTCCAATCGAAATTGGATTCGATGACGGCGGTCTCGATTTTAGTGATGCGCATGAATTACGATCAGAGACCACTCAGGGCTTTATCGATATCGTCCAGAGCACTCTTGGAAAGTTCCGCCGGCAGCGGATCGGTAGACCTTCGCGCGTAAACGTGGTCGCCGGTCTTCGCCGCTTCCACGATCTCCGATGTGTTTTTCTCTCCGAATTGTACATTGAAACGATAAGCCGGCTTGGCCAGGCCATATTGCGCCAAGCTCCCGCCCTTGGGGAAGGAATCGGCGCGCAGGTCACGCAACTGGGTCAACAGGCTTTCCATTTTATCCGAGCTGAGGTTTTTGACGCTGGGAGCCGTCTGCTTCCATTGATTTTTCTGCTGTTCGAAGACCCAATGACCCTTGGGAGTTTCCACTTCCACCCGCTTCGCGTCGAAGGCCGAGAATGAAAACAAATCCTTCTCGCGCATGTCGTTTGAGTCCTTCTTGAACTGCGTGACGAATTCGGAGTTGAGGGTGAAGACCGGATCCAGGGCGGAGTTCATGGCAAAGTAACGGTCGGCGTCCTTATCCTTTTTCCCCACCACAATCGTCTGCTGTCCATCCGTGCCCGTCAATTGCAGCCGGAGTTCCGGGGAGCCGAACCCGTAATCTCCACCCTTCTTCTTGTCCTCCGCGGCGATGGTTTGCATGTTCAAGTTCCGCAACTGGCCGAGCAGGCCATCCACCGTGAAGCGATCAGCGCGCACCGGGGGCGGCAGCACGAGGTCCCACACGCCTTCCGGGTTCTTTGAGAGAGTCCACTCGGCGCCTTTGTACTCCACGCCGATTTTCTGCAGCCGGTCGGCTTCCAAGGTAAGGGCGCGCCGGTCACGCACATCGAAGAGTTTCTTTTCCAGGGAGGATTTCAGATAGCTGGCCAGTGTGAAGACCCGCGGATTCCCTTCCACCTGCGCATACACTCCGCTGCTGGTGGGCGTGTCGTCACCCAGAAGCAGCGTAAAGGATTGCGGTTTTGCGTCCGTAGTGATTTCCAGAGCGAAGGCGGGAGGATCAAGTCCGAAATCCTTCAGGTTGGAGGGATGCGGATCAACCACCTCTTCCACCGTCGCGGTCGTCAAACTATTCAGAACGCCGGAGAAAACTCCCTGGTCCGCTCCCAAATGACGAGGCTCGGTGAGCGTCCACTTCCCGGCCTCTCGGCGGCAAGTAAAGGCCTCGCCCTCCCGGGGCTTGAAGGTTATAGCCTGGATGTGTTGGGCATCAACGGAAAAGATCTTCACCTGCTTGGTCGTTTCGTCCTTGGGTATCTCGCGGCTCTTACGCTTGTCATAATAAGTGAAGGCCGCCCACGCCCCCGCCAGGATCGCCAGCGCCACCAAGGTATTCAGATATTTTGGGCTCTTCATCGCCGCTGCCACCATACCAGCGCGCCGCTCAGGATAATCAACAATGGGATGCCGAACACGCCCAGAACCAGGACTCGATTCATCTGCTGAGCATTCATGGTCAGGTGTTGGGAGTCCGGAGGCTTGGCCCGAATGGAGATCAGATCCTCATCGGTCGAAAGCCAGTTGATGGAGTTCATGATGAAATCGCGGTTGCTTTGAAAATTCAGGAAGTTGTTGGCCGCCACCAGGGAAGTTCCCACGGCCACATAGCGGCCCTCGGTCTTCTTCTCTCCTTCGCCGGGAACGGTGCCCGCCACGGCCACGGTGAGGGGACCTTTCAGGTCCTTGCCGGGCCGAAACTCCACCTTCTGCATCTTGGGATTGAAGTCCGTTACATCGAAGCTCTCCCCGGAAGTCTCGCAAAGAGAATCGGCGGTCACGCCGGGTTTGGTTTCCTTGCCGAGCTCAAACGAGCGAGTCAGTGGGAAAAGGGTGGCGCGCCCGGAAAGCGGCTGGGCGATGGGGTTCGACCCATACTTCACGATCAGCGGCATTGCGGGGCTGGTTCCGAAGAGTTGGGCCACGGGATTCTGGTCGATCACCAGATCATTGCGGGCCGTCACATTCCAGTCGCTTAGGAGCTTTGCCAGGTTGGGTAATTCCACGCCGGCGTCCAGCATGATGAGGGCACGTCCGCCGCCTTCGATATATTTGCGCAGAACGTCGATCTCCGGCGGAAGGTAATCGTTCTGCGGGCCGGCGATGGCCACCATCGTGCAGTCGGAGGGGATGGCCATCTTCTGCATCAGCAGCACCGACTGCGTCTGGTAATTCTCATTGCTCAGTTGTTTACTGAAGTGGTCGTAGCCGTCGCGATCGGTGCTGTCCAGCTTGCGCTCGCCGTGGCCTTCGATGAAACAAGCCGACCTTTGGCCTTTCAAGACGCGCACCAGGGCGTTGGTGATGCCCTCCTCGGTGTCGCCCTGAGCCTCCATGTGCCGGTCACCCGCCGACACCACAATCGTTCCGGGGGTACGAACGGCAAACTCTTTGGCCAGAGCCGGCTGGCGGTCCGGGTCCGTGTATTTCACGGTCACGCGGCGCGACGCCGATGAATACATGTCGAGCACATCCTTACTTTTGCCAAAGTTCCGCTCCTGGTCAAATACATAAATGGTCACGTCGCGGTTCAGGCCTTTAAGGATCTTGCGAGTCTGGTCGGAGAGACTGTATTTCTTGTTGGGGGTCATGTCCCAACGGGTATCGTGGTGATTGACAAACCAATTCACCAGAACGATCAGCGCGATCACAATCAGCGAGTAGACGATAAAGTTCGCGCCGGTAAGTACTTGCTGTCCGCTGCGGCCACTCAAGCGATCTTTCCACGCCATGACTACGGCCTCCCTTTCAAGGCTTCCATCGAACGCGCGGTCAGGAAGATTCCGAGGATGACAACCGATAGGTAATACACAACGTCACTCAACTGGATAACCCCCTTCGAAAAATTGTCAAAGTGTGTCGTCAGCGCGAGGTAAGACATCACTTGTCCCACCATGCTTTGGGAATAAGCGCTGACCCAGTCGAGGAGATAGAGCAGCAGGAATGCCGCCATGCTCACGGCGCCCGCAATGATCTGGTTCTTGGTAAAAGTGGAAATCCACATGCCGAGTGCGAGAAGCGCGGATCCATAGAGAAGGACCCCCAGGGCATTGGCGATGAGCGGTTTGGCATTGGGGTTTCCGAAAATAAACAGAACGATGAAATACACGAACGTCAAGGCTTCCAAAATCGCAAACATGGTCAGGGAGCCGAGAAACTTTCCCAGGATGATTTCCAGATCCGTAAGCGGGGAAGTCAGCAGGAGCTCGATCGTTCCGGAGCGTTTCTCTTCCGCGAAGAGCCGCATGGTGATCAGGGGAATCAGAAATAGCAGCACCACGGTAAGCACCCCGCTGAGGATGGGCCGGATGACGTATTCATTCAGGCTTATGGAAGTGGGGCCCATCTGCCCCATGGCCTGCATGCGGAAGGATTGGATGACAAAGAACGCCGTGGAACTGTAGAAAACAAAACCGCTAATTGCGGTGTACACGGTCATCACCAAATAGGCGATCGGCGAGCGAAAGTAAGCCCCCAGTTCCTTGCCGGCTACCGCCAGGATATTGCGCATGATGCGATTCCTCTCTATGTTTCAGGTGCCAGGTCCTCAAAATCAACTCGCCGCCTTCGCGGTATCCGCCGCGGCCTCTTCGCTGGCATCTTGGGTGGTGAGCTGCAAGAAGATCTCTTCCAGGCTCAAGCCACTGGTCTTCAATTCGAAGAGCTTCCAGCCGGACTCCACCACGACCCGCGCCAACTCGGCGCGTACGTCTTTTTCCTTCTCCGAGTGCACCTCCAGGCTCACCCGGCCATCACTGGAGCCATGCGGTTCGACCCAGTTCACGCCGCCCACTCTCTGGAACTTGTCTATGATCTCCGCCGCCGGACCTTCCACGGTCACCAAGACCGTCTCGAAGCCTTGTAAGCGGTGCATGAGTTCGTCGGGGGTCCCCACGGCCACGATGCGGCCGCCATTAATCACCACGACGCGTTGGCAAGTCTTCGACACTTCCGGCAGGATGTGGGTGCTCAGAATGACGGTGTGCTGGCCGGCCAGTCCTTTGATCAGTCCGCGGGTCTCGATGATTTGCTTGGGGTCGAGGCCGGCGGTCGGTTCGTCCAGCACCAGGACTTCGGGATTGTGAATCAGCGCTTGCGCCAATCCCACCCGTTGCCGGTAGCCCTTGGAGAGCTTGCCGATCTGGCGCCTGCGCACGTCGGTTACGGCGCACTTTTGTTCGACCTCGTCCAGTCGAACTTTAATATCACGATGCGCCACACCCTTGATTCGCGCCACGAAGGTCAGATACTCGTCCACGGTCATGTCCGGATACACGGGAGGAGATTCCGGCAGGTAGCCGGTGCGCCGCTTGGCGTCCAGGGATTCCTCCGTCACGTCATAGCCTGCGACGCGCACCTTCCCTTCGGTGGGGGGAAGAAACCCCGTGATCACACGCATGGTGGTGGTCTTTCCGGCGCCGTTGGGGCCGAGGAACCCAAGCACTTCACCTTTCTGCACGTTGAAGCTCACACCGGAAACGGCCAATGTGGGTCCGTAGCGCTTCGTCAGATTTTCCACTTCAATCATGAAAAGCCACCCTTCCTGACTGCGAGGATTTGCGACGGCCTTGCTTTCCCCAGGCGATTTTGCTGACGCTTATTCGGAATGAAGATGGCCGAGCTGGGCGAATTGTTCCTGCCTGACGCCACCCGGTCTCCCGGGGAAATGCAAGCGGCCCGAACTAATAAGAATTATCAGAAAACATACCGGCTTGCCAAGAGGTTTGATGACGGGGGAGTCAGGCACGACGGATGACAGTTGGCGGTTTCTTCCTGATGCGATACGATGCTCAGTCCGGTGGGGAGCGTTTCAAGGTTCGGAAGAGCAGCCCGCCACCGGGACTTATCGGGAGGGAGGTCGTGATGACACTCAAGGGACAGGTGGCATTAATCACCGGAGCGTCGACCGGCATCGGGCGCGCCACGGCGGAAGCGATGGCGCGGGAAGGCGCACGTGTGGGAGTGAACTACCACAAACATCAAGCTGGGGCGGAGGAGGCCGTGAAAGCCATTCGCGCCGCACGTGGCGAGGCCATCGCCATCGGTGCAGACGTAACCCGGCCCGGCGACGTGCAGGAGATGGTGGCGGCGGTTCGCCGCGAGTGGGGGCGCATCGACATCCTGGTGAACAACGCCGGCGATATGGTGGGACGGCGCACGCTCGCGGATATGACCGAGGAATATTGGGACCAGGTGATGAACCTGAACCTGAAAAGCGTCTTCTTTTGCGTCAAAGCCGTGTGGGAAGAAATGGCCGCGCGCAAGAGCGGCTGCATCATCAATGTCACCTCCATCGCCGCCCGCAGCGGCGGGGGCCCGGGCGTCGCAGCCTATGCGGCGGCGAAAGGCGGGTTATTGGCGTACACCAAAGGGCTGGCTAAAGAACTTGCCCCACTGGGAGTTCGCGTGAACGGGATTGCGCCGGGGGTGATCGCGACGCCGTTCCATGAGCGTCACAGTCCTCCGCAATTTATGAGAAATATGATCGCGACCATCCCCATGGGCCGCGCCGGCATGTCGGAGGAAGTCGCGGACGTGATGGTGTTTCTGGCTTCCCCGGCCGCGCGCTATATTACCGGCGAGACGGTGGAAGTGAACGGCGGACAGATGATGGATTGAGGCGGCTGTTTCGCAGGATTACAACCATTCAAAAATATTATCCGAAACAATTCTTGCCGGGCGATTTGGGGAAGTACTTTCGGCGCGGGCAAAACCACAAATTCGCGCTGGTACTTCTTGCCGTGCTGGTTGGGTGGGCGGGTGGTTCGGCGCGGGCAGCGGAGGAATTCGAGCCGCGGGCTGTGCCGCTCGTGACCACGGATCCCTACTTTAGCGTCTGGTCTTTCGCGGACCACCTCACCGACGACGTCACCCGCCACTGGACCGGTACGCCGCAGTCCCTCGAAAGTGCCGTCAGAATCGACGGCGCCACTTACCGGATCATGGGCAAGGCCCCGCGTGAAGAGGCCTTACCACAAGTGGGGCTGGCCGTCTTCCCCACCCGCACGGTGTATGATTTCGAAGGGGCGGGAGTCCACGTGACGCTCGCGTTCCTCACTCCACTCCTGCCCCGCGACCTGGAGGTGATTTCCCGCCCGATTACCTATCTCATTTGGGAAGCCCGAGCGGTGGACGGCCGCCCGCACGTAGTTTCCATCTACTACGCCAATTCCGCACAACTCGTGGTGAACACCGAGGACCAGGCGGTGAAATGGTGGCGTGAGAAAATCGGCGACCTCAGTGTGTTGCGCATGGGATCGGAGGCGCAATCGATTCTCGGCAAATCCGGAGATAATCTCCGCATCGATTGGGGCTACCTTTACGCTGCTGCACCGATGAGCGTGGTGGCCGCAAGCGCCATCGCGAGTCCTGATTCCCTGGACCGGGCGTTTGTCGAGCAGGGCCTTCTGCCCCACGAGGACGCCTCCGCCATGCCCCGTCCAGTCAATCGCGCGCCGCAGATGGCTTTTGTGTTCGATCTCGGCCAAGTGGTCGCGCAACCTGTGGTCCGGCATCTTATCCTGGCTTACGATGACCTTTATTCCATCGAATATTTTCATCAGCGCCTGCGCCCGTATTGGCGGCGCAAAGGCGCCGAGGCTGCTGATCTCCTCACCGCTGCCGAGGGCGATTACAACTCGCTGCGCGCGGAGAGCGAGCAGTTCGATCGCCAACTCATCGCGGACCTTACCCGAGCGGGTGGGGAGAAGTACGCGCGTCTCGCGGCGCTTGCTTACCGGCAAAGCCTGGCCGCGCACAAGCTGGTGGCGGCGCCGGACGGCCAGACACCTTACTATTTTCCCAAGGAAAACTTCAGTTGCGGTTGTATTTCCACCGTGGACGTCATCTATCCGGCGGCGCCGGTGCTGCTGCTCTTGAATCCCCACCTGGTCGAAGCATCGCTCGCGCCGGTGATGGACTACGTCAAGTCCGGCAAGTGGCCTTTTTCCTATGCGCCGCATGACCTGGGCACTTATCCACTGGCCAATGGACGCGACCCCGCCAAAATTGAGACCATGCCCGTGGAGGAATCCGGCAATATGCTCCTCCTGTTCGCCGCGATTGCCAAGGCCGAGGGCAACACCGCCTTCGCGGAAAAATACGCGCCGATTCTCCGGCAATGGGCCGATTACCTCATGGAAAAAGGCCTTGATCCCGAAAACCAACTCTGCACCGACGACTTCGCAGGACACTTGGCGCACAACACCAATCTTTCCATCAAAGCCATTCTCGGCTTGGGCTCCTACGCCCAGATCCTGGAAATGCAGGGGAAGAAAGAACCCGCCAGCCTGTACCGGGCAAAAGCGCAAGAATTCGCCCAACGCTGGGTGGAGATGGCGAGCGACGGCGACCATTATCGGCTGGCCTTTGACAAGCCCGGTACCTGGAGTCAGAAGTACAATCTGGTATGGGACAAAATTCTGGGCTTGAATCTCTTCCCGGCGGAAGTCGCTCAAAAGGAAATCGCCTTTTACGAAAATCACCTCAACCGCTACGGCTGGCCTCTCGACAACCGCAAAACCTATACGAAGGTCGATTGGGAGCTTTGGACCGCCACCCTGGCGGAGTCGCCGGCCGATTGGGAAAAACTTGTTTCGCCCATCTATGATTGGGTCAACCAATCGCCCACCCGGGTTCCCCTCACGGACTGGTACTGGACTCGCGACGGCACGCAGGTGGGATTCCAAGCACGTTCCGTGGTAGGCGGGATCTTCATCAAAATGCTGTCAAACCCCACCACATGGAGGGCTTGGGTCGACCGGATCGGAAGGTAGCGCAGCAGCGCCGCAAGAGAAAGTCAAAAGGCAAAGTGCAAAAGGCAAAAGTGAGCACCTCCGAAATTTTTGCTAACGCGGCAACGGAGGGAGGCGTTGATATGAATGTATAACCCTCGCCCCTTGGGGGAGAGGGTGGACCGCCGCCGGCGTTTTCACCAGCCGGGGCGGGACGGGGGTCTCCGCGGAATAAATTGTGAAGCTCCGCAAAATGTTTGCGACTTTTGTAGGGGCACCCATTGGGGCGCCCTGGGCAGGGCAAGCCCCTGCAAGGACGTGTTTGGTTGCAGGCACCCCGCTCTGCGCCACCTGCTAAGGCGAACGACTGCACGAAGACGTTGGTGTCGAGGAAAGACCTACCGTTCATTCATTTCGTCCCGGATGAAGTGACGGCCGGCGCGGACGTGGCGGAGGCGCTTCATCAAGGAGTCCACTTCTTGCGCGCTTCCCGACTGCACCGCATATTGTTCGAGCCAATCGCGGAAAGCCGCATTGAGCGTCTTGTGCTGGGCGCGTGCAATGAGGCGGGCCTGCTCGATGAGATCCTTGTCGGCGCTGAATGTGATGTTCTTCATACAAATTAAGTGTGCACGACATCAGTGTAAACTCCAAGCTCACGAAGCAATAAATACGCGACAGGAATTGCCGCAGACTTTTCGGCCGAGATCCCGGTTCTTGGGGGTCTCGGCCAGCCAGGTCGGCGGATCACATCCGCGGCTTCACCAGCGCCTGATAGACGAGGGTTTGGCTCAACGCCTCCATGTTGGGCCACCCGGGGCCCAATAATCGCTGGGTCATGCCCACAAAAATCAGATCGTTCGTGGGATCGACCCAGAACCAGGTGTCCGCTGCGCCGACCCAGAAGAATGTACCTTTGCCCACCACTACGTGGGCTTCGAGCGGGTTCGGGTAGACCGCGCAATCGTAGCCCCACCCCATGCCGGGCGGGATAATTATTGGACCAATGGAGAACCCGCCCGTCATAAGACTGGGGGGAGATGGTTTGAAGTCATAAGCTCGACCGTGGTCGGCCCCACGATGCGCACGCCGTCCAGTTCGCCGCCATCGAGGAGCATTTGAGCGAAGCGCAGATAGTCCTCAGCGGTCGAGACCAAACCGCCACCTCCCGTGGGCATGGATGGCGGAGCGGCATAGTCGGTGGGCAATCCACCGCCCGGCGCGTCGGGGACCAGTTCGCCTTTGGGGTCTTCTGTATAGAGCGTGGCAAACCGGTTCCGTTTTTCTGGGGGAACAAAGAAGCCGGTGTCTTTCATGCCGAGGGGCCCGTAAATGTGCTGCTGCATGAAATCGGGCAGGGACTGGCCCGATAATTTTTCCACGATGTAACCCTGGATATCCATCGAAACGCTGTAGACCCAGCGAGTTCCCGGCTGATAGAGCAACGGGACCTTCGCCAGCTTGTCGATCATCTCCAGCAAGGATTGCGAATGCATTACCTTCTGTTCCCTGTACATTTTGTCGACCACACTCGTTCCGAAAACCCCGTATGTGAAGCCCGCGGTATGGGTCATCAGCTCGCCCATGGTTGGGGGATGGATGGGGTCTTCCAGAATCATCTTGCCGCTCTCGTCCACACCCTTGAAAACCTTCAGATGAGCGAACTCGGGGATGTATTTCGAGACCGGATCCGAGGGATGCCATTTGCCTTCGTCATAGAGAATCATCATGGCCACGCCGGTGACCGGCTTGGTCATGGAGAAGATGCGGAAGATCGCGTCCTTCGTCATCGGAGCGCCGCTCGCGACGTCCTTCTTGCCGTAAGCCCTCTCCTCCACCACTTTACCGTGGCGCGCCAGGATGGTAACGACGCCGGGGAGTTGCTTCTGGTCCACTTGTCGCTCGATCGCCGCATGGAGCAGTTCGAGCCGCTCGGACGATAAGCCGAGCGCTTCCGGCTTGGTCGCTGCAAGATTGAGGGTCTTGGTGTTCGCTTGCTGAGCCTGGGCCGGGTGCGCGCCGGCGATAAAAAGCAGTCCGGCAAGCAGCGATAAGGCGAAACGCGAGAGTTGTGGGTTTTTCATTTGCCTAATCCTCCACCGCGACTTATTCCCTTCCTCTCGATCTCGAAGGCGCGGGGCATTGTATCTCGTTTTACCTTCTTCACACCACCTGACCAGATCTCATCAGGCGGGAGGGCGGTAGGGTAAGGGAGGGAGGCTGGCCGAGACCCCGGATCTAAGGGTCGGCGGTCTCCCGTAGGGACACTCTTTCGGCAAAGGATTGGCGCGGACTTCTCACCGATAATTTGACCTTCTGCCTGCTCTTTCCTTGTTTTGCCCGGCTCGGTGTGCTAGGGTCAAAGGGTAAATGTGTCGCGCGGAAGGCAGGGCGCGACCCAGATCGAGTTAACAGAGTAGTTAAGCCGAGGCCAAGCGGCTGACTGCTGAGGCCGCCGCGGCACGTGCAAGATGGAAGTTCGATTCCCCAGTGACGAACGCCCACCAGCCTGGAAGATAGCTTTCCTTCAGTATGCCATTGCGGCAAGCTTCCTGGGCTTGCTGATGGGGTATTGGCGCCTTCAAATCGGTCACCACCAGGAGTATATGGACCTGGCGGAGCGCAACCGCATTCGTAATTTACCTGTCATCGCCCCGCGCGGCCGCATTCTGGACCGCCAGGGCCGCTTGCTGGTTGACAACTTTCCGGCCTTCAGCGTGCTGCTCATGCGCGAGTCGTCGGCCACGCTCGCGCCGGACCGCGTGGCGGGCATCGCGCGCGGCCTCGAAATCGATCCTGTCGAACTCCAGCACGTTGTTGGGCGCACCGAGAAATTGCCGCGTTTCCAGCCCCTGCTGCTGAAGCAATCCGCCACTCTCGAAGACATTGCTTTCGTCGAATCCCACCGCGTGGAGTACCCGGAACTCGACCTGATCCAGGTCCAACAGCGGCTCTATCCCAAGCACCAGGTGGCCGCCGCGATGTTGGGCTACGTGGGCGAAGTTTCGGAGGAGATGATCGCAAAACCCGGCTCTACCTACCGGCCTGGTGATGTGGTGGGTAAGTTTGGCATCGAGGGCGAATACAACCAGATTCTCTCCGGCCATGACGGCATGCGGCGCGTGGTGGTGAACAGCCGCGGGCAGGAAATGGGCTCGCTGACCACCATCAATGCGCTGCCGGGGAACGATCTGCGCCTCACCATCGACCTCGACCTGCAGATGGCAGCGGAGGCGGCGCTCGGCGAGCAGGCGGGCGCGGTGGTGGCGCTCGACCCGCGCACCGGTGAAGTGCTGGCCATGGTCAGCCACCCGTCGTTCGACCCCAACGAATTTGCCCAGCGCATCGATCCCAAGGAGTGGGACCAGCTCACTCATGACCCCATGAAGCCACTCATGAACAAGGCCATCCAAGCGCAACTCGCGCCGGGTTCGACGTTCAAGATCATTACGGCCGCGGCGGCGCTCGAGACGGGCACCATCCAACCCGATTTCACAGTGCAATGTGCGGGCTCGGTCACCATTTACGGCCACCTTTACCATGACTGGGTGTTTGAGAAACACCGCGGCCATGGTTCCGTGAACCTGCACCGTGCCATCCGCGAATCGTGCGACGTGTTCTTTTACACGGTGGGAGAGTTGCTGGGGATCGATAAGATCGACTTCTTCGCTACCCGGCTGGGCTTGGGGGAAAAAACGGGCATCGATCTGCCCGGTGAGGCCGCGGGGCTGATCCCCTCACCCGCCTGGGTGCAAAGAGTGTTCAAACACAAATGGTACGCGGGTGAAACAATTTCCGTGGCGATTGGCCAGGGCGCCAACACCGTCACACCCCTCCAGTTGGCCCATACGATCGGGGGGATTGCGTTGGGCGGAGTCTTCGCTCGCCCCCATCTGGTGTTTCGGGAGCAGTTGCTGGCGATCGGGGCCGATCCTGCGGATAAGCCGGCCACTGACTTCCCTCTCAGCGCGGGCACCGTCGCGGCGCTCAAATCAGGCATGTGGGGCGTGGTGAACGAAAGCGGCGGAACCGGTGTCGCGGCGCGCTGCCCGGAAGTCGAGATCGCGGGCAAGACCGGCACCGCGCAGGTGGTAAGCGCCGAACTGCAAGCGTCCGCGAAGAGTTCAGAATTCAAAAATAACGCCTGGTTCGTGGGGTATGCACCGCCCGACAAGCCGGAAATCGTGGTCGCGGCCTTGGTCCTGAGGGGCGGACACTCCACCGCGGCGGTGCCCATTGCGCGCGACGTCATCAGAACCTATTTCGACAAAAAACTGGGGCCGAACCCTCCCGCCAACCAGATGGAGACTCAGGTGCGAGTGCTCAGCCAATTACGGCAAACCCCAGCACATGTGCCGCCGAGCGCTGGCGCTGAGCAATAAGGTGAGGATCAAGAGTTGAGCAGGCCCTTCCGATTGCACGACATTGACTGGTTCCTGTTGTTTCTGGCGCTCACTCTTGCCGCCATCGGGGTGGTGGAGATCTATAGCACGACCCTGCACTCACCCCTGGCAGGACAGTACAAGAGGCAGATCTATTGGATCCTGCTTAGTTGCATCTTGGCCTTGGTCACGAGCCGGCTTGACTATCACGTGGTTCTGGAGCATACCCCTTGGCTCTATGGTATTTCCGTGTTGCTTTTGGCCGGACTTCTGGTGGCCGGCCACTCGATTGCCGGCACTCGCCGGTGGCTGATGCTGGGTGGCGGCGTGACTTTCCAAGTGTCAGAAATCGCCAAGTTGATTATAATATTAGTGGTGGCTGCCTACTTCGCCGACCGGCGGATGAAGACAGTTTCTTGGGGGGATTTGGTAAAGCTCGGGATTTTGATCGGGTTACCGGCTGCCTTGGTGGCGGTGGAACCTGATTTGGGCACCGCATTGACCTTCATTCCGATTCTCGCCGCGGGTGTTCTCTTCGCCGGAATTCGTTGGCAGCACATCGCCGTTCTGTGCCTGGCCGGAATTTTGGCGTTGCCGGTGGGTTGGCATTTCCTCAGACCCTACCAACGCGAGAGATTGATGACTTTCGTGCACCCCGCGCAGAACACGCAAGGGTCCAGTTATCAGGTGACCCAAACCAAGATTGCGATCGGGTCGGGCGGCTTTTGGGGAAAGGGCATGGGCAATGGAACGCAGAGTCGGCTGGGTTTTATCCCTGTATCCCACGCAGATTCCATTTTTGCCGCCTTTGCGGAAGAACAGGGATTTGTCGGCACACTGATTGTGCTGTTGTTGTATTTCGCTCTGCTCCTGCGCTTGCTGGATGGAGCGCAGATGTCGGCCGATCGGGCAGGCGCTTTCCTGCTGGTGGGCCTGGCGGCGGTATTGTTTTTCCAAGTTGTCATCAACACCGGGATGATGATCGGGGTGTTCCCGATTACCGGCATCCCTCTGCCGCTCATGAGTCAAGGCGGCTCCTCCTTGCTCTTCACGTTCCTCGGCCTGGGGCTGGCCATGAGCGTGAGGTCAAGGCGATTTGTGAATTGAACGCAGCCCTTTGGCCGCCGGACGAGGAGTCGCGCCTCCTGGTCGGGCGGGTCCTTTAGCAACGCGTCTCGTCGGCTAGCGGTGCGGCGGGTCGCGACCCGGGTGGGTCCAAAAAGTTCGTGCCCTGAGGCGTGAGCCTGAGCCCACCTGAACCACATTCATCCGGTCGAGGCCTTGGCAGGCGTGACTTTGCGCCCCCGGCCGGTCCGGACGCCGTAGGTTGATCCCCGCCGAGACGGGTTGATTCCCCGGCGTTTCCGAAAAAGGAGTTTCCATGTCCAAGGAGATGTACATTGCCTCGTCTCCTCACGAGACGAAGGTCGCCGTGTTGGAAGACGACCAATTGGTGGAAGTCCACTTTGAACGGGACACGGATGTCGGCTTGGTCGGTGGCATTTACAAAGGACGCGTCAGCCGTGTACTGCCCGGCATGCAGTCCGCGTTTGTGGATATCGGCCTCGAACGCGACGCCTTCCTCTACGTTTCCGATTTCTTCTACGAGGACCAGGAAGAATACGACAAGGTTTTTGAAGAAGCGGAGGCGCGGGCCACCAAGTTTACGGCCCAGGAGAGCCAATCCAGCGCCCCGGTGCAGCCACCGATCGCGCCGATCGCGGAAGCTCCCCTGCCTGCACCAGTTGAAATTGTCGCGCCGCCTGTCGCCTCTCCGCCCCAGGCAGCGCCGGTCACAGCTCCCGCGCCGCCTGCGTCGGCAGGTGAATCCCGGGAGCGGCGTCCCTTCGACCACCGGCGAGGCCGCCGTCGTCGCCATCGAGGCCGTTTTGGCCCCGGTGAGAATCGCTATCCCGAGCGCAAGTTTACGCCGCCGCCCACCACCGAACCCATGCAGACTTTCGAGATTCTGCCGGGCGAGTCCCTGGCCAAGTACAGCCATGGTACGCCGGCAGCGCCCGAAGAAGTTGAACCAGAGCTTTCGGAAGGCGTAGCACCCGAGGAATTGATCGCGGAAACCGGCGAGTCCATCGAAGGCACGGGCTTCGCGGCAGAGGGCGTCGAAGAACACCCTGACGGAGCGGTAGCCGCGGTGACAGAGGCGTCCGCCCGGGAGGCGGTCGTAGCCGAGCCCCATACCGCAGTTGCCGAGCCTACCGTTGCCTTCACCCCTGGGGTGATCGATTCTGCGTTGGCTCCACCCGCCGAAACGGGTGCCGCCACCGCGGTTCCGGAAGGACATGCTTCTGAGGGTGTGGCTTCCGCCGAAGTAGCACAGGAGGAGCCCGCTCCGGCCCCGCCCGCACCACTTGAGCCCACGGTTCATATGCTCGAGCCATTGCCCCTGGCGGAATTCGCTCCGCCTTATGCCGCGGTGGAAGAGACAGCGGCGGCGCAAACGGTTGAAGCAACCTCTGAGGAGGCTCTTCCCGAGCGTGCGACCGAAGCCGAGCCTGACACGGCTGAGCCGGGTGCGGTCGAGGACGAGTCCGTGGAGTTTGAAGTTGCCGAAGGGGAAGAGGAAATGGAGGAGGCCGCCGAGGATGAGTTGTCGGCGGAGGCTGCTGCCGCTCCTGAAAACGGAGAACCGGCTGCCGCGCAGGAAGGCGCGCCGGGCGAGCCCATGACCGGCGAGGCTCCCGCCGCTCAAGACCGCACCTATACCTTGCGTGAGTCGCACCAGCGTCCGCGCTTTGCCCCGCGCCGCCGGCGTGGCCGCCGCGGAACGGCTGGCCCCCGCCGCAGCGAGAACCGCCAGGAACCTTCCCGTTCGGGAAACCAGCAGCCCGTGCAGATTTCCGAACTGCTCAAGGAAGGCCAGGAAATTCTGGTGCAGATTGCCAAGGAACCGCTGGGCACCAAAGGCGCGCGCATTACTTCGCACGTCGCTCTGCCCGGACGCTACCTCGTCTATATGCCGACCATCGACCACATCGGCGTCTCCCGCAAGATCTCCACGGAAGAAGAGCGCCTGCGGCTGCGCAACATCATCCTGGAAAACAAAGGGTCGCTCACGGGAGGCTTTATCGTTCGCACCGCCGGGCAAGGCCGTTCCGAAGAAGAGTTCAAGGCTGATCTGAAGTTCCTCTCCACGCTCTGGAACGAGATTCGATCCAAATCGGACCGCCTGAAAGCGCCGGCGCTCATTCATCGCGACCTCGACCTGGTCCAACGCTTGCTGCGCGACCTGCTGACGCCGGACTTCAAGTCCGTGCGCGTGGACAACGAAATCGATTACGAGCGCGTGCTGGATTTCGTGAACCGCTGCCAGCCGGCGCTGATCGGCAAAGTCAAGCTCTACACCCGCGACACGCCGCTGTTCGAAGAATTCGGGATCCAGCAGGAATTGGAAAAGGCGCTCAAGCCCAAGGTCTGGCTCAAGTCCGGCGGCTACATCGTCATCAACCAGACCGAGGCGCTGGTGGCCGTGGACGTCAACACTGGCAAGTTCGTGGGCAAAACCAATCGGCTGGAAGATACCATCGTCAAGACCAATGTCGATGCGGTCAAAGAGATCGTGCGCCAGGTGCGCTTGCGCGATCTGGGCGGCATCATCGTCATCGACTTCATCGATATGGACGAGCGCAAGAATCGCGCCAAGGTGGTGCAGGCGCTGGAAGAAGCCCTGCGCTCCGATCGCGCGCCCACCAAGGTCATCTCCTTCCACGACTTTGGCCTGGTGGCCGTCACCCGCAAGCGCGTCAAGCAATCGCTCGAACGCACGCTCTGCGAGCCCTGCGACTACTGTTCCGGGTCCGGCTGGATTAAGTCCGTCAACACGGTCTGCAATGAAATCCTGGCTGAAGCCCGCAAAATGGCGAAGGGAATCGACGGTGACGTGCTCACCCTGCGCGTCAACCCGGAAGTCGCCAAGGCGCTGAAGGCCCGTGAGGGCGGGCTCCTTTCCGAACTCGAATCGCTCACCAAGAAGGACGTCATCATCAAGAGCGATCCCTCCGTTCACCAGGAGCGCTTCGAGATCTACTGAGCCGGCACGGAGGTTCATGATGAAACACGCCGCTGGGTTTCTGACGCTCGTCGAGGACGCCAAGTCGCGCATTCACGAGACCAATATCCAGGAAGTCAAAAAGCGGCTCGACGCCCAAGAGCCGTTCACGCTGATTGACGTTCGTGAGGACAGTGAATGGGCCAAGGGCCACCTGCCCGGCGCCGTTCATATGTCGAAGGGCATCATCGAGCGCGACATTGAGAATGCCGTGCCGCGCAAGTCAACTCCCATCGTGCTCTATTGCGGCGGGGGCTTTCGTTCCGCGCTGGCGGCCGACAATTTGCAGAAGATGGGCTATTCCAACGTCATCTCGATGGACGGCGGTTGGCGCGGCTGGACCGAGGCCGGCTTCCCCACGGTGAAAGACTGACGAAGCCGTGGCGATTTGATCCGGGTTTTTCACATGAAGAGCCGCGGTATCACAAAAACGGAGGTCCGCGCTTCGCTTGCTCACCAACGCTCATGCACGAGTTGGCGAATGTGCGTGTCGTAAACCTCGCGCGCCTTGGCCATTTGCGTATCCGTAAGCGGCGCGAGATCCGCCGCACGAGCGTTGTCTTCTACCTGCGCGGGCCGCTTGGCTCCAGGAATGGCGCAGGTTACGGCTTCAAACATCAGTATCCATCGCAGCGCGAGTTGAGCCAGCGTAGCGCCGGGTGGGACGAGCGCGCGCAACTCTTCCACGGCGGCCAAGCCGGTCCCGAAGTCCACCCCGGAAAAAGTCTCGCCCACATCGAAGCTCTCGCCGTGACGATTGAAGTTGCGACGGTCGTCAGCCCCAAATGCCGTTTGCGGAGTCATCTTGCCTGCCAGCAATCCGCTGGCCAGCGGCACGCGCGCCAGGATTCCCACCCGCCGCCTTAGCGCTTCCGGAAAAAATAATTCCGCCGGCCGCGTCCGAAACATGTTGAAAATGATTTGAATGGATTGAACGCCGGGAAACTCCATGGCCTTGAGAGCCTCTTCCACTCTCTCCACGCTTACGCCGTAATAGCGGATTTTGCCTTCCTTGGCGAGGTCATCGAGCGCGCCGAAACCTTCCGGGCGGTAATAAACCTCGGTGGGCGGGCAGTGGAGTTGCAACAAATCAAGGCAATCGGTTTCCAGGTTTCGCAGGCTGTCCTCGATGAATTGCCTCAGGTTCTGCCGGTTGTAACCGTCCGCGGTCTGCGGAGAGAGCCGCCGGCCGGCTTTGGTGGCAACGTATATCGTTTCACGACGCTCTTTCTTAAGCCGCGCGATCAGCCGCTCACTGTGGCCCATGCCATAAACGTCGGCGGTATCAATGAAGTTCACGCCCAAGTCGATGGCGCGATGCAGCGCCGCCATGGATTCTTTGTCATCAACTTTTCCCCACGCCCCTCCGATGGCCCAAGCGCCAAAGCTTATTTCCGAAACCTCCCATCCGGTGCGACCCAGTTCCCGGTAACGCATGTGATGTCACCCCCCTGACCTGTTCTGGCAAGTTCAGATCGAGCGCATCCTGTGCCGGCGATTTCGAAATGCCGGTGAAACCTCGCCCATGTTACTGTCGCCACGCTGCGAAACCAACGGGAAACAGCGCAACTTTTTTCCGCGATGCGCCAGGCAAGGAGCTGCGACTAGTCCCTACTGCCCTAATGCGGCCTCAGCGCTTCACCGCGAGGACCGCGTCGAGCGGGGCGCTCGTCACCTTGCCTTCGACCTCCGCGAAACCCGCCTCGCGCAACAAGACTGCGTATTCGGCGAGGGTGCGTTCTTTCCCTTCCGTGCAGACCAGCATGCTGAGCGACTGCATGATGGCGGGCATCGGACCGGCCTTGTCGTTGTTTAGAAGTTTCTCCGCGACCAGGAGTGCGCCGCCCGCGGGCAAACGCTGCCAGATCTTCGCGAGCAGGGTGCGAATCTTCTCTTCCGACCAGTCGTGCAGAATGCGGCCGACCGAGAAGAGGTCGGCTTCCGGAAGCGGGTCAGAGAAGAAATCGCAGGCAATCAAATCCACGCGCTCGCGATGCGGCGAACGCTCGACATACCAGCGGGTATGGGGGATGACCGAGGGCAGGTCAAACACCGCCGCACTGAGCCCCGGGTAGCGCGCACAGGCGGCGAGCGCCAAATGGCCGGTGGCGCCACCCAGGTCGACGAGGCGATGAAACCGGCTGAGATCAAAGGCGGCGACCACCGCGGGTGAACTCAAAAGACCCATGCCGTTCATGCCACCCAGGAAGTCGCGCTGGGCTTCCTGCGTCCTAAAAAAATGGTCGAAAATCGGCACGGCCCCGCCAAAGGTCTGCTCCCAGCGGTTCGTGCCCTCGCGAATCGCCGCCTCCAGGTTTCCCCATAGCGGATAGAGCGCCTGATTGGAATAGAGGATGTATCCTGCCAGGGTCTGGGGGCTCGACCGGGTGAGGTAGGCCGTGGCAATCGGCAAATTGCCATAATCCGCGCCCTCTTTTTTGAGCAGGCCAAGGCCCACACACGCGTCCAGCAAGCGTTCGAGCGCGTCGCGGTCTGCGCCCGATTCCTGAGCCAGCGTCATGGCGTCGCCCGCACCTTTCTCTAACCGGTCGAAGATTTCCATCGACACCGCCGTAAACATGGTTTTCGACCGGCGGAAGGCCAGGATGAGCTCCAACACCGGTGCTGGATCGGCAAGCTCCATCGCTTCACTCCTCATTTCGAGATTCACCTCTCGTCCGCCGACACCTCCCTTAAGTAAGGCTCCAATGCACGACCTCGGCGATGTGCACGACGGGCAGTGTAATTACGGCGTATCTGCCCTCCATCGTAAAGGGAGCAGTTTGTTCCGCACGCAATAACTCGACCGATTTCAGTTGTCGTCCTTCCGGTATCAGAACCTTGGCGACGACGTTGGGAACGGGCAGAAAATCTTGCCGCATGCGACCGACCGTATCGTCTTTGAAGCCCACATTGGCGCAGATCCAGAGGACCAAGTCCCTGCCGGGAGCGCTGCGCAGAATCCCGTAAACCCCGCGCGGAGCGACCAGGCCGAAAGGCATCGGCGCGTCTGCCCTCAGGTAACGAACCATGGATGCTAACATCCTCTGAAGCGAAAGCACGCGGCTGGCGACGTATTGGGCTTCCAAACTTCCCGCCACATAAATCGCTCGCCCTTGCCCGTATTGATTGACGACGATCGCGGGACCGAGAGTTTGTTGGGTCTCGAGGTTGAGGCATTCCGCCAGAACGGTTGCCCCCGGCCGGGGTGTGATGGGCACCAGCTTGGCATCACCCATCACGATCTTTCCCTCGTGATACTCCCCGAGCGCCGGGTGAGTTTTGGTAATCCGATAAAAGGTGTCCGTTTGACCGTCCGGGGGTTCTCCCTTCATATCCACGCCCAGGATTTCTCTCAGCGCTCCGCCATCTCGCCGCAACTCGCCTCGCTCGTTGTAGAGACCCGAATCGTAGGTGGCCAGCAGTGCTCCGCCATCCTTCACCCAATCGGCCAGCAGGCGAGCGTCCTCGTCCTTGATGGCGGAGGCCCCACACAACGCGACGGCCCGCTGGCTTTTCAGCCATTCCGCGCTGAGCTCGGTGTTGGGATTGACATCGAAACTGATGCGCGCATCCAGCATCACTAGCGTGAAACCTTCGCTCATCATCACGTTCCAACTCCGGCGCCTGGTTCGCCAGAGCTCCATAGATTCGGCGGTGGGGACGATGGTTATGTAAGATACCGGGACGCTATCCTTGAAGAGAGGTTCGGCGCGGCCGACCAGAGCAAAGACTTCCTTGGCCGGCTCCGTGCTGCCGTCCCCGACTCCGTACAGAAGGCGGTTGACCGTTGCATAGAAGGGCATGTTCCCGCCCGCGAGGTCGGCGAAGCCCTCCATGCGGATCTCGTCGCCGTCCTCCAGGTTCATGCAGTGCGGCGTCCAGGGCTGGTTGTGCGGCGGTTCCCCAATCGCCGCCACATCGTAGCTACCCATATACGTCTGCGCCAGCTTTTGGGTGGGCCGGGCCATCGACGCCCCCATCATCGCTCGCAGCAGGCGCTGATAAAACTGGTCGCTATACTCCACCATGAACCCGTCCGAGTATCGATACTGCCAATGAAAGCTCCCGAGCATCCAGGTTCCGACGTTGGAGCAAAGCATAAACTTCCCGCTACCGTGCAGAATCTTGCGCAAATCCACCAGGTCTTCTTCCGTGAGCTTGTTGGCCCAATCGTACCAGGCCCCCAGAGCTTTCATGTCCGCATCGGGCGGAAGGTCTTCTAGCTCCAGCTCGCGCACGTTGCGAAGGCGTTCCAGATCCATGCCGCTGAATATCTTAAACCCGCTGCGGCAACTATCGCAGAAGCAGATACCCCGATCCTCGCTGGGACTGTCGAAATAAGCGCCGTCGATGTCATGCTCGGAGAGTTCCGAGACCACCTTGCGAAGCATTTGCCGGTAAGGGTCCCCGGTAGCGCAGGGTTTGATCTCATCCGCGTTCCCGTACCCGCCGCTCCTCCCATAAGGCTTTCCATTCGCATCGCGCAGCACATAGGCGGCATAGCGGGGATCGTCAGCCAAGGCCGCATCCATGCCGTTGTCGAAGACGCAGTAACAGTACAGATGCATCCCCACCCGGCGGCATTCCCTCGAAACCTCATCGATCAGATCGCGGCCGCCTAGCTCCGGGTAGGTGGGGAATACCTGGCTAGGATAAGTGGCCCGATAGCCGATCGGCTGAAACCTTAACGTGTCCCCCCCCAATTCCAGTGCGAGTTCGACGATGCGCTTGGCATCGAAATCTCTCACATGCGGGAATACCGGAGGGGCATAGCCCTCAAAATAGACGGCGCGCGCATAACGCAGCCAATCGGGGGCTCGATAATGATCTGCCGGTGGGTTTTGGCCAAGTGGCGCCACGGCGGCGGGCGATGCAATTCCTATCCCCTCGCTTGCGGGCGGCCATGCTGCCAACGCGCCCAATCCCACTGTAGTTTTTTGTAGGAATACTCGGCGTCTCATCCTATGCAGCCTCCTTTGATCCTCGGCATCGATCCCATCGCCGCCTGGGTTTACAGGGTTATAACACCTCTTAACCAAGATTTCCGTTTTGCCATCCCGGCCGGCAGCCATTCTACGCCCACCCGCCTTCGTCGCAGCCGTCTTTCTCGTCCTTTCCCTGCCCAACGACTCCGCAGCAGGTAGAGGTAGCCTACTCCGAGCGGGATTCCTCTGCGACCCTTTCTCATGGGACAGCAATGCACCGCTCGGGGTTTCGATTTTACGAGCCGTGGAGGAAGGCAAATTGCGCCTCCCTCCGCGCAACCTCGGCTCCAGCGGCGCCATTAGATTCCGACCGAGGAACGAAGCTGGTGAGGACAACTTTACCAACGGGCTTGGCGAAAAGTGGGGGCAGCACTACCGCAAGCGACTTGAAAATGACTTCGAGCGCTCAATGAAGATGGGCTATCCCTACGCTAATTTTCAAGCGGATCACGCGGAGAAGGTCTTGCCTCTCTTGAAGGAAGTGCTGAACGGCTCACGCTCCGAACAGGCACACTCACAGACCGCGACGCCTCTCTAAGGCTGGCTGGCGCAGGGTGAAACCCCGCGACTTTGGCGTCGACACGCGTCGATCGACCGAGTCGGAGAGCGTTGCTCTGCGCCAAGCCGCCCTCACACCCGAATAGTAACAGGGTAGCGCAGACTCTCTGGAACCCGAGAGTCTGCGCTACCCAGCTGTCCGTGGCTACCCGCTACCAACGCGTCGGGATCGCAGACTCTCCAAGGCCGGAGTCTGCGCCAGCCGGCGTGCCACCCGCTTTGCAAATCGGCGGTTAAGCCGGTAGAGTATTAGGCGGGCCAAAATCCACTAAAGGGAGAAAACCAGCCATGCCACTGACTACGGACGAAAAACTGTTGACCCTTAGCCATGACATTATCGAGGGATTTGACAAAGCCGATGGTGGGATTCATCCCGGGTTCAGACCCGCTCACGCGAAGGGCATCCTGTTGTCAGGCCTGTTTACGCCTTCGTCAGAAGCCGCCTCGCTTACGCGCGCGCCCCATATCCAGCGGATTTCCACTCCGGCAACGGTGCGCTTTTCGGATTTCGCGGGAGTCCCCACCGTTCCCGACAACGACCCCCGGGGTGCAAGCCCGCGCGGCTGCGCGATTCGCTTCCACCTTGCCGAGCATGTCCACACCGACATCGTTGCGCATTCGGTTGATAGCTTCCCAACGCGCACGGCGGAGGAATTCCTGGGCTTCCTCAACGCCCTGCTTGCCACCGATCCTGCGGGGCCGCACCCGAATTCCATTGAGCAGTTCCTTGGCGCGCATCCCGCCGCGTTGAAATTTGTGCGAACTCCCAAGCCGATCCCCACCAGCTTTGCGAAGGAGTCGTTTTTCGCGGTATCGGCATTCAAGTTTACCAACGCGGGCGGTGTGAGCCGCCACGGGCGCTATCGAGTGCTGCCGGCAGCAGGTAATGAATATCTGGACGAGGCTGGAGCGGCCGCGCGGGGTCCAAACTTCCTCTTCGACGAGATCAAAGCGCGGGTCACGAAGGAATCGGTCAGGTTTCGAATTGTCGTTCAGTTGTCTGGGGACGGCGACGCGGTTGATGATGCCACTGTCCGCTGGCCGGAGGATCGTCCTCAGCTCACCTTCGGCGAAATCAGCTTGCAGGAGATTACTCCGAACAACGCCAGCGAGCAGCAGAAAATCATCTTTGATCCCATCCCGCGAGTGGATGGCATCGAGGCCTCGGCCGATCCTCTCTTTGAGCCGCGAGCGAATATCTACCTCATGACCGGGAGACGACGCAGAGCAGTCGAGAAGCAGCGGGCGGCGCAGACGTAGGCAAACGGCAGTTTGTCTTGGAGACAAAGCGGGTACCTCGCAGGCTGGCGCCTGTCGGCGCCACCTCTGCTGAAACAAGGGGGGAGTTTTTAAAAGCCCCCCTCCTCAAATTCCGTTTTTAATTTTGTTTACAGACCGGGTACCGCGAAGTTAGCAAGGTAGCGCGGACCGGCGGTTTAGGTCCGAGGCTTTTCATCCGGAATCCACCCTTCCATCTTCAAATCCGCGTGCGCCCGTCAATCGCCAGGAGGGCGCGATGGTTACCAAGCCAAATCGATCGTACCGAAACGGCAGGCGCCGACCTCACACCGCCAGAATATATGCGCCCGCCCCGCGCGGCACAAGGCCGAAGCCGCCATTTGGCGAGGCAAACTCGCCGCTACAACACCAAATTGACCCACTACCGAAAATTAGTGTCTATAGACACGGCCGTAGGGGGGCGATAAACTAAGCCAGATGGTGGAAAGTGAAGGAAGGGAAAAGCATGGCCATTACTCTGAACTTGCCACCCGACGTGGAAGCGAGATTGGCAGCCCAGGCGCGAGCACTCGGTTTGTAACTCAATTCCTACGTCCAAAGCTTGCTCGAACAGCAGGCTGGCTTGGGGCGTGCGGAGCAAACCACAAACCTGGAGCAATTTGAGGCCGAACTCGATGCCCTCGCCCAGGGCTCTGATAAACTCCCCTATCTGCCGCCCGCGGCTCTGACCCGTGAGAGCTTCTACCAGGACCACGATTGATGCCTGGCTTACTATACCTGGCTGATACCAACATCCTGCTACGCCTCATCAAATCGAACGACCCGGAATTTCCGCTGGTTCGCAAGGCCGTCCACGCACTCAAGGCGCGCGGCGAACGGCTCTGTTATGTTCCCCAAAACATCGTCGAGTTCTGGAACGTTTGCACCCGGCCAGCCGACCGGAACGGATACGGCCTCTTGCCGAGGGAAGCGGATGAACGCGCACAACGAGTCGAAGGCGCCTTCACCCTGTTACCCGAAAACGAACTCGTCCACCCCGAATGGCGGCGTTTGGTGTTGGGCGGTCTCCGGAGCGCAGGTGCATGATGCGCGGCTGGTCGCCGCCATGCACGTCCACGGGGTTACGCATCTGTTGACCTTCAACGTCCGCGACTTCGCGCGCTATTCCGGCATCACAGTTGTGCATCCACAGACCCTTTTGTAATAGAGCAAGGAAGCGCGGATCTGCGGTTTAGGTCCGCGGCCTTTCATCCGGAATCGAGCCTTTCATCTTCAAATCCGCGTGCATCCATCAATGGCCTGCAGGGCGCGATCGTTCCCAAGCCCAATCGGTCGTACCGAAACGGCAGGCGCCGACGTCACACCGCGATCATCCACGCGCCCGCCTCGCGGGGCAGTAGGCCGAAAAGCCGCGGACCTAAACCGCGGCTCCGCACTGCTTGCTGGGCGGAAATCACCACACGGTCCGGACGTTTGAGGACTTTATGAGCCCGTCTCGACAGATGACGGGCACTCGCAAATATGCCGCAGTTGCTGCCACAATCCGATCCCGCATGTCGGGCGCCTGGGCGCGGGGGACTTCGCGCATCGCTGCAAGATACCATAAGGCCGTGTGCGTATCGGCAACACCGACGGTCACGGGAGATCCTCGCCGAAGCCACGAAACATTTCCCGGCGGTTCTCGTCGATCTCCTCCTCCGTCGGACCAGGACCGTATTTGGCAATTCGACAGTTGCCCCGCGCCCTGAGCGCTCGCGACCGTGCACAACTCGCCAAACTAATAAAACACGCCCCAGCCTGGAGTCATGAGATAGTACGGCGTCTGAAGGCATCGATCTCGCGAGAGCCGTAGGCTCGGGCTGCGGGCCCTACAATGCAATGTCGCAAATTCTTGTTTTTTCGAGAAACATTTCGCGCGTCTTGTAGGGGCTGGGCTTGCCCTGCCCTTGTAGTTTGCCCGTGGAGTAGAATGGGGGCAGGGCAAGCCCAGCCCCTACAAGACGTGTTTGAATGCGGCTCCCCCGCCCTGGACTACCTTCCCTCTGGAGGGGTCGTGTTGCCGGTGTAACCCCGCCCGAGGGCGGTTAAGATTGCGTTATGGGTGACATCGTAATACACAAGGCGAATGAACTACCAACCGATGATCCTATGGTCTATACCGCCATCCATGGCAAGGCGGACGTGCTCTGCACATGCAGTCACTTGGACGTGTCGGCAAACCTCGGATGTGGTCTGCGTATGATCTCTGACGGTCAAGCCTGGAACTCGGAAGGCTTTCCGGTCACCTTCGATTTATATCCTTCGCGGCTACTCAGGATCACCGGCGATGGATGGCTCCGACAACAAGTACCCGCGCGTGACACACTACCCCGCATCGATGATCGGCAGGACCCAACCACGAGATGAGGCGAAGTTAGGAATTCAATAACTATAAGCCCCGCCCTTCCGATCGCTTCTTGAAAACAGCCCGGGCTGGGGATTTTAGGAAGGAAGAAAATCCCGGATGTCCCGGAGCACGCGCTCGAACATCGGCGGCGTCAGGCGTCCGGTTTGGGTGTTCTGCTGGCTGGGGTGGTAGGAGCAAAACAGCCGCGGCAGGCCGTCCGGGAGCGCAAAAGTTGCACCATGGGCGAAGTGAAAAGTCGAGCGGCGTGGGAATCCCTCGCGCTGGGCGAGCACGCGCAGATAGGCGTCAAAGGCGATGCGCCCCAGCACCAGCACGGCACGCAGGCGCGTCAACAGCTCCAGTTCTTTCTCCAGATACGGCTGGCAGTTGCGCAGTTCCTGCGGAAGCGGCTTATTCCCGGGCGGCGCGCAACGCAGTGACGCTGTGATGTAACAGTTGCGGAGCTTGAGGCCGTCGCGGCGTTCCCGCGACGTCGGCTGGTTCGCAAAACCCGCTGCGTAAAGGGCGCGGTAGAGGAAATCGCCGGACCGGTCGCCTGTAAACATCCGACCCGTGCGGTTGCCTCCGTGGGCGGCGGGCGCTAAGCCCAGGATCAGAAGCTGCGCGCGGGCGTCGCCAAAACTCGGTATGGGCTTCCCCCAGTATTCCTGATCGCGATACATGCGCCGCTTTTCCTTGGCTACGTTGCGGCAGTAGCTGATCAGGCGCGCACATCGGGTGCAGGCCACCACCTGGCGCTGGAGGCCGGCGAATTGGCGAGCGGAGTTGGGCATGGGGCAATTCAGGAGGACTTTTTATCCGCCATTGCCAGAATTGCATTCCACTGCGCATCGGAAACGGGCATGACCGAAAGCCGAGGCAGCCGCACCAAGTCGAACCCCTTGAGTGCAGCCGCCTTCTTGATTTCGTCGAGCGTCACCGGTCGAGCGAGTTTCCCCTTCGTCTTCAAATCGACCACCACGAGGCGCGCGTCCTTGAGTTCGGGATCAGCATAGGGGTCGCTCATGACCTCCGCCAAGCCTACCGCCGCGCGTTCTTTGCCGGTGTGATAGATGATGGCGGCATCGCCGCGATGAAAGCAGCGTAGGTTCTTGAGCGCCAGGTTATTCGAGATTCCGTCCCAGACAGTTTGTCCATCACTCTCAAGGTCGGAGAAGGAATAATGATCTGGGTCAGATTTTAACAGCCATTTTCCCGCCATGCCCACTTCCCCTCTTTTCAAGGTTTCAAAAGGGATTATAAACCCTTGCAAAGGATTTTCCGCCCTAAGACTGCGCTAGACGCCGGCTGACTAATTTTTCGCCAAGGATTAGAAGCGCAGGGCTACACATGCATCCGCTATCCGAGTACAATGGGTCTGGATAGGGTGAAGTGCGGTCTGCGGGGGGCAAACGCTTGCATCGAATTTCCCCGGCAGGCATCTAAAATCGCGGAGGCAGAAAGAGAAGACTATGGAAAAGGTTTTGCACGTTCAAGCCGCAGACTGGCAGGGGCTCGAGGCAAGCTCGAAACCGGTGTTCCTGGATTTCTGGGCCGATTGGTGCGGTCCCTGCAAGATGCTGGCGCCAACGTTCGAGCGTTTGGCGGAGAAATACGGCGACGCGGTTACTTTCGCCAAAATCAATGTGGATGAGTTGCCGGACGTCGCCAACAAGTTTGCGATTCGTTCGATTCCCACCCTCGTATTGCTGCAGGCCGGGGATGTAATCGAGAGGCTGGTCGGGTTGCGGTCAGAGCAGGAGTTGGCGCAGGTGCTCAGCCGCTTCACGAACGTCAACGCACAGAAGTGACTTAGACCTTTCTCCCGGAAAACTTGCGTGAAAAAAAGCGTTGGGAGCGGCGGCTGGAATCTTTCCAGGCAACGCCAGGAGACTGGCGGCAGGTTATTCTCCCGCCATGCTGACCGATACACCGGCGCTCTCTCTGCTCCCCCAAATAGCAAGGGCGCCCCTTCGAAAAAGACGCCCTGACCTGTTGCATACGGCAAGCGCCTGCCGGCGCGAGATGCGTCTTTACGCTCCCGGGCGTGCGCCCAGTACGTTCGTGGTGTTGGGGAAGAACCCCTTGGGCGTGCTCACGTAACCGGAGATGGTGTCCTTACCGAGCTTATTGACCACCAGTTCCAGTGCGCTGGGAGCGCCCTGAACGTAAAAGTACAGAGGCTCGTTAATCGCCTTATTGCTGCGTTCAGTCCGCTTATCGTCAAACATCAAGAAAACGCTGAAGACGTTCCGCTTGGGATCGGTCCTTTCCAGTTCCACAGTCACCGTTCCCACCTTTTGCTGTGCCTTCTTGCGAGGCAAACTAAACTCGAAATAATCGCGATCGCTTTTGTGGGCCAGAGCCACCAGTTCGTCATGGGTGCGGGCAATGTCGCCCTTCAATTCACCCTTGGTGCCGGTAAGGGCGTTGGCGAACTCCGATTTGGTGCTGGCCAAATCCTGCTTGGTTCCCGCCAGATCCGTGCTCAAACCGCCGATCTTGGCATTGGAGTCAGCCTGAAGCTTGTTCACCTCTGCGGCGCTGGCTTTCTGGGCGATGGCTTGATTCAACTGGGCCACGGCCGCCTGCTGTTGCTTTTGCACGTCCGCGGCCAGCGCATGCGCACGGGCCAATTCCTGTTGCGTGAGGCCGAGTTTCTCCGTGGTCACCTGGAATTGACCGCGCAACTGCGCGTATCGCTCATCGCCCGAGTCCACCCGCCGCGTGAGCAGATTCATTGCGTCCGCTTGCCTGGTTGCGTAATCCGCAAACTGTGAGCGCGTGGAGAGCACCAGCGCCAGGTTCGCAATCGCCAGCACCGCGAGTGCGGCAACTAACCACGGCATAGCCTTCCCGCCCCCCGTCGAGGGAAGCGGTTGTTGCGCCGGGACATAAACGTATTGGGGGGGAGCAGCTTGCGCTTGCGGCTGCGCGGTGGGCACCGGGGGACTGCTGACACGCTGGGTATCGTTCAGGCCAAACATGGAGTGGCCAGGGTTGGGGTCTTTGTCTGCCATTCTTTCTCCTCTCTCATCTCAAATACATCTCTGGGTGTAACCGCCCCATGCGGAGGGCCAGCCTATTTTAGGATGCCAAAACTGGCAATCAGGTTTAAACCTTTGTGCAATTTAACGTTCTATTGATCTCCATCAGTATCCCATTTATGCGATGCGGGTTCAAGGAATGGAATCGACGCCATCCACTGCCCGAACCGTCAACCCAGCACCGGGACCACCGCGGACCGCACGGCGCGCGCGTCGTCGCTCAACAGAAAATGGATGACGCGCCCTACTTCTTCGGTTGCGACCCATTTGGAAAAATCGGCGTCCGGCATGGCGCGCCGATTCGCGCCCGTGTCCATGGTGCCCGGCATTACACAGTGAGCGCGGATATCCTGACCTTTCATTTCGTCGGCCAGAATTTCCGTGAGCTGTCGGACCGCGCCTTTGGATATCGCGTAGGCCGCGAGGCCCGCCCCTCCGCCGCGCAGAATCGCTCCACTCGAAATCGTGACGATGCGGCCAAAGTTCTGTTTGATCATCACCGGGACGGCGGCATGCACGACAAGGAACACCGTCCGCAAATTCAGATCAAACATCCGGTCCCAGCTCTCCTCGCTGGTTTCGTGGATCTTTCCGGCCACGAATCCCCCGGCAACGCAAACCAGGAAGTCGATGCGCCCCTCACGATCGACGACGTCCGCAACGAAACGGTTCACAGCGTCTGCCTTCGTCAAATCGACGGGGGCACCCCACAGGCGCTCCTCGCCCGCGCCGGCACGCTTCCGCAGCGCCACCCAATGCTCTTCAGCCGTGTAGGGCACGGCAACCCGCGCGCCATTACCCAACAGATCGAGAGTGACAACGCTGCCCAGCGCCCCTGTTCCGCCCGTCACGATGGCAATCCGGCCATGAAAGTCCATGAAAACACCTCACACCCACGATTTTCCAGGGGGTATGAAATGATATCAGAGCGGGGCGGTTAAGGTGGGAGGAAAAGCACCGCCCCGGCAATTCCTCCGCCGCAATCGGAGCGTCAACAGCCCCGCCCATCTACTCGTGATATTTCTGCGCCAGAGCGCGAATTTCGTAGCTGAACTTGAGGAATTTCTTTTCCCAGCGCTTGGCTTCCGCAGGCGTGTACTTATAGAAGCCTTTGGCGTTCGCCACGCCGAGCGCACCAGACTCCACCACCTCGCGCATCAGCTTGGGAACTTCCTTGCTGCAGTCGAGGTCCGGGAATAGGCCGCGCATGACGGCCATATATGCGGGAATACCCGTCAGGTCCATGTAACGGAACAGACCGGCGAAGGTGATCCAATACCCATAGTCATTGCGGCAGGAACGATCTATGTCAGCCAGTGTCGCGTATCCACCTTCGACCAGGTGGAAGGCTTCCCGCAGCATGGCGTACATGAGCCGGTTGGTAATGAAGCCCCGTACGTCGCGCCGCACGAGGGTCGGCTCCTTTTTCCACCGCTCCGCTAACTTGACGACACGCTCCGCGCACGCGAGGCTGGTTTGATCTCCGCAGATGATCTCCATAAAGCGCAAGATGTGCGCGGGCTCTCCCCAATGGATGCCCAGAATGCGTTCCGGGTGTAGCGCGCCGCGTTGCAGGTCAGTGATGGGCAGGGAGGAAGTATTGCTTCCGATCAAAGCTTCTGCGGGCACCACTGCTTCGATCTTGCGCAGCACCTCATGCTTCACCTCCAAGTTCTCCACCACCGACTCGACTACAATCCCGCAGTTGCATAGGTCGGAGTAATCCTCCGATAGCTGGAGGTTCTTCGCCACTGCACCGGGATCTGCGGACAACAGCTTTTCGCGTTTCATCTCCCGGAGAAAAGTAAGGATCTGGCGGCGGGTGTTGCGCCGGCGGGACAAACTCCGGGTAATGCCCACCACCCGGTGTCCGGCCGCCAGCAAGCAGGCAATGATGCTTGTGCCCATCAGGCCAAGTCCAATCACGCCGGCGGGCACGGATTTTGGACGGGCTAGCGCCGATCTGGAGTTTGCAGCTTTTTTGGAACCAGCGGAAAGTTTTTTTGCCATGAGCTTAACCTCGCAATGATTCTATCTCGGGGATACGACGGCTCGGCTAAGGGTGCGGGCGAAGTTCTTCCAGGCTGGGCAAGGTGTCACCCGTCTTGAAGCCTCTGAACAGGTCCTCCAAGCGCATCTGGAAATGGGACCAGTAGGCGTATTCCAAATCCCACCGGCCCAGTTCAACGCCGAGGCGGTAATCCGTGTACTCGTCACGCCAGGCTGAGCGGTACCGCTCACGCGTCATAGTGAGCATATCCAGCAAATCAGCGATGCGCCCATGATTCTGTGAGGTGGTTTGCCGTGCAAGAAATCCGATATCGGAGCGGCTGGGGTTCCTGCCGACGCTCTCAAAAAAGCCGGCGATTTCTCCGGCGTAAAGGTATTTCATCCCGGCGTAATCCAACATGCGCGCGGCCACCAGCAGGCAGGGAAGCGAATAGGTATCCTGCGTAGAGGCCAGCGCTCCCTGCAGCCGCTCCTGCGCCTCTTCCGCCAGCAACCGCTCCTCGCGCAGCGCCGCAAGATTGCTCTGGGCGCGTTTAAGACGCTCGGGAGCAAAGGGATCTTGCCAGAAGCGATGGATCGTACCCCCTCCCACAATTTTCGTGAGCGACTCTTGCGCCGCACTGAGCTTGTCGAGCGCCACGGCGACGTCGGCCGCGGCTTGGGCGGGATACATCTGGGTGGAGTAGCCGGCGAAGAATTGGTGGCGATTGACCGGCGCCGTTTGCCACCCCGCCACGGCTCCATAGGCCATGCCGGGCAGGGCCATCCGGTAGAGCACTTGGCCCGCGTCGGTCCAGCCGGTGTTCATCACTCCCAGCGCGCCAAACTTGCGGCCGTCCGCGACGAACCCATCAATGTTGGCGAAGGTGATGGAGTAATCAGGAGCGATTTCATTCCAGCACCACACGGCGGGCGCCACGACCTGCGCGATATGCTCGCGTGCGAACGGCGCCACAAACTCGGCGTAATCCGGCAGTGGATCATAGACCCAGGGCACCGCGATCACGCTCTTGGGCAACTGCGAGAACAGGCCGGGATATTTCTGGAAGATATGCGCGCCGCTCTTGACGTCCGCCCAGAACATGGGGCGCTTGCCAGATTTCTCAACCAATTCGATGGTCTGCTTCAACCGGTCGATGTACAAACTCGCAGGGTCCACGCCCCCCAGCATGCTTCCCGCGCGTTCCAATTCCCAAGGCTCATCGAAACCGATATGCATCCAGGGGCTGGGGAACAAGGCCGCCAGTTGCTGGATCCAGTCTGACACCAGCGCCTGCGTGCGTTCATTGCGCGGATTGATCTCGCCACCGTGGGGAATAAGGGAAAGATCGGCGTAGCGCTCAATCCGAAACACGTCGTGCAAGTGGCCGTAGAGCTCGAGGCAGGGAACGACATCGACATGCCGCGCGCGAGCGTAATCAATGATCCGCCGGACCTGATCCTGGGTGTAACGCCCCTCGGGGTTCACCAAATCGTAGCCGCGCAGTTCAATGCTCGCTTCGGAGTAAAAATAATACTGGTTGGCCTTCCAGCGCGCGAGAAAGTCGATTTGGCGCTTGATCTCCGTTTCCGTCGGGAGGGGGCCGTGGCTCATGTCCATCATGAAACCGCGATACGCCAAAGCCGGCCAGTCGTGGATGGACGCTTCCGGCAGGGATGCGTCCCCGGCATCACCTTCCACCAACTGGCGCATCGTCTGAACCCCATAGTAGAGACCCACCGAGGATGGCGAGCGAATCTCGGCGCCGTGCGGGTCAATCCGGATTTCGTAGGCTTCGCGGGATTCGGGGCCGGCGTGATCATCCGGACCGGGCAGGGCATCGACGGCGCCGGTGCGCACAAGCGTGATCACCGGACCCTTGGGATTACCCGTCACCACCGGAAGCGTTGTCCCCGCCCGGCGAGACAGGGAGGACGATAACTCCGCCGCAGCAAACCTATCCTCGGGACTGGGGTTGGAAACGAGGCCGATGGACAATCCTCGCAGCGACAGCCGTCCCGCCCCATATTGGATTTGCTGCGGCTGGGGCAGGAGGGGTTGGTGCTCGGCCACTAGAGTTATGGCATTCATGCAAATGAGCAATACCAGAAGAGCGTGGCGCATAGACTTTTCCTCGTGAGGTATTGGGTGGCAAGAGGAGCCGGCCTTGGGCCCCCCTCCAGCCTGCGGGCTAGTTCTTGTGGACTTGACATCGCGGCGCACCTTCAAATCGCGCACGATACTAGCACAGCGAAATTGCGATGGGTTGCAATTTTGGGGGGAACTGGTCAGCCTTCGAGTCGCTGTCCAACAGAGGGCAAAGGGCCGGTGGGATTGGAACGCTGCCCCCGCCGCCTGTGCCGCCATTCATCGATGAATACTTCAAGATTCCGCCAGGTTTGTGGGGCGTCCACGGTAAGGTTATCGACAGGTGAGAGGATGAAGCCCGCGGGCCCAAGGGTCTCCATGGCCTGCCGCACGGCGACGCGGACCTCTTCCTCTTCACCCATTTCCACCGTGACTGCGCCCGAGACACCCCCCCACAAACAAATCCGCTCGGCGGTTTGCTTCTTGATTGCCGCCAGGTCGGTATGCGTACCCTGAACGGGATCCACACCGATCAAAACGTCGATTCCCGCTTCCCGGTAGTCGTGGAGTAGAGGGAGGATGCCACTCGAGCAGATGTAACCAAACAACGCGCCGTGCTCATGCGCCAGGGCGATGTCACTCTTGAGGTGCGGCAGGATGACGTCACGGTAGAACTTAGGCGTCACAAAATCGCAGCCCTCATACCACGCCCGGTAAATGAAAAGGTCCACTCTCCCCGAAAGCACGACGGCCATGCGTTGGTGATTCCAGCGGTGGATCATTTCGAGAAGCTGGTGGACGAAGGCGGGCTGCTCGTGCGCGAGCAGCATCAGGTTCTCAAAGCCGCAAAGCCAGTTCGCCATATCCGCACCAACGCCCCAACCGCCTGCCAGCAGCACTCCCTGTTCGCGCGTGAAGGCCTGGGCACGCGCGGTTTCGAGCTCGAACTGCGCAACATCATCGGATGGAGGGGGCGTCAGCAGGTATTGCAAAGCTTCCAGCTCCGCCGGGTCGCCGGTAAGCAGCGGTTTCGTCGAGCGCGGCACCTGGTAGTCGTCCACCCAGGGAATACGATTGCCGTGCGGCCAGTCGTCGGAGAGGCGCACGCCGGTTTCCAGCTTGCCCGCAGGAGTCGAGTATTCCTTGTACAGGGTAGCGTGCTGGCCCGGCGCATCCTCCCGCCATTCCCGCAGGCGCACCGAGGGGTGAAACCGCACCGGCAGCCCCCGCAGGTCGGGGTGATCGGGGCGCTGAGGGCGAGGCAAGGTGGGAATAAAGAGGAACGAATCCAGCCCCATCGCCCGCTCCGCCTTGACCAGTTCATACAAGTTCTCCTGGCAGCGGCGGCGCAGCGCCGTGAAGCTCATGAACGAACATGGAACGTAATCCGCCGGTTGCCGTCGGAGGGTTAGCAGCATTCGATCCCGCGAAGTAAGTTCCTGCATAAGGTGAAGTCCCTTCTCAAAGGTACGCAACCTGCCTGAATGCTCTCTACGCGAGGAGATTCCTGATAGAATACTCCCGTCAGGAGTTTGCCGCACAATTCATGACGCATATGACGGATCACCGCCGGCGGTCGAGTGCGACTGTCCAACGCCTAAGCCGTGCCCTCAAATGTGCGCACGTGGTGAGGGGAGCAGGATCCGAGGCACCTCGAAAGCGGGCCGACCGAATCATAACCGCGGGTTCAGGAGCGCGAATGAAAATTATGACGTTGCGAAATGTAGTTTCACTGCTGCTTCTCTTTTTGCTGACGGGACTCAGCAGCGAGGGATAACGTCTCGCCCCGCTCCCAAGGAGGACAAAGAGCATAATCACTGACCCAGGCCATCCCGCATCACCGTTCTGGGGTTTGTCCCGCGGCCGTTCAGGTGTATATTAAGCCCCGCCCGAAGTCCCCGATCGAAATCATGAATGAGGTAAAACTCGAATGACCAAGGTACCAGTACGGTACGGGGATTACTTTGCCCAGACGATCCAGCGCATGCGCGAGGACGGCTTGCTGCTGGTCACCGTGGGCGCGGACGGAAAACCCAACATCATGACCATTGGGTGGGGAACGATCGGTTCGATTTGGTCGCGTCCCATCTTTATCGTGCTCGTCAGGCCCTCGCGTCACACGTATAGCCGGCTAGAGCAGGTCAGCGATTTCACCGTCAACGTGCCTCCTCGCGAGCTGGCCCCCGCGGCGAGCTATTGCGGGACAGTTTCGGGAAGAGATCACGACAAGTTTCAGGAGCTGCGCTTGACGCCGGTTCCCAGCCGCGAGGTGCACTCACCCATCATCCAGGAATGCCTTGTGCATTACGAATGCCGCACGCTGCATCGCAATGACGTCGTGCCCGCGGCGCTAGCCCAGGCGGTGCGCGATGAGTCTTACCCGGATGGAGATTTCCATCGCATTTACTTTGGTGAGATCGTCGCCGCCTACGCCGATGAGGACGCCGCCCAGCGCTTCCGCATCCAACCGGTGGGGATTGGCAAGGTTCTTCCCTGACCGCTTGCGGCATCCTCTTTCTCGCGTTAGTGGTAAAATTACGCGCAGTTATGAGTGTCGGCGATCATTTGCGAAGCTTGTTCCGGTTGTTCCTGTTGTTCACGGTGCTGGTGGCTGTGGCGCTGGTCAGTGCCATCACCACGATTCGCCTCACCATTCACGGCCGTCAGGAGAACATGCCCAACTTGGTCGGAACTGCGCTCGAGTCGGCGCAACGCGTCACCTCCAGCCTGGGGTTGGAACTCAAGGTTGAAGACAAGCTCTACAGCCGGGAATACCCCGCGAATCAGATCGTCAAGCAAATTCCCCCGCCCGGCACCCGCCTGAAGATGGGGCAGCACGTGCATGTGTTGGTCAGCTTGGGACCCCCGCAAGTAGCGGTGCCGAACCTGCTGGGCACGAGCCTGCGCGCCGCCCGGATCACGGCGATCGAGCGCGGACTGGCTGTGGGCGACGTGGCGGTGATCGCTTGGCCGGGTGATCTCGACCAGGTCGTGGCGCAAGACCCGCTTCCGGCCACCACTGAGGTGCGCACCCCGGCGATCAATCTGCTCATCTCCGGCGGCGAGCTGCCCCCGGCCTTCCTCTGCCCCCGCTTCATCGGTCAGCCGATCGCCGCGGTGCGTCGTATTCTGGAAAAAAACCGCTATCTCGTCGGGCAAGTTACCCCGGTCGTAACGGACAGTGCGGTGAAGGGAATCATCCTCACGCAGTCGCCTCCGCCTGGGAGCAAGATTGGCTCGGACGCAGTGTTCAGTTTTCAAGTAACGCAGTGAAGGGAGAGGCGAAGGTCAAAATTTGAGGGTCGAAAGTTCAAGTTCGCAGGGACAAGGGTAGTGACTCATTTTGATGTGCCACGGCCATCTTGGCCGTGCCCGTTCACGGGCGGGACGCCCGTGGCACATCAAAATGAGTCACTACCGGGACAAGAGCTTCCTTGGCCATGACTCAGGAGAAGCGCATGAAATCGATGGATCGGCGGCGGTTTCTAAAGACCACCGGGAAATCCGCCTTGGGCCTGGCGCTCGGCCCGACTGTATTGCGGCCCGGAACCCGAGCCGTTGGTGCGAATGATCGAATCATCGTGGGAGCGATGAGCTCTCGGGGACGCGGCCTTTACGTTGCCGAACAGATGGCCAAACGCCCGGACGTCGAGGTTGCTTATTTATGCGATGTCGACAGCCGATTATTTGCCAACGGGGTGAAGACCCTGGTGGCGTCTCAAGGTAAGGAACCCAAGACGATCACGGATTTTAGACGAATGCTGGATGACAAGAATGTCGACGTCCTTTTGAATGGCACGCCGGACCACTGGCATGCTCTTCCCACGATTATGGCGTGCCAGGCCGGGAAGGATGTTTATGTCGAAAAACCGCTGGCGCACGGCATTATTGAGGGCCGCAGGATGGTTGAGGCCGCAAGAAAATACCATCGCGTGGTGCAGATGGGCAACCAGTCCCGCAGCGGCCCTTATGCTCAGGCGGGCGTGGATTATGTGCGCTCCGGCAAACTCGGCGAAGTGCACCTGGTGCGCGTCCTGAACATGAAGGAGCGGCCCAGCATTGGGCACAAAGAGGATGCTCCAACCCCACCCGGCGTTGACTACGACATGTGGCTGGGACCGGCCCCCGAGCGCCCCTTCAATCCCAATCGCTTTCATTACAATTGGCATTGGTTTTGGGACTACTCGGGCGGAGACATTGTTAATGACGGAGTGCATCAGCTCGATCTCGCCCGCTGGACGATTGGCCAGGATTATCCCCGCTCGGTAGTGTGCACAGGCCTTAAAACCTTTCAGGATGATCAGGAGACGCCTGACACGCAATCGGTCCAGTGGGCTTTCGACGGGTTGGTCATGGTTTTCGAGCTCACCTTGTGGACTCCCTATATGAAGAAAACATCCGATGAGGAGAGGAACGGTGACGTGTTTCCGAATTGGATGTTTAATTCCACGCGCGTGGAGGTGTACGGGAGCAAAGGATTAATGATGTTCGGCCGCCAGGGCGATGGATGGCAAGTATTCGGACCGGACGGGAACCTGGTGGACGGAAAGAAGGGCAGAGATCCTTTGCCGCCGCATCTAGACAATTTCTTTGCGTGCGTGAAGTCCCGGCAAACGCCCAATTCGGATGTTGAAGAGGGCCACAAAAGCACCGCGCTCGCGCACCTGGCAAATATCTCCTACCGGTTGGGTGGGCGGCGATTGACGTTTGATGGGAAGAATGAGCGCTTCGGGAAGGATGAAGAAGCGAATAAGTACCTTAAGACTTCCGGCCGCGCGCCTTGGAATATTCCGGATAGGGTCTGAGCTCCCGGCCTCTTTTGTTCTCTGCCTACTGCCTACCGCTTTCTGCCTACAGTTCTTCACGGCACTTCCCAATCGAGGGCGTAGATTTCCTGGGTGCCCGTGTTGCGAAGCAGAAGCGGTGAATCGTCGGGAGCCATGCCCAGGCTGAAAAGGAATTGGCCGGCTTGCCCGAGGTTTTTCAGATCAGCTACGCGCTCGAGCTTCCGGTCGCGAATGTTTACTCGCATCACGGACGGCTGGTCCTGCTCATGCAAGAAGTATACGTAGTCTCCGGTTTTCGACCAATTGGGGTGAGCCGCTGTCACCTTAGTGATTTCCTCCCACCTTTGGGTGGCGAAATCGAAAAGCCTAAGGCCGCGGGAGTCGCAAGGCATGGCGACAACATGGCGTCCATCGGGCGACCAGCGGGGCGAGAAAAGGCCTTTGGAGCCAGGCAGGGTCGAAATTTGATGAGTCTTAAGGTCGAGGATCCGGATCGTGGTGTTAGGGTCAGAGAAATCCCCGCCGAAGACAATGCTTGTTCCGTCGGGCGACCAGTTGGGGTCCCATTGGCTCTGGGGGTCTTCAGGTATCATTTCGCGCGGCGTTCCCCCATCGCTCGAAATCGTGTAAATCTTCGTCTTCTGGCCGGGCGAAGAGCCAAAGAAAGCGATCTGCTTGCCATCGGGCGACCACCGAGGCAGCACGGGATAGAGCGGCGGGTAGCTGAGCTGGAGTCGCTGGCTGCCGTCCGATCTGCATTTCCAGAGTGTTCGTTCCGGGTAGCTGACATAGGCCACCCACTGTCCATCTTTAGAGAAGCCGGGGTACTGCGCCGAAATTCCGGAAAGGAATGGAACGAACTCTGCGGACTTCGCATCATACCGAGCCAGTTCCCCGCGTGCCAGTCCTCCCACCACGAACAGCTTCTTGCCATCCCTGCTGGGCAGGGGCGAGAAGAAAGTCATCGGCCCGGAGGTCAATTGCCAGGGTTGGCCATTGACTCGTCCAAATAAATTCCTCTTTTCAGTAAGAGCCCAGATATTGTCATTTGACTGGAAAACGAAATATTTCCCGTCGGGAGTCCATTTGCCGCAACATTCGTTGGGAGGAGTGTGCCAGGCGGGAAGCAGAGGATGCAGGCCTGTACCGTTGATCGAAACCTGCCAAAGCGAACTTTGAGCAGTCGCACGACTGCCGACGCTAAATCGAATCACCGAGCCGTCCGGCGACCAAGCGGGACTAAAAGCTCGATCGGGTACGGAGACAAGTTTGTGGGGTTCGGCACCATCGCTCTTGGCCAGAAATAAGTCGTTCCCGTCGGCGTAAACCATCAATTGGCCGTCGGGGGACCAGGCGGCGGCCTGTCCAACGGCTTCTCCCAGCCTGCGAGGTGACCCGCCGAGGACAGGCACGGCCCAAAGCGGTCCGTTGATGGCTGTACCCGCCTCGTCCGTGACGAGCAGTGTCGCCCCGTCGGGAGAAACCGCCAGCAGTCGCATGGTCGGGGCAGAAACCGGGACGCGCGCCACCTCTCCACCGGAGCCGGATACCTGCCAGATGCCCGCATTCGCAGAAAAGTATTCATTAAAGTAAAGCCGTGCCCCGTCCGTCCCGACGAGGTCTTTCTGGCTACCGTTGTGGGTGACCGGGACGTAGCCCGATACTTTGGGCGGCGGGAGAGGGCGAGATTGAAAATAGATGAGCAACGCAATGAGGACAATTCCCAAGCCGCTGACCCCGACTGCCCACTCTTTCCATCCGGGCCGCCCGGTCTTGGAGACCACCGCCGCGGCCGCAACGCCGCCTGGCCCGGCTGATGATGAAAGTTTAGCAATGCCAATAGGTATTGTGGCGGCGGACCGTACTGAATCCGTATCGCGCTTCAGGCGCTTCAAATCGGCACGGATTTCCGATGCGTGCTGATATCGTAAGTCGCGGTCCTTCTCAAGCGCCTTATTGATGATCTCTTCGAGCTTGGCGGGCAACTGCGGATTCAATTGCACGGGCGAGGTGGGCGCCTGGTGGAGAATCCCGTCGAAGATGGCCGCCGTGGTGCTGCCCGGGAAGGCTTGCCGCCCGGTGGCCATCTCGTAGAGCACCACGCCCAGACTGAAGAGGTCCGTGCGCGCGTCGAGTTCCTTGCCCAGGGCTTGTTCGGGCGACATGTAGGCCACCGTCCCCACGGCCGTGCCCGGGCTGGTGAGATGCTCTTCCACCGTCCCCACAGTCGGCAGGCCTGTCGCGGCGATGTCCCTGTCGCCCGACCAACGGTGGTCTGAGGCCGCCGCAGCCGTCAACTTGGCCAAACCGAAATCCAGAATCTTGGCCTGTCCACGCTCGCTCACAAAGATGTTCGCCGGCTTGATATCGCGATGCACGATACCCTTGGCGTGCGCGGCATCCAGCGCGTCGGCGAGCTGAATGCCCAATTCCAGGATCTCCTCGCCCCGGAAGGGCCTGGCGCTGATGCGGTGCTTCAGTGTCTGCCCCTCCAGAAATTCCATGGCGATGAAAGGCTGGCCTTCGTGCTCGTCGACCTCATAGATGGTGCAGATATTGGGGTGATTGAGGGCGGAGGCCGCCTGGGCCTCGCGCTGGAAACGCTCCAGGGCTTGATGATCCTTGCACATTTCATCCGGAAGGAACTTGAGCGCCACGAAGCGATGGAGCTTGGTGTCTTCGGCCTTGTAGACGACACCCATCCCCCCGCCACCGAGCTTCTCCAGCACGCGATAGTGGGAAACGGTCAGGCCGATCATGGGCGAATGGCTATCGATGACGGGCAACCTCGCTCCGGTGGAAGCCATAATAGCACGTACAGCCAATTCAAAACGTTCACTCGGATTTTTCACCATGGGCTTGCAGGGGCGGGACGATCCGAAGGCAAGAGCCGTGTTTTCGGCGGGGCAAAAGAGTCTGTTTGAAAACCGCCCTGGGCGCGCTGTAGCGGCGACCTATGAGCGCCAAAGCCTTTTCTTTTCAGATTTACCGTTGGCTCATAAACCCGGGGAAAAGGCCCGCCACCAGTAAGACGCTTACGGTGGCAAGCCGCTTGAGTTACCACTTCGAGGAAATCCCCGGAACGAGAATGTCAGAGAGCGCATATCCGCTAAGGCTGGTTACCGCATCCCAAGCCTCGCATCCCGGGATGGGAGGAGCGCCGACATTCAGCAGTCCAAACGCCTTGGCCTCTTCGCGATTCAGGAGGAACCGGTCGAATTTGCGCACGGCGCTTACGATGCGTGGGTCCTTATCAACCTGCTCGTAGTACCAAATCAACAGGTTCGCGATCCCGGGGCTTCGGGTGGGGTCAAAGACGGCGCTGCACTTCGATTTGGCGCGGTGGTTTTGGATCCCCCAGCTCCCATTGGCGTTTTGAGTTCGGAGCAGCCATTCGATGTGGGGTTTGATTTCCCTGCGGAGGTCTGCTTTCCACTCCGCTTGGTCACAATGTAAATCGAAGGAGAGAAGACCTTCGCCGAGATAGGCGGAGCTCAAATAAGGCAGCTCGTCCCACAGGTGAAAGTCATTCGTGGGGTCGCCCTGCTTCTCCAAGGAGGCTCCCTCGGACGGCGAGACGTAGGGGATGACCCCGTCCTTCCGCATGGTACTTAAGACCCAGCGCAAAGCGTTGTACGCCACCTGGCGATACCTATCGTCCTTCGTCATGTGATACATCCAGGTATAAACTTCGCCGCCCGTGAGCGCCGATGAGATCGTGTACTCAGTACGATCGGGGCCACTCAATTTGCCGTCTTCCGCATGCTCCCAGCCGTCCCCGAGCGCACCATTGGAGAGAATCATCCCATCTTTTGGAATCGACTTGACATACCTTTGAACGGCGTCCAGGTATTGCCTTTGTCGCTCCCGATCCACGTGTTTGTGAAGAACAATGAACAGCCCGACGGCGCTACCGGTGTCGGCTAAATAAACCGTTCCGTAACCCGTAGCCCAGTAACCGTTGGTCATTTGTTGCTTCAATAAGGTATCGCCGAAAGCGATGGCGGTGTCGAGGTAACGCCGCTCGCCGAGAATCTCGTAACCGGCAACCAGCGTGCGCATGTAGTATCCCGTGATAAAGATTGCAGTAATGGTTTTGCCTTGGCTGACAATGAAAGGCCCCGAGCTCCTGTTGGCAGCGATGTAATCGCAGAGCTGCTTGAACGTCTGGTGGGTGGCCTTGCAGTCAGGATCCGAGCAGAAAGGGCTCTCCGCCCTTGCGGGCACATAGGACAGAATCACGGTGAAAAGAAATCCCACGAAGAGGCCACGACCTAATATTTTCGACATGGTTCACTCCTTTTTTTCCGTGAGGAGCCGGTGCAGGGTGCGCGACGATAAAAAACCGGAATTTCAGATTTCAAGATGAACTTTCCGCGAGGACCATACGCCTGCCGCCCTCGCGCGTCAAGTACATATCGACATAGCCGCCCTCGCGTCGCGTCAAGGCGCATTTAGCAGTCTCGCTGACTTGTTTCGTCTGCTTCGCTTCTCCCATCTCCCTGACCGTTGTCGCTCGTCCCGATGGGATCACGGCTGAGCGCTGGATTGAGATTTATTGGACCGGCCTCAGAGATCTGCCTGGTAGGATCGACGAAACACCAAGCTAGGACCCCCACCATAATGACCAAGCTCCCCGCATAAAGTCCCCAGGACCAACCGACGAGGGAGGCAACAAAAGGTGTAAGAATAGGAGCAATGAGACCGCCGATGTTGGATCCGGTGTTAAGAATGCCGCAAGCCGCGCCCACGTGTTTTCCCCCCACATGGATTGTCGAGGCCCAAAACGGCGCTTCAGAACACGCTGAGAATCCGAAAGCCAGAGACATGAGCGCCACGGCGGAGATGGTCCCGGCGGCGCCGGTGCCCATGTAGAGTAAGAGGGCGCTTAGGCTCAAACTAAAGATAGGGACAAGGCGCCGACCGGCCTTGGGTCCGGAGAGCTTTGAAAGGTAGTCCGAACTCCACCCGCCCAAGGGCGTCATCAGCATAAATGCCAGAAAGAGAATGGTAGTGGATACCGCGGTCTCGCTCGATCCCATTCGGCGAATCTGGCCGAAGTAATAGTAGATCCAGTAGAAAAACATGTATTCGAAGTAGCCGAGGGTGCCATAGGCAAGGGTAAGGAGCATCAGGTTTCGGTCAGTCAACAACCTGCGCCACGGTGTCGAAGCAGGTTTGTGTGCTTGATCGGCTGCACTCCCCCCAAGCAAGAAGGGGCCATTGTTCCTGATGGATGGGTGTTCGTCAGGATAATCACGGACATACCAGTACCATAAAACCGCGAGAGCCGCCGTAGTGACTCCTGCAAGGCAGAAGGACATACGCCACCCACGATGTATGATCATCCAGGAAAACAAGAGCGGGGAACAAGCGCTCCCTAGTCCCGTGCCTGCAATAATCAGCCCTTGAACGCTGGCGTGCCTCTGCAGTGGAAACCAGTTCGACGTCATCTTGGCGCAAGACGGATACAGCGGAGCCGTCATCATACCCAACCCGAGACGGATGGCAAGAAAGGAAGGGACGATACCCAGATAGGAGCCAAGGCCCGGTCGCCCACCTAGAGCCGTCATTCCCGTGAACAATGCCGCCCCCAGCCCTATCACTGTGAGGACCCAACGCGGGCCAAAACGGTCTGCCAGCCGGCCCCCCGGAACCATGAGCAGGACATAGCTGAATACGAACGCGGAATAAACCGCTCCCATCGCTGTTTCCGACACAGCGAACTCTTTCATGATATGTGGACCGGCAATGGCCATGATCGTCCGGTCGAAATAGCTCATGATGCTAAACGCAACCATTAAGGTCACGATCTTCGTTTGTACGCGGTCCGCACTTCCGGTGGAGACAGGCATTGATGCGCTCTCCTCTGCCGACGGTCATGCCGTCGAACCTATTCATTGCGCACTGGCATCATCGCACACTTGAAAGGGCTTTCATGGGTCCGCGGTTCTTATTATGGGAAGCCCACTAATCCCCAAGACAGCCGGCTACTCCATGCCTGCTTATTGGCCACGGTACCGTCGCCCTAATGACGCGGGAAGAACTGCAGACCTTGATGGCTGTGGTCTGTAGTGAATTTCTTCTTCGCGGCCAAGTCCGCGAGGAAGTAGTCTGGGAAAAGTTCTCGCGATCTATGGATGTTATTGAAAATAATCAACTTATTGTCGCGAACTGATATTAATGTTGATGAAAAGAGACGAATGAAGAGTGAGCAATGGCGAGACCGAAGCAAAAGCAAGGAGAGAATGCATGGCCCACCCCGCAGTTCCTGCAATCAGGTTCTTTTTGGCGGAAATGTAAGGACACAACTGATGAGATTATTGACATTTGCGGCACCAGAACTGCAATACGCAAGATGGAGGATGCAGGAATTAGGTTTGGGAGTTTGAAAGTGTCCCTAACCGCTCGAAAACATGCGCAATTTGCCCCAATTAATACCCTCGAACAGACCTATGGCCAACAAACGGTGCGACGCAGGCGTTAGGCGAAGCTTCCAGACCCAGCAGGCACAGAGACCACCAAGATTAGGACTTGTTGTCCTACTCGGGCTCTTCGTAGCCCTTTCATTCGCCGCGGCCCCCCTCCGTGCTGCGGACGATTGTCTTGACTGCCACGGGCCGGCCACGGGGCTAATCAACTCAAAGGGCCAAGCCATCACGGTGAACCCCGAGGCCTTGGCGCACAGTGTTCACAAAGATTTTCATTGTGTGGACTGCCACGCAGGAGCGTCCAAGCCGGGGCACACCGCGAAGACCGCGGCGGCTTCGTGTCTCACTTGCCATGACGAGGTTGCGGCGCAGCTCAGCCGAAGCGCGCACGCGATGCTGGGCGACCCTAAAGACAGCTCGACCTGCATCACTTGTCACGGGACGCACGACGTCGCGAAGCCCGCCGGGCGCGGGGCCCAATTCTGCGCCACCTGCCACGCGACGGAAGTAAGTCAATACAATGGAAGCATTCACGGCCGCGCGCACGCCAAAATGAACGGAGACGCCCCGACCTGCAAGAGCTGTCACGGTCCCGCGCATCAAGTCGTCGCAGCCAGCGAGGCGGGGTCGCCTGTGAACAAGGTGAATCTGCCCGACACCTGCGGCCACTGCCATTCCAATCCCGCGCTGGCGGCCAAATACCTGTTCGCGGTGACCAAGCCCGTAGAAGCCTATGCGTCGAGCGTGCACGGCCGCGCCATCCGGCAGGGCAATCTGCACGCGGCGGTGTGCAACGACTGCCATGGAGTTCACGACATCCTCCCCTCGTCGGACCCGCGCTCGAAAATCTGGAAGCAGAATGTGGCCGCCACCTGTGGCAAGTGCCACGGCAACGTTTACGATGTCTATAAGGGGAGTATCCACGGGCAGGCGGTAGCGGCGGGCGTGCTCGAAGCGGCCACTTGCACGGATTGCCACGGCGAGCACCGCATCCTGGCCCCGGGAAATCCGCAGTCCCCCGTTTACCTGGCCAATGTTTCACAGGCCACCTGCTCGCGCTGTCATGCCGACACCCTGTTGATGGGGCGCTTCAACGTGCCGGCCGGGCGCGTGCCAACCTACGAGGCGAGCTATCACGGCCTGGCATCACGCTCGGGGCAGCAGACCGTCGCCAATTGCGCCAGTTGCCATGGCGTGCACAATATTTTTCCTTCCAGCGATCCGCGTTCGACCGTCAACAAGGCCAACTTGGGCAACACCTGCGGCAAGTGCCATCCTGACGCCGGGCAGCGATTTGCGATCGGCATGGTGCACACCCTTCCTGCCTCCACGGCGGGCGGGCGCGCGCTGGATTTCGTAAAGGCTTTTTACCTGCTGGCCATTCCCGTGATTCTCGGGTTCATGCTGCTTCATAACCTGCTCGATTGGTGGCGCAAGGCGCGCCGCGTGCTGGCCGAGAATCGTGGTGGCCACGGCCAAATTCGCCTGACGCTCGACGAGCGCACGCAGCACGTCGTGCTGTTCACGAGCTTCATCGTTCTGGTCATCACCGGTTTCGCGCTTAAGTATCCGCATTCGTTCTGGGCGGAGCCCATCGTGCAGTGGGAGAAAGACTTCCCCTTGCGCGGATTGTTGCACCGCATTGCCGGGGTGGTGCTGATCGCGGCATCGATTTATCACCTCATTTACCTGTTCACCAACCGCGACGGCCGGCGCTGGGTGAAGGGCATGCTCCCCAAAGTCCGCGACGTGCGCGAGGCCGTGCAGACGGTAGGCTATAACCTGGGCTACCGGCCAAACCCGCCGCGCTACGCGCGCTTCAACTACATGGAAAAGGCCGAATACTGGGCGCTCGTCTGGGGCACCATCGTGATGGCCATCACCGGCATCCTGCTGTGGGCCCACGACTGGGTTTTGGCCCACCTGCCTTATGCCATGTCGGTGCTTGACGTCACCACGGCCGTGCACTTCTACGAAGCAATTCTCGCCACCTTTTCCATCCTGATCTGGCACTTCTATTTTGTGATCTTCGACCCGGACGTCTACCCGCTCAAGTGGACGGTATTGACCGGCCGCGCCCCCGAGCATGAGGTGAGAGAAGAAGAGGAAGAGACCGCGCCCCACGCCCCGGAGGAGACGAAACCTCCCCGCGGCGGTTCATCCGGACCGGGCGCCAGCGTCGCGCCTGCCGGCGCCTCACCGCGCGGCGTCAAGTCCTCCAAGCCTAATTGATCCGGCGCCCGCCCCGCCTACCGCCCCATAAGCGCTAACTTAAGCGGATTCATTAGTGAACACAAGGCGACAGGGTGAGAGCTATTTCCTCGAACCCCGTTCTCGGGAGTCAGGCTGTCACTTCCGAGCGCGGTAGCGCGGAGGTGGGCGCATTTCAGCCTTCCTCCGCGGCTCTTAACACGATGGGCGTTTACACGTTTACTGATGCGAATAAACAAAAAACCGCAGAGGAACGTAAAGTACACGTACCTCTGCGCTACCAGCTTCTCTACCGGCGCGTGCGAAAGGCACTTCCGCGGCTATCCTGTTTATCAGGACTTCCCCTGTGCGCATGCACCCATCGCAGCGAAAACTCTGGCGACGCCACCCTTGTCCACAAAGAAGAAGAAGAGGAAGCCAATCTAGGCCAGGCTAGGTGGCACTGTGAATGACCAGTCCACTGGGATGGTCACTTGGAATTGAATCCACCACCGCGCTCCCGCTCGTGCCGAGCACATAGATGGTGCTGGTGTTGCCACAGCTTACGTACATGCGTGCTCCGTCCGGCGTAATGGCAATTCCGTTGAGTGGGTTCCCTGGAGACACGGTGATTTTAGCCATAAGCGCGTTCTGCACAGTGTCGACCACCGATATGTGCCCTGCGTCCCCGATGACAAACGCTTGGCTTCCGTCGGGAGTGACGGCAATGCGCACCGGCACATCGTCATTACCGAGGTCGATGGCTGCACTCTGGTCGTGGGTCTGGGTGTCGATCACATCAACAAAATTCGTGTTTACGTATACGCCTTTCACCCAACCTGCGGCGTACACGTGCTGGCCATCCGGGCTGATCGATATATCTGAAATGCCGGAATTAGTCGTGGCAATTGTATCGGTAATGGTGTTACTCGCGGTGTCGATCGCCCAGACATTGCTTCCGGGAGCCGCTGCCACATATACACGCTGGCTGTCCGGGGTGACCGTTATACCAGACAGACTAATGCCTGATCCTGTCTGCACGGGAATCGTTGATGTCACTGTGTTCGTGGTGGTGCCCATAACCACCACCGAGGCGACACATGGGGACCCAGCACAAACGGTCGTCGCCACGTAGACGCTGTTGCCGTCCGGGCTGATCGCCAGTTTTGCTGGGCTCGTTCCTGCCGGTACAACGGCAACCACCGCATTGCTCTGCGTGTCTACGACCCAGACAGATTTCACTCCGTCGCTTACATACGCACGCGTTCCGTCAGGGCTGACGACCACATCCTGCGGGTAGGAGGGCTGTACCGTCGCGGTGCCGACGGAAGAGTTCCCGACTTGAACCGTGGACACCGTCCGATCTGCCGGTATCTCGATACTCGACAGACTGTGACTTTGGGAGTGTGCCACATAAGCATAAGCAATCGCTGGAGCGGTACCTGGTCCGGTCGTCGAAGGACCAACGCTGCCGCAACCGACAGACATAAGTACCACAAAAGCAGACAATCCAAGAAATACACGACCGCGATGGGGCTCCATGGTGAATGCCTCCGGACTTCTCCGAGCGTTGCAGAATCTGCGGAACGACGGTAACGGTGATGCATGGCATTAACACCGCGTTGCCTTAGCTGGATCGGCAGCGAAGGCAAACAGAGGTGGCGCCTGCGGTTGGCTAAGCGGCCAACCGGTTCGCCATTCGGGCGGTTATGTAGGCTTGTCGGAAACTGGCTTCTGCCCGGTAGATGTACCGCCCAAAACGCGCTCTTGCTTTTCGCGTGGATCATGAACGCCTGGTGTGCGATTCAGTTCGGAGTGACCCGCTTCCGAAAAATCTGTCGAGGCTGCTATAGAGTTTTTACCGCGTCTCCGCCGATGAGGCGTCGAAGGCCGGTCCCCTGAACCGTGATGGTTTTGGCTCCCTTAAGCCGATGCTGACAATGCCATTAACGGTGGAAAAAGAGGGAAAAGGTGTCAGGAAAAGGTGTCAGAGGGAAAAGGTGTCAAAGGCAAAAGGTGAGGCAAAAGGTGGGTGAGGCAAAAGGCACACAGGTACCTTTTCCAGCACATGAAATCGCGGGCAAGGGCACAGTGCATATTCAAGGCCGGCATGGGAAGTTCAGGACGGAGACTCCGTTCGAGAAATAATCCACTACCGCATCGCCCCCATCTTCCACTCAATAAGCGAGAGTAGCGCGGCCCTCTTGAAGGTCTACGGCTTTTCGCGCCCGCCTCGTCGGTTCGGCTCGCTATTGCCTCCGCGTCGCATCGCGCGTAGATTGATCGTATGTCCAGCGCTAAGTATCTGAATCGGGCCGAGTAAAAGCTGCTACGGAAATTGAGGTCTATTGCGGTATCATCGACAAGAAGGGCAACTGTTGACTGAGACTGGCATATCCTGGACCCTTCAAGAAGTGAGGCGTTCATGACCACCACGGATCAACTGCTATTCACTTTGATTGAAAAGATCGATATTCTCACTAGGGTGGTAGGTATTCAGGTTGGGGCTGACAAAAGCATAACCGAGCGCGCTCGCCTACTGAAGATGGCGGGTCTGGACAACCAGACTATCGCGGACGTCCTCAACACAACTGCGGGGACCGTTCGAAATCTTACAGCGAACCTCCGCGGAAAGAGGAAGCAGCTATGAGAGTGGAAGAGGGTGATCGAATAGAAAAGCTGTTGGCCCTTTTGCTCATGCAAAACATGAAGGGTGCGACCAAAGTTGAGAAGGCCCTTCAACTGAGCCTTGCGGGGTTTACATCCGTCGAAATCGCTGACATGTTGGACACGAAGGCCGCCGCTGTGCACCAACTGCTTCATGTGGCGCGGAAACGGAAGCGCAAATAGCCATGCCAATCGTCCACGATTTTAGGAAATTCACCTACAGCCCCGCTCGGATCGAGAGGTGTGGTCGGCATGTCGGTTCCAAGCTATATTGGAAGCTGTACGCCGTTGAGAACGCCATAAGGATCGTGGTTCATTCGGTGCTGACGGCCCAGATAAATCCGAATTGGTGGTTCGTTGCTGTCGATCCCGGAGTTGTCAAACAAGCGGCACGGCGGCACACAACCTATGCCGCCAGACCCAGGAATGCCAGCCCCGGTCTCCATGACATCCACCTTATCTTCCTTAGCGATCTGACGGAAATTCTGCGCTCCAACAGCCATCTGTTTACGCCTGTAGTTCCGGACACTAACAACTGGATTGCAATACTAGAAAGTATCCGCGTGCCTCGCAATCTTGTCGGCCATATGAACTTCCCCAATACCTTCGACAAGGCAGCAATCGACTCTGCGTATTTGCAAATTCCATCTTTGTTTGGGCACCTTTCCGCACACAACGTTCCTGTGCTCATTCCCAGATAGCGGCTTTCTTCGAATAGTTTCGGTGAGCGCGCCCAGGTATGCTTGGGACAAATCGGTGTTCCTCGTGCCCCGGGGCAGGCGTCACAAAAGCCGGTAGTTAGGCGAGGAAGCAGGTAGCGCGTAGGTGGGCGCTCTTTGCTCCCCTATGCGGCCTGTCAATACGCCGCCGATACTTAACATCGTTCGCACGATGATCGAGCGCCGGTGGTTTCATCGATGGCATCGCAGACGCAACCAGCCGCCCATGATAGGCCCTGCACTCGCCCCGCAAGTTGTCATTTCCCAAAGTCGGCTCGCCGGCCCTCGATCGTAATGAACAGGCCGCGTTTCGACCCAAGGAGGAACGCAAGGTGCGCTTACCCCCTCGCTAACTGCGATACTGGATTGTGCTGGTTTGTCGCCAAGATACCCGTAACGAAACTCAGGTTTGGGCAACGTCGGGAAGCTGGACATCTCCCGGTCTTTGGGCTACAATGTAGCTCAAGAGGAGATTAACGTCATGACTGCCAATTCCGTTGTTCGCGCCCGCATCGATGAACGCACCAAGAGGGAAGCCGCGGCGGCGCTGAAGAAAATCGGTCTTACCGTGTCCGATGCCTTTCGGCTGCTGCTGGTGCGCGTCGCGGCGGAAAAGGCCCTGCCGTTCGAGCCGCTCAATCCCAACGCCGAAACCGTAGCAGCGATGAAAGCCGCGCGCCGGGGCGAGCTCGTCAAGGTCGGCAAACCTGATGAACTGCTGCGGAGCCTGAATGAGGGAAGTTAAATACACCACCCGCTTTAAGCGCGACTACCGGCGAGAAAAATCCGGTCGGCACAGCAAGAAGCTGGACGCCCTCCTGATGGAGATCGTAAACCCGCTCGCCGACGACAGGCCGCTGCCGCGCCGGAAGTTCGATCATCCTCTGTCCGGCGAATGGAACGATCACCGCGACTGCCACATTCGGCCGGATCTCATTCGGATCTACCGCAAGCCGGATGACGGTAGCCTCGAACTTGTGCGCCTTGGCTCCCATAGCGAGCTTGGCCTGTGAAAGACGGGGCGCGATGCAAATCTTACCCATTGTGAAACACCTGAACGACATACACTTGGCCGTTCTCACGGCCTAACCCCGTAGAAGTGCAACCCCTGGCTCGCCCGAAGTCTTAGGGCTGTATCGGAAGCGCGCCGGCGGGACCAGTCTCTGGAGTGGCAGAAACGCTGCCCGGCGCGCTTCCGATACAGAGTCCCCTTCGAGGAAGTTTGTGGGGGCATAGCAATCTTGGGGCACACTCCTCGTCATGCGGAAGGGTAGAGCCAAATCCCTCCACTGCCGAGTCATCGCGTTCGGGCAAGCTACCGAATAAGAAGCTGCCGCCCCCCCACCATCTGCCGTGGAACGCCGCCTCCTCGCCCCAATAGATTAAGTTAGCGCTTATGGCCTACCGCCCCTGCTGGATCACGTCGGCAGGAAGTTGCGGGGAAAAGTCCCCGAGGCTTTCACCAAGGTAGGTGATTTCAGCGGGGTCCACGGCGTAAAACGAAACCGTGTCTCCATTGACGATGACGTTGTTCGGGATCGTCCATCTGCCCACCCGAAACCATGCCGGCGGCACGTTGCCGATGAAATAATCATCGTAAATGATGGCAATTCGGGTCCCAGTTTGTTTGGAAAGGCGCTCGATGTCGTGGACCTGATAGGTTTGTTTTTGTTTCTCCCTTGCCACCTCGGCGTTGGCGAGCCCCCATAAATCCAGGCAACGGATATCGGCAAGGAAATTGACCGCGCCGATGTCGTTCAGCGCGACGGTGGAATTCTGGTAGTACCGGCGGACAAACAAGCCCATTTGGTACTGCTGCTCGAAGACGTTTGTGGTGCACTGGGGAAGGACCCAAAGAACCCGTCCTCCCTTCACCGCCAGCGGAAAGAAAAGCAGAAGCACCAGAGCGCCGCACGCGAGATTTTTGGGCGCCGTCCACGTCGACAGAAAAAGCGGCGACGGCCAGCGGGGCACGACCACGGGGAGTTGCACGGCCAGGAAGAGAATCGCCAACACACACCAGTAGGCTTCGTAACGGTATAAGGTGCCGGGTCCCACAAATTCCAGGTGTGCTATCCCCGTCAGAATCAGAATCGCACCCATGATTTGCCGGCTTTCGCGCGCCCCACTGCCCTTTCCGCAGGCCACGATATACATCACCAGGACGGAAACCAGGAGCGCCAGCACGTGCATGCTTTCGTGAAGGGCAATATACATTTGATTAAGCAGCGAGAGGATGAGCACCGCAGGGGAATGGAAGTCCGGTAAGGAAGCTTTCAGAAGGACCGAGGTGGGAAGCCAAAACCACCCCTTCGATACGGAGATGATTCCGTAGACGAGCCAGGAGAGAAACCCCAACGCGCCGAAAGCCAAAGCATAGGACCATCGTTTGACCATCAGTAAGAGTGCGGCGATGGCGATGATCAGGAACATGCCTTCGAATCGTACGCCGGTGAGCAACGGCGCCAGAATCAGCAGCCGGACCGAATCCCCGCGGGCGGAACCGGGTGACTCACCGCTGATCAATCGCGCCGCAAAAAAAACGGCGAGCATGGAAACCAGCGTTTGGAGGGCCGGCTCCATGCCGGAGAAAATGAGCACGGGTAACGGGACGACGAGGATGATGCCCAGCAGCGTCACGAATCTGACGGCCGCCGGCGCCTTGTACCAGGAAAGGATGGTGTCGGCGAGTGCTAAAACCAGGATGGCGAAGACCAGATCCCACAGGAGGGGGGCAAGCTGATTCACTCCTCCCAGGTAATAGGTGAGACCCAAAAGGAGCGTCCATAACGGCGAGGACGAACAAGACGTAAAGCCATAGCGGGTAACGCCCCAAACGCCGGACTGGGCGAAGTTCTTGGCCATCGCCATGATGATGTAAGCGTCATCAAGCGCGTACACCAGATACCCGTGGTTCTGTTGAATGGAAACACTCAGGATGAACCAGACCAGCAGCAAAAGCACCAGGATGGATGCGTATAGCGGCCAGTTGTGGAGCAGGTTTTTTTTCAAGCGCGGCTCCTTGCTTCAAGCGCAGCAGGGCAATATACACTAACCCGGTGGGCGCGAGCCAGGCGCGAGCCGCGCATGTAGTGACGCATTTTGAAGTGCCACGGCCATCTTGGCCGTGCCCGTTCACGGGCGGGACGCCCGTGGCACCTCAAAATGCGTCACTACCGCCGCGCATGATGAAAGGGCGCCCCTGCGAGGATAAACATCGTGGGGGGGACGCGGCCACCGAACTTCCCGCAGGATGGAGTACCCCATGAATGCGAGGAGCGATTACTGCCCAGCTTTATTTATAGGCAAAGATCGCGGCATAGAGGATGAGCAGGATCATGACGAGACCGATGGTCAAGGCCGTGAAGCCGAAACGCCGCCAGAGCGTCACGACGACCGGGGGCGGTGCGGGCATCAGATGTTTTTCCAGTTCACCTTGCTCCACCAATTCCTGGTATTCGCGCGGGCGGTCGAGCTTGAACTTCTCCAGCGGCTCGCCCCCGGTGAACACGACCGTGTCGATCGGGAATCGCTCCGGCCGGAAGTGGGTGTTGAAGAAGTGCACGGTGAAGATGAATCCCACGGCCAGCAGCGCCTCGTCACTGTGGATAATGGTGGCCACGTTGATCAGCGCGCCGGGCAGGAGGCGCGTGAAGAACTCCGGGAACCAGAGGAACAAGCCGGTGCTGCCAATAATCGCCACCCCCCAGAACACCGCGAAGTAATCAAACTTCTCCCAATAAGTCCAGCGGCCGTACACGGGGCGCGGCCCTTTGCCCGCAAACCACTTGAGGGAAGCCACAAACTCCCGCGCGTCGCGGCGATTGAACAGCATGCTTCCCGGACCGAAGAGGAACTGCCGCCAGGTTTTGCCGCTCGCGCGGCGCTGGCGGAGCAGGTCCCAAAGGTGTAAGCCGAAATAGGTGAAAGTGAGCGCGGCGCAGAAGCGGTGGATGAGCCCGGCGCCCTCGAAGCCTCCCAGCAGGTGCGAGAGCACCTGCGCCCAGCGCGTATAGGAAAACTTCAGCATCATGCCGGTTATCGCCAAGCCCAGAAAACTGGTGATGACCATGAGGTGCAAATTGCGGTCAAACGGCCGGAAGCGGCGCACGTAGACCGCGCCGTTGGCACTGCCGTTCGCCTTCAATTCCCGGCTGTACTGGAGCGAGCGCGGCAGCCAGGCCGCCGTATGCAGTCCGGCCACCACCAGCGTTCCCATCAAGAGTGAGGTCATTCCCCAGAAAGTGAGGAACAGATAGGGGTACTTTTCGGGGTCGTGGTGTGTCGCGTGGGTCAGATATCCCGCAAAGCGGCGATTGGAGCCGGGATGGCACTGAGCGCAGGTTTTCACGACGTTCGCCCGGCTGAGCCGGGAAGCCGGGTCGGTTACCGGGCGGACGTCATGAGCTCCGTGACAGTCGTAGCACTTTGCGGTTTTGACATACCCCAATTTAGAGACCTTGCCGTGGTACGTGTCGAAGTAGGTCTTGGCGATGGCTTCATGACACCGGCCGCATTGGTCCATGATGTGGAGGCGGAAGTCCGAGAGATCGGTCCGCTTGATGGAGTGCGCGGAGTGGCAGTCGCTGCACACCGGCAGGGGCTTGGTGGATTTGGACACCTGGGCGGAGTGAATGCTGGTGATGTAAGACTCGTAGATGCCGCGGTGGCACCGCCCGCAGGTGGCCGCCACGTTGCGCGGGTTGATGCTGGAACGGGGGTCGCGGCTGGGGAGCTCGCGGTGGGGCGTGTGGCAGTCGGCGCAATTGGCCGTTACCGTAAGCCCGCTCTTGAGCAACCCCTGGCCGTGGATGCTCTCCTGGTAATGTTCCACCACGTCGGTTTGTGTGCCTTTATAACGAAGCGCCGCCCGCTGCCCGGTGCGGTGGCAGTTGCCGCATAGGGTCGGAACGTTGCGCGAGAAAGTCGGGGAGTGGGTATCGTTCCGGCTGAGGATGCCGTGTTTGCCGTGACAGTCCGTGCAGGCGGGCGCGTCCGGACTGCCTTGGGCCAGCAACTGGCCATGAATGCTCTGCTGGAAGTCCTCGACGGCGCTCGCGTGGCAAGCCGAGCAATCGACCTTGGCGGTCAAGGGGGCGCAAGGCCGCCCGAGCGACGGGTCGCCGCCGGTATGGCATTGCACGCAGGCGATCCGCGCATGACGCGACCCGGCAAGTTCCTGCTCATTCACGAACATGGAGCGCCCGCTGCTGGCGGATTTCAATTCCGGGTTGCCATGGCAGCGCTGGCAGTCCTGGTCCGCCATTCCCTGGGCATAGAACACGCGCCGGATTTTGTGGGGCTCGTGGCAGTCCACGCAGGCGGGGACGAGGCCCGGGTGTTTCTCCCACAGTTCGCCGCGAATGACTTTGCGGTGTACGGTCGCAATCAGCGCATGGCACTTCGTGCAGGTGTGCGCGATGTTCTGCTTGGAAATCGAAGAACGGGGATCGGTGTGCGGCAAAACAAAGTGCGCCGTGTGGCAGCTTGTGCAAACCGCGGTGACGGCGAGGCCCCGCTTGAACAAGCCTTCGCCGTGGAAGCTTTCGGTATAGTTCTCCAGGATCTTTTCCTGTGGGATGTTGTGAGTAAGCGAGACGGGCGAGCCTTCATGGTGACAGCGGCCACACAAAAGGGGAATCTGCGTGGTCGTGGTGGGAGAATCGGGATCGGAAGGGCGCAGAATGTTGTGCGTGCCGTGACAGTCCTCGCAATGAGGGGCCAACGGGTCGCCGCGTTTGGCCGCTCTCCCATGCAGGCTTTCCACGTACTGCTGTTTTTCGTCGGCGTGGCATGTGCCGCAGTCAACCGCGGTGAGCTTGGCGGGGTGGGGAAATTCTTTTTTGCCCTCCAGGTCGCTGTGACAATTGGTGCACTCGAGCGTGGCGTGGGGAGACGCCCGCAGAGCCGCCTCGTTAAAGGGGGGTGGGACTCCCGGCTGGCGCTTGCCCGTGCGGCGGCCGGTTTCATGGCAATCCAGGCACGGCTTGCTGCCCGGCAGAGGCTTGGGTTGCTGGGCGCGTAAGGCCACAGCAGAGAGAATAATGACCGCGCAGATTGCACTGAATGTAAGTAAGGGGCGCCCTCTTCTGCCCAAAATCATACTAATTGTCCGAGTCCCCTGTCGTTTTTGTGGAATTTCACGACAGACCATACCCAGAGCAATTCGATTACCAGCGGGAGAACCCAGCACGACGGACTCTGACCCAGCTTCTTATCACGGACTTCGGACGGCATCTGCGATGAAGTCCCGGTAGCGATTATTCGATGTGGAATTTGTAGCCGGCTTGTTTGATGGCTTTGCGGTAGTCGTCGGAATTCAACTCGACGACCTTGCACATCTCGTACAGGCGCGAGCGCAGCGTGACCCCCAACTGGTTCAGGGTGAACTCCACGTTAGGGATCGGCTCTCCGGAAGGCTGGCGTCCCTCCGGGCGGCGGGAGGCTTCGCCGAAGGGCAGGGTGGTGGTAATGAGGGTCACTTTCTTATAGTTATAACGCGAGTTGATAATATGCTGTAAGGTCTCCTTTACCCAGTCACTGGGATTGGAGGCGGCCAGTTCGTCGAGCAAAAGCACTTCCGTGTCCAGGACCGGTTGGAGGACGTTGAGCTCCGTACTCTGGGTGCCGGGATTGTAACTGTCGCGGATGGCCTTCAGGAGGTCGTGGAAATCGTAGAAGAGGCATTCCACGCCTTTGCGCATCATCAGCTCGCGAAGCACGGCGACGGCCAGGTGGGTTTTCCCCACTCCCGTCGGCCCCACGAAGAGCAAGCCGAAGTCCGCGGGGTATTCCTCGACGAAGCGCTGCGCGTAGATCTTGGCGGCGGTCAGGCTGGGGTTCGCCGTGCCCGTGTCCAGATTCCTGCGCACGTCGAAGTTCGAGAGTTCACAGTGCTCGTAACGGGGAGGGATCCGGGCCTGCTTGAGCAGCAGGACGGCCCGCTCGATATTCTGGCAGTCACAGGGCGCCACGCGGCGGACGCCGTCCACTTCCACCGGCTTCCAACCGGTACCGTCACATTGCGGGCAATTCTTTTGGGCCATAACAACCTGTAGGGACTGGGGGCTGGGGACTAGGGGCTGGGAAATGGCTATTTATGAATAGTAGGTAGTGAATTGTATCCGTTTTTGCTATTCACTATTCACCACTCCTCCTGTTTCCTAAAGTCCGGCCCCAGCCCCCAGCCCCTATCTCGAACCGCCGCGCATGCGGATGATTTGCGGCGGGGTGACGCGCACCAGGGCGTGCTCGATTCGGTCGCGGTCCTTTTCCGAGCGCTCCAGAAGCTCCTTTTGCACGAAGTCCACGAAGGCTTGCATCTCATCCTGCATGCGCCGCATGCGCGTCCGCATATTCAGGATGATTTCGATCCCCGCCAGGTTCACGCCCAGGTCACGGGTGAGATTGAGAACGGTCTCGAGCCGCTCCAGATCGTCCGGCGTGTAAAGCCGGGTATTGCCGCTGGAGCGCGAGGGGATCAGCAATCCCTCGCGCTCATAGAGACGCAGCGTTTGGGGATGGATGTTGTAAATCTCCGCCACCGCCGAGATCGTGTAGCCGGCCTTGCCGCGAGTTTTTCTGCCACGTTTGGCCATGGGAAAAACCAGTTGATAGTTAAAAGTTCACAGTTGAAAGCAAACAGCAGTCAGCCAATTTCGATTATCGAAACTCGAAACTCGAAAAACGCGTGCGGCCGCATCCGCGTTCTCTTTTACAACATACTGCTCACTACTCACTCTCAGAATTCAGAATTCATAAATCTCCACGACCACTGCCTACTGCCTACTGCCCGCTGCTCTTAAGTCCTTCCGTGGATCGTCGGGGTTCAGGCGTGCCAGTTCGCGCAGGATCTCCTTGGTGCGTTCGTCGGCGACGCGCGGCACCATGACCTGTACCTCCACGAACTGATCGCCACGCAGTTGACCCGAAGATTCGCGCAAAGAGGGCGCACCTTTGCCACGCAAGCGCAGCTTCTGCCCACTTTGCGTGCCGGGGGGAATCTTGATGGTGCTCATGCCGTCGATGGTCGGGACCTCGACCTTGGTGCCCAGCGCCGCCTCGCTGACGGTGACGGGCAGTTTCACGTAAATGTTATCGCCCTTGCGCTCGAACACGGCGTGCGGCTCCACTTCCGTGACAATGTAGAGATCACCGGGCGGGCCGCCTTGTATGCCGGCATTGCCTTTTCCCGGAACCCGCACGCGCGAGCCGGTGTCGACGCCGGGGGGAATGCGCACATCAAATGTCTCGGGCGTGCGAATCGCGCCGGTGCCGTGGCAGTGGGGGCACGGCTGGCGCTGCTTGCCGGTCCCCCCGCACTGGGGGCAGGTCATGGCGAAGCGCATGGCTCCGACTTGCCGCGTGGTCTTGCCGGTTCCTCCACAGGTTGCGCAGGTGACGGCCGGGCCGGCGGTTGTGCCGGTGCCGTGGCAGGTGGGGCAGGCTTCCTCGCGCGCCACGGTAATGCGTACCTGCGTTCCCCGGATGGCGTCCCAGAAGCCCAAATGCATCCGGTATTCGATGTCGGAGCCCTTTTCCGGTTCTTCGCTGGCGGCCTCGCGCTCCCGCCGCGAAAAAATCTGGGAAAAGATATCGCGGAAACCACCACCGAAACCACCGCCGGTCTGCCGGCTAGTCTCAGGCTCAAAGTCATCGGCGCCGGAAAAGTCAAAGCCGGAAAAGTCAACGCCCGGGGGCGGGGAGGAAGGCGTGGGGCCCCCTGGACCGGGGCCGTATCCCCCGGGAGGAAGGTTGTCGGAGTAGAACCCATACTGGTCGTAGATCTTGCGCTTCTTCTCGTCGCTCAGGATGTCGTAGGCTTCGGAGATTTGTTTGAACTTTTCCTCCGCGCTCTTATTCCCCGGATTGACGTCGGGGTGATGCTTGCGCGCCAGGTGGCGGTAGGCCTTGCGGATCTCCTCCGGCTTGGCGTCGCGCTTGACGCCGAGAGCTGCGTAATAGTCTTTTTGCGTGCCCACAGCCATAAACTCGTCTACCCGTCCCCAGCGACCGGATCGGAATTACGCTCTACATCGCGCCACATAAAGACGTGACCCCT
>Ga0326728_10000504_pt1 | contig 152757 bp, 128 predicted proteins | sample MB3enrmetagenome_FD_207602 | JGI IMG/M metagenome (GOLD analysis project Ga0326728, IMG submission 207602) | Lab enriched peat soil microbial communities from McLean, Ithaca, NY, United States - MB31MN | ecosystem: Environmental > Terrestrial > Soil > Wetlands > Peat | place: USA: New York... | reverse complement strand
GCGGGTACGGTCGGCCTGCCGGAAATTCCGTTCAGCGATAAATCCCCCTAAGAAAAAAAGGCACCCGGCGAACCGGGTCACACCCCGTTTTGACAGCTAACCCCAGCCGCTTCCGCGGCGTGGGCCAGACTTGGAAGTATAGCACGCACAGGCCGATACGCGACAAGAAAGGAAATTCACGGGCGCGATTCCCACTGAATCCGGCGCGGGATTGGGTGCGATGAATCTGCGGAAAAGATCATTTCTTTCCGGCTGCAGGGCTGGCCCAGAAAATTTCGCGGGACCTCTGCTGGGGCCGGCGATCACAGTAGCGCTGCTTCTAGGAGTCCCACGATAATGACGCCGCTTATTCTCTATGTCATCTCTAAAATCTTCAGAAGCGAACCAGGTCTTTCGCGGCGGCGAAAACTTTTTCGGCGTTGGGGAGGAAGGCCTCCTCCAGCGTGGGAGCGTAGGGAACGGGCGTGTCGAGAGAGGTGACGCGGACGAGCGGGCCGTCGAGATCGTGGAAGGCTTTTTCAAAAAGGATGGCGGCGATTTCGCCGGCGATGCCTCCGGTCTTTGTGTCTTCGTGGACGACAAGGCACTTGTTGGTTTTCCGGACGGAGTTGAGGATAGTCTCTTCGTCGAGGGGAAGAAGCGTGCGCAGGTCGATGACTTCGGCTTCGATGCCTTCTTTCGCGAGGGCGGCGGCGGCTTCGAGCGAGACGTGCATCATGGCCGCGTAGGAAAGGATGGTGAGGTGTTTTCCTTCACGGCGGACGATGGATTTGCCGAGCGGGACGGTGTAATCACTCTCGGGAATTTCTTCCTTGATGCGGCGGTAAAGGAATTTGTGTTCGAAGAAGAGAACTGGATTATTGTCGCGAATGCTGGCCTTGAGCAGGCCCTTTGCATCGTAGGGCGTGGAGGGATAGACGATCTTAAAACCCGGCGTGTGCAGGAAATACATTTCCGGATTGGCGGAGTGGAACGGGCCGCCATGCACGCCGCCGCCGGAAGGGCCGCGAACGACCATTGGAACGGGAGCGTTCCAGAGGTAATGGCTCTTGGCGACGAAATTGGTGAGCTGGTTGAAGCAGCAGGCGATGAAATCGATGAACTGCATTTCGGCGATAGGGCGCAGGCCGAGGTAGCTCATGCCGCAGGCCGCGCCGATGATGGCGCTTTCGCTAATGGGCGTGTCGATGACGCGCTCCCAGCCGAATTTTTCGAGCAGGCCTTCGCTGGTCTTGAATGCGCCGCCGTAAACGCCGACATCTTCCCCGATCAAAACGACGCGGGGGTCAGCCGCCATTTCTTCGAGCATGGCCTGGCGGATGGCCTCGAGGAAGGTGATTGGAGCCATGCTCAGCGGCCTCCTTTCCGGGCAGATTTTTTCGCCACAGGCTTTTTCCTGGGTTTCGCTGCGCCTTTCGCGGGCGGCCTGGGGGGAGCTGAGGGCTTCTCCGCGCCGGTGGGAACATCACCGAAGTGAATCGGAGCGCTGCCGCTGGAAGAAACGATGCCGCTGCCGAAGCCTTCGACGGTCCAGACCGGCTCGACGCACGATTTCGGCGGCAGGAGTTCCTCGACGGGGCGCTCCCACTTGGGCTTCAGGTCGTGGCATTCGGGGCCGGTGCAATAGACGCCCTGCGAAGCGAGTTCCGGCGGAGGCATGGGAGAATTTTCGGCGAACTCGCGTTCCTTTTCGAGGAGTGCGCTGATTTGGGCTTCGATTTCCTTTTTGCCCTTGGCGTCGAGGAGCTTTTCTTCGGTCAGGAATTTTTCGTAGAGAGTGATGGGGTCGCGCTTTTCCCAGTAGGCGCGCTGTTCCTTGGGGACGTATTCGGCGGGATCATGCTGCGCGTGGCCGTGGCGGCGAAAGGTTTTCGCTTCAATCAAGATGGGGCCTTCCCCCGCGCGGGCGCGTTCGACCGCTTCTTTCGCCGTGGTGTAGACAGCGACAACGTCGTTGCCATCGACGATGTAGCTGGAAATGCCATAGGCCTTGGCGCGATCGGCGAGGTTTTCGAGCGGCACCTGGCGGCTCACGGGCGTAGAGTAAGCCCACTGATTATTTTCCAGAATCAGGACCAGCGCGGCTTTCTGCGAAGCGGCGAGATTTAGGCCCTCGTGGAAGACGCCGGTGGAGCTGCCGCCGTCGCCAATCCAGGTCATGGCCACGATTTTCTGGCCAAGGTAGCGGCCAGCCATGGCCACGCCGGTCATGACGGGAATGAGATCCCCAAGCATGGAAATGGGCGAGATGATGTGGAGGTTGTCGAGATCGCCGAAGTGGCTGGTGCCGTCCTTACCCTTGGTGGGCGAAGTGTACTTGGCCATGTGCTGGGTGAAAATGTCGCGCGGGGGAACGCCCTTGACCAGCAGGGCCCCGATGTTGCGGATCATGGGCGCTAGCCAGTCGCGCTTTTCGAGGGCGTAAGCACTGCCAACGGAGATGGCTTCCTGGCCCAAGCTAGCGTAGAGGCCGCCGACGATTTTGTTCTGGCGGAAGAGGCGGGCCATGGTGTCTTCGACCTCGCGGTTGAGGCGCATGAAGTAGTAGAGGTCGAGGTACTGCTGGCGGGAAAGTTTTCCTGCTTTAACGCGAGACTCAGAGGCAGGCATCGTTGGTGGTTCTCCGAATGGGCATTCGGGGTTCTATCTTACGGCTAACGCAGGTTTGGCACCTAATGGGGGAGAGGGTGCACGTGGTTGCGAGTAGATGTGGGCGGCTGGGGAGTTCGCTGCGGGCTGCATGAAGAACTTGCAGCTTGAGTTCCGAACCAGATTGAGCCGGGTGCTTGATTCCAAGCGCTTAGCGAACTTGCCCAGTAAGCCGGCTTACCACGAGTTAGCACAGGTTTTTGCCTAGCTCACTACTGAGGCTTTCGTTCCATCCTGCCGAGCTGGACCATGCCAACCGCCGACAGTGTTTTGCTGACAGAGGCGGGCTGAGCAGTCTATGCTGGGTGGTTCCAGATCGGGGGCAAAACGGATGGGATACGCGCAGACTCTCCAGCAAATCCAGCGTCATTTCATAAAGTGCGCTGCAGTCATCGCCGCAATTTTTTTCGTAGGCTCGACGTGCAATGCCCAGAACAAGCCTGCCGGTGAAAAGCCCCAAGCGGTCTTCCCTCTAGATTTGAACAAGTATCCTGGATTGCTAGAGGAGTTCAGCCGGTTGGCCGAGAAGCTCCAACATAACATCCAATTTCCTGCGGCGCGGGGCGAAAGCCGTCTCTTGCCCCTGTTGCCGGAATCAACCGTCTTTTATGCCGCGCTTCCTAATTATGGAGACGTTACGAATCAGGCGCTGAAGGTTTTTCGTCAGGAACGGCAGGAGAGCGTGGAACTCCGCGATTGGTGGGACCACGGCGAACCGGCTACAGCCGGGCCCAAGGTAGAAGACTTTCTGGAGAAGTTTTCTCAGCTCCACGAATACTTGGGCGAGGAAATTGTGATGTCGGTGGTATGGGAAGGCAAGGAACCAAACCTGTTGATTGTTGCGCAAGTACGAAAGCCGGGACTGAAGAAATTTCTCCAGCAGATGGTAGAGCAATTTTCCGGCAAAACGAAGCCGTCTCTGCGCGTATTAGACCTGGAGGAACTCGCGACGGCAAAGGAAAAGACCCCGGGCGAGGGATTGATGGTCCTGATTCGCCCTGATTATGTTGTCGGAGCGGTCGATCTGGCGACACTGCGCAGTTTTAATGCTCGGCTGAACGGGGGTAGTCGGGAGTTTGTCCCGACTCCATTCGGGCAGCGAATTAGCCAGGAGTACCAAGGCGGAGTGACCGTCTTAGCTGCGGCTGATCTACACAAGATCTTAAAGCAGGCTTCACCTGGCGCAAACCAGAACGCAGCTCTTCTGCACAGCGGGTTTGCCGACGTGAAGTACTTAGTTTGGGCGCACAAGAACGTGGCCGGCCAGCCAGTCAGCCAGATGGAATTGAGTTTCAATGCTCCGCGGCACGGAGCCGCGTCCTGGCTGGCAAAGCCAGGTCCGATGGGCAGCCTTGATTTTGTCTCAGACAAAACAATGATGGCGGGCACCGTCGTGCTCACGAATCCGGCGGGGATCTTTGAAGATGTTAAGGAGTTGGCCACGCTCTCGAATTCGAATGCATTTGCGATGCTTCCGGGATTCGAAAAGGCTTTGAATCTCAGCCTGAAAGACGATTTGCTCAGCCTCCTGGGAGGCGAACTCACTGTGGAACTGGACAGTCTGACTCCGACGCAGCCCGTATGGAAGGCAATACTCAGAGTAAATGATGCCGGCCATTTACAGCAAACACTGAGTACGTTAATGACTGCGGCTCATTTCGAGCTAGAGAATGGTGATGTCGGAGGCGTCGCTTACCAAACAGTCCAGATTCCCTCTCAAAAGGGCGTAATGGAAATCGGCTATGCGTTTGTGGATGGCTATCTGGTCGTAGGCACGAGCCGGAACGCGGTTGCCGAGGCAGTCGCGTCGCACCGGTCCGGTGGATCGTTGGGAAAGTCCAAGAAATTCCTTACATCACTTCCACCAGGCTACCCACCGGAGGCTTCGGCATTGTTGTACGAGGACCCAATCGCAATGGCAGCTCTGAGGTTTCAGCAACTCGTGCCTGGGTTCGCGGAAAGCATTTCGCAGGCTTCGAAAGAAGCTAAACCGGCGGTCGTCTGCGTTTATGGCGAGGAGATGGCAATTCGCGAGGTGAGTAGAAGCAGCGCACTTGATGCCGGTGCAGTGTTGATCGTGGCGGCCATCGCGATTCCCAACCTGCTGCGTTCAAGAATAGCCGCCAACGAAGCGAGCGCGGTCGGCAGCGTCCGCACGGTGAACACCGCCCAATATACTTATTCGGGGACTTATCCGCAGAGAGGATTCGCGCCTAATCTAGCCACGCTCGGGTCAGATCCTCGGAAACCTACGGCCTACTCGCCGGAACACGCGGGTCTGCTTGACCAGTCTTTGGCCAATGAGAGTTGCATCGCTGACGCATGGTGCACGAAATCCGGATATCGCTTCAGGGTCACTGCGATCTGTAAGCAACGCACCTGCCAGGAATATGTGGTGGTTGCAACGCCGGCCGATAGCAACACTGGAACAAGAAGCTTTTGTTCGACCTCGGACGGGGTGATTCGCTACAAAGCGGGGTCTCCTCTGACGTCGCCCCTCAGTGTGTCGGAATGCAAGGCCTGGCCAGCGCTTCAGTAGCGGAGTTCGGAATTCCCGACGGATTTAGTTCCATTTCGTACTGCATCAGCCACAACACATTCAGCCCCACCATTAGTGGAAGCCTGCTCGCATTCAATAACCGAACCAACTGCCTGGTTAACCCAGTCACCCGACAAGTGACTTGTGGCTGGAGATATATCAAGGCCGATCTGTAAGCACGAGTGATTTTGCTTGCGGGGGTCCAGCCAGCTTCAGGGGGCAGACCCTACAAAAGCGAGAAGATCATCTAGCGAAGTGGGGCGGGGAGTGAGGGAGAGGATTTCGGCGAGGTGGTGGGTGAGGCGAGGTTTTACTTCGGCGAGGGCGACGGCGCGGGAGAGGAGTTTTTCTAGTGAGGTGGCTTTGCGGTCGGGGATGCCGCAGGGAACGATGAGTTCGAAATAGCGGAGGTCGGTGGCAACGTTGTAGGCAAAGCCGTGGGAGGTGACCCAGCGGCTGATGTGAACGCCAATGGCGGCGAGTTTTTCTTCGCTGGCGCCGGTCTGGACCCAAGTGCCGGTTTTGCCGGGAACGCGATAGGCGGTGACACCGAAATCAGCGGAGGCACGAATCATGGCTTCTTCGAGCGTGCGGACGTACCAGCCGACATCGCGCTTGATATTGCCAAGATTGAGGATGGGGTAGCCGACAACCTGGCCCGGGCCGTGATAGGTGATGTCGCCGCCGCGATTAGTGGAATGGAGTTCCACGCCTTTCTGGCGAAGCACGTGTTCGGAAGCGAGAAGATTGGCGCGGTTGGCGTTGCGGCCGAGTGTGAGGACGTGGGGATGCTCGCAGAAGAGAAGGACGTCATCGATGGCGCCGGCTTTGCGAGCGTCCACAAGGCGCTGCTGCAGGGCGCAGGCGTCGGCGTAGGAAATTAGGCCCAGGTCGGTGATGAGGAGAGGCGGCATTGGAGGAAAGCAGTTTTAAGTCTTAAGTTCTAAGTCTTAAGTACGGCAATGGCACATCCCCGCTCCGCGCGAGTGAGATGACATTTGAGCCTCAGCTCTAACAACCGCCGCAGTTCTTGCCGTAACTAAGAACTGAAAATTGGCCACTTATAACTACACGTTGATCTGCAGGCCGCGGACGGAGGCGAAGGCGTCGCCCATGGCTTCCCAGACCGTGGGATGCGCGTGAACCATGTTCATCATGTCGTCGATGGTCCCTTCGAGGTGCAGGACGGTGGCGGCTTCCGCAAGAATTTCCGTGGCCAGCGGACCGATGATGTGGATACCAAGGACTTCACCGTATTTCTCGTCGGAGACCACTTTGACGAAACCGCCATGGCTGCCGAGGATGGTGGCTTTACTGTTCCCCACGAAGGGGAATTTGCCGGTCTTGACGGCGTGGCCTGCTTCGCGAGCCTGCTTTTCGGTGAGGCCGATCGAGCCGATTTGCGGCTCGCAATAGGTGGCATTGGGAATGCGGGTCTTGACAATCGCGTGCGTAGGCTTGCCGGCAATGTGCGTGACTGCAACGATGCCCTCCATCATGGCGGCGTGGGCCAGTTGCGGGAGTCCGGCAACGATGTCGCCAACGGCGTAGAGGCCGGGCTCATCGGTCTGCATGTATTCATTCACGTGGACGAAGCCGCGTTCCACCTTGGCCTTCGATTTTTCGAGACCACAATTTACGGTTAGCGGCTGGCGGCCGACAGCGAGGAGCAGTTTTTCGGCCTGCAAGGATTGTGCTTTGCCGTCCTTGTCCTTGAAGGAGACGGTGACGCTCGTGGCGTCCTTCTTTACGCCGTCCACGCTGCAACTGGTGAAGATGTTGATGCCTTTTTTGCGATAGGTCTTGTCGAGTTCGGCGGAAATTTCTTCGTCTTCGACAGGAACGACACGCGGGAGGGCTTCGAGGATGGTAACTTCTGTGCCAAAGGAATTGAAAATGGAGGCGAACTCGACGCCAACCGCACCGGCCCCGACGACGATGAGTGTTTTCGGAATTTCCGGCAGCTCGAGAATCGAGCGGTTGGTCAGAATCTGCTTGTGATCCGGCTCGATCCCGGGAAGCGCCTTGGCTTCGGAACCGCTGACGAGAAGAATGCTGTTCGCTTCGATCGTGGATTCTTTGCCGTCTTTTTCGACGGAGACTTTTCCGGGACCGTCGTATTTGCCCCAGCCCTGCACCCACTCGACCTTGTTTTTCTTGAAGAGGAATTCGATCCCCTTGGAGTGCTTGGTGACGATCTTATTCTTGCGCGCCAGGATTTTGGCCCAATTAATTTTCAGGCCGGAAACTTCAAAGCCAAGTTCGGAAGCGTCTTTGAAGTGGTCGTAGACATCGGCATGATGCAGAAGAACCTTGGTGGGAATGCAGCCGACGTGGAGGCATGTGCCGCCGAGGAAGGGATCTTTTTCGACGACGACCGTCTTGAGGCCCAGTTCACCTGCGCGGATGGCCGCCACATAGCCGCCCGGACCACTGCCAATGATTGCAACGTCGTATTTCGCCACGTCGAATCTCCCTTCGTGATGAAACCAAGCCGGATCCTGAAATCAGGGCTCGATGGCAGCCCGGCCGAACCACCGCAGCGGCCGTAACACGCACAGAACCAATTAGATGCCAATCGCAAGCGTAGGGGTAGAACCCCAGTGCTACGAAACAGAACCCGGCAAAAGGGGAATTGTAGCAGCGGGTCGCGCGGGGTCGCAACGAGAGGGGAAATAATTTGGCGGGGAAGCGCGTTCTAATTTGGAACGCCGTCAAGAGTACCAGAACCCGCGCCCTCTGCTTACTTTCCGATAATATTCTCAAGTCATATATTTTTCCGTTGCAATTATTACTGCGTTGCCATATACACAAGTGAGATTCTTGTTTGGCTGTGCCACAGGTCGCAGCGGAAAAAATGCAGCGGAGGCGCCTATGTCGAGCGGTGGTGGGACCCATTGGCATTGCCCCAATCGAGATTGCAACTGGTTCATGGTGGCGACGATGGCTGAAGAAGGAGACGCGGTGCCGCGTTGTGTCTGCGGCAGCCTGATGCAAAAAGCGGAGGTTCGGTCGGCGCTCGGGTACCTGGATTTCCTGCGCGAAGAGGCGGCGCCCAAGGAATGAAGTTGGAATCGAGAAGGAGTAAGCTCCCATGCGAGCCACAAAAATCGAAGTGCTCCACGGGCACGGAAGAATACCGCTGGTGTTGCGCGGGAGATTTGAAAGAACCTTTTTTGGCCTGGGTCTGTTCGCGGCCGTCAATCTGTTTCTTTGGGGCATTTATCTGCTGACGGAGGTGATCCGCGATCCGCTGAAGGCCAACGAGACGACGGTGATTGCCGCTGGATTTGCCCTGGCGTTGGCGAGCTTTCTCATCGCATACCTGGTATGGCCACGGTGCAAGGCGGCACTGGCGAGACACGAGGAATCCGATCAGGATCCTGAGTACCTGAATGGCCCCGTGCTCACGGTTTACGGCGAGGGCGTGCAAAACGGGCTCGAAGCGAAGCGAGGGTTGGGAGAAGAAAGAAATCTGCCGGGGCCGATGTGAAAGAGTGCCGTTCGACTTGTTCCCGGCGCATGATCTGTAAGCTGGCCCCAGTCTAATTTTTGCCCAAATGATTGGAATGGCACGAGCAGCCGTCAGGCGCGCGTGAGTGCGGGCAGGTAGCGTTCTTCCAAAATGCTGCGGTGGTGTTGCACCAGAATTTCAAGGAAATCTCCGCTCAAACCGAGAGCAATATATTCTTCACAGTACGGGGCGTAGTCGCCCTTCTGAGGCCGATTCTGTGTCATGATGCGTCTGCCTCCGGTGGGAGTGAAGTTATAGCTTGGAACCGTGCACGCCGGAGAGATTGCAGGGAACGGACCGGAGCGGATGGGCGAACTGAATTTCAAAAGGATGCGCGTAGCGTTTCAGGGAGAGCCGGGGGCCTTCAGCGAAGCGGCTGCCGTGCAACTGTTGGGAGAACAAATCCAAACGGTGCCGCGGGTGACGTTTGAAGCCACGTTTCGCGCAATCTCGGAGAGAGCTGCTGACGCCTTGCTGGTGCCGGTGGAGAACACACTCGCGGGCTCCGTGGTGCGCGTCTACGACCTTCTGCTGCAAAGCCCACTGGAGATTTGCGGCGAAACCATCCTGCCGATTGAGCATCATCTGATGGGCTGCCCGGGAGCGAGGTTCGAGGAGATCCGTGCAGTGGCCTCGCACCCAATGGCGCTGGCGCAGTGCGAGCGGTTTTTCGAGGCGCATCCTGGATTGAAGCGCGTTCCGGCGGAAGATACGGCTGGGAGCGTGCGGGAAATGATGGGCAGGGGCGACAAGAGTTGCGCGGCCATCGCGGGACGGCGCGCCGCGGGGCACTACGGGGCAGTGATCCTGCGCGAGAACATTCAGGACAACGCGGAGAATTTCACACGCTTTGTGCTGCTCCTGCCGCCGGGGGAAGCACAACGATATCGAGCGAAGGATGCAAAGAAGATGTCCCTGGCGATGCGGCTGGCGCACAAGCCGGGAGCGTTGTTGGCGTCGCTGGAGCCATTCGCAAAATATGGCGTGAATTTGCTAAAGATCGAGAGCCGGCCGATCCACGGAAGGCCGTTTGAGTATCAATTTTATGTGGATGTGGAAGCGGAGCGGCATGAGCCGCTAGAGAAGGCGCTGAGGGGAGTGCGCTTGGCAACGAGCGAGTTGCGAGTGCTGGGCCTGTACGCAGCGGCGCGGCGTTGACCGTTCGAGGTCGAAATCCTACCTACATTCTTACATTGAGATCCTTCGAGCCAAAAGACGGCTCTCTGGATGACAACAGTGGATTGAATAGCAGAGTTTTGAGAAAACGAGTAAACCGCAAAGGCGGAAGCGAGCCGCCGCACTCCAAAATAAATCGGGGCCGCGACGTGAATCGCGTCTCCGCCTGTTCGAATTGAAAGACAACTACCTGCCAGAAGGGGCAGATTTGGCTGGCGGCGCCAGATCCGCCGGAGGACCGATGTTGTCTGGGAGTTTGCCGTTCAACGAATCGAGGAATTGTAGAAGCTCATCGCGCTCGTCGAAGGTGAGAACGTCGAGGGAGTGAATTTCCTTGTCGAGATGGGGGTTCCAGTTGCCGCCGCCAATGTAATGGGCCAGCGCATCCTTCACGGTCGGGAAGCTGCCATCGTGCATATAGCGGCCGCGATTGGCCAGATTCCGCAGACTCGGCGTTTTGAAGCAACCCATGTCCCCGTCGACTTTCGTGACGGCGTAGCGCCCCATGTCGTTGAGATTGCCGCGAGTGTCCGCGCCCACGCCGAGATTGTGAAACTTGTTGTCCGTAAAGAGCGAGTAGTCCTTGCCGAGGGTGTGGCACACGGCGCAGTTGCCTTTCTTCGCATCCACAAAGATCTTGAGTCCGCGCTGTGCTTCCAAAGAAAGCGCCTTGAAATCGTGGCCATAGAAGAACCGATCGAACGGGGAATCGCCGGCGACGATGGTGCGTTCGAAGGAGGCGATGGACTTGGCAACCATATCGATGGAGATCTGGTCCGTGCCCCAGGCTTTCTTGAACAGCTCGGGATATTTCGAATCCGCCTGGAGACGCTTTACGACGCCGTCGAGAGAATGCGCCATTTCGACAGGATCGGTCATGGGATCTTCGGCTTGCTCTTCGAGGCTGGGTGCGCGGCCATCCCAGAATTGGAGTGTGCTGTACGCCGAGTTGATTACCGTGGGGGCATGGCGGGTGCCAAGTTTCTTGGCAACGCCTTCCGAAACCGGGCGATTGTCCGAAAAGGCAAATTGTGGCGCATGACAAGAGGCGCAAGAAATCGTGCTATCGATGGAGAGACTCGGATCGTAGTACAGACGCCGGCCAAGAGCGACGGTTTCTTCGGTGGGCGGGTTATCCGCCGGAATGGGAACAGGAGGCAAGCCGAGAGGAGCTTGGATCTGGATCGGTTTGCCAATGGGCAGCACAGGTGATTTTGCCGCGGAGGATTGAGCGTAGGCGGCAAAATAGAACTCTTCGCCGAGGCAAATACCGCCCAGGAAAAGGGCGACAACAAGAAAGAGACGGATGGAGGATTTCATGAGCAGGGACCTCCGCCCGGGAAATTGTACTAGATTCGAGCTGGTTGCGATCACAGAGGGAAAGCAAGAGGAGGTCGAGTGGTCCAGGTACCAGCATCTGGAACCCGCTCAGGCTCCTCTGTGGGCTTGTGGGTCAAGAGGGCTGAATCAGCAGTAGCTGCAGGCTTCATCCCCACCCATACTGGGGGACATGTCGTCCTTCATGCGGCGGAGACGGCGGCCTAGGCGGTCGGCGAGCTGGTGCCGCGCGCGCCAGAGACGCGCCTTTAGAGTGTTTTCGGTGACACCGAGTTTCCTGGCGGCCTCGCCTGTGGAATAGCCCTGCACTTCGCGAAGAAGGAAGGCGGAGCGAAGCAGCGGTGAAAGTTCGTCGAGATTCTCATTGATCATCTCGCGAATCTCTGTGCCGATGTAGAGCTGCTCGGGATTCGGACTGCCGTCCGCGAAGCGCTCGGCGGCAGGCAGTTCGTCCTCATGGTGAGTGTCATCGAGAGAAGCCGCCGGACGCGCCTTGGCACTCCGGCGCTTCATCAGAGCCGCGTTGATGACGATGCGCGTGAGCCAGGTGGAGAACTGCGAGCGGCCCTCGAAGCGCTTGAGATTGCGATAGGCCGAAAGCAGCCCGTCCTGCAAGGCGTCTTCCGCATCTTCGGCGTTACCGAGAACACGGAGTGCCGTCTGGAACAGCGGGCGGTGATAGCGGCGAAAGAGGGTTTCGACCGCCTGGGCATCCCCGCGCTGACCCTCGCGGATCAGCTTATTTTCGCTAACTTCTGTCGTGCTTATCACTTGCGTTGCCATTTGCTCCCCCCAATGTAGAACCATAAGAGTCCGTTAGACGAAAAAAGTTACAAAAGGCCGCTTCCCCCTCAATGCACCGGCACATTCCCCCCGGCTGGCGCAGCTTCGATTTGAGTCTCTCTAACATGAGATCCGTTGAATCCTGTTCTTCCTACTTCGTGACCACTGTTGCGTCCACATTCATCCCCGGGCGCAGCACAGCCACGTCCGGCGAAATGGGATCCAGAACGATCTTGACGGGAATGCGCTGAACGACCTTGACGTAATTTCCCGTGGCGTTTTCCGGGGGGAGCAGGCTGAGCACCGCGCCGGTGGCCCCGGCGATGGAATCGACATGTCCGTTGAAGGTCTTTCCATACGTGTCGACTTTCACGTAAGCCTTCTGGCCAGGCTTCATATTGCGCAACTGGGTTTCCTTGAAATTGGCAGTGACCCAAACGTCTTGGAGGGGCACGACCACTAGCAAACCTTGGCCGGGCTGCACGATCTGGCCGGGCTCGACGGTCTTGTGCGTGGCCACTCCGTCGACAGGCGCGACGACGTTACAGTAGCTGAGGTTGAGCTGCGCGGCATCGAGTGAGGCGCGGGCGCGGGCGACGCTGGCCAGTTTTGCCTGAGCGTCGGCGGAGCGCATGGCCACGCGCTTCTGATCGGCGTGTGCTGAGCCAACTCCCGCCTTGGCTTGTTCGACGCGAGCCTTGGCGGCATCCAGCTGGTCGCGCGTGATATCGATATTGCGCTTGGCTTGGGCGAAACGCTGCTCGTCAGCCACCAGTGCACTGGCAGAGGCGTCGGCGTTGGCCTTCGCTGCGTCGTACTGTTGCTTGGAAATTTCTCCCTTTTCCATGAGCGGCGTGTAGCGCTCGAGATCGGCCTTGGCGAGCTGCGCGTTGGCCCGGCTGCGATCGATGTTGGCTTGGGCAACGGCAAGGTCGGCGGTCTGGGCCTGGTCGTAAGCTGCCTGGGCCCGCATGAGGTCGGCGTGAGCGCCAGAGAGCTGCGCCTCAGCACTGGAAGTGCCACTCGCGACGCTTTCGGTGGTCCGCGGAACATCCACGCCAGCCGAGCGCGCCTCGCCTTCGGCAAATGCCAGCGCGGCCTTGGCCTGGTCCACCGCAGCCTGATAGTCCGCCGGATCAATCTGCACGAGTACCTGCCCGGCCTTCACGGCCTGATTGTCGTCAACGGGCACCTTGGCGACGCGGCCGTAAATCTTGGAAGCCACAGGAGTAATGTGGCCGTCCACTTGGGCATCATCGGTGGATTCGCGGTTGTGAAAATAGAGGAACAGGCCGAGGCAGACTGCGACGAGAACAAAGCCGCCAAGGATGAGGCCGCGGCGAATCTTCGGATTCGCAAACGATTTCGACGACAAGTCCGGCTTCTGCGGTTCCTCGGAAGGCACTTTTGCCGATGCGGCATTTTCGAATCCGACTTCGAGCTCCACACTCATCGTGTCCTCACTTCGCGTAAGTCTTTTCCATCTGTCCGATGGCGCGTGCAAAGTCCGCGCGAGCCTGATTAAAGCGATAGAGCGCGGCAATCTGGTTGTCGTTCGCACGGGACAAGGAATCCTGTGCGGAAATGACTTCAATGTTGTTGGCGACTCCGGCCCTGAAGCGGTCGCGCGCCTGATCGACTTCGTCTGTGGCCAGTTGAACGCCGAGATTGGCGACCTGGACTTCGGTCCGCGCGGATTGCAGGTTCAGCAGCGAAGTTTTCACATCGAGAGCGATCTGGTTGCGAAGATCGGCCTTCTGCTGCTCGAGTTTCTGGAGTTCCAGGTCGGACTTCGCCACTTCCGCGCGAATACGTCCGCTGGTGAAGAGAGGCATATTGACCGAGGCCTGATATTGGTAGGTGGGGATTCCGTTGTTCGAAGAAATGCCAAGATACGCCCAGTCGCCGTCGAAACGGAGCGAAGGCAAGCGCTGGTACTGCGAAGCCTGCTTTTCCAGTTTTGCCACGTTTTCGCGCGCTTCGATGGCCTTCCATTCCTCGCGACCCGAGAGGGCAACATCGATGCTGGCTTCCACGTCGGGTTGCGGAATTTCGAAAAAGCTGAGGGAATCCGCGAGTTCGAGTTTCTGGCGTGGATCGAGATTGAGGAGCTTACTCAGCCCGAACAGGGAGGCCTCCCGGTCATTCTCCGCTTCAATGAGGCGCTGTTTCTCGTTTTGCAATTCCACGTTGGCACGCAGGGTGTCGATGCCCGTCCCTACGCCTTCTTTCTGGAGGTCTGCGGCCTGGTCATAGAGAGCCTGGGCGAGATCGACGCGGGATTTGGAAGCCTCGACATTGGCCACTGCTCGGAGCGTGCCGATATATTGCGAAACGACCAACAGGATAACCTGCTCACGGGTGGTTAGGCTGTCCGCTTTTGCGGCAGTCACGTTACTCCGCGCCGCCTGATACCGCTTCCATAGAGAGAAATCGAAGATCGTGCTGCCGAACGAAGGGCCGGCGGAAAAGATCTGGTACGGACCGATGTGGCCGGGAAATTCAAGACCTGCGATAAGCGGCTTTCCACCGAATTCCGATCGAAGATTCACGCGGTTGGCGGAATCGGCGACGTGCAGGTTTGCCTGCGGCAGCAGATCGGCGCGGGCAATGTTTTTGTCTTGCAAACTCTCGGCGGCGTTCAGAACGGCAATCTGTTGCGCGGGATTCTGCTTGATGGCAAGAGCGACCGCTTGCTCGAGCGTCAGGCGCAGGGTATCGCCCGGGACGTTGCCGGGGAGAGCAGCCGCTTTCTCCTGTGCGCGGGTCAGAGTGGGCAGCAGAAGCAAACTCAGGAAAGCCACATAAAAGATAATCGGTGCGCCTTTGGATTTCTTCGCTGGCCTGTCGCTTTGCGCACAATCGGCATCGTCGGAGTTTGAAATCTCGTCCACGATCGCCTGGTTTAGGCAGCCTTCCGCCTGCAGCTCAACGCCCAGACGATGCATTTCCCGAAGCAAAGCTTTTCCAGAATTATCGATGAAGCTGACGCCGCAAAGATTGGCAATGTACTTCTGCTTGGGGGATGCGGCGTGCAGTTCGCGCCAGCATTGCTCCACAGTGGCAACTGAGGGGCCGGCGATTCGGCCCTCCACAGTGAGGATTGTCTTTCCGCGTTTCGTTTCCGTAGTGATTCGAAGCATAGCTACCTTCTCGATGGGATAGTACGGGAGCAAGCAATGGGCCAATAAATCAATATTCATATTCATATCTAAAGCATTTATTTTCAATCGCTTAAATTGTCAATGCAGCCGCGTAAGATTGTTACATGTGCTATTATATGGGCAAATGGCATAATAATGCTATCGACGCAATGACCATATATGGTCCTATTGGGGTACTCCCCTGCTTTGCCTCAGTTTTCGTCTGGAGGGACAGACACAGGGAAGATGTAGAGTGAATCTTCTGCAAGAATGGCGTTGCCGAAGGCGGAGCTTGCACTCTAGCGAATTTGCGCCACTGCCGGAGCCGGCCATCCGCAGGGGCGTGAAGGCCATGACGAGCGCCGTGATGGAGCTGTTGAAAAAATAGCGCTCGGCTGAAAGCAACGTGGAGCGGTCCGTTATCCTCGAATGCGCAAAGAGACGCAACTTCGACGCGGTGTAGGGACATCAGAGGGAAGACTTTTTGATTACGGCCTCGGGGTTTCCACTGGAGCTTGCGAAGTCGCGCCAGCCTCGGGAGCCGCTGTTGGAACCGGAGCTTCCGGCTTGGCCTTCTCCTGTACGGCTGAGACTTCCCTTACAATGGCGGCGGTGCGATCCAGGCTGGTCTTGCAGGCCGGGTCGTAGATGCGGCACTGCGCGAGAGTGAGATTGCAGCCACAATTGCAGGTTTCCGCGTTGAATTTGTGGAGCGCCACGGTGCGCTGTTCAGCTGTGAGTCCGGACGTGTTCACGCCGGGCAGCAAGGTGGCGCGGTCGGCATGTTTCAGGAAGATTTCGCCCGTATCATCGAAGGTTTCGACTTTGGCGGCAATGGGTAGACCGATGAGAGCGCGGACTTCGGTTTCGTACAGAGCGGGATTGAACAAGCCGACGTGCTTCTGAACGACGCGGCCGTCGGGATTGATGACGAAAAGCGTGGGGAGCGCCGCAATCCCACCGTAAGCCAGGCGCACCTGCAGCGTGGTGAGCGCCACTGGATAGTTGATGGCCTCGTCTTTCACCACCTCCCGAACTACATTTTCGTCATCGTCGTCCACAACCATGCCGATAATTTGCAGGTGATCCTTGTAGCGGCTTTGCAATTTAATGAGGCTGGGGATTTCCACGCGGCACGGTCCACACCAGGTAGCCCAGAAATTCAGCAGAATCACTTTGCCCTTCGAGGCCTCCAGGCTGAGTTCCTTCCCCTCCAGATCCTTTACTTTGAAATCGGGAGCGGGGTCGGGGTCTCGAACAAAGCGGATCACCGGCAGTTGGGAGCGTGAGTTCAAGGGGAAGAATGAGATGGCGAAAGCGGCCAGAAGACAAATCAGCAGCGTGAAACGGGGCGCCTTCCGCCATGAGGAAACGCGCGTCATATCGATTCCATTAGGAGAACACAATCGGTGAACCGTGCCAACCTGGCGCATAGTTCAGATGGGGCGTTTGATACCCAGCTTGCGCATGCGTGCCTGCAAGGTGGTGCGCTTCATTCCGAGAATCGCGGCGGCTCCGCGCGGGCCGGAGATGCGCCATTGCGTCTGCCTCAGAACTTGGACGATGTGATGACGCTGCGCGTCGTCAAGCGTGCTGAGCGGGCTGGCAGCTACGGGCGGCGAAGAAGACAGCACAGTCGGCCGTGAAGCATCAACAGGCGTCGCCGCGAATACGGCAGTAGGAGAAGACTCCTTCAGCTCGGCCACGGGTACGCGAAGCTCCTTCCCCGGGGACAACAAAACCGCGCGTTCGACCAGGTTTTCGAGTTCACGGACGTTGCCGGGCCACGGGTAGTTCACCAGCGCATCCATCACCGGCGAAGGAACGTACTCCACGGTTTTGTTCTGGCGGCGGCTGAATTTCTGTACGAAATAACGGACTAGCAGCGGCACGTCTTCGGGACGGTCGCGCAGCGGCGGCATCTGAATGGGAAAGACGTTCAGCCGGTAGTAGAGGTCGCTGCGGAATTTCTTTTCGGAAACCAACTGGGCAAGATCGACGTTGGTGGCGGCCACGACGCGCACATCCACGCGAATCGTGCGGTTGCCTCCGAGGTGTTCAAATTCCTGTTCCTGCAAAACGCGCAACAATTTGGGCTGGAGTTCCAGCGGCAGGTCGCCCACTTCGTCTAGGAACAACGTGCCGCGGTCGGCAAACTCGAAGCGGCCGATTTTTTGCGTGAGTGCGCCGGTGAACGCGCCGCGCTCATGGCCGAAGAGCTCGGATTCCAGCAGGCCCGCGGGAATGGCGGCACAGTTGACCTTGACGAAAGTGCGTTCCCGGCGAGGACTCAGATTGTGAATGGCGCGCGCGATGATCTCTTTGCCGGTGCCGGTTTCGCCAAGAAGCAAAACGGTGGTGCCGGCGGGGGCGGCGAGTTCCACCTGAGCGAGCGCGCGGCGCAGGGCGGGGCTCTCCCCGATAATCTCGTCAAAGCTGAATTCCGTGCGAATCTCTTCTTCGAGATAGAGCTTTTCGACAGCGAGTTTGTCCTTCAGCGCATCGATTTCCTTGAATGCCAGGGCATTTTCGAGCGCGATGGCCACTTGCGAAGCGACCTGCTGCAGCAGCTCGACATCGGGAGTGGAAAACGCCTGTGTGTTGCGGCTGGCGAAATTGATAGTGCCAAACGTGCGACCGTGGGTGGTGAGCGGCACGCAACAGATCACCTGCACGCCCTGTTCGCGAAGGAACTGGATGACCTCCGGGTGGAAACGGTCGATTTCGGAGCCGCGGGCGATGAGGACCTGCCCGCGGGAGATCGCCTGGCCCGCGGGAGAATCTTCGAGGGAAACCGTGAATTCGGTTTTGGGAAACGACGTCTGCACGGGCAAATCGAGTGCGTGAATCTTGAGCAGGCCGGTGGTCTGATCGAGGAGGCCCAGGCTGGTGTAGTCGTGCTGGATGACGGGCTTTAGCGAGGAGACGATGCCTTTGAAGAGGGCGGTGACGTCGCGCGTGCTGAGCAGCAGATTGTTGATTTCGAGCAGTACCTGCAAGCGATCGCGTTCGCGGGCGAGTTGTTTCTGGTAAGCCTGGGCGGCTTCGAAGTTCAAGGCGTTATCCACCGCGACGGCGACTTGCACGGCAACGCGCTTCATGAATTCCATCTCGGTGTCGCCCATGCCTTGCGGCACATAGCGGCCAAACCCGATGGCGCCCAGGCGATGGTGCGCGGTGGTCAGGGGCACAATGGCAATGGTGTGGACGCCCACGCTTTGCACACGTTGCATGAAGAGCGGGTAGCGGGCGTCCTTTGCGGTGTCGAGAGAGACAAAAGGTTGTTGATTTTGCCAGACCCAACCTGCGGGGGAGTCGTCCAGGGAAAGTTCGTCCGCTGGAGGCGGATCCATGTTATCGCGGGTTTCCAGGACGTGGAGGCGCATCGTGTTTTTCGAAGGGTTGTGAAGAACAAGGCCGAGAAAATCGAACTGCAGGACGGAATGGAGGCGTTCGGCGAGTTCGTGGAACAGCGCCTTGAGCTCGTGCTGCTGCGCAATGGTCTCGCTGACTTCCAGCAGAGCCTCGAATTGCCGGCGGGAAGAGTCTAGGGGCGAGGCAGCTCGCGCTGCGTCCGCAGGATTTTCCGATACTGCCATGAAAACGAGAATAGCACCCGGTTTGGCGAGGCCACAACTGGGGTAGAAGCGTGCCAGGAAGCGGCGGATTTGCGTATACTCGATGCGCAGTGGGGAGTGTCCAGCGAGTCGAGGATGAGGATCACTTGAAAGACCACCTTCGCTCTACTTCATTCTGCAAGTTTCTGGTCGTCCTCCTGCTCATGGCCACAGTCAGTCTGCAGTTCGCCGGATGTGGGCATACTTCCACGCCCATTTCGGGGAACGGTGAGGAACGGCCGCTTGACTCAAACTCTGCCGTCGTGGCGGACCGCTATGATCTTGCGCGCGATGAAGAGCGCGGCGGGCACACGCTGAAACAGCATGTTGGGAGGACCGATGAGCAGTTGCAGGAGCGGTTGCGTCAGGAGCACAACATTTCCGCTGCTTCGACCTGGACGGACCGCGAGGCAGCGGAGGTGACCGTCGCGAACGCATTTCGTGCCGAACGGGGTCGCATCGAAAACTGGGTGGGGCGAGGCTATCCGCGCGCCAACCTGGCGCTGCATTACGACGCCGGCCGGGTGATTGGCCGCAGTTTGCGACGGGGCGAGGATCAAACCGTAAATTGCACCAGCGCGGTCATTGTGCTGCGCGCCGATGGGCCGGACAGTTTCTACGTGCTAACCAGTTACCCGGAGGCCCGCGAATGAAGCACGAGCATCCCCCTGAAAAGAAGCCATTCGACCCGGCGGACTTTCCCGCGCTGAGGGAATTCTTCCCGGCCTATTTGCATCAGGATTTTGCGGAGGAGTACGGCTCCGCGGTCGCGGCCGTGAAAAGCTTCGTGGCCGATGCCAGCGGGGATGAAATCCTCGAAGTGAAAGACGAGTGGAAACTTTTTCGCACAGCCTTTCGGGGCCGTCCTCTAAAGGAGGTCCAAGCGGCGTTGGAGCAACTGGGAAGCGCTTGGTTGCCTGAAAATGAGGCGCAATTGGAGGGCCTGGACGAAATTCTCAGCCGCGCCGAGGCATGATATTCTAGCTGGGTTGTAGGCCCGTAGCTCAGTTGGTTAGAGCGCTTCCTTGACACGGAAGAGGTCAGAGGTTCGAGTCCTCCCGGGCCTACCATTTTCCTCTCGATGGATTTAACTGCGTTTCGCCGGTCGTCAGAAGGGTTCAATCACTTTTTCGCAAGCTTCCGAAGGGTTTCTGCGGCGGATTCCGGCGAAGCGCTTATGCAACGAATTCCAGCGGAGCAAAACGAGGGTCACGCTGTCGGATTTCCGGACAGCCCAGCGGAGGAACTTGGACCACGCCGCCTCCGGTCCCGTGAGCGTCACCAATCTGCCCCCGCGGTCCAGAGCTGTCACCCGGCCTAGGAGTTCGTGCTCAGTAACCGGAGGATCATCCGCGGGCAGCGCATCTCCACGCGTGATGAGGGACGGTTGCGGGCCTTCGTTTGCTATGCGGACCACGCGATGTGTGAACCAGCGGCCCTCCTGGATGAATAGCACGATGTCGTTACAGCAAATCTTGCCGGCCGCTTCGTGGCGAACCACTAAAACATCTCCTGGGAAAATGGAGGGAACCATGCTGCTGCCCTGCGCGACGAACCGCATTTCGCCCGACCTGCGGAGCACTTCTTCCGCGAGAGCCAAATAGACCGTTTCTGGAGTTTGCTCGGCCATGGCTGTGCGTCGTTGCGGCACTAGGAATTTTTCCGGTTGAAATGGCAGTTGCTCTGGGTGGGATTGAATTTGCCGCAGGCCAGAGCCATCGTTTCAAAAATACGCTCGCAGCGGTGCACAGGCTTCTGGTAGGGCTTCTTGGCCCTACGGCTTGCTCCGGGCGCATCCTCTACGTGCGCCGGACGCTCCTCGGGAGTCTTACTCAATGTTATTTCTCCTGGGTCCGCTCAACCTCACAATCGCCCATCAGTTTCGGTACCAAATATGTTTCCGCGGTGCGCCATCCGGGCATGCCTCCTATTCCAGAGCCGCCTGAGTCAGTTTGATGGCGCACCCGCCCGTGTCCGTCAAAACCGAAGGGTTAGAATTGTTCGTGCAGGTTGCGTTCTCGCCTAGAGCGTTGAAGTAGATGCTTGCAGCCTGCGCGGAGGAGCTATCGTTGTCCACAATCATGCCGCTGGGGCCGAGACCGTATGTGACAAACGCGCTGAACGAAGACCCTGTCGGGAAAGCAGTCGTGATGTTCCCCGAAGCCATGTTCGTTTGGTTGCTTTGGAGAGCAGCGACAAAGAGCCAATCAACGGCCGTGGCTGGGTTATAAAATTCAAGAAGCGGAGCCCATTCGGCCCCTGGACCACCACCTAAATCGACACTATCCGCTGGTGTTCCCGCAGTCATCACTCCGCCCGTGCCGAACGTGGCGCCATATACCTTGATATCTCCGCCCGTCGTCGAGATAGCCGTACAAGGTTGGCTAACCGCGCCGCTGACTCCAGCCACATAAACCAGCGCGCCCGTCGTCGTCGGGCTGGTGTAGTACGGGTTGTTAAAAGCGGGCGAATGCATATTGCATTGATTTCCAACGCCGACTTGCGCCACCACCGACGAACTCAAGTCAATCTTGGCCTGCACCAAAGCTCCATAGGCGCCGGCATTCGCCGACCCGCTCACCGCATAAACGAATCCATTCACGCCATCTACGATCGGAGGATCCACAATTCCGCCGTACGTCTTGCTGGCTGTGCCATCTCCCACGGTCACCGAGGCATGAGTCAACGCCGTCCCACTGGAGTTAAATCCGTAGAGCTTTCCGTCGGCGCATCCCACATAGACATTCAGAGTGACGAAGTCCAGAACGGGACCGGTTAGTTTCGAGCTGGTCGTGCCGGCACACGAACCTGGGCCCACTGTGACCGCGCCGCTCGATCCCCAACTCGTATCTATGCTGGGCGCGGGCTTGCTCGTTCCCAAGCAGGCCGGGTCCACCGTGCAAAAAACGTCCTTGATCCGGTAGAGCGTGCCAGCATCGTTGCCGACGTATGCGAGATCTCGCACGTAATCCATGAATGGAGAGGAAAGCGTATCGCTACCGGTGGTGGCCGATCCCAGCGCGAGATCGGTGGCGGTGCCACTCCCTGCAACGGGCGGAGCAGCGACAAACGTGTTGATCGTCTTGGGCAGCAGGACATTTTGCAGGCCGGCTGCACTCTGGCCATCCCCGCTCTTCCATGCGAGCACATGAAAATGCGCCGGTTCCCCCACGACCGACTCCACGAAGGCTACTTTAGTCCCATCCAGTGACAGTACCGGAGAAGTTGGCACCGCGCCGCCGATGCCATTGATGTCATACGACCAGTACACGGTCGCTGCCACTCCCGTATCTGTCCCGCTGGGCGTCCGGTTGCAAATCCCGTTGCCTCCCGCCGTCCCGCTGTACAGATTGTTGAACGCCACGAGGTTGGGCTGCGTGGCGCTGCCAATCGACGCGATAGGAAACACGACGAAATCATTCGCGCAGCTCGGAGCCGCGGTCACGTCAAAACTAAACTTGGCGGGATACATATTGGCCGCGGTTCCGGCCGTGCCTAGATTGATGCTCCAGTCACGCTCAAGCCCAGGTTCAATCCTTGGCGGACGCGGGAGACGAGGGGGCCGAGGTTCCGGTTCGGGCCATCGAATAGGCAACGGCAGGCGTCGGTTCCAACTAAACCTCGCCCGGGGGTCCTGCTGGGCTGCAAGCATGGCGTTCAGCGGACCGTAAAGCGGATAGACCACGTGTCGCATGCTCCAGTCGTTGACCATGGGCACGGGCTGATTGGTAACTTTTGCTCTTGGGGCTGGCGTTCTTGGGTCTGGGGACGACCAAACACCCAAACCCAACGCCCCTAGAGCGAGCAGGGTTAGAACTGTCCGAGAGGGAAGTAGAGTGCTCATTTTGAGTTGTCTCAAATTGAATATGCATCATCGCCGTACGGCTGCCAATCCCTCTTTCGTCCTATAGTAGTAACGGATTCAACAACTTCGGCCCATCTCGCATTGGTGCCAGAAACTAATGGCGTTCTCCACACCAGCCAGCCGGGCCGCAAGCTCGGCAAGTTCACAGGCCCGCTCATAGGCTCCTAGAAGGTCGCCGCCTTCCAGGAAGGCCAAGCCCGGGCAGCGCTCACAATGCTCTCGAATCGGACAGACCGAACAAACGGGCAAGGCGCTTTCCCGGGCGGCGCGCACTCGTTCTAACTCCTTTGATTTTAGCCAGATATCATCGAAACGCTGGCGTCGCAGGTTCCCCGCTTGGAGCGGCAATTGCACACATGGATAGACATCGCCATAGGGAGAGACGTAGCAACTATTGTGCCCTGCACTGCAAGGAACGTCCTCGTAGGCGTTGCTCCCGGTCCCACTCGATGTGACGATGCCGAGAATCGGGTCAGATGAACTGCAGGCGGCGCCGGGCTCGGGCTGGCGCTTCTGCAGAGCTGAGTCTCGCAGTACCGGCAGCAGTTCGGTTCCTGCGACGCGGTGCTGCAGAATGCCTAGATTGCCGTCTATCATCGGCGTAATGGTCATGTCGAAGGCGTAGGGCACGCCAAGGCGCTCGCTCAGCGCCATCACCCCACGGTAAGTCCGCAGGTTCTGGCGCATCAATGGGCAGACAATCTTCACCGCGATGCCCTGTTCCTTCAGCAAAGGGATTGCTGCGAGGGTCCGTTCGAACGATCCGGGCACAAGGGTGATGGTGTCGTGAACGGACGCATCATCGCTGTAGATGCTGATCTGTACGCGGCGTACACCGAGTAAGCGCAACCGGGCGGCGCGCGCCTGTGTGATGAGCAGCGCGTTGGTCTTGAGGCTTAGATCAAAGTGCAGGCCGCGAGCGTGCTCGAGAATCGCGAAGAGATCCTTGCGCAGAAAAATCTCTCCGCCGCTGAACGTGAGGAATAGAGAGCCGGCTGCGGCAAGCTGATCGAGAACCCCGCAAACCTCGGCGGTGGTCATTTCGCCATGATCTTCGTGGTCCAGGTAACAGTGAACGCACTTTTCGTTGCACCGGTAGGTCAGGTCAAAATGCACGTTCAACGGGCGGCGGCGCTCCACAGTCCGCGAGACGAGCCGGTCCATCAGTGGCGTCTCACTCACTGTTTGTTCCCTTCTTTTTCCGCCGATTCGCTTGGCACAAGGAGCTTGCGCTGAGCGAGATCGGCCAGGAGCGCTTCGGTATCTTCGAGCGCTTCCGCAAGCGTCACTTCGTACTCTGCCGCGAGCAGTTGGGCAATCTGCTCCGCGGAATGCTTTCCATCCGCGTGACGCCAGACGAAACTGCCGGTGTCGTTCAGTTCGTGCATCACGCTTTCTTCCGCCGAGATGATCACCACTTCGCCGTCAATCTCGCGCCAAGCCAGCAACGGACTCTTTTGCCAACAGGTTTGCGCGCCGGGTGTCATCTCGGGAGCACCTCCCAAAAGCTCGCGTCGCGGCGGAAGCGCAGTTCGAAGCAGGGTATTTGCGTCACCCCTTCGGCGAGGAGATCCAGCAGCCGGGCGCTGGCCGCCGCGTCGGAGGAGAAGAACAATACGTTGGGCAGAAGAGCGCGCAACGCCTCGCGCGGAGGCAAAGGCCGCACGGCGTTTTCGGCCGCCTTGACCAAAGCGAAAATCCCCGCGATGGGTGCCGAGCGATTCGAGCCCTCGGCCCGGAATTCGCCCCAGAAGGGAGTGCCGTGGGCGCGCCAGGAGTTTTCTTCGCGGCGCAGAAGAGAGATCTCGTCGGTCAGCACGCTCCCTGCGGGCGCGAGCGACGCCACGGTGCTTTTTCCTGCCTCCGAGCGTCCGGTAAAGATGTAAGCCCGCTCTTCGCGCTCCACCGTTGCCGCATGGAGAAGGAAGCCCTGCTGCGGCAGTAGGAGCCAGGTGAGCAGCACACGCAGCAGCGAATCGAGCGCGTACCCATTGCGTACGCCGCTGAAATGCGCCGCAGCTCCGTTCAGCCAGACGTGCGAGCCTTCATGCGCGTACTGAAACACGGCCGACGGCGCGGGCGGTCCTGGAGCAGTTTCGAGATGGATCGGCAGGGCATTCTCCCCGGAGCAGGAGAAGGCGGAATAGCGCGAGAGTGCGGCGGCGCGTAGTTCAGGTCCCGGAAAATGCAAGGTGAGCGGAACCCCTCCAATGGCTAGAGAAAGGTGATCCTGAATTTGCACTGCGCCCCTTTCCCTTGGGCTGGCGCATCCCGTGCGCGTCCCTTGTCTTGTCAAGGACCAGCGCCATGATGAGCCGCTAGTCAAAATCAAGCGTCCGCGCTCCATTGGAAAAACGCAAGAAAAAGTGGGCTTGATGTTCCTTGCTGGGCACCACTTGCTGGCAACGCTCGTCCCCACCGGCCGTCCAGCAACAGGCCAGAGGTTTGAGTCCCCACGGGCCTACGATCTCCCTTTTTGTTTCCCGCTATTTAGTCGCGAATTTAAGTAAGGTAAGGTTTGAACGTAGTGATTGGCCCCCTCCAACGGGAGCGGCACCAGGGGTCTATGCGAAACGGTGGCCAATGAGACCTTAGGTGGCAGGAGAGAACAACAGAGGAATCAAATATATTCGCTTTTTATTCGCCTATCTGATAAGCTGCTGAATTCAGGGGAGAAAGTGGGGTTTCCATGGACATAAGGTGAGTATTTGATTACAGTTGGGCCGATACTGCCTTCGTGACTAACCTACATCGACAATACGAAATTCGCTGTCCTATTCATGGGTTCATTGCCCTGAACTCCTGGGAGAAAGAGATCATTTCTCATCCTGCATTTCAGCGGCTTCGTCGAATTCGCCAGCTGGGTTGGACAGATCAGGTATACCCAGGAGCGATGCACACCCGATTCGAACACTCGCTAGGAGTAATGCACACGGCGACACTCCTGTATTCAGCCATAAGAAACAGCTCTGCCGATGTACTTCAGGACGAACTGGGTTACAAAGGTGAGGGACTGGACCGCGATTTACAGCTCGTTCGACTGGCAGCATTGCTGCATGACGTGGGGCATTCGCCCTTTTCACATGCATCAGAAGAACTTTTTCCGGTCGAGAATGGAAAGAAGTACAAGCACGGAGACTATTCCGCAGCAATTGTTAGGACAGAACTGAAGAATGTTATAGAAGATCATCCTCTAAACGTAACAAACTATGGTTTTAAGGCGGAGGATGTCGCAGCTCTACTTGACGGCAGCACAACCGCAAAACAAAGAATTTTTTGGCGAGATCTCATAGATGGCCAAATGGATGCTGATCGGATGGACTACCTCCTCCGGGACTCGTTTCATGCTGGAGTTCAATATGGGAGATATGACTTAAATCGTGTTGTGAACACTGTGCGCGCGATTCCCAGTACCAGGGGGCGTGCATCTCGTCTGGGAATTTCCGAAGGGGGTTGGCACGCAGCAGAGGGACTAGTCTTAGCTCGATATTTTATGTTCACTCAGGTCTACTTCCACAAGACTCGCGTAGCGTACGATGTTCATTTGAGAGGCGCTCTCAAAGAGCTCCTTCCGAACAAACAGTTTCCGCTTCCTAACAGCGAGCAGCTGAGAGAGTATCTTAAGTGGGACGATTGGAAGGTGCTGGGATTGCTGGCAGATGGTCAGGGCGGTGAGCACGGTGCCCGCCTTGCGTCGAGAGATCACTATCGCCTAGCTTATGGAAGTCCAGAAATTTCAAATGCCACGGACCTTGCTCTGGTGGACGACATGCGAAAGGAACTCGGTAGCTTGGTGGTCGCTGAAGAAGAATCGTCAAGCAGTTGGTACAAGACTGGAAAGCCCGACATTCCCGTCGTCAGCGATGTCGATCCAAGCACGGTTCAGCCACTATCAAAGCACTCGCCAATTGTGCTAAATATGATGCCCATCAATAAAGTTCTTCTTTATGTCCGGCCCGACGCCACGGAAAAGGCCAATGAAATTGTGAGAGGAGTCTTAGAAAATGAACGAAACAAACAAAGCGCGTTTGGCTTTGCTTCCGGCGTTAGCTGAGCGCGTTCCCGCAGGTCATATTGGGCGGACCGCCCTGATGAAGTACATGTACTTTTTGCAGACGATTCGAGGATTGCCTCTCGGGTACAACTTTTCCATGTATTCATACGGCCCTTTTGATTCCGACGTCCTTACTGACTTGGGTTCTGCGGAAATGCTAAATATTGTTGACGTCTCTCCCGTCGAATTCGCCGGAGGATACGGATACCGCATTACTCCTGGACCTAAAGCCGACGCAGCAAAACGAAGTGCGGTCCAATTCTTGTCCGATCACGGAAAGGACCTGGACTGGCTGATATCGGTCTTTGGCAAGTTCAATAGTGCTGAGCTGGAACTTGCGAGTACCATCGTTTATGTGGACCGAGAGTTTGCTAAAACCAACCATCATGCGTCAATTTCAGAGATAACATCACGCGTAAATGAAGTTAAGCCGCGCTTTACCTCCGAACAGGTGCATGGATTTGTTGAAGACCTCCGGCGACAAGGTGTGCTGGTATCGACTGACAGAATTATGAGCAAAGCGGTCTAGCAGTCGTTGTGCCCAGCAAGAGAACTGAAACGCCGACGTAAGAAAACGTACTGATTAGAATTGCCAGTGGGGTTGCAACGCCGCATAAACACTCGCTATTTGTCGCAGGAATGTGAATCGAGTCCCTACGGACAGACCACGCCAAATCCTGTGATGGCTCCAAGACAATTCGACTGAGGGTGTCATGGAATTCGCGGGGGTTTTTCCCCTGCAACCGCTGGAGAAAAATAAAAGGACGGCGGCTTGCTCAAGCCGCCGTCCAAATCGTACTTGTCATGGATGAAAGCTGGTTCCCCAGGGTGACGGGCTTCAGGATTTGTGCCTTGGGGATTTCTTGCGCAGGGTCCCCAGCAACTCCCTGGCGCTGGCCGGAGCCGGCACTGCGCCCTTCAGGACGATGTCCGAAGCGGCTAGTTCCTTCCCATAAAGCTTCTTATTGGCATCGTTGTCCGGGCGGAGCGTGGAACCTTCGAGGGAAATGCCGGCAAACAATCCACGGGAACGCGAGTAGCTGAGAATCTCCGCGCGGAGTGTGGCATCCGTTTCTGCCGAGGCGTCGCGGCCCTTGGGACCAGCCGCGGCGGCGGCATCGGCGCCCAATTTCACCTTGCTGCTAAGAACGCCTTCGGCGCTGCGCGTATTCATCAGCAGGAGGACAAAGTCCGTAGCCTGACCGCCGAGCTGCAAACCGAAACTGCCGCCCTCGAGTGCGATCATGGTGGGCGCGCCCCATGGCCCATTGAACTTCTCGCCGCTGCGGCAGGTCATGACGCCGCGGCCATAGCTGCCGCCAATGCCGATGGCGAATTTCACGACGGACGGCAACACGACGACACATTCGGATTTGTCGAGTAGATCCTGAGGAATATTATCGGGGATATTGAGAATTTCCGTCATCACTTTGCCTGCATTCTCCACGCGATCCACTTCCTTCTTGTCGTCAGCAACGACCGCGGTCGAGGCCCAGAAGACAAGGAAAAGCGCGGCAAGCAGCGAACCCCAAATTCTTTTCATGAATTACCTCCTTGAGAGTATAGATACCGAAACCTAATTGAAGGGTCGGCCCAGAGGGCAAGGGGAGTGCGCGAACGATTATAGGCCATCCGCCATTCTAAAGCATAGGAGAAAAGGCGGCGCCTACGTCTACGTTTGAGAGGTGATTTGAGAGGCGAAAGGAGCCCCCCAAAATATTGGGACGACCGCGAAATCCGGACTGCTATAGTCGTGTTTTACTGATGAACTTTCCATCACTTTTGCTCTATTTTATTGACAGTTCCATCGGTTGTTGCGACGATTGGGCATCCTTTCGAGCTTCCACCCTGACAACTTCAAAGCAAGGGCATCGCCCCAGCAATCCAGATTTTCACGTTGACTTTGAAATCTGGACACTCACGAGGATGATTCGATCCGTTCCCCGTGCGCTGCGAGAGGATTACGGTTATGATGGGGCGCTCGCGCAGCGTAGCAGGTTTTGTGTGTCCCGCGGAGTTTCGATGGCGACCCGGTTACGCTGCCGGTGCGTTATCCTTTTTGGAAATGCGGCAGGAACTCGGAAAACGCGGGCTTCCAGCCGAAATTCAGTCAGGGAGAGCAATATGCAGACAACAATGAAGAACCTTGGGGCGATGACGCTGGCTGCGGCGCTGCTGGCAGGCATATGCCTGTTCAGTAGCACAGCGAAGGCCGATGTCGCCGCCGGAGAAGCAACGTATAAGGCCAAGTGCGCTATGTGTCACGGAGCGGATGCCAAGGGCAAACCAGCCATGAAGACCCAGGACCTCGCTTCCGCCGATGTCCAGAAGAAGAGCGATGCAGATCTGAGCGCCATCATCACCAACGGCAAGCCGCCGATGCCCGCTTACAAGACCTTGACGCCGGATCAGGTGAAGGATCTGGTCTCGTATATCCGCTCACTGAAGAAGTGACTAGCAGGAGTCGCTCCAGTAGATTTCTGGCACGAGGCGCGGACGCTCCTGCGCGTCTCGTGCCATCAGAACACTTAAGGAGGAAGTGATGAAGAAAGTTTTGTCAGGGATACTCTTAGTTGCAATGCTGTGCGTAGTAGGCTCCATCTCTCGCGCGCAGGACGCTGCCAGCGGTGAGAAAACTTTCAAGGCCAAGTGCGCTGCTTGCCACGGCGCGGACGCTGCCGGCAAGCCAGCGATGAAGTCGCCCTCGATCAAGGGCAAGACTGCAGATCAGATCCAGAAAGAGATCTCAACTTCGCCGAAGCACGCCAGCTTGAAGAGCCTGACTGCGGACGATGTGAAGGGGCTCGCCGTTTATCTGGCCACCCTGAAGTAGCCGCGACTATAAGTTCGCTCGTGGGCCTGGAGAGACAGGCACACAACCACGCAGTGAGTGCCGTTCCAACTTGGCATGGCGAAATCTTCGATGCGGCTATTGTGGAGGCGCGACTAACCCCACTGGCCTTTGTGTTAGCGGGAATAAGTTGGAACGGCACTAGTTTACGGGCCCCGGTGCATCCTTCGCTGGGGCTCGTGCTGTAAACGGTACGCGGAGAATCAATTCCAAGGTGGGGGAAGGCGAGGACATCCGGTCCATGAGTCCGCAGAATACGATTAGAGATTGGGCGAGGCTCATCTACTACCTCAGCCAGAATACGCTCAGCCTTATCGGCGTCGTTTTGACCACCAGCAGTGCCATTACCCTCATCGGATTCTGGATTTATGATTTCATGCTCCCGGGCCCTCCCCACCCGTACGTGGGGATTCTCCTCTTTCTCATCCTTCCCGGTCTGTTCCTCCTGGGCCTCGTTCTGATCCCCATCGGGATCCTCGCTCGCCGCCGTCAACTCCGCGCTGCCGGTGAGCTGCCCTCGGTGTATCCCGCCATCGATCTGAAAGCGCCGCTGGTGCGCAACGGGCTGCTCTTCGTTGGCGTGGCCACAATTTTGAATATCATGATTTTCGGATTTGCTTCTTACCGGGGCGTCTCCTACATGGACACCACCACGTTTTGCGGACAAACCTGTCACACCGTGATGGCTCCGGAGTTCAGCGCATATCAAAATTCTCCGCACTCGCGTGTTGAGTGCGTACAATGCCACATCGGTCCCGGGGCCGGCTGGTTCGTGCGCTCCAAGCTTTCGGGATTGCGTCAGGTTTTCGCGGTCACTTTCAAGACCTACTCGCGCCCAATCCCCTCTCCGGTGAAGTACCTGCGGCCCGCGAGGGAAACCTGCGAACAGTGCCACTGGCCGCAGCGTTTTACCGGGGATAAGTTCCTGGTGAAGACCAACTACAAGGAAGATGAGAAAAACACGCCGCTGACCACGGCGCTGCTCCTGAAAGTCGGCGGCCGGACCTGGCAAGGTTCAGTGGGCATCCATGGCCGCCATCTGGATGAGGGTTCCCGCATCCACTACATTTCCATCGATGAACAACGCCAGGTCATCCCGGTCGTTTACTACACCGATGACCAGGGGAAGACCATCGAATTCGTTTCCACGGACATCAAGGCAACCAACGAGCAACTTGAAAAAGGCGAGAAGCGCGCCATGGATTGTATCGACTGCCACAACCGCCCCACGCACGCGTTTGAATTGCCGGAGAACGCCGTGGATTTGCGGATTTCGCGCGGACTGATCAGCCCGGAATTACCGTTTGTCCGGAAGAAGGCGGTCGAATTGCTCAAGACTGACTACCCTGATCGGGATACCGCAAAATCCAGAATCGTGGAGGGCGTCACCAGCTACTACAGCACAGCCTATCCGGAGATTTACCGCACCAAGCGCGCCCTCGTCGAACAAGCTGCCGATGCCGTGACGGAAATTTACCTGCGCAATATTTTCCCGGACATGAAGGTGACTTGGGGCGTCCACCCCAATAACCTTGGACACAACGATTTTCCCGGCTGCTTCCGCTGCCATGACGGATCACACACCAGCGCGGATGGCCAGACGATAACCAACGATTGCACCGCCTGCCACAACCTGCTAACGGTGCAGGAGGAAAACCCGAAAGTGCTTACGGAACTTGGCATGAAGTAAGCAGTGCCGAAAGCTTGACATGGCTGAGACCAAAGTTGTGCAAAGGAAGTGGTGTGCTGGTCTGGGAATTATCGTCGCGGCGCTCCTCGCAACGATTTTCTTCCTTCTGTTTTCTGAATGCCTCGGACGCGCCGCGCAGCCCGAGACCGACCAGCCTGGCGCCGAATGCCTTGCCTGCCATGGCGACAAGGGCATGAGCACAACACGAGCCGGCAAAACCGTTTCCCTGTACGTGGACGGAAAGAAATTTGCGGCTTCCGTGCATGGCAGTTTAGGGTGCACGGGCTGCCACGCGGACCTGGAAGGAAAAGAGCTGCCGCACGAAGCGCCGGTGGGGCGAGTCAATTGTGGCACATGCCACGCGACCGAACAGGAGCAACATGCCCGGTCGGTCCACGGAAAGGCCATTGTGCACGGCGACCCGCTGGCGCCCCGCTGTGTGAATTGCCACGGGAACCACGAAATCTACCCGGTGAAGGACCCGCGGTCGGCGGTGGCGCCGCTGAAGGTGCCTTTCGTTTGCGGCCAGTGCCATCGCGAAGGAACTCCTGTTCAACGCAACCGGCCCATTCCCCAGAGTAATATTTTGGAAAACTACTCCGAGAGCATCCATGGGGAGGCGTTGTTAAAAAAGGGACTCGCGGTGGCCCCCAACTGCGCCACTTGCCACACACCGCATTTGATCTTGCCCCATACCGACCCCGCTTCCTCGATTGCCCGCCGGAACATTGCCGCCACCTGTACGAAATGCCACTCGCTAATCGAAGCGGTGCACCGGAAGATCATTCGTGGAGAGCTATGGGAAAAAGAAGCCAATGTCCTGCCCGCGTGCGTGGATTGCCACCAGCCGCATAAGATCCGGAATGTCTTCTATTCGCAGGGCATGGCTGACGCGGACTGCCTCCATTGCCACGCAGACGTGAAGCTGCGCCGCGCGCGCGACGGGCAATCCATGTACGTCAACATGAGCGAGCTGAGCCATTCGCGGCACAGCAAAATTGCCTGCAGCCAGTGCCACTCCGAGGTAAATGCATCGCGCGTGCGCCCCTGCGAGACCATTACGCGCGCGGTGGATTGCACCTCTTGCCACGATGAAATTGGCAGGCAATACATGGGCAGCACCCACGGCCAACTTGTCAGCAAGAATGATCCGAATGCACCGAGCTGCAAGGAATGCCATGGCTCGCATGGAGTGCTTGGCAGACAGGACCCGCAGTCGCCGACTTTTGCGATCAATGTTCCCGAACTTTGCGGGCGGTGCCACCGGGAGGGCCAAAAGGCCGCTGTGCGCTACACCGGGAGGCAGCACGAAATCATCGCGAATTACACGGAGAGCATTCACGGAAAGGGATTACTGAAAGGCGGTCTGACCGTTACCGCGACCTGCACCAGTTGCCACACTGCTCACCGTGTCCTTCCCCGAACCGATCCGGAATCGAGTGTCAACGCATCCAACGTGCCGGCAACGTGCGGCCGGTGCCATCACGGCATCGAGGAGCAGTTTGAGAACAGTATCCATGCCAAGCGGGTGAGCGGGTCCGCCAAGGAACTTCCCGTTTGCAACGACTGCCACACCGCCCACGCCATTACTCGCACGGATGAAGACAAATTCCGGCTGGACATCATGAACAAGTGCGGACGGTGCCACGCGGAGATCGCCAAAACCTATTTCGATACCTATCATGGAAAGGTCTCGCGGCTTGGGTACACGAAAACGGCAAAGTGCTATGACTGCCATGGAGCTCACGACGTGCTTGCGGTGACGGATCCGCGCTCGCACCTCAGCCGCGCAAACGTGGCGGCCACCTGCCAGAAATGCCATGCCGGGGCGACACGGCGGTTCGCCGGATACCTGACGCACGCCACGCACCACGACCCGCGCAAGTACCCGTTCCTGTTCTACACCTTCTGGGGCATGACTACGCTGCTCTTGGGAACATTCGTGGTCGGTGGCGTTCATACGCTGCTCTGGCTGCCTCGCGCCTTCCAGATGCGCCGGGAGTTGCGTGCCGCCGAAGCGGAACCCGCCCCAACGCCTGAAACTCCCCCGGGCAAGGAGAGCGCCGATGCCTAAGGACGGAGTTGCAGAGCGCCAGTTCGTCCGGTTCACGCGGCTGCAGCGGATCCTGCACATCTGCATGATCGTGAGCTTCATGTGCCTGGCGCTGACAGGATTAACCCTGAAGTTCTCCTACACGAAATGGGCGGCGGTGCTTTCTCATCTGCTCGGGGGATTCGAAAGCGCGGGTTACATTCACCGGAGTGCCGCCGTAGTGATGTTCGGTGTTTTCATTACGCATCTGGTGGACCTGTACCGGTTGAAGAGAAGGGAGCACGGTTCGTGGCGTGCGCTGCTGCTGGGGCCGAGCAGCATGCTCCCCACCCGAAGGGACTTAGCTGAGTTTGTGGCCACGCTGAAGTGGTTTGTTGGCAAGGGCGAGCGGCCTGCCTATGGCCGCTGGACGTACTGGGAAAAATTCGACTATTTTGCGGTGTTTTGGGGAATCGCCGTGATCGGCTCTACCGGCCTCACGCTGTGGTTTCCGGTGTTCTTCACGCGGTTTTTGCCGGGGTGGTTCCTCAACGTCACCACCATCATTCACAGCGACGAGGCGCTGCTCGCCACAGGTTTCATCTTTACCGTGCATTTCTTCAACACCCACTTGCGGCCAGAAAAGTTTCCCATGGACATCACCGTGTTCACCGGGCGCATGCCAGTGGAAGAACTAAAAAGGGACAAGCCCAGAGAATATGAAGCGCTGGTGGCCAGCGGGAAGCTGGAAGAAAAAATGGAAGAGGCCTACCCACCGATCGTCATCCGCACGATTCGAGCCTTCGCCTGGGCAGCGCTGGCGGTGGGATTCGGCATTGTGCTGTGGATCATCTATGCGATGTTGTTCGCATACCGCTAGAGCCGGATTGCGCTTGAATTGACGAGAAGGGTGTTGAGATGCGCGCGACGCTGTTTGCTTTGATTTTCCTGACAATGGCCTTGCCCGCAACGGCCGCCGACCAGGAATGCCTGGCGTGCCATGGGCAGGCGGGGATGAAGTCCGACAAGGGCAAGGATATCTACGTCAACCCTTCGAAACATGCGGCCAGCGCGCATGCCGTTCTCGGTTGTCGGGACTGCCACACTGCCATCAAGGACTTCCCGCATCCCGCGAAACTGGCCAAAGTGCAGTGCGCGACCTGCCACGAGCAAGAGGCCAAGAGCTTTCCCACCAGCGTCCATTCGCTTTTCGGGGACTCGGCTTGCGCCAGTTGTCACGGTAGCGTGCATGAACTCACCACCGCGGAAACACTCGCGCCCGCGAAGTGCACGGAATGCCATGCACAGGAAGTGAAGGAATTTGCGGACAGCATCCATGGCCAGGCCGCGAAAAATGGCGACCGCGATGCCCCGAAATGCGTTTCTTGCCACGGAGCCATTCATGAAGTGAAGGCTGCTAGCGAAGCGGACTCGGCGATTGCCCGCAAGAACTTGGCGGATACTTGTGCAAAATGCCACAGCGATCCCGGATTTTTGTCTCGCCACAAAATCCCTATCGCCCATCCGGTCGAGTCTTACAAACAGAGTGTTCACGGCCGCGCGGTAGCTTCGGGCAACGAAAAAGCGGCGGACTGTAGTAGCTGCCACGGCAGCCACGACATCTACCCTGCCCGCGATGCACGTTCACGCGTGAATCACTGGAAAGTGCCGGAGACCTGCGGACAATGCCACACGGAAATCGCCCGGCAGTTCAATGAGAGTGTCCACGGGGAAGCGGTGAAGGCCGGCGTGAGGGATGCGCCCGTTTGCACCGACTGCCACGGCGAGCACCTGATCATGGCCCCGAGCAACCCTGCCTCGCCCTTAAATGCCGCAAATATCTCCGTGGAAACCTGTGGGCGTTGCCATGGCGATCCCCGCCTGGCACTGCGCTATGATTTGCCGGCAGACCGCTTGCCATCCTACGCCGGCAGTTATCACGGTCTTGCCCTCGAAGGCGGGAAACTGACCGCTGCAAATTGCGCGTCGTGTCATGGCGTGCACGACATTCTCCCTTCGAGCGATCCCCGCTCAACCGTCAATCCTGCAAACCTGCGGAAGACCTGCGGGCAATGCCACAAGGGCGCGAATGAAGCTCGCTACGCCATCGGGCCCATTCATGTGCAGACAAATGCGGGTCCCAATCACCCGGTGGTGAAATGGATTCGCTGGACCTACTGGGTGCTGATCCCCGCCACGTTGGGCTTCATGTTGCTGCACAATCTGCTCGACCTGCTCAGCAAATTGATCCGCCGCCGGCCACGCCACGAAAGCGGCGAAATGGCAATACGGATGAATCTATGGTTCCGCATCGCCCACTGGGGCGTCGTGGCGAGCTTCCCCACCCTGGTGGTGACCGGCTTCGCCCTAAAATTCCCGGATAGCTGGTGGGCCAAGCCGCTGCTGACGTGGGAATCGAGCACGGGAGTGCGCGGCGGATTACACCGCACCGCGGCCATTGTCCTGATTGCGGCCACGGTCTTCCACCTCGTACATCTGGCGATGAAGAAGCGCGACCGTTCCTTCCTGTGGGCCATGATTCCGACGATCAGAGACGCGACCGATATGCTGCACGTCTTCCGTTACAACCTTGGCCTGACAAAACAGGAACCGAAGTTCGCAAAATTCAACTACGCGGAAAAGATGGAATACTGGGCTTTCCTGTGGGGCACGATGGTGATGGCCCTTTCCGGATTCCTGCTCTGGTTCAACAATTTCACCTTGCGCCATTTTCCGAAGTGGGTGGCCGATGCTGCCACCGCCGTGCACTGGTATGAGGCCCTGCTGGCAACATTTTCCATTCTCATCTGGCACTTCTATCTGGTGATTTTCGACCCTGCCGTGTATCCGATGCATACCTCGTGGCTCGATGGGAAAGTTCCCGCCGACCACTATCGCCACACCCGCCCCGCGTACTACCGCGAATTGGCGCGCGCGGGGCGGCTGGAAATGCCGGGTGAAACGGCCGATTCGGAAGCTTCTCCCGAACCCGCGCGCGACGACGATTGAGATCCGTCGATTGCCCGCCGCGTTTCCGCTGATTTTGCTGCTTCGATGCCGCGACACTGTGCGTCATGCAAACGCCCCATTCAGGTGTGGTAGTGTTTGCTTGGGGAGCCTGCAACCGCCATGCCGATTCGCACGATTATCGAGCCGTTTCGCATCAAGAGCGTCGAACCGATCCGCGGCACCACGCGCGAACAGCGCCAAAAGCTCATTGAAGAGGCCGGCTACAATCTTTTTCTTGTCGCTTCCGAAGCGATCCTGATCGACCTGCTCACCGATTCCGGCACTGCGGCCATGTCCACCGAGCAGTGGGCCGCCATGATGCGAGGCGACGAATCCTATGCCGGATCGCCCAGCTTCACGCGCTTTCGCGATTCCGTGCAGTCCATTTTTGGCTTTCGCCACGTTATTCCCACGCACCAGGGCCGCGCCGCCGAACGCATCCTGTTCAACGTGGTGTGCAAGAAGGGTGACATCGTCCCAAACAACACGCATTTCGACACTACGCGCGCCAACTGCGAATTTGTCGGCGCCCAGGCCGTCGACCTTCCGATTCCCGAAGCCAAGGAACCGGCTCACATCCATTCCTTCAAAGGGAACATGGATACGGCTCGCCTCGCGGAACTGATCGAGCGCGAGGGCGTGAAGAAAATTCCGCTGGTGATGCTGACGGTAACCAACAATTCCGGCGGCGGCCAGCCGGTTTCGCTCGCCAACATCCGCGAAGTGAAGCAGATCTGCAAGAAATACGGCATCCCGCTATACATCGACGCCTGCCGCTTCGCCGAAAACGCCTACTTCATCAAGTTGCGTGAGCCTGGCTACTCTGACAAAACTCCGCGCGAAATTGCGCGTGAAATGTTTTCCCATGCCGATGGTTGCACCATGTCCGCGAAAAAGGACGGTCTTGCCAATATCGGCGGCTTCCTGTGCACCAATGACGATCTCCTGGCACAGCAAGAAAAGGATCTTTTGATTCTCACGGAGGGTTTTCCCACGTATGGCGGTCTGGCTGGCCGTGACCTTGAGGCCATCGCCGTCGGCTTGAATGAAGCTCTCGAGGAGGACTATCTGCAATACCGCATCGCCTCCACGGCGTTTCTGGGAAATCGCATTGCCAACCAAGGAGTGCCTATCGTGCAACCTCCCGGAGGCCACGCGATCTATATTGATGCGCGGGCGTTCCTGCCGCACGTTCCAGTTTCGCAATTTCCTGGTGTGGCGCTCGCCGTCGAGCTCTATCTCGAAGGCGGCATCCGTTCCGTGGAAATTGGCACGCTGATGTTCGGCGAACACGCGACCATGGACCTGGTGCGCCTCGCCGTTCCCCGCCGCGTTTACACGCAAAGCCACATTGAATACGTGGTCGAGGTCATCCTGGACGTATGGCGCCGCCGCGACAGAATTCCCGGCTACGAACTGGTACACCAAGCCCCGTTCCTGCGGCACTTCACCGCGAAACTGAAACCCATCAATGCTTGAAACTCCATGAAACTCACAATTGATTCCGCTCTCAAGCAAAAGTGCCCGTGTGCGGCGCTTGGATTTCTTACTGCTCGCGTGACCATGCGCGAAACACCGCCTGGGCTGTTGGAAGAAATGAGAGTGCGAGAAAGCAAGATCCTGCGCCTTCCCGAACCTCGCGCGCTCCTCGAATCCGCGAATATTCGCGCCACGAGGGCCGGTTACAAGGCGCTGGGAAAAGATCCGGCGCGCTATCGCGGCTCGGCTGAGGCGCTGCTGCGCCGCATTCTCAGCGGCAAAGGCCTTCCGCAAATCAGTACCGTGGTCGACATCATCAATCTCGTCTCCGTCGAAAGCCGCTTGTCCATTGGCCTCTATGACCTCGCCCACGTGAAGGGCGACATCGTGTTTCGCGCGGGCCAAGCCGGTGAAACCTACAAGGGTATCGGCAAGTACGACCTCAATCTGGAGGGCTTGCCTGTTTTTTCCGATGACCAAGGCCCGCACGGCAGCCCCACCAGCGATTCCGAGCGCACCATGGTCACATCTGCCACGCAACACATCGTGGCCATCCTCGTTTCGTTCGCCGGTGCCGAGGGTCTGGAATCTTCCTGTCAGCGGATGTCTTCTCTCCTTCAGAAGTATGCCGAAGGTCAGGACATTCAGTGCCAGATATGCCGGTGACTCAATCCTTTGCCACACCTGCAGGCTCCGCCGAATCCGCGTGGGAGCGTTCGCTCGCCGGTCGGCCCGGAGTGCTGGTCGCGTTTTTGTGGGGCTTGGCGGAAGCCACGTTCTTCTTCCTCATCCCGGACGTGTTTCTCTCGCTCGTCGCCATTCTTGGCGGGCGGCGCACCTGGCGGCACATTCTCGCGGCTATTTGCGGGGCGCTGGTCGGCGGAGCGCTTTTGTTTCATTGGGCGCAGGCGCATCCTGTCCAGGCTCATGCGGCGGTCGCGCGCGTCCCCTTCATCCGGGAACGGATGTTCGCTCAAGTCGATGAGGGTTTGCGCACTCAGGGTCTCTCTGCGGTCTTTCTCGGTTCGGTCGCGGGGATTCCGTACAAACTCTATGCCGTCGAAGCGCCACGGTTCACAAGTCAGCGCGATTTCCTGCTGGCCACGCCTCCCGCTCGTGCCGTGCGTTTCGTTGTGCTATGGATTGTATTCGGCGGGGCGGCCACCTGGCTGCGGAAACGCCGGAAATGGCGGACGCCTGAACTCGTCCGCCTGCACGCGGTGCTGTGGATTGTCTCTTACGCATTCTATTGGGGCCGCATCGTGTTTCGTTGAGGCCTTCCGGGTAGGATGAAGTCAGCGCCATGCCCAGCATTTACGGCCTAAAGCCCAAATTTCAAGATCTCTTGCGCCCCGTCACCAATGGACTTGCGCGCGCGGGCGTGACCGCGAACCAAGTCACGCTCGCGGCCATGCTTTTGTCTTTCGCCGCCGGCGCCGCTATTTTTCATTTCCGTTCGCAACGCGCGCTGCTGCTTCTCCCCATCGTCCTTTTCCTGCGCATGGCGCTGAATGCCATGGATGGCATGCTCGCGCGCGAACACAATCAGAAAACCGCTCTTGGCGGCATCCTGAACGAACTCGGCGACGTCTTCTCGGATTCCGCTCTTTACCTGCCGTTGGCTGCGGTCCCTGGTTTCGGATCCCCGCTTGTTGTTTTGATCGTGCTTCTCGCGGTCCTGAGTGAAATGACCGGGGTCATCGGCGTGCAAGTCGGCGCTTCGCGGCGCTATGACGGTCCAATGGGCAAAAGCGATCGCGCCTTTGTGTTTGGCGGCCTGGGATTGCTTCTCGGGCTGAACTTGCCTATTGTTCCGCTAGTCCGCTACGTTCTCTGGTTTGTGCTTGTGTTGTTGCTTCTGACCATCGTCAATCGCGCGCGTGGCGCCCTCGCCGAACTCCGAGGTCCAGCGTCTTGAATAGCAACAGCATTCACCCCATTGCCAGCCTTCTGGCCGCCGTCGCGCGCGGAATCAGCGGCGTTCAGGTGCAGTGGGCTGGCTGCGTACCGGATGAGCGCCAGCGCATCTACTTCGCCAATCACAGCAGCCACCTCGATTTTGTCGTGCTCTGGTCAGCGCTTCCCTCGGAGATACGCGCCAAAACCCGTCCCATCGCGGCCAAAGACTATTGGGAAAAAACGCGGTTGAGGCGTTATTTGGTGGAAAACGTTTTTCATGCTGTGCTTCTCGAGCGTGGCGCCATGTCCAAGACGAAGAACGCGGAAGAAGCGCATTTCATGGGGCGCCACTTGCTCGACGAAATGGCCGCGGCGCTCGGCACGGAAAATTCCCTGATTCTTTTCCCCGAGGGCACTCGGGGCACGGGCGAAAAGATCGGCCCGTTCCGCTCCGGCCTGTACCATCTCGCTTTGCGGCGTCCCGATGTGGAGCTGGTCCCTGCCTATCTGGAAAATCTCAATCGCATTCTGCCCAAGGGGGAATTTTTTCCTGTGCCCATGCTGAGCCTGCTGACTTTCGGCAAACCCCTCCCTGTGGAACCGAATGAAGAGAAGGATGCTTTTCTCGAACGCGCGCGCGAAGCCGTCTCCAGCCTTCGCCGGATTGGACCCGCCTGATGTTTGAAGCTCTCCATGACGCGAAGCTCGTCTGGCTGTATGGCGGCGTCCTGTTCCTGCTCATCGTTTCCACTCTGATCGGCAGGATCCTGAAGGGCCGCTACAGAGCCGGTCCCAGCCGCACTACCATTGACAATCTCAACGCCCGCATCCGCGCGTGGTGGAAGATGTGCGCCATCTTCGCCGTCGCCATCATGATCGGGCGCGTCGGCTCGCTCATTCTGTTCGCCATCATTTCCTTCCTCGCGATGCGCGAATACATGACCTTGGTGCCAACGCGCCGCGGCGATCATCGCACGCTTTTCTGGAGCTTCTTCGTCATCATGCCGCTGCAGTATTACCTCATCGCCATCCGGTGGTACGGCTTCTTCGCCATCATGATCCCCGTGTTTGCCTTCGTTTTTGTCCCCACGAGTATTGCCATTGCCGGCGACACCGAACATTTCCTCGAACGCGCCGCAAAGATCCAGTTCGGCATCATGATTTGTGCGTACTGCCTGAGCCACGCCCCGGCGCTGCTTCTCCTCCGGATTCCGGGTTTTGAAGGCCACGACGCGCGCCTGCTGCTTTATCTCGTGATCGTGGACCAGATGAGCGACGTCCTGCAGTACGTGTGGGGCAAGCTCCTCGGAAAGCACAAGATTGCCTGGCGCGTGAGTCCGAACAAGACTTGGGAGGGCTTTGTCGGCGGGGTGCTCAGCGCGACCGCCCTCGGCACAGCGCTCTGGTGGGCCACTCCATTCACGCCGCTGCAATCCGCTGGCATGTCGTTCACCATCTGTATTCTGGGTTTTGCCGGCGGCCTGGTGATGAGCGCCATAAAGCGCGACATTGGCGTCAAGGACTTCGGCGTGGTGATCGAGGGACACGGCGGCATCCTCGATCGCATCGACTCGCTGTGCTTCGCCGCGCCGATCTTCTTCCACTTGGTCCGTTACTATTTTGTGCCGTAAGGTTTTGCCGGGTTCAGCGCGAAACCTGTTCCACCGTGGATGATCCCACGCCTTCGCGCGATTTCAGAAATCCTCGCGCTGCCAGCAGTTCGGCGTTCAGCAACGCTGCTCCCGCCGCGCCGCGCACTAGGTTGTGCGAAAGTAGCGTCAGTTTCACGTCCAGCAGCGGGCATTCCCGCACCCGCCCGACCACCGCGGCCATGCCGTGCCCGGTGTTCGCGTCTTTTCGCGGTTGCGGACGATCCTCATCCTCCAGCACCACCACCGGGTGTTTCACCGCCGTCGGCAGTGTTGCAAGCTCTTCGGAAACCTCAAAGTTTCGGAGCGCCTCTCGCACCTCTGCAATCGTCGCCCTCTTCTTCAGGCGCACGGACACGCATTCCAGGTGCCCATCGACCACTGGTACGCGATTGCAGTGTGCGCTGATCCCCATTCCCGCATCGATAAACCGGCCCCCGTCCCACTTTCCCAGCAATTTCTTCGGTTCGGCTTCCATCTTTTCTTCTTCCCCGCCGATGAACGGGATTACGTTCCCCAGCGCATCCAGAGAAGGAACTCCGGGATACCCCGCGCCCGAAACCGCCTGCAACGTCACCACGAACAATTTTTCCAGCCCGAATGCATCGGCCAGGGGTTTAAGCACAAGCACGAGACCAGCAGTCGAGCAATTCGGATTGGTGACGATGAAGCCCGAATCGTATCCGCGGTTCTTCTGCTGCACGGGAATACAATCCAAATGTGCCGCATTCACTTCCGGAATCAGCAGCGGCACATCGGGATCCATCCGGTGATTCTTCGAGTTGCTCACCACCGGATAGCCCGCGCGCGCAAACTGCTCCTCGGCCTCTCCCGCGACAGAGGAATCCAGCGCCGAGAACACAAAATCGCAATCCAGGTTCGGCTCCAGATCTTTAACCACCAGCTCGCGCGCCTGTTCCGGCACCGGCCCTTCCAGATGCCAGCGCGCCGCCTCCGCGTAACATCTTCCGGTGGAACGTTCCGAGGCCGCCACGGCGGTCAATTCAAACCACGGGTGCTCCGAAAGCAGCTTCACAAGCCGTTGCCCGACCATTCCGGTTGCGCCCAAAACGCCCGCGCGCCATTTTCTCGCCTTTGCTCGAGCGTTCATGCCAAGCCTCCGTTTTGTGCTGAGCCAATGCGCGTGCCGCGCGCATGGGGCTTGAAAGTGTTCCGCACCCACACCGTCATTTCCGTCTGCGCCGCCAACGGCAGCACGCGCGGGTGCAGAACCTTCGCGCCGCTCGCCGCCAACGCGCGGGCTTCGTCATAGCTCAGTTCGTGCAAGAGCCTCGCTTCGGTCGATTCGTGCGGATTCGCCGTATAAATGCCGTCCACGTCCGTCCAGATTACCAGTTCTTCCGCCGCCACCACGTGTGCGATCAGCGCCCCGGAAAAATCAGAACTGTTGCGCCCCAGCGTGGTGATTCTTCCGTCCTGCGTGGCGCCGATAAAACCTGTCACGACCGGAACGATTCCCGCTTCCAGCAGCGGCAACAGGACTTCCCGGCCGCGCCGCCGCGTGTGTTCCAGGTGTGGCTGGGCGTCACGGAAATTGTCGCATGTCAGCACAAAATCCGAAGACGAAACCGGTGCCGCGGACACTCCGATCTTTCTCAGTGCTGCTGCCAACAACCTTGCCGCATAGCGTTCTCCAAACGAAGCAAGCAGGTCCAACAAAATCCCATTGACCTCCACGCGCCCGCACAACGGAGTCTCGTGCACAAGGTCGGCGCTCAGGAACTCCATCTCCTGCTCCACGCGCTTGTGTTCCTCGGCATCAAGCTGCAGGTCTTGCAACGTCGCCCGGTGCAGTTCCGCGATGGCCTCGGCTTCGTTTCGAGCTTGCGCATTTCGCCCTTGCCCGAGCCATTGTCCGACAACCAGCAAGCGGTCGGTCACGCCCTTCATGGCCGACACGACCACCGTCACCCGGCGTGTCCGCGCCGCATCCTGCACCAGGCGCGCGGCGTGGAGCAATCGCTCGGCTCCAAGCAACGAGCTGCCGCCGAACTTAAAGGCGATGACGTTCTCTTTCGATGGATGTTCGGCCTGCTGAGCAAGCACCCTCTCCAGGCTGCCCCTTCGTTCAAACGGGCTTAACTCACCCTCCGCGTTGAGGCTGACTTCCTGCTGTTCCGGGCTCATGGTAACCGCTCCTTGTTGTCTCCTGCTGGAGCGTTTCTGGAGGGGGCTAAAACCAAGAAACCCACCGCCAGCTCGCTTCCGGCGGTGGGTTTGGAAACTTTTTCTTGCTGGCTAGCCGTTTCTCCCCGCGCCCGAAGCGATGGTAGTGCACATAATAGTCGTAGTCGACATAGAGGACTTCGTCGACGGGGAGGAAATTCGCTTCGTGGCAATAGCCAACATGCCTTGAGGATAACACGCCGCTCAGAAATTCCAACTAAAATTTAGCGGCGCACTTGCCAATTTGGTTCCAGGGGGATAACCATCCGGAAATGGCCCCACTGCCCTTCTCGGGCAGCTGAAAAGATCTTCATCCTTTTGACGCCCGGGCCTCAGAGAGTCTGTGTGAGAACCTGGGGGTCGGACCTTCAGGTCCGACATAAAGACTTTGTTTTCTCTGTGGCTTCAGCCGCTGAGGAACTGATTTTACGGTTGCACACCGCTTTTCGCGATAGACTCCAATCACCATTCTTCCCCGAGCAAAAGGAGTTTTTGGCCATGTCCGACCAAGTGCGCAAAGTGATTGCCCTCTCGATTCTCATCATCGGCGCGGGACTTCTGTGGGCGGGGAGACGCTCCTCTACGGACGCCGAAGCCGCGAAGAACGCAATGGATACAACCATCGCGCATGCCCGCGACCGCGCCGCCTCCAATGACCCTCGTCTCAAAGGCGCTTACCGCTTCGAGCGGGGCGGCTGGGTGTATGTCCACTTGGAGGGCGACCCCGCCTCTATCGGCTTCCAGCATGGTTTCCTCCTCGCTCCGGAGATCGAGGACGCTTTTCCAGCCGTTTCCGCGGGCATGATGCATTCCACCAAGCGCGACTGGCCCTTCTTCCGCGAAGTCGCCCGCCGCATGCTCTGGCCCAAGCTCGATCCTGAATATCAGCAGGAGCTCCAGGGCATTGTGGAAGGGCTCAACGCACGGACAGGATCATCGCTCGATGTCTTCGACATCGTCGCTCTCAATTCCTTCGAGGAAGTTCCGGACTACTATGTGCCCTGGCTCAACAAGCACGAAAAGACGCCTAACGCGCCCAACTTAAAGAGTCCCGGCAACTGCAGCGCCTTTGTCGCCACCGGAAGCTGGACCAAGGATGGCCAGATCGTCATTGCCCACAACAATTGGATCAGCTACATGTACGGCGAACGCTGGCGCATCGTCTTTGATATTCAACCTACCCACGGTTACCGCATCCTGATGGACGGCTTTCCAGGCCTCATCGTCAGCGACGACGATTTCGGAATCAACAGCGACGGTCTGATGGTTACCGAAACAACTATCACGCAATTCGAAGGCTGGGACCCCAACGGCAAGCCCGAATTCATGCGCGCACGCAAGGCGCTGCAATACGCCGGCTCCATCGACGGCTACACCCGCATCATGCTCGACGGTAACAACGGCGGTTACGCCAACGACTGGCTCCTCGGCGATCGCAAGACCGGTGAAATCGCGCAATTCGAACTCGGCCTAAAAGCCTACAAACTCTGGCGCACCAAGGATGGGGTTTTCGCTGGCTCCAACTGGGCCCGCGATCCCAGGGTCCTGAAGGAAGACACGCCGAAATTCGACTCCAATAATCTGGAATCCTCGCCCAATGCGCGCCGCGTTCGTTGGGAACAACTCCTCAGTGAAAACAAGGGCAAAATCGATGTTTCGCTGGCCCAGCAGATGCTTGCCGACCACTTCGATTCGTTCGAGAAGAAGACTGGAGCGAATGAGCGCACCCTCTGCGGCCACGTCGATGCCTCGGCCCGCGGCGTTTCCATCTGGGAGTGGGGACCTTCATTTCCCGGTGGCGCCGTCCAGGCCAAGGCCGCGGACTCGAACATGGCCATGGAAATGCGTTTCACAGCCCGCATGGGCCATCCTTGCGGAGACGATTTCCTTGCAAAGCCCTTCCTCGCCTCTCACCCGGAATACGCCTGGCAGGAGCCGTACCTTCGCGACATGAAGGCCGGCCCTTGGACGACTTTCCGCTCCGGCGAGATTCCCGCTACGGGGAATTAAGCTGCTTTTTGGAGTGCGGCGGCTTGCTGTCGCCTACCTAGTTAGTGGCCGGCGCTTTCCGGCACCACGGAAATCTCTACGCTCGATGGATACTCTTGGGAGCGATATATCTTCTGCGTCGCTTTCTCGTAGTCCGATTCCTTCGCTTCAAAAATATTCGGCACAAACTTCTGCGGGTTGCGGTCATACAGCGGGAACCATGTGCTTTGCACCTGCACCATGATGCGGTGGCCCTTCTTGAACACATGATCGGCAGTGTGCAGGTCGATCGTGTAGGGTGTGATTTCTCCCGCCACAATCGGCTCCGGCTTTTCGTAGGATTTCCGGTAACGCCCGCGGAAAATCTCGTCGGCAATCATCAGCTCATACCCAGAGAACTTCCAGTCAGACGCGACCTTCTGCGGGTACACGTCGATCAATTTCACCACCCAGTCGCTGTCCGTCCCCGTCGTCGACGCAAACAGCTTGGCCGTCACCTGTCCGGCGATGGTCACGTCGTCCTGCAATTCGTCCGTTTGCCACGTCAGCACGTCCGGGCGGTTGTCCACGAACCGTTGATCCTGCACCAGCCACGTGTACCAGCTTCCCGGATGGTCGTTTGGATAAGTCATGTCCACGGGCCGATGACGGTAGGGCACCGGATGCGCCGGATCGCTCACGTAAGCGTCAAAAGCCTCCGGCCCATTTATCTTCGGCGCATCAAAGGAAAGCGTTCCCACCTCGCCGAAATACAAATTCTTTTTCCGCGCCTCCTTCGGTGGCCACGCGTCGAAGCTTGTCCACGTGTCACTCCCGGTCTGGAACAGCAGCGCCTCTTTTAGCGGCAAACTTCCTTTGTCATGCAGCCAGTACGCAAACCATGGCGCTTCCACTTTCTGCCGGAAATATTGCGCCGTGTTCGAGCCAAACGGGATTTCGCCCAACGAATCTCCCGTGCCGTGCGCCCAGCTACCGTGATTCCAGGGCCCGACCACGACATAATTCAGATGCTTCGCATCCGTCTTTTCCAGGCTCTCATACGTGCGCATCGGCCCGTAGAAATCTTCTTGGTCCCACCATCCCGCCACGTTGAGAACCGGCACCGTCGCCTCTTTCAGCGCATGCTCGACCGCGTGGATTTGCCAGAAATTGTCATACGCCGGGTGGTTCACGAAATTGTTCCACGTAGGAATCTTTCCGTGGAAATAGCGTTCATTCACGTTGGACAGCGCTCCCAGCCGCAGAAACCAGTCGTACACATCGAAATTATCGAATTGAAAACTGACTTCCTCCTTCGAAGTTTCCATCAGCGCCGCATATTCGAAGCCATAGCTCAACCGGAAGGCTCCGTTGTGGAAAAAATCGTCTCCCATCCAGGTGTCTCCCATGCACGCTTGCTCCGAAACCGCTTTCAGCGCGGGATGCGGATTCACCATCGCCATGGCCGCCAGAAAACCGTCGTAGGAAATTCCCCAGACGCCTACTCGCCCATTGTTTTTCGCCACGTTCTTCACCAGCCAGTCAATCGTGTCGTACGTGTCCGTGCTTTCGTCCACTCCCTTGGCATCCTTCGCGTCGTGCACCGGCCGGTTCATCTCAAATTTCCCTTCCGAACCGTATCTTCCGCGAATGTCCTGGTACACAAAAATGTAGCCGTCTGCATAGAGATCCTGTGCCGCGTAGAGGTGCCCACTATAGCCCTGCGGCCCGCCGGATACGCCATACGGCGTCCGTTCCATCAGCATGGGCAGGGGTCCTTTCGCGTCCCGTGGCGTGTAAATTTCCGTGTGCAGCCTCACGCCGTCTCGCATCGCGATCATCGCTTCCTTCTTTTCGAAAAGTTTCGGCAAGTTCGGCGCCGCCGCTTTCTGCTCTTGCGCGTACGCCGCCATCGCGAGCGTCAGCACGCTCGCCGCAACCCACATCGCCTTTCGAATCAACCTCATCCGGTCCCTCACATTGCCCTCGCTCTATTTTCAGACGCGCCCAAAAATTCGCCGTGAGCATACCACACCCCACTCCGCTCCACCGCGTCCTGCGCGCAGCCAATGTGGGTATCCTGCCCGCTCCGCCTCTGCTAAAATAAGAGTTTGTAGACCGCACCTGTAACCGATCAAGAAAGGGATTCGTCCGGGCTGCTGGTGCCGGTCCAACTTTCTCCTGCTAGTGCCGTTCCAACTTGTTTTGGAGAAATCTTTGATGTGGCTATTGCAGTGGCGAGACCCGCCCCGCGCGCTTTTGTGTTAGCGGGAATAAGTTGGAACGGCACTAGTCGCCGATATTGTTTGCAACGCATGATCCGCACGCTGGCCCAACTCTAATTTGTGGACCAAATCGTTGGAACGGCACTGGTTGTCTCAGCAGCTATTTTTGTCTTAAGACGCTTTTACGAAAATGACCAAAGGTATTCGCAACATCGCCATCATTGCCCACGTCGACCACGGCAAGACCACCCTCGTCGACGCCATGCTCAAGCAGTCCGGCATCTTCCGCGCCAACCAGGAAGTTGCCGATCGCGTCATGGACTCGAACGACCTTGAACGCGAGCGTGGCATTACCATTCTGGCCAAGAACACCGCTCTCTGGTTCCATGACACCAAGATCAACATCGTGGACACCCCCGGCCACAGCGATTTCGGCGGCGAAGTCGAGCGCGCCCTCCGCATGGTGGACGGCGTCGTTCTGCTCGTGGACGCCAGCGAAGGCCCGCTGCCGCAGACCCGCTACGTCCTTCAGAAGGCCCTCGCCAGCAAGCTTCCTCCCGTCGTTGTCCTCAACAAGATTGACCGTCCCGACGCCCGCCCCGAGGAAGTCTTGAACGAGATTTACGACCTTTTCATCGACCTCGACGCCGCCGAAGACCAACTCGAATTTCCCGTGGTCTACACCGACGCCCGCGAAGGCGTGGCGCACCGCAAGCAGGGCGATGCTTCCAGGGATCTTCTTCCGCTTTTTGAAGCCATCGTCGAAAAAATTCCGCCTCCGACGGGTGATCCGGCCGGCGTCCTCCAGCTTCAGGTTGCCAATCTCGATTACTCCGAATTCCTCGGTCGCATCGCCATCGCCCGTGTCTTCAATGGCACGTTGAATCGCGGCGACGAGGTGGCCATCAGCAAGATCGACGGCACGCTTCAGAACACCAAAATCACAAAGCTCTTCACCTTCCGTGGCCTGGAACGCGATGAAGCCGAATCCGTCATTGCGGGGGACATCGCCGCCATCGCCGGCGTCGAGGGTATTCAAATCGGCGAGACCATCACCGACCGCGATAATCCCGCTCCGCTTGAGCCGCTCATCATCGACGAGCCCACACTCGCCATGGTCTTCTCCGTCAATTCCAGCCCGCTCTGTGGCCGCGAAGGCGATTACCTCACTTCGCGCGACCTCCGCGACCGCCTCGCCAAGGAACTCCTCACCAACGTTTCCATCCGCGTCGAAGATACCGATACGCCGGAGTCCTTCCGCGTCCTTGGCCGCGGCGAATTGCAGCTCGCGATTCTCATTGAGACCATGCGCCGCGAAGGCTTCGAAATCATGGTCGGGAAACCCGAAATCGTCGTGCGCTCCGAAAACGGCAAGAAGTTCGAGCCGGTCGAGCGCCTGGTCATCGACATCCCCGAAAGATTCATCGGCATCATCATGGAAACCATCGGCAGCCGCCGCGGCGAAATGCTGAAGATGAGCAATCACGGCTCCGGCCGCGTGCGCCTCGATTTCAAAATTCCTTCGCGCGGCCTGATCGGCCTGCGCAGCCAACTCCTTACGGACACCCGCGGCACCGCTCTCATTCATTCCATCTTCGATGGCTGGACGGAATACGGCGGCGACATGGCCCTCCGGCCCACCGGCGCGCTTGTCGCGGATCGTGCCGGTGTTTCCACGGCTTATGCGCTCTGGGGTCTTCAGGAACGCGGCGAACTCTTCATTGGCCCTGTCGTCGAAGTGTACGAAGGCATGGTTGTTGGCGAAAATTCCCGCGAGCAGGACATGGAAGTCAACGTCACCAAGGAAAAGAAGCTCACCAACATGCGCTCTTCCACCGCGGACGAGGCCATCCGCCTGATCCCGCATCGCCAGCTCAGCCTGGAACAGGCCATCGAATTCATCGCCGACGATGAACTCGTCGAGATCACGCCCAAGTCCATTCGTCTGCGCAAGAAAGTTTTGCAATACAATAAACGTCCGCGCCGCTGGCAGGAAATTCGCGCCAGCCAGGAAGCCGCCAACTAGCCGCGCTTCATCACTTCCCAACTTCACACACCGTCATTCCGAACGGAATCTTCGGAGTGAGAACTCTGCTCCATTGCACGCCTTCTGTGCGATGAAATCTCTCTTTGATTCATCCTCGCCTGGACCGAATTGTGGTAGTGGGTCCTTGACAATTGTGAAGCCGCATTCCTGGTGCGGATGAAGGCCGTGCCCGCAGCACACCGCGCGTCATTGGATAAGCTCGGAATATTCGCCGGCAGGATACGGCTTTTGCAACAAGACTGCATGTCCTAACGATCTATGAGGTATTTTGATTTCGTTGTTCGTCACAAACTCTTAGACTAATTCGATAGGGAGGATGAATCAGGAGAACGTTAGCCAACCACCGGCCTGGCAAAAAAGTGAGGAAAAGAAATGAGCGAGCATATTGGTGAAGTATTCTCTGAAAACTGGGACTGCAGGAAGTTGGGTCTAGGTTTTAGGGTCGTGTGGGGTGTGAAGTGCGCGACTTGTGGAATAGTTGCGGTCAGCCTCAGTGAGGAAGAAGCGAAGAAATGCATGACGGCACACGCAAATGAGATGCAGGAAGATGCGGCAGGTGAGGGATATTCAGCCGGGCAGGAATCAAGCATGTGACTCCCCCAGATTTTCCTTGACTTTCTATTACTTCCCTGTATAATTGCAACTAAGTTAATCTATGCCTTGCTCTTGCTACATGGCCCCGCCGCTGACCAGGCACCTAAGCCCTGCAGAATCCGCACTTGCAACGAACCCTCCCTTTAACCCGTTCAGAATCAACACTTACAAGAGTGTAACAAAACACGCAGCTTACAACCCTTTTAGAATCCGCACTTACAACGGCAATAATATAGTTGACGAATCAGAGTAAAAACGCCACTGTATTAGTTGCCAGAGAAAGGAAGTACATTCTCTGTGCAAGAGCCCGTAAGTGGACTCCATATATGGAGCCTATTAGAAATCATGCGTCACTATGACGTTTGGCAATTAGCGAATGCGCTTGCATCTCTAACACAGATGCAAATTGATGCTGAGGAACAAGTTCGCACTCATGGAGATTCTCCTGTACCAGTCGAACGCATGAACAATTATTACGTTCCTTTTCTCAAGTGTTGCCAAAGCGAATGCAAGCAGCTTGAGCTCACAGCCGCGCTCAATAGATTTGCCCCTTTCAATTTTGAAATTAGGCAGGGCATTTCCTGGTCTGAATTACGGAATCAGGCTAAGACTATGCTCGAAGCAATTCATTCAGAACTTTGCTATCGGCGGTTTGCGTTCGTTACGACAGCAAAGGCCACAGAGCACGATAGATTTGGTTTGGCGTGGGAGGGAATCTGGGAACAGTTTACCGATTCAAAAGAAGATAGCCAACGTGCGATAGATTGCTATGCCTTGGAACAGAATACTGCATGTGTTTTTCACATGATGCGCGTGGCCGAGATAGGATTGCGGACAATCGCTCAAAAAGTCCGAGTGAAATTGACTGATAAAGGGAAGCCCCTGCCCCTTGAATTTGCGACCTGGAATAAGGTAATTGACGGAATTAAGTCGAGAATTGCAACTGCCCGTTCGAAACCAAAAAGCGAACGCCAAAATAAGCAACTGCAATTTTACGCGGATACGGCAGACCAATGCACTTTTATTCGAGATATTTGGAGAAACGAAGTCTCCCATACACGCAAAGGCTACAAAGATGTGGAAGCAATGGGAGTCATCATTAGAGTTCGGGATTTTATGGAATTGTTGGCGAAAGGCCAGCGGTAGAAACGGAAATCCTGATGCACGAACGCGAACTTCGGGAAATCTTTGACAAGACAAGCGGACACTGCCACTTTTGCGGCGATCCGATAAAGTTTGAGAATCGCGGCTGGTGCGAAACTCCTGATGGACACTGGGAAGTAGATCACGTTATCCAGCGGGACAAAGGCGGACCAGAGACACCGGAAAATTGCTTGCCCGCCTGCACGCGCTGTAATCGGTTGCGCTGGCATCGGACAGGTGATGGTATCCGCGAATTGCTTTTGCTTGGAGTAATCGCGGCGAAGGAAATCAAAGACGGCACGCAGACTGGGAAAGAACTTGAACGATTAAAGCAAGCGCGACTGGATACGAATGTCAGACGACGCAGGCTACGGAAGGTTATATGAAGACAAAACCAAACGAATACAAAGCCTTTGAGAATCTCGCGCAGAAGGTTGTCAGTGTTCCCCACAGTGAGATCAAGGCGAAATTGGATGCGGAAAAGAAGACGAGAAAGCGGAAGAAGTCTAAGAAATCCTCCGCTTCCCGCGAGGGAGCCTAGTTGGGCAGGCTTTGCGTCGTACCGACCTTGCCAGTGACTTCGGCATAGGTCAGACGCTTTCCAAGGATGTGAGAGGCAACGTGCTCGAAACGAAGTCCATCGTGAGCCAGTTCCCGCAAGTTGAAGCGGAACACCTGCTCATCCAAATACCGGAAGAGGTGGAAGGGTTCCACGCTCACGTAGGTTCCCTTGATTCCACGCTTCAAGAGGCTCCAGAAGTTTTCGAGCCCGTTGGTGTGAACCTGCCCGTCAACGTACTTCTCGGCATGGTCAATTACCTTGTGCTCGAAATCTTGGTGCTTCAATCCCTGATAGGAATAAAACGCATCGGTGTAGATCGCGCTGTGCGCTTTGACGTGACGGTGAATCTGGCCTTCGATGTGATGCTTGCGGCAGTTCGGAATCACGGCGGCGCGAACTTCTCCACCGCGTTCCAACATTCCGATAACCGGAGTCTTGTCCTTGCTGCCAGTCTCGGTAATCCGGCGACGGTGCTTATCGGCGTGCATGAAGCGGGCAGCGCCGCCGATGAAAGTCTCGTCCACTTCCACCTCAGAGCCACGCCCGCCGAGTTTCGAGGAAGAGTTGCTCTGCATCGCAAGACGGATTCTGTGAAGCATGAACCACGCGGACTTTTGGGTGATGCCAAGAGCGCGGGCCACTTCGTAGGAACTGACGCCGTTCTTGCAGTTCGCAATCATCCACATAGCGATGAGCCACTTGTCGAGAGGCAGCGCGGAATCTTCCATAATGGTCCCGACCTTCACGGTGAATTGCCGATGGTCATGGACATTCTTGCATTGCCACTTGCGCTGATTCTGGAGGAACACGGCATCCTCCCGGCCACAGGTAGGGCAGGTCACTTTGCCGTCTGGCCAACGCAACCCAACCATGAATTTGAGGCAATTGTCGGGGTCTGCAAAGTGAACGATGGCTTGCTGGAGTGTCTTTGGTTTGGTGCTCATGGCGTCCCTCACAAGATAAATAGTACCAAAGGGCGTTTGATTTGTCAAGTATATTATTGCCCTTACAACCACCAAATCTGCTAACCGCCCTAGATTCAACACTTACGCAAAAACGCATTTTCATCAATTCCCAAAACGGAACGCCATTATGGCAGCAGCGCCTTTCCATCCGCGCTGGGTATCGATAATCCCACTTCTTTCGCCACCGTCGGTGCCACGTCGCGCATGTCGATCACGCCCAGGTCCTTCCCTGCTGGAACACCGGGCCCCACCAGAAAGAAGGCCGCGCGCAATTCGGGCACGTCCGGCAACTCGCCGTGCGTTCCTCCCGGCTTGACTTTTGTCAGCACGGGACCGGTCAACGAGGCGCTCGTCCGCCAGCCGGGTTTGAGGCCCACAAAAAACGACGCGTTCGGATAGCCACCTTGTTTGTGCAACTCCTCTGCCTCTAACACGCGATCGATCCCATTCGCCGGGTCCACCGCCAACTTCGCCAGCAAATCGCGTACCTTTCCAAGAGTCGCTTGATCTTCCGGGTCCTTCAGCACAATCGCCGCCGAGCCACCCGTCTCCCAGGGCATCGCTTTCCAATCCGCAATCCTTCCCTGTTCGTCCAGCGCGATCAGTTTTGCTTCAACAAACACGGGGAACAGATTCAGCTGTTGGTCGTAGTTCACAAATCCATGGTCGGACACCACGGCCACAAACGCGCCTCCCGGCGCGATTCGCTCCGCGGCTTCCCGCACCTTTGCGATCACCGCGTCCAGCCGCTCCAGAATCGCATTCGATTCCTCGCTGAATGGTCCCGTCTCATGCTCCGTGTGATCGAGCGCCGTCAGGTGCAAGGTCAGCAACCCCGGGCGCTTCCTTTCCAAAATCCAGATGGCATACTTGCCCCGCACTTCGTCGCCATCAACGGACGCGTCGATTCCACCGCGATATGGCCCGATTTCCGCCGTAGCCTCCTCCAGCAAGCCTCGCGTCGATACCGCACGAATCAGCTTCGCATCCTCCGGCGTCCCAGCGCGCCAGAACTCCGGAATATTCCAGGTGATGTTTGCTCCCACCGTCACGGGCCACTGTATGCTCGCTGTCGTCCGCCCGGCGTGTGCCGCCGCGTCCCAGAGAGTCGGCACGCGGATATCCTCGGCGTACCAATACCATCCCTGGTAATTCTTCTGCAGCGGATCGAACGTGGTGTTCGCCCAGATTCCGTGTTTTGCCGGCCATACGCCTGTCACCAGTGTGGTATGGCTCGGGTACGTCACCGTCGGCACCACGCCTACGACTCCCTCCGCGTATGCGCCCTCTTTCAGAAATTTCTTCAGGTTTGGCGCCTTCGCCCCATGGGCGTCTGCCGCGATCACGTTGTCCGGGCGCAAGCCATCCACGGAAATTACCACCAGCAGCGGGGCCGGCTTTTCCTGCGCCAGGATCCCCGGCGCACCCAGCGTCAATGCCGCCAGCCATGCCCAGATCAACATTCGGCAAATTGCTCTTGCTCGGTTCATAGCCACCTTACCTTCGCTCCGGCCTTTTCCGTCTTCCCGATCCCTGTCCCGGCCTTGTCATTTCCCCTGCGCCATGATTTGATGTACAGTTGTTCACTCAATGCTTCCGCCCTTCAAGGGTGCACATCTTCTTCTGCTGTCGAGCAATTTCGGGAAGCTGCCTTTACCGGGTCAGGAACGGTGCATTTGAACTTGTCGAAACAGGTCTCTTCCAACGGGAACTCATCGGTTGCCACCATCTCCGCCTCCGCCACCGCGCTGCCTCCGTACCTTATCACGCGCGACGACGTGAAATATTACATGGGAAGGGTTTTTGACATCCCAGAACGCCGGGTGGAAGCCATGATGGCCATCGTGGACAACGCCCAGGTACGCCAGCGGCATTCCATCTTCCCCATTGACTATACGATTGAGCCGCGGGCGCTTGCCCAGACCAATAATGAATACATTGAGCACGCCGTAAGACTCGGCCGTGAAGCCGCCGAAAAGTGTCTCTCCCGTGCCGGCCTCCTTCCCGAAGATATCGACCTCATCGTCACGGTCTCCTGCACCGGCTTCATGATTCCTTCCTTGGATGCCCATCTGATCAATCTCATGGGTTTCCGCTCGGACATCCGCCGCATGCCCTTCACCGAGCTCGGCTGCGCTGCCGGTGCCATGGCTATCTCGCGCGCCGCCGACTACATCAAATCGAATCCCGGTTCCAATGTCCTGATCATCTCTGTGGAACTCCCTTCGCTCACCTTTCAGCGCAAGGATATTTCCCAGGCCAATCTGATTTCTTCCATCCTTTTTGGCGATGGCGCCGCAGCGGTGGTTGTCACCGGGCAGGACAAACCTGGCCCCCGCGTTCTGGTCACGGAGACCTACACCTTTCCCGACTCCCTGGGCGCCATGGGCTTTGATCTGCGCGATTCCGGTTTTCACATTCTTCTCGCCAAAGACGTTCCGGAGATGATCGGCGCGCGGATCAAGGAGCTCGTTCATGGCTTCCTCACGCGTCACGGCAAGACGTGCCAGGACATCAAGGCTTGGATTCTCCATCCCGGCGGCGCGCGCCTGCTGGGGAATGTCGAGGAGCAATTAGGTCTTTGCAGGTGCGATACCCAACCTTCCTGGGATATCCTCGCCAACGTCGGCAACCTTTCCAGCGCCACCATCCTCTTTATCCTCCAGGAGTGGCTCGAAAAGCGCCCTCTTAACTCCGGCGAGCACGCGATAGCGGCGGCTTTCGGACCAGGCTTCAGCGCCGAGTTCTTGTTGCTGCAATGGAACTAAGTGTCATCGCCTACCTCGGTCTCCTCCTGGTAGTTGCGCTCCTCCGTATTTATGAACTCCAAATTTCGCGGCGTCACCAGCGCGAGATGGTGGCCCGTGGTGCCTCCAAGGTTGCCGATCCCGTTTTTCGACCGATGGTCCTGCTCCACGCGGGCATCCTTCTCGGCGCCGCGCTCGAAGTCGTTTTCCTCCACCGCCCTTTCTATCCCATCATGGCCGCCATCTGTTTTGCCATCTTTCTTGCCGCCAATGTGGTTCGTTGGTGGGTTATTAGCACGCTCGGTGAGCATTGGAATGTGCAGGTGATGAACTCCACGGGCATGGGCGTCATCACTGCGGGTCCGTTCCGTTATGTCCGCCACCCGAATTACGCCGCGGTTTTCGTCGAAATGCTGATGCTCCCGCTCATTCACTGTGCATGGATCACCGCCGGCCTGGGTTCTGCCGCCCATGTTTTCGTTCTCTCCCGTCGAATCGCCACCGAGGAACGCGTCCTCTTTTCCGACGCCCACTATCGGGAGGCCATGTTCGGTAAGCCCCGTTTCCTTCCCGGGCTCTTTTGAGGCAGGTGGATCATGCGCTTTCTTTCCCAGTTCCTGCTCGCCAGCCTTTTGGGCCTTGCGTTCTCTTCCCAGCACACCTCCGCCGAATCGATGGGGCCGGCTTTCTCTTCCATTCCTCAGCTCGAGCGGGGTTATCGGCTCCTTTACGAACAGAAATTTCCCGAAGCGCGCGAAGTCTTCCAGAAATGGGCCTCGCAAAACCCAAACGAGCCTTTCGGCCAGGTTTCCCTGGCCGCCAGCTATCTTTTCGAGGAGTTCTTTCTTCAGCGTGTTCTGACCAGCGACTACTTCCTCAACGACAAGCGCTTCCTCGGCGGCATCACCGGTACCCCCGATCCCGCCCGCATCAGAGGTTTCGAGGATGCCGTCGCGCGCGCGCGGGCTCTCGCCTTCCAGCGTCTGAAACTTCAGCCGCGCGATCCCGAAGGGCTATATGCCCTGACACTCTGCGCCGGCATGCAGTCGGACGCGGACAGCATGCTCCTGAAGAAACATTACGACGCCTTGAAGCGCATCAAGGAAGCCAATGCCGATGCCGCGATGCTTCTTCACGACCATCCCGAGGCCTTCGACGCGTATGTCGCGCCCGGCATCGCCTACTACATCATCGGCTCTCTTCCTTCCTCTGCGCGCTTCTTCCTGTGGTTCGGTGGTATTCATGGCGATAAGCAGCTGGGCATGTCCGAGGTTCAGAAAACAGCCGACAACGGCCACTACCTGAAGCCGTTCGCCAAGATTCTCCTCGCTCTCTCCGCTCGCCGCGAAAAACAAAACGCTCTGGCCCAGAAAAATCTCAAGGAACTTACGGAAGAATTCCCTGGTAATGCGGTCTACGATGCCGAGTACGCCAAAGCCCTTGGCCGCCCCATCCCCGCCGCCGTGGGTCCCGCCAATTGATTTCGTTCGGGCCGCGTCCTTGACTTCGTCGAAGACGCTAAATGCCCAAATCCCAAAAGCGACCTGCGCGATTTTCATCACGCTCCCCGGATGATTCTGCGTTTTCCCACGCATCCCGCGCCAGCCGTCGCCTATCTCAATATGACTATCTTGCCTGTTTGCCATCACTTACAAATACACCGGTTTGGCGCAACACCTGCTTTTCCACACACCACAAGCGGTCCCTCATCGGTCGCCTTGCTTTACAGGTGTCACTGGATGGAGGACGAGGGGATCATGCAGCTCAAGGAAGCATATCTGGATCGTGTCGTCGGCGAAGTCGAGGATTTGGCCACCCGCGTGGCCCATTTGAAAAGCCAGTTTGCTAAGCAAAAAGTCAGCATCAAGCTGGACCACTACTGGGAACTCGAGTATGTCCGCACCCGTTTTGCCGAGTTCAAGCGCCGGGTCCAGGAACTCGAAGATGCAGACGACCAAGAGGTTCAACAGATCCAGGAGGCCGTTGAGGTCGCCTGGAAGGATTTGATTCACGCTGTGGAGACGCTTCTGGCTGCACTTTCCTGAAGCGCGGGCCTTCATCCAACCCGCGCACAGGCCCCCGCAATGGGTGCCGGGGAACAACAGGAAAGCCCGGAGTGGGCAGGCTCGCGAGACGGAAGAGTGCGAGCCAGTGTTGGCAGCGGGCCGTGCAGCCTTGGCTGCGAAGTGAGTCGTGGGCAGAAGAGCGTTTTCTCCACAGCGTCATTGCGGCCAGCGGTTCTCCGCTTCCGCGCCAGGGCGGGGTGGGTCCAGGTCCCCATCCCGCCCTCGTTCTTTTTTCTCCTGCCTTGCCGCTCGCCCCGCGAAATTAACTCTCTGTTGACCTGCTCTCTCATTCCCCTGTTACAATGTGCTCCCTATTGGAAAGCGAGGCCGATGTTCCAATCCGATCTTCTGAAGGGTCGTGCAATCTTCCTCACTGGTGGCGGCACCGGCCTCGGCCGTTCCATGGCTCTGCGCTTCGCGCGGCTGGGCGCGCGCATGTTTCTCATCGGACGCCGTGAAGAGCCTCTCAAAGAGACCTGCGCAGAAATTCATCGCCTTGGTGGCGCCGCGGCTTTTGCTACCTGCGACGTCCGCGAATACTCTGCCGTCGAATCCGCTTTCGCTGCCGCGGAAGATCAATTCGGCGATATCGATTCGCTGGTCAACAACGCCGCGGGAAATTTCATTGCCCGCTCGGAAACTCTCTCCCCCAACGCCTTTAATGCTGTCGTAAGCATAGTTCTCAACGGCACTTTCCATTGCACCCAGGCTTTCGCCCGGCGGCGCATTCCCAAGAAACTTGGCGGCAACATTCTGAACATCGCCACCACTTACGCAGCCGCAAATTGCGGCTCGGGTTACGTCGTGCCCTCCGCGTGCGCCAAGGCCGGCGTTCTCGCGCTTACCACTTCGCTTGCCGTCGAGTGGGCCAAATACCACATCCGCGTGAACGCCATTGCCCCTGGCCCGTTTCCCACCGAAGGCGCATGGTCCCGCCTGATTCCTTCGAAGCAGTTCGAGGAGCACGCCCTGAATAAGAACCCCATGAGGCGCTTCGGCAAGCACGAAGAGCTTGCCAATCTCGCCGCGTTTCTTCTCAGCGATATGGCCGAATATATCAATGGGGAATGTGTCGTGATTGATGGAGGCCAGTGGCTGCGCGGCGCCGGCGAATTCAATGATCTCGCCATGCTCCCGGACGCCGTCTGGGAACAGCTCGCGGCTGCTCGGACAAAGAAGTAATCTGCGCTGTGTCACTACGGCGGCTGTGGCCTCGCCAATCTGCCGGGCGTGACCATGCTCTGAGGCGATCGGCCGCGCACGAACAGCCACGGCTTGACCCACCCGCCACCCGCCGATACTCTAGCTAGTTAAATACACGGCAGATTACTGCATGTCAGGACAACACTCATGGATCAGATTCACGTAACTCTCCCCGACGGCAGCGTGAAAGACTTTCCCAAGGGAATCACGCCCGTTGAGATTGCCCAATCGATCTCCCCGCGGCTTGCAGAAGCCGCCCTGGTGGCCAAGGTGCGCGCCACGGACGGCACTGGGGCGAAAGCCAAAACCGGCATTTTCTCGAATTCGGTTGACCCTGCCGAAGATGGGAGCCTGCTTTATGATCTCCGCCGCCCAATCGAGCAGGACGTCCGGCTGCAGATTCTCACGGACAAAGATCCCGACGCGCTCTATGTTTTTCGGCATTCGGCCGCGCATCTTCTGGCGGCTGCCGTCATGGAGCTTTACCCCGGCGTCAAACTCGGCATCGGCCCGCCGGTCGAGAAAGGCTTTTTCTACGAATTTCTTCGCGATGAGCCCTTCACGCCCGAGGACCTGGAAAAAATCGAGAAAAAAATGCGCGAGTTCGCCTCCCGGGACCTCCCGAACGAACGCAAGCTTATGCCCAAGGCCGAAGCCCTGAAGCTGTATCAGGACTCCAACCAGGTCTTCAAATGCGAGCTCATCGAAGAAAAAGCCGATGAGCCTATGGTCTCTTTCTACACCACCGGCAAATTCATCGATTTCTGCCGCGGCCCTCACATTCCTTCCACCAAGCGCATCCAGGCGTTCAAGCTCATGAACGTCGCCGGAGCCTACTGGAAGGGCCAGGAAGGCAATCCCCAGCTTCAGCGCATCTATGCCGCGGCCTTTTTCACCCAGAAGGAACTGGACGAGTATCTCCATCGCCTGGAGGAAGCCAAGCGCCGCGATCACCGCAAGCTCGGCGCGGAACTCGACCTCTTCAGCATCCAGGAAGAAGCCGGCCCCGGCCTCATCTTCTGGCATCCCAAGGGCGGCCTGATCCGCACGCTGATCGAAAATTGGCTGCGCGAAGAACTTTTGAAGCGCGGCTATGACTTGGTCTTCACGCCGCACATCATGCGCTTCGACCTCTGGAAAACTTCCGGCCACGCCAATTTCTACAAGGAAAGCATGTTCGGCGTCCTCGAAGTCGAAAAGGCCGATTACCAGCTTAAGCCCATGAACTGTCCGGGCCACGTCCTGATCTACAAGTCCAAGCTGCGCAGCTACCGCGATCTCCCCGTGCGGCTCGCGGAGCTCGGCACCGTCTATCGCTACGAGCGCAGCGGTGTCCTCCACGGCCTTCTTCGCGTCCGCGGCTTCACCCAGGACGACGCCCACATCTTCTGCACTCCGGAGCAGATCGAATCCGAGGTGGAGGCCTGCGTCGATTTCGCCTTCTCGGTCATGAAGAATTTCGGCTTCGACAAGTTTGAAGTCGAGCTTTCGGACTGGGATCCCAAGCACCCCGAAAGTTACGCCGGCAAGCCCGAAGACTGGCATCGCGCCACGAACGCGCTCGCCGGCACCATGGCGCGCATGAATATTTCCTATAAAAAGATGGAAGGCGAAGCCGCGTTCTACGGCCCGAAAATCGACATCAAGCTCATCGACGCCATCGGCCGTCCCTGGCAGCTCACCACCGTGCAATTCGACTTCAACCTGCCCGCGCGTTTCGGTCTCGAATTCGTCGGCGTGGACGGCGCGCGCCACCAGCCCTTGATGGTCCACCGCGCGCTCCTCGGCTCCGTGGAGCGCTTCTTCGGCATGCTCATCGAGCACTACGCCGGCGCGTTTCCGCTGTGGCTCGCGCCCGTGCAAGTCGAAATCTGCCCGGTCAGCGAAAAAGCGGCCGACTACGCGAAACACATCCACGAAACGCTGAAGAACCACGGCGTCCGCGTGCACTTGGACGATCGCAACGAAAAGCTGCCTGCCAAAATCCGCGACGCTCAGCTCCAGAAAATTCCCTACATGCTTGTCGTCGGCCCTAAGGAAGCCGAAGCCGGCACCGTGAGTGTCCGCCATCGCAGCAAGGGCGACCTCGGCCCGCGTCCCCTCGCCGACCTCATCGCCGGCCTGCAGGGCGAGATTTCTTCGCGCGCCATCGCTTGAAAAATTTACGCTACCATCGCCGGTCTCTACGGCGAGTTCGTCCTGGCCTCCAAATCTGTGCCCTCGGAATACTGGGTCGCGCCCTGATCTTCCTGTTCGCGCCTTTCCGTCACCGCGCATTTGGCGGTAGACTGATAAGGTTCCGCAGTTTACGCCGGGAGCGTCCCGGAAAATCGGAAGTTCCACTGCTGCCGTTGCAAACGATTTGGGCCAAAAACAAGAGTCGGACTGGCGTACGCGTCCTGCGTTGGGGACAATTTGAACGGCTAGCCGGAAAAAGTTGGAACGGCACTGGGCCTGGAAGGTTCGCAAGGCAAGGAGAGAATTCTCATGGCAGTCGATGTCGTCATGCCCCAGATGGGCGAAAGCATCTTCGAAGGCACCATCACCAAGTGGCTGAAAAAGCCCGGCGACCAGGTTGAGCGCGACGAGCCGCTTTTTGAAATTTCCACCGATAAGGTCGACGCGGAAATTCCCTCGCCCTCCGCCGGCATCCTCAAGGAGATCAGGATTCCCGAAGGCCAGACCGTGCCCATTCAAACCGTGGTCGCGGTGATCGACGGCGCCGGTGCGGCAGCGGCTTCCGCGCCGCCACCGGCTGTAATCCCCACACCCGACAAACCTACGCTGCCTTCGCCTGCCGCTCCCGCTGCGAAACCTGTCCCTCCCGCTGCGGCTGCCCCTCCCGCCGCTGCCCCGGGTGCCGAACGCATTCACTCTTCGCCGCTGGTCCGCCGCCTCGCCAAGGAACACGGCATCGACCTCGCATCGCTCGAAGGTACCGGTGCCGGCGGACGCATTACCAAGCAGGATATGGAAGCCGCGATCGCCGCGCAGTCCGGCTCGGCCCCGGCCGTAGCGCCATCGCTTCCCGGCGCCGCCGCGCGTCCCACGCCACCGCCTCCTCCTCAGGCTGCTGCCCCCGCTGGCGCTCCTGCCGTTCATGGCAGCCAGTTCGTTCCTGTCCTGCAGGTTGCTGTTCCCCGCGAGCGCATCTATTTCGGCAGCTACGAAGTTCAGCCGCTCAGCGTCATGCGCCAGAAGATTGCCGAGCACATGGTCGCCTCCACGCACGTTTCGCCGCACGTCTACTCCGTCGACGAAATCGACCTGACCAAGGTCGCTTCCCTCCGCGCCAAATCCAAGGATGACTTTGAGAAGCGCTACGAAACCAAGCTCACCTTCATGCCCTTCTTCGTCAAGGCCGCCGTCGCCGGCCTGCGCGCTTATCCCGCGCTCAACGCTTCCCTCGATGGCGCCAGCGTCGTCCTCCACAAGGAGATCAACATCGGCATCGCCGTGGCTCTCGATTGGGGCCTTATCGTCCCGGTCATCAAGAACGCCGGCGAGAAAAATTTCCTCGGCATCCAGCGCAACCTGAACGATCTCGCCGAGCGCGCCCGCTCGAAGAAGCTCAAGCCCGAGGAAGTGCAGGAAGGCACCTTCTCGATCACCAATCCCGGCGTCTTCGGCGGTCTCATCGGCCTGCCGGTCATCAGCCAGCCGAACGTGGGCATTCTCGGCCTCGGCGCCATCGAAAAGCGCCCCGTGGTGATCGACGATGCCATCGCCATTCGCTCGATGTGCTACGTCACGCTGAGCTACGACCACCGCGTGGTCGATGGGGCCATCGCCCACCAGTTCCTCCATAAGGTCAAAGAGGCCCTGGAAAACTGGTCCGAGCCGCTGGTCTAACCAAAGTTTTCAGTCATTTAGTTTTAAGTAGTAAGTGAAGAGTGAATCGCCCGCGAGTTGTCGAGGTTTCCTCAATCGCTCGTCTGTGCAGGTTGGTCTCTTCCATCTTTACTGATAACTGACAACTGAAAACCGATTACTGTATCATCGGCCGCGTTATTGCTGTTCACTGTCCGTTTCAAGCTATTTACGATCCTGCCAGAGGCAGATTTCGTTTCCGTCGGGGTCTTTGAACGAGCCCAGGACACCCGCGCCCTTGTGCTGTGCCGGATTCGCACGGACTCCCTTCAATTTCAGTTCTCGCAACGCTTCTTCGACATCATCGACTCGCAGGCAAAGGCGCGCGTTTCCATTCTGCGGGAGCTCCCCCTTGCAAGGAGCAGGCACAATCTCGAACAACACTCCGTCGACATTGAAGCGCGCAACGACATCGCGTGAAATGAACTTGAATCCCAATACGTCCCTGTAGAACCGGATGCCTCGGTTTATATCTGAGACGTAGTAGAAGATACAGTCAAAATGGAATGTCACGCGACAACCCCCGCGTTCAAGCCCGAGCGATTCATCACTCGGCGGTCACGAACCACTCCCTCAGCCGCTACGCTGCACCGTGCACGCTCACTGGATCAGCGGCCGCATCTTCGCCGTCCACACCGCGAACCCTTCCATCGCCACCGCTTCCACTCCCACGTCGCGCAACGTTTCCTGCACGAACCTGTGCCGGTCGTTCTCCGCGATCAGCTGCACGTCGGTCACCGCCGTGAACTCGCTGGACTTCACCTTGCTCCGGATGCGCTCCACCGTGTACGCCAGCGATTTCACTTCCCCGGGCGCGCGCGTCACGCTCAGTGTCTGCACGAAGCCCCGCGTGCCGTTTCTCCGGTACCCGTAGTCGATGCGCATCGGGTCGCCCGGAAACGTGAACTCCTCCGCGCGCACCCCCTTCTGCAGCCGCTCCCACAACCGCGCCTGCCGCAGCACCTGCGCGCAATACGAGCGGATGATTCCCCGGCTTCCCGGGGCGCCGACGCGCGTTCCCCCCCGCTGTGGCGCCACGTGGTCCGCGTACAACCGCTCGGTCTCCGCGTCCAGGTCCTGCGCGTACACGCCCTTCTGCGGCGCAAGCTGCAGTGCGTTTGACAGCGTCTCGTCCCACTTTCCCAGCAGCTTCAGCCAGTCCGCTCGGCCGTTTCCTCCCGCGTGCGCGTCGCCATTCCCGCCAAACAGTTCGCTTGCCGTCGCGAAGCGGTCTTCCAGGTCGTTCCGCAGCGCCCGCAGCAGCGACTCATCCGCCTGCGGATGCAGCCGCCGCACCCGCGCGTACTCCTCCGGCTCCTCGATCAGCCGCAGCCGCCGGTCGCCGGTCTGTGGATCGAACACCAGCACGCCGATATTCACCCACTCGTCGCGCACCAGGTTCGGCGTATATCGCAGCACGCGGTACGCGCACGCTCGTTCGTTTGCACTTGCCTCGCCTGTCTCTGTAACCATCGTATTTCTCCCCGTTCAGTGCCTGGTACACGCGACTCGTGTTTCGTGACCCGTGACTCGTAGAGAACTCAAGACCAGCCGCGAACTAGGGGCGGCAACCCCTGGAGCACCATCGCTTTTCATCGTTCACCACTAACCCATCACGCGTTAGTCCTCCACCCTCTTGGTTCCCGATCGCTGATATCTGATAACTGATATCCGATATTCAGTGAACTGTGATTCGTATTTCTTGACTCGTGACCCGTGAAAACCCGTGGCCAGCCATCCCCGCGGTATAGGAAAGACTTCGCTCTGCGCCAATTGCCAAAACGCACCTCTTCTTCGCCCTCTTGATTCCTGATATCTGATCGCTGATATCTGGTATCCCCGTCCCGTGCACCAAAACTAATAACACCCACGAAGCGACCCCTGCGCACGCTTCCTTCACAAGTCACAAATCACGAGTCACGAACCCAATATGGAAACGGCTGCCGGTTCGATCTTTTTGCCGTGAGCAGCAGCTCCGGCACCCGCGCTCGTCTCCGGTGAATCTGTTCCAGAAGCCGCAGCACCGCGTCGTAGTCATCCTCGTACCACGCCGGCGGAATCTCCCCGGCCACTTCCGCCAGCACCCGCTCGCTGATCTGCTTTTCCAGGCGTTCCAGCCAGGGCGCGAACGATTCCATCCCGGTCACGCCTTCGTACACGCGATTCCGCGCGTACAGGCCGCGCAGCGGCGCATCCGGAAAATTCCACTCTCCGGCGTTGAAACAGAAACCCTGGTCGATCATCACCGTGTGGTACATCGCCAGGCCCGTTTCCGCGCCTTCTCCCGCCGCGCCTCCTGGTGTCGTCCCTGCCGCCGGACGCTGCGGCGTTTCAAAAAACACCGTCTGCCTTCCATTCGTGTTGCAGGTCCACTTGTCGAACACCAGCATCCCCGCGAAATCGTGCAGGTTGTCCACCTCGCGGAGTTTTTCGTCCGGCAGAAAATCGTGCAGCGTCACGCGCCGCGGGTCGCCCGGATATCGCGAGCCGAACTGCAGCCCCGCCGTGCATGGTATCCTCGCCCGTGGTGTTTCGATGCACAACTCTGCCGTCAGCCGGATCAGTTCTTCCGAAACCTCCACCACGCTCACCGGCGCCGTCGGCAGCCCCAGCCTGCCCGCCAGTCTCGTGCCCAGCAGCTCGTTCACCAAAATCCTTCGATGCTGCGGGTTATTCTGAAACTTCACCACATAATAGTTCCCGTCCGAGCACCTCATCAGGTGCGCTTGCGCGCCCCCGCGCATCCGCCGTATCTGCTCCATGGCTCGTAACATCCGAAGTTATCCTATCGGCACTTACTTTTTCCGGCAAGCACACCCGCCACTCCCGGTCGCCCCTTTCCCCTTCCGGTACTCCCCTCTCCCTTTTCGAACTTCCCCTCTCTCTTCCCCCGCTCCATCCTGGCACTCCCCCAACAAAAAAGGCCCCTCGAACGAATCGAGGGGCCTTGCGCCGGCTTGGCTGCCATTCTAGTGCCGTTCCAACTTATTGCTCCAAATTTCGCAGAGCCAAGAAGTAAGTCGCGTTCCAACCGATCAAAGCCAAATAACGATCCAACAATCAGACGCCAGCCTCGAGAAAGTACTGTCGAGGGAATTGTTCAACCTAGTTGGAACGGCACTAGCGGCCGCGCTTCTTTCCCGCCTTTTTCGCCGCTTTCTTCGGTTTCGCCTTCGCCTTGGCCTTTACCTTGACCGCCTTTTTCGCAGGCTTCGTCGCTGCCTTCTTGGCGGGCTTTGGGATCGCCTTTTGGGTTGGTTTGCTCGCTGCGGCCTTGGGTGCCGGCCGGGCTGCCGATTTCGCTTCGGCCTCTTCCGCGGGCCCCTCTTCCACCGAGAGAATCTCTTCCTCTTCCTCGATTATGCTTTCGCTTCCCAACTCTTCGTCTTCCTCCAGCCGCGACAGCTCATCATCGTCTTCGAACTGATCCTTCTCAAAATCCATGCTCTCCTCCCCTGGGGGCTCCTTCTTACCCGCACTCCCTGAATCCTTGCAGCGCTGCTTTGGCCGGAGATGACAACACTCCGCCTTGCGCTTTGTTATCCCACTCCAACGTGCTTGTCAAGCGTTCTGCTCACCCTGCCGCCTTGCCCGCCTCAATTTCTCCTCCGCGCCGGCCGCGCCTCTCGGGGCCCGGGTTGCCCTGGTGCCCTTCCAACTCGCGCCGTTCTAACTTACTCCCACCAGCACCAAGGCGGGCCAGGCAAGTCTCGCCCTTGCGATGGCCACGCCCAAGCTTTTCCTAAAACAAGTTGAACCCCCACTCTTTCAGCAAGTCCCCCCAAAAACATTTGCTCCACTCTCGCCTCTGATCCTTGGAGCGTCATTGGGCCCAAACCGTTGGAACGACACTAGTTCTTCGTCTGGACGGCGTTCCCCACAGTCTTCTTTTTGGGTATCCGCCTCGAGGCGTGGTGCACCGCCCGCGTTCCCGGCGCTCCTCCCACGGTATAAATCCGCAACAGCATCCCGCGGCTCACCTTCTCCGACTTCAACCCGTTCCACCTCCGCACTTCTGCCGAAGTCACGTTGAACTGGTCGGCAATCCCTCCGAGTGTATCCCCTTTTCTCACCCGGTATCTCACCAGCCGGCTCTTCGTCTCTTCCGCCGGACGCATCGCCGGGATGATCAGTTTCTCTCCCGCCTCCAGTTCCGCGCCCCGCTCCAAATTGTTGGCCTCGGCAATCGCCGCCGCAGTCACGCGGTACGTCTTCGCGATCGAAGTCATCGTTTCCCCGGTCTCCACCCGGTGCCGCCTCCAGCTCACCCATTTGTCCGCCGGAATGTCGGCAATCTCCGCCGAAAATTTCTCCGAAGTTCCCTGCGGCAGGTGCAACACAAACTCCGGGTCGTCCGGCGTAATCATCCGCAGCAGCGACGGGTTCAGCGCCCGCAGCGTGGCCACGTCCATGTCGATCGTCTCCGCCGCCAGCCGCAAGTCGATCGCCCGTCCCGGCTTCACCGTGTCCGTCTCCACCGGCTCATCCGGCTCCACGGCGATCCCGTAATGCGGCGCATCCTTGGCAATCAGCGTCAGCGCCAGGATAATCGGCACGTAATTCTTGGTTTCCTTCGGCAGCACGTTCCTCTTGTATAGCTCCCAGAAGTCCGCGTACCCCGTGCGCTCGATCCCTTTCTGCACGTTTCCGGGCCCGCAGTTGTATGCCGCGATGGCCAGGTACCAATCCCCGTACAACTCGTACAAATCCCGCAAATGCTGTGCCGCCGCACGCGTGGCCTTCTCCGGGTCCATCCGTTCGTCCACCCACCAGCTCCGCTTCAGCCCGTACTCGTTTCCGCGCCACTGCACGAATTGCCAGATGCCCCGCGCTCCCGCGCGCGACAGCGCCAGCGGCTGAAACGCGCTCTCCGCCTGCGCCAGGTAAATCAGGTCTTGCGGCACGCCTTCTTCCTTCAGCACCTGCGCGATCATCGCCTCGTATCTGCCCTTGCGCCGCAGCCCGTTCTCCACGATCGCCCGGCCTCGCGGCGTCTGGAAGAAGTTCACGTACGACATCACCACGTCGTTCACCGTCAGCGGCAAATCGTGCGTCACGGTCTTCGCCGCCTCCTCCGCGCGCTCCTTCAGCTTCGGGTCCACGGGAAACGTCAGTTCCGCGACTTCGTCGATCGCCGCGGGCACCGCCGGGGCCTCCGAAAAACCGTCCCCCGCGCGGAACGCTTGCAGCTCGTAGGTGTACACCGTGTCCGTCACCTGCTGGAACAGCTCTCTCAATTTTGCATCGCTGTTCGGGTCGTACCCGCTCTCCAGCATCCAGTCCACCGCGTCATCGAAATCCCGCCGCGCAGCTGCCAGGTGCCCGGCCTTGTAATTTGCTTCGCCCGAAGCAAATTTCTCTTTCACCCGCTCCATCAAGTATTCCATTCCTCCGGGCGGCTGCGGCAGCAGCGATTCCATCGCCTGTGGCGAAATCTTTTTCAGCGGCAATGTCCCGACCTCGGCCGCCTCCGGCTTCTGCGCCTGGGCGGTCGGAGTCAGCGCCGGCACTTTCACTGCCTGCACCGGCTTTTTTGCCGCGTCCTCGCAGCCGCATAGCCACACCACCACCAAGACGCAGCATCCCGCGCCCAACGCCGCCCTGCGCTTTCCCCATGGCCGCATTTTTCTATGGTAAGAAGCCTTTCCTGCCCCGGTCAACGCTTTCTCCATCCTCCCCGTTCCACAACCCGCAACGCCTTCCGCGCTTCTTTTCCCCCCGCAATCCTCTGGACATTTCCCCTCCCTCGCGCCACAATCTCCGCTTCGATTCCCGCGTCCCGGGGGTACAATGCCCGTTCTCCTCCCGGCGCGCGCACTGGAGGTTTCCATGCTTCGTCCACGGACTTTCTTCGCCCTTTCTCTTTGTTTTCTTCTTTGCGCTGTTCTCGCCGCCCAGGAAATGCATCCCCCGGCCCGTTCCACTCCCGCTTTCGATCAGTTGAAATCCCTCGCCGGCGACTGGGAAGGCAAGAACAGCCCCGGCACGCCCGTCAAAGTCACGTACAAAGTTATTTCCAATGGCAGTGTGGTCATGGAACATCTGCAGCCGGGCAAGGAAGCCGAGATGATCACCATGTACTCGCTCGATGCCGACCGCATCATCGTCACGCACTACTGCTCCGCCGGCAATCAGCCCACCATGCAGACCGCGCCTTCTCCCGCCGCCAACGGCAAGCTCGATTTCTCTTTCGTCCGCCTCTCCGGCGCCAAGTCTCCCGACGAAGGACACATGGCCGCCCTCAGCCTCTCCCTTCCTGACAAGGACCATCTCACCCAAACCTGGACCTTCATTGATCACGGCAAGTCCATGGTTGACACCTTCACCTACACCCGCGTCAAGTGATCCTCGCTCGCAGGCGCGCTTTGCGCCGCCCTCTCGGTTTTTGAGGGTGGGCTCTTGGGTTTCCCGAATTTCTATTTTCGCCTTTCGCTTTTTCTCCTGCTTTTGTAGGGACCGCCTTCTGAGGCGGTCCGCTCTTGGGTTTTCCGATTTTCCAATTTCGAATTTCTATTTTCGCCTTTTCTCTTGCCCTCGCGGTTGCCCCACTCCCGGTTTTCACGGTGGGCTCTTGGGTTTCCCCATTTTCCATTTTCGAATTTCTATTTTCGAATCTCGTTTTTCTCCTTTGTTGCCATCCCGACCGAAGCGGAGGGATCGTGGCTCGCTCTAAGCGCCACACAACTCGTTGGGATGATCACTCAACTCAGCGCTCGCTCTTGCTGGGATTTCCCGATTTTCCATTTTCGAATTTCTATTTTCGAATTTCTCCTTTGTTGTCATCCCGACCGAAGCGGAGGGATCGTGGTAGATTGGATGCCCAAGTCCCGCCATTTCTCTTGGGTAGTTAGGCATACGTTATCTATCCCATATTTTATTCCCTCGAAAAGGGTTACCATTCTCAGTAAACAGGTCCCCTCACGCGGATTCATTCTATTTAGAGGCAAAATATGTTGCGCCGCCTAAACGAGTGAACGCGTTTTCATAAGGATCGCTTATGCGAATCTGTAAGTTTGAAATACGTAACTTTAAGGGGATCCAGAATGCATCATTTGATTGGGAAGATATCGTCGTCCTGATTGGCGAGAATAATTGCGGGAAATCGACGGTCCTGCAAGCCCTACAGTGCTTCTTGTCCGGGACCCAACTTAAGGACCCCGCCTTCTTTCGGGAAAACCTTTGTGACATTGCGCACGCTGTCGAACTGACGGCACACTTCTGTGATCTCTCGGAAATAGAACAGCAGGCCGGTGCGGTGCGCAACCGAACGGTCGGGGACAAATGGATTCTCAAGAAGAAATTCTGGTGCGAAGAGCAAGAGGGAGGTGACCTATCCTGGAAAGAACAATACTTCTCGTATAGTGGAGAGGAAAGCTTCCTAAATTGGCCAGAAAACGAAAGCTCGTGGGCAAATTTCCCCGAGGAATTTCAACCCCTCATCCAACAACTACCGGACAGGCGCCCAAAACCCAATATTCAAGCTCGCGATCAACTCCGACAGATGATTCGAGAATCCTATCGAGAATTCCTGAAAATGGGCGAGCCTACATGGGTCGCAAACCCTGGTGGCGGGGGAAACTGGAAATCGAACGCAAATTCTATAATCCCGCGATGCATTTACGTCAAGGCAGTTCATGACGCAACCGATGAGTCGACCTCTAAGGAAGCCTCCTCGTACGGGAAAATCGTCAATCTAATAATCGAAAAGAAACTCTTGCAGCGGCAGGAATTTGTCGACCTCAAGAATAGGATTCAAGCGGTTCTCAGCCTCTTCAATCCAGATCCGGACCATCCAGAGTTGCAAGCTCAAGAAATCAGGGACCTACAGAATCGAATCAACATCCGACTGCAAGAAATCATCTCCGGCACCGTCTCTATCAGAACATCCGCCGTAGAGGTGGAATCCATGCTGTTACCAAGCACACATCTTGTTCTAAAGGACCGGCCTGATGCTCTTGAGACCCCTCCCGCGCACCAGGGCCACGGGCTTCAGAGAACCTTGGTTATGGCCCTGCTGCAGATTTTAGCCGAATTGCAAATAGAGCCCACTGACGAAGCAGATCGGATTCACCATGCAATTCCGCCAAGGGCGGTGATCCTTGCAGTAGAAGAACCGGAGCTTTACATGCACCCGCAGATGGAGCGCAAGATGCGCGACGTCCTATATCGACTCGCCCGGCAGCCCTCCTTTCAAGTCATTTGCACAACTCACTCACCAGTTTTCCTCGACGTCTCTCGCTCTCATAAAGCGATCGTACGAGCTGTCAAGAGCGCTGACAGGGATGTTTGCTTTTTTCAGGCCAGCACGGAAATTTTTGGAGAAGCTGACGCTCAAGGTGAGCGGGCACGCATTCAGTTAATAGCCAATTTCCACCCCACCATAAATGAAGTCTTCTTTGCCAAGCGCGTGGTCCTCCTTGAGGAATACAGCTCAATTGTGGCGTTCGAAAAATTGGCGGAACTGGAAGGCTTGTTCCAAAGGCACCCGCACTTGCGTTATGACGTTGCCCTGATTGATTGCCATGGCAAGCCGAACATCCCCTTGTTTGAACGCATCCTCAACCATTTTGCGATACCATATACCGTTGTGCACGATGAGGATCGAGGCAATCCCTTAGAACAACGTACCAACGAGAGAATCGCTGAACTGTTAAATGGTCCGAATGGACCGAACTCCCGCTTTCTTATAAGCCCCACAGACCTTGAAGGGCTGCTTAACTATCGGGCTGAAAAGGATAAAGTCTACAAAGCCCTAAAGAGGGTTGAGGAGTTGCACCGAGAAAATAATTTACCAGCCGAACTCTTGGTGGCAATGAACTGGGTTTATTTCGGTCAGGCAAATGAGCCAAGAGTCGGACAAGAGGTTGTTTGACAACCACTTACCGCTCCGTGTGGCCCTGACATCCAAAAACGAATCTGCGTGGTCTTCGGGTATTGAAAAGGTGGGACCGCGCCTTTCTCCCGCGCGGCCCAGCGTTCGAATACAATACTATTCAATTAGCTATTGACTTGGTAAAGATTCCATGGCATCATCCCTTGTGAATTGTCTGTACAAGTGCGCGCATTTGCCAGCAGAACCCTCCCCGGTCCCGTTCCCAGACCCCTTTTCACTCATCTCTTCGCCTTTCCTTCGCTTTTTCGGCCTCCAAAACGGGCTAACTCCAATGTTTCCCCTTCATACAACGATTCCGCCTGTAAGTCCTTTGTTTCCCCTTGATACGAAAAACAGGGGGGTCCCCCCCCCTCTCTGGCATGACCATCCGTTCCATTTCGGAACTCTTCCCCGCCCGATCTTCGTCCGACCCTTTCTGTTGCGCCGCTCCCCTCCTCGCTGTGCCCTCTGTGGTGAAACCTCTTCGCCGTTGTCTTTTGTCTCGTCCTCTTCTCGCCGCTCGCCACTGCTCTGCCCACCTTGTTACAAATCGTTCATATTCCTCGACCCACCGGCTTTTACAACGCATTCATATTCCCGTCACATCGGCGTCACCACCAACTTTCACTCCCTTGTCACAATGTTTGCGATTCCCAATGGGCTTCGAGGTGCCTCAGCCGGGCCATGCCTATCGCAAACCGCCGCGCTACGATAGACTCCTATCAATGCGGAGACCGGCGCGAGAGCTGTATATGAAGCGCATCCTGATTATTGAGGACGACCGCGACATCGTCGAACTCGTCCGCTATAACCTTGCCAACGAAGGCTTTCAAGTCTCTGCCGCTTTGGATGGCAACAGCGGCTTGACCGCGCTGAAGAAATCTCCCCCCGATCTTTTGCTTCTCGACCTCATGCTGCCGAAATTGTCCGGCCTCGATATCTGCCGCGAAATCCGCAAGGACGAGTCGCTCAACCGTCTGCCGGTGCTCATGCTGACGGCCCGCGGCGATGAAGCCGATCGCGTTGTCGGCCTAGAAATGGGCGCCGATGATTACGTCACCAAGCCGTTCAGCCCGCGCGAGCTCATCGCTCGGGTGAAAGCCTTGCTCCGCCGGACCGAGCCTCCGGTCGATGCCCCGCGCGTCTTGGAAATCGGCAAGCTGGCCATCGATCCGGCTTCCTACCGCGTCAGCCACGCCGGCAAGGCCGTGCCTCTCAGCACCCTAGAATTTCGCTTACTCTATTACCTCGCTTCGCGCCCCAATCGCGTTTTCACTCGAGACCAGCTCCTCGATGCCGTCTGGGGCACGGACCGCTTCGTGACCCCGCGCAGTGTCGACGTCTACGTCCGCCGCCTACGCGAGAAAATCGAAGCCGATCCGGAAAGTCCCCTGCACTTGAAAACCGTTCGCGGCGCGGGGTATTTATTCGAGACTCGTGCAACATAAACTCTTCTGGAAACTCGCGCTGACCTTCCTGGCGCTTTTGCTGAGCGTTTTGCTCGCGGTGGATTTCCTCGCCGAGCGCGCTCTGCGCACCAGTTACCAGAATGACGGCTTCCAGCAGCTCAAGGCTCTCTCCCGCGTTATGCGCCTTCATCCGCTTCCGCTTACCAGCGCGACCCCGCAAACCCCCGAAGAGATCGCCGCGCTGAACACCTGGGTTGCGGCCAATTCCTCCAGCGGCGTTCGCATCACCGTCATTTCCGCCGACGGCCGAGTCCTGGCCGACTCGCAGTCCGAAACCGCCACCATGGAAACCCACGCGGAGCGACCGGAAGTCCGCGAGGCGCTGCAGACCGGGGAAGGCCGCGCCATACGCCAGAGCGTTTCCGTGCGCAACCAACTCATGTACTACGCCGTGCGCCAAGACTTGCCCGGAAATGTCCCCGTGGTCCTGCGGCTCGCTCTCCCCATGGACGGTTTCAGCGAGCAGCTCTGGACTTTCCGGCGCCATCTGTGGCTGTGGTCGCTGCTGATCTACCTGTTGTCGGGTGCCTTGGCGATGCTCACGTCGCGCTCCTATTCCGGCCGCGTCGAGAGGCTTCGCGAGTTCTCCCGGCGGGTTGCCGAAGGAGATTTCCAGCCGCTTCCTGCGGATGGCACCGGCGACACGCTGGAAGCATTGGGGGCTTCGCTGAATCAGACCGCATCGCGGCTGGACCGCACCATTCGATCCCTCACCGAAGAGCGGAATCTTTCCGCCGCCATCCTTGGCTCAATGGTGGAAGGCGTGGCGGTCGTCAATGGCGCGGAGCGGCTGGTGTTCGCCAATCCAGGGTTCGCCGCGATTTTGGGTCTGGATGTTCCACCGGTCGCAGGAAGTTCGTTGCTCGAAGTGGTCCGCCAGACGGAGCTGATCGAAGCGGTGCGACGCGTGCTGGCCGGCGAAACCCGCGTCGAGACGGAAATCGCCACCGGCACTCTCCGGCAGCACTATTTTGCCGTGACCGTGGCCGCCGTGCGGGCCGGAGAAACCTCCGGCGCGGTCATCGTGCTCCACGACATCACCGAATTGCGCAGACTCGAACGCATCCGCCGCGATTTCGTCGCCAACGTGTCGCACGAGTTCCGCACACCCTTGACCGCCATTCAGGGCTTTGCCGAAACCTTGATTGGCGGAGCCATCGACGACCCGCAGAACCGCGGACGATTCCTCGCCATCATCCTGGAGCATTCGCGTCGCCTGGCTAGGCTGACGGAAGACCTGCTCAGACTTTCGCAAATGGACTCTGAACAACTGGAGCTGGAAATCCGCGCCGTCAACGTCACCCAACTGGTTGAAACCTGCTACGAAACGGCGCAACGCCGCGCCTCGGACAAAGGTCTCGACCTTTCTTTGAATGTTCCCAGTCATCTGCCGGACGTCGCGGCGGACAGTCGCCGGCTTCAGGAAGTCCTGCAAAACCTCCTCGAGAACGCCATTCAGTACACGCTCCCAGGAGGGAAAATTGTGCTGAGCGCGGAAACGCGCGGCGATGAGGTCATCTTTACTGTTGCCGACACCGGCATCGGCATCCCGCAGGCGGATCAGCCCCGGATCTTCGAGCGATTCTACCGTGTGGATGTGGCCCGTTCCCGGGAAGCCGGCGGCACCGGGCTTGGCCTTTCCATCGCCAAGCACCTCGTCGAGGCGCACGGCGGACGCATCTGGCTGGAAAGCGAGGTCAGCGTCGGCTCCAAATTCCATTTTTCCATACCAGTGTTTGACTCGGAACGTGCCGCTGCGCGTGCGGCGGCGTCCGCAAGCACGGGTGGCCGGACGCTGCGCGGGAGTAGCTCCGCCAGCTCGTAGCTCCTTTCATTTCCACATATTTATCCTCCTGTGAACGGCTTGTAACAATTTTCGCGGACTTTTGTAGGTAGCGGGCGCAGGTCTGTTCTCTGCCGACGCGCCGCGGAGGGCTTTGCATGGCCACAACTGCCGGATTGACCGAAGCGGTGATGTACGACGTGCTGGTCAACTACTTGGTGTCCATGGCGCGTGTCGTGGAGAGCGCGATGAACCGGGCCCTCGATGCCATCGTTGGTATCGATAACCCGCGCACGGCGGGTCTGCCGGGAGAAGTGTTTCTGTTTGAGCCGCGCATTAACGAGATGGAAATCATGATTGACGAGCATGCCATCCGCCTGTTGCGGCGCGGCGGGTTCAGCGACGATGAACTGAGGCTCGTGGTCGCGGCGTTGAAGATTACCAACGATCTCGAACGCATCGGAGACATTGCGGTGAGTCTGGCGGAACGCGTGATCACCTTGCGCGAGACGCCGGACGCGAAGATGCCGGAACAACTGGCGCCCATGACGGAAGCGGTTCGCACGATGGTGAGCCGCAGCTTGGGCGCACTGATCTTCCGCAACGCGGAACTGGCGACGCAGGTTCTGGAAAGCGACGACCTGGTTGATCGATACCGCGACCAGATCTTTGAGACCCTGCTGCAAAGCATGACGGAGAACGTGGCGTTGGTCAGTCCGGGAATGCAATTTATCCTGGCCACGCGGCATTTGGAGCGCATCGCGGATCACGCGACCAACATCGCCGAAGACATCATCTTCTGGGTGCGCGGGCTCGATGTACGCCATGGCCGTGGGCTGATGGTGCGTGCCGAGCAGCAAGAAACCAGTCTGGAGGCAGCGGATCAGGTCACTGAGAATTCACATGACCTTCATTCGCAAGTGACCCCCGGCTGCGAAACTCAGCGCGCTTAAACTTCACGTCACGTCCTACCACGGGGACCGGCGCACCCCTGGCACCGGTCCCCTTCTCCTCCCTCCGAAGGAAGGCAACCCGGGCATCCACTTGACCTCGAAACCGAGTCAAACTAATGTCTACGGAAGCGGCGAATGATGAGAAATCTCATTCCGAATCCGGAGCTTCGACAAGCCAAATGGCGAGTTTGCATCTGCGTGCTGCTGATTTGCCTGGTTGCTTACAATCCCTTTGCTGCACTGAGCGGATCTCGCGGCAATCTTTCCTACGAGAGACTGGCACGAAATCGAGCCACGGTCGGCTCGTTGGAGCTGCAGCATTTTAGCCCGGAGCTCAATCCCACCGTGCAACCGGGATTAGACGTTGAAGTAAGTGGCGCTGAACCCGCGACGCCAGTCCAGGAAAGCCAACCTAGAATGGTTCAGCGAGAAGTAACCCCCCTGCGGCCAGAGCTATTTGCAAACTTGTGGTTCCGTCCTCCCCCGACGCTGTAAATTCCCCGAGAATTCAGGCCCCGTAAGACTTTCAGATGCCGGAGGAGTCCGGCTGCGCGATTCGCATCGGGCCATTCGTACATTGAGAAAAAACTCGCGACAGTTCGGGGAAGCCACCGTTCGGGTCGCGGTCAGGAACAGGATATGAGCGGGAAAAGAATACTACTTGTAGCGGGTCTGCTGCTGTTGGGCGCGTTGCTGGCGTGGGCCGCGGCTCGGCATGCAAAAATTGAAGCAGACAGCGGGAAGCCTGGGGAAGGGACCGGCGCGGAGCCGGTGGCGGCGGTGGCGAAAGTGGAGCGGCGCAACGTGGGAGTTGCCCTGACCTTGGCCGGCGCGTTCAAGCCGTTTCAGGAAGTAGACGTGCACGCCAAGGTAGCGGGATATATCCGCACGATCTATGTGGACGTCGGCGACCATGTGAAGACGGGGCAAACGTTGGCCGTACTGGAGATTCCGGAACTGGCGGCGGAATTGGCCGGGGCGAATGCTGCGGTCCGGCGAGCGCAGGAAGAAATCCACCGGGCGCAGGGCGACTTGGAAAGAACGAACGCGACCCACGCCGCGGCAAAGGCGATGTACGACCGCCTGAGCCAAGCAGCGCAACAACCAGGGCTGGTGGCACAACAGGAAGTCGACGACGCACAAGCGAGAGATTTGGAAGCGGAGGCACAGGTATCCAGCGCGAAAGCAGCATTGAGCGCGGCCGAACAAGCCCTGGAAGTGGCGGAGGCGAAATCCAAGGAGTACGCCGCCCTGTCCGACTATTCCCGAATCACGGCGCCGTTCGCGGGAGTAATCACGGTGAGATATGCGGACACCGGCGCGCTCATTGCGGCCGGTACGTCGTCGAGCACGCAGTCAATAGCAGTCGTGAGGCTTGCACAGATATCCGTATTGCGTCTGGTGCTGCCCATTCCAGAATCCATTGCTGGCGAAACCCGGCTGGGGGACGCGGTGAAGGTGCACGTGCAAGCGCTGAATCAGGATTATGTGGGGAGGGTGTCGCGTTTCGCGGACGCTCTGGACCCACAGACGCGGACGATGGAAACGGAAATCGATTTTCAGAATGGCGACGGAAAGCTGTTGCCGGGAATGTACGTGCAGGCGACGCTGACGCCGCCGAAGAAAGAGAGGCTGACGGTGCCGTTGGAAGCGTTAGAGATGAATGGAAACAGCGAGGCGACCGTGCTGCTGGTGAATTCACAGAACACTTTGGAGGAGCGCAAGGTACGCCTGGGCCTGGAGGGGAGCACGCGCATCGAGGTGCTTTCCGGACTGAGCGAAGGCGAGCAGGTGGTGATCGGGAGCCGCAACGAATTCCGCAAAGGGATGAAAGTCACACCAAAAGAAATTGATGCCGGGCAGCCCGGGGCGGCGGGAGGGAAATAATGCCCAAGTTTGCCCTCGCCTATCCCTATTTCATCATCATGCTGTGCCTAGTGATCGCCGTGGTGGGCGTGACCACCCTCGTGCGCATGCCCGTGGACCTTTTCCCGGAGGTTAAGATTCCGGTGGTCGTGGTCGCCACATTCTATTCGGGCATGCCCCCGCAACAAATCGAAGCAGACATCACCAATACGTTTGAGCGTTTCTTCACGTTGGGGAGCAACATCGACCACATTGAATCGCGTTCGTTGACAGGCGTCAGCCTGATCAAGGTTTATTTCACGCCGGGGACGGACGCGAATGCTGCCCTGAGCAACATTGCGAACCTGGCCATGGCGGATCTCCGGCGCTTGCCACCGGGAACGCTGCCTCCGGTGGTCCTGAAATTCGACGCTTCGAGCCTTCCGGTTTGCCTGGTCACGTTGAAGGGGCAGGGTCTGAACGAAACGCAGCTCAAAGACCTGGCGCAGTTTGAAGTCCGGAACCAAATCGCCAACGTGCCAGGTGCTTCAGTGCCGCAGCCCTTTGGGGGCACTTACCGGCAAATCCAGGTGTTTGTGGATCCGGTAAAGCTGGAAGCACACCAACTGAGTCTGATGGATGTTGTGAAAGCGATTAACGATTCCAACCTGATTCTTCCCGCGGGAGACGTGCGCATCGGCAATCGGGATTACAACATTTACGCGAACAGTCAAGTACCGAAACCAGAGGACATCAATCGCATACCCCTGAAGTCGGTCGGGCTGGGCTCCGTGATGGTGGCGGACGTAGGCAAGGGCGAAGATGCCGGGGCCATCCAGACGAACATCGTGCGAATCGACGGGCAGAAGTCGGTGTACATCCCGATCCTGAAACAGGGCGGAGACAGCAACACAATCGCAATCGTCAATGGAATAAAGGCAGCCACAAAGCGCTTGGTGGACATCCCGGATGTCCTGAGGACGGCCGTGGTGTTCGACCAGTCCATTTTCGTGAAAACGGCGCTGAAGAATTTGTTGAAAGAGGGAGGCATCGGGCTGGCGTTAACCGGGCTGATGATTCTGCTGTTTTTGGGAAGCCCGCGGGCAACGTTTGCGGTTTTGCTGTCGATACCGCTATCGGCGCTGACCTGTTTTCTGGTGATGAATGGAATCGGGGGATCGATCAACACAATGCTGCTGGGTGGGCTAGCATTGGCGTTTTCGCGGTTGATTGACGACTCGGTGGTCGTACTCGAAAACATTTTCCGTTTCATGGAGATGGGAGTGGCGCCGCGCGAAGCCGCCGAGAAGGGGGGAATGGAGGTGGCGTTGGCGGTGCTGGCAGCTACATCCACGACGTCAATTGTGTTTTTCCCGGTTACTTTTTTCTACGGCGTGAGCAAGTACCTGTTTACGGACCTGGCGCTCGGAGTGGTGCTCTCCATTTTCGCCTCGTACATCTTCGCGATGACCGTGGTGCCGCTTTACTGCGCCTACTTCATCCGACTGGGAGGCCATGGCGCCACGCACGGTGACGTGGATAAGGAAGGGTTGGAGGAGGAAGCGCACGTTCACCAGAAGGGACTCCTGGGCCGTGTGGTGCACGGATTCAATCAGCGCTTTCGCCAACTGCTCGACTACTACGAGTATTGGGTCAAGCGCGCGCTGATCAATCCCAAAAGAACCGCGCTGTTGATTCTCGGCGGCATCGCGCTGCTGGTTGGAGTCATTTTCCCATTCGTGGGGCGCGCCTACTTTCCCCGAACGGACCCTGGACAATTTGTGATCAACATAAAGGCGCCATCGGGGACGCGGTTGGAAGTGTCCGACAGATATATCGCGCAAGCCGAAAACGATATCCGGGCGGTGATACCAAGGCGCGATCTGGACATGATCGTCTCCAACATCGGAATTACGCCGGACTTATCGGCGATTTATACGACCAACTCGGCGATGCACACCGCCTTCGTGCAAGTGAGCTTGCAGGAAGACCACAAGGTGGGCAGTTATGAATATATGGCCCGGGTGCGCGAAAAGCTGGCAAGCGACCTGCCGCAATTGAGCACGTACTTTCAGGGAGGCGGACTGGTGGATTCCGTCATCAATCAGGGGCTACCTGCTCCGCTGGACATCCAGGTAAGTGATAACGACATGGGAGAAGGGTATGGAATTGCGCGGAAACTGGCGCAGCAGCTGAAAGGTTCCAAGCTGGTCAGCGACGTACTTATTCCGCAGGACATCGATTATCCCGGCCTGGAATTGAACATTGATCGCGAACAGGCCAGCCTGCTCGGACTTTCGCCCAAGGATGTGGTGGATAACGTGATCACGGCGCTGACCTCCGACGGCATGATCGCGCCGAGTTACTGGATTGATCCGAAGAGCGGAAATAACTACATGCTGACGGTACAGTATTCGAACGAAAAAGTGGGATCGATGACCATGTCGGACTTTCGAAACATTCCGCTGCGGGCCGCGACTTCCGCATCGTACACGCCGTTGCAGTCCGTGGCCCGGATCGAGCCAATCAACACGCCAACGGAAGTGGACCACTACCAGATACGGCGCGTGTTCGACGTGTACGTGATGCCGAAGAGCGAAGATTTGAGCGGAATCAACCGCGAGGTAAATCAACTGATAAAGAAGCTGGTACTGCCCAAGAATGCGCTGGTGAGCGTGCGAGGGGCGGTGGTTGGAATGAAAGAATCGTTTTTCCGCTTTGGGATCGGGCTGATGCTTTCGGTGATTCTGGTCTACCTGATCCTGATGGCGCAGTTCCGGTCGTTCATCGACCCGTTCATCATCTTGACGGCCATCCCGCCGGGGCTCGCGGGAGTGGTGGTGTTTCTGTGGATGACGCACACGACACTGAACATCATGTCGCTGATGGGAGTGATCATGATGACGGGGATCGTAGTGTCCAACAGCATTTTGATCGTGGAGTTTTCGGGCATTTTGCACAAGCGCGGGATGGGTATGAAGGAAGCGGTGGTGGAAGCGTGCAAAGTGAGGTTGCGTCCAATCCTAATGACGTCGCTGGCGACTTTGTTGGGTTTGCTTCCGATGGCCTTGGGAATCGAGGCAGGCAGCGAACAGTATGCGCCACTGACGCGCGCGGTGATCGGAGGACTGGGAGTCTCGGTGGTGGTGACGGTATTTCTGGTGCCAGCGGTCTACCTGGTGATTCACGGAAGAAAGAAGGCCGCGGTCACGGAGGTGGCGTCGTGAGGCGGACCTTGGTGATTGCCCTGGCACTCTTGGGAGCACTCGCGCTGGCGCCATGCGGAAGAACCCGGCAGGCGCCTACGCCTCCGACGATTCCGGCCACGGCCGCGCCGAGGCAGTCGTCCGCGAAGGCGCGGGCACTGACGATAGAGGAAGCAGAAGCAATTGCCATCAAGAACAATCCGCAAATCACGGTGGGGAAGCTGCAGGCTCTGGAGGCGCGCGAATTCGTGCGCGAGGTTCGGTCGGCGCTGATGCCGCAAGCAAGCCTGAACGTGACGGGGGTCGACGCGGATGGGGGCAGCCGAATGTCGGCTGGATACCTGACCGACGGGAGAATGTATTCGAGGACGGCGGGCGGCGCGACTGTGAGCCAGTTGATTACGGATTTTGGGCGCACCGTGAATTTGTTGTCCAGCTCGCAGTATGAGGAAAAGGCGGCGGATCAGAATGCCGTGGCCACGGTGCAGCAGATCGTGCTTGCCGTGGACCAGTCGTTTTACAGCACTCTGGAGAACAAGTCACTCCTCAGCGTGGCCGAAGACACGGTCAAAGCGCGGCAGTTGTTCGCAGATCAGATACAGGCCCTTACAAATGCTAAATTGAAGTCCGACGTAGACCTGGCCTTTGCCAAGGTGGACTTGGCGCGGGCCAAACTTTTGCTGCTGAATACGCAGGACAATTACGAAGCGTCGCTCTCCACACTGTCCGCGATTCTCGGATATCCGGACCGCCAGGATTTTGCTCCCTTGGAGCCTTCGGTGCCGCTTGCACCACCGGCGCAGGACGCCGGTCCGCTCATACAGCAAGCACTGGATTTACGACCGGAAGTAAAATCCCTGCGAAACGAAGTGCTGGCTGCGGAAAAGTTCGGACGCGCAGAACACGATTTGTGGTGGCCGACCGTGACCGCCCTTGGCGTAGTGGGTGGCGCGCCTGTCAGGGACAACAACATTACAAGCTGGTATGGCGCGGCGGGCGTAAACATTAACATTCCGGTGTTCAACGGATTCCTGTTTAACGCCCGGGCTAAGAGTGCCGATCTGGAAACAGAAGCGAAGCGGAAAAGGTTGCAGGACTTGCAAGACAATGTGTCGAGGGATGTGCGCAATAGCTGGCTGGACACCCAGAACGCCTATGAACGATTGTCGGTCACGCAGCAACTCCGTGAGCAGGCAAATCTAGCCCTGGAGTTGGCCCGGGCCCGGTACAAGCTTGGGTTAGGAACCATCGTCGAGTTCAGCGAAGCGGAATTGCAAAAGACCGACGCGGACATTCAGGACACCGACGCCCACTACCGGTACGTCGTGACCCAAATCGTGTTGGCCTATGAAATGGGATTGACGCGGTGAATGGAATTGTCCGTTAGAGATTCGGCCGACGAAGAGAAGAGGCGCCAAGCGTCGTGGGCTGATGCGAGATGCGTGGCAGGGACGCGCCAAAGAGTGGGAGGCGGAAGCGCCACGGCCCAGTTCTCTGGGGCCATCCTTTCATAATCCATAAGAGACTGAAACAAAAAGAGATGTGCGGCACGCCAATCTATTTGTTACAGACTATTAACAGCCAATTGACATACGCGTAAGAGTCTGCCTCTACCTTCGGGACCGGGGTGTTTGCATTTCCCAAGTGCACAGTCCGAAATTTTTTCAAAAAAGAGAGAGGCAATGAAAATACTTGCAGCACTGACACTATCGCTGTTCCTGACGACTGGAGCAGCATTTGCTGACTCATCAAAAGACACGCCAAAAGAGGCCGACGCTCAGCCGGCGAAGACCACAACGGCGGCGAAGCCGGCCCCAGCCAAGAGCAATGCGGAAATCGCCGCGGAGATGGAGGAGTTGCGCCAGGCGCTCCAGGCGCAGCAAGAACAACTCCAAATGCTAAAGGAAGAATTGGCCAAGCGCGACCGGCAGATCGAGGAAGCGCGCGAAGCGGCCGCCGCGGCAAATTCGAAGGCGACGGAAGCCAGCGTCAAGGCAACCGAAGCAGCAGCTACTTCAGCCGAAGTGAAAACGGCGACCTCGGCGCTGAATTCTTCCGTGGCCAGTCTTGAATCGAGCAGCGCGGCGGCGGCGAACGCGCCGGTCGCGAATGCGCCGGTCGCGACGTCGGGCGGACAGGGAAATGCGGAGGAAAAGGGCCCGACGACGATCCGGTTCAAGGGCGTGGACATCACGCCGGGAGGATTCCTGGCGGCAGAAACGGTGAACCGGCAGCGGGCCGAGAGCGGGGATATCCAAACGCAGTTTAACGGCATTCCCTATGGGGACAGCGGAGTGGGCAAACTTGCTGAGATGAACCTCACCGGTCGCCAGTCGCGCCTTTCCTTGTTGTTCGGCAGCAAGGTGGGCGATACGAAACTTTCTGGTTACTACGAGGCTGACTTCCTCGGTTCGGGGACGACCTCCAACAACCGCCAGAGCAATTCCTACGTGTTCCGCCAGAGGCAGTTGTTTGCGCGTGCCGATCTTGCAAGCGGCTGGGCGTTTTCCGGCGGGCAAATGTGGAGCCTTGCAACAGAGAATAAGGTGGGAATCATAAACCGCAATGAGTGGACGCCAATGGTTATTGATCCCCAGTACGTCGTGGGCTTCACCTGGCAGCGAGCCTACGGCTTCCGGGTTACGAAAAGCTTTGGAGACAAGTTTGCGGTTGCGGTTGCGGTCGAGGGCCCGCAGGCCACTCTAACTGCCCATGGAACCAGCACCTATACTTCCACGAGCGGCGCGGTGAATACAAATGCCTTCGTGGACGCGCCGGGCAATAACTCTGGTTTATTTAACGCTTTTGACACCACCGGCTACTCGATCAATAAGACGCCGGACTTCATCTTCAAAGCGGCGGCGGATCCGGGCTGGGGGCATTACGAGGTGTTTGGAATCGTCAGCACGTTTCAGAACCGCGTGTATCCGTGCGCCGTCGTCAGCGTGACAGGGAGTAGCACCAGCGCCACTAACATAGTGACCTTGACTGGTCCTGCGATCAATCCCGCGGGCTGCGTGAGCGGCACGGGCGCGGCCCTCACCACGCCATCCGCCGTGGGCGCGTTTAACGATTCACGGACGGGAGGTGGCGGAGGAGCCAGCGCGGACCTACCGCTGTTCAATAAGAAGCTCGACGTTGGGGCCAAGATCTTCTATGGCGATGGCACGGGCCGATTCGGGTCCTCGCAGCTTGCCGACGCCACCCTTCGTCCCGATGGCACGCTTGCGCTGATTCGCGGCGGTCATTGGTTAGGCAGGCTGGAGTGGCATGTCACTCCGAAGCTTGACCTCTACGGCTACGTCGGCGGCGAATACGATGCGCGCACAGCGTATACGGGATACGAGTCGGTCACCGGTACCATCACTTCGCCTTTGGTTATAGGAACTGGCACAGCAGCGGCTCCCGAATTCCCACAAATGACCACTTGGAAGACCTCGATCACGGGGCTCGGCGGCTATGGCTACCCCGGTGCCAACAACACGGGTTGCAACACCGAACTCGCCCCCGGCGGAACCGGCACACCTTCAACAGGTAGCAACTGCACCGGTGATACTCGCTACATCATGGAAGGCACCCTTGGCTTCTGGCACAAGTTGTATCAGGGAGAGAAGGGAAAGATGCAGTGGGGTATTCAGTACTCCTACCTCTATCGCACCGCTTGGGCGGGCACCGGTGGCGGGGCAAGCGCGGGCATCGGTCCACATGCTGTAGACAACATGGTGTGGACGTCATTCCGGTACTACTTGCCATAGGCAGTCATGCTTCGATTGGCCCGTCCTAGTCGAGGACGTCGGACGGCAAAAGGGCAGCTCTTCGCAGGGCTGCCCTTTTGTGTCGGAAGCCGACCTCGAGTGCAACTCTATGGAAAAGGGGCTGGTTAAACGATTTAATGCAGCATATTTCGGATTTTTAACAGACTCACCACGGGATGTAACAATTCTGTAACATGGGCCGCCCAGACTAAGAAGTTCTTGAGCAAATCACAAAGAACGCTGGGAGAGAAATCCAATGAAACGCACCGCCATGTTGTTGACGGCTGTCCTTGCTTTTGGGGCGCTGATGTGGGCGCAGAATGCGCTTCTGATTAACGGGGCGGGCGCCACATTTCCGTATCCGATCTATTCGAAGTGGTTCGACGTGTATCACCAGAAGAATGGCAACATCCAATTCAATTACCAGTCGGTAGGTTCCGGAGCCGGAATCAAGCAGATGACGGAAGGGACCGTGGACTTCGGAGCGACCGATGGTCCGATGAATGACGAACAATTGAAGGCTTTCCAGGCCAAGCGCGGATCGGGAATTCTGCACTTTCCGACGGTTCTTGGCGCAGTGGTGCCGACGTACAACGTGCAAGGGGTAAGCGGTGCCCTGAATCTCACACCCGATGCTCTCGCGGGCATCTTTTTGGGCAAGATCACGAAGTGGAATGACCCGGCAATCGCGGGACCGAACCAGGGCGTAAAGCTCCCGGCAGAGGACATTGTTGTCGTTCATCGCTCCGACGGCAGCGGCACTACTTATGTGTGGACTGACTATCTTTCCAAGATAAGCGACGAGTGGAAGAGTAAGGTTAGCAAGAACACCTCAGTGAACTGGCCCGTGGGACTTGGCGGCAAGGGAAACGAAGGGGTGACCGGGCTGGTCAAGCAGACTCCGAATTCCATCGGCTATGTCGAACTGATTTACGCGGTACAGAACAAGATCCCCTACGGCTCCGTGAAGAATTCCTCCGGGAACTTCATCAAGGCGGATCTGGCCAGCGTCAGCGCAGCCGCGGCTGGCGCGGCGAAGGACATGCCGGATGACTTCCGCGTCAGCATCACGAACGCACCCGGAAAGACGGCTTATCCGATTTGCAGCTTCACCTGGTTGCTGATTCCAGAAAAGTTTCAGGACCCCGCAAAGCGCGACGCCATCAAGGGCTTCCTGAAATGGATGCTGACGGATGGGCAGGGCTACGCCGAACCGCTTTCCTACGCGCAGCTGCCGAAGGAAGTCGTCGAGAAAGAAAAGAAGGCGATCAACAAGATTCAGTAGAAACCGAAGAGTGACGTGGCAACGGCAAATCCAACCCTACCGAGCGCGGGTCCGGCGACGGGTTCGCGCTCTTTTCTATCCAAATTACGCGAAGGCGACGAGATCGCGCGGCTCATTACGTTTTTGTTCGCGACGTCCGTAGTCTTGATCACGATTCTTCTGGTCTACGAATTGTGGATCAATTCGGCGCTGGCTCGCCAGAAATTCGGCCTGCACTTTTTCGTGACGCAAGTGTGGGACCCGGTGCTGGACGAATACGGCGCCTTGCCGTTCATTTTCGGAACATTGATGACCTCATCGATCGCGCTTTTGATCGCCGTTCCCCTCGGGATTGGCGCCTCTATATTCCTTGCAGAGCTGGCCCCGGCACGAATCTCGGATACACTGCAATTTTTCATCGACCTGCTGGCGGCAGTGCCCAGTGTGATTTACGGACTTCTGGGGGTTTTCATCGTGGTGCCGCTGATGCGCACGGTGATTTTCCCGGCGCTAAATAAGCCCTTTGGGTATCTTCCGATCTTCAAAGGCCCATCGTATGGCGTGGGATTTTTTACTGCGGGCATCGTGCTTGCGATCATGGTGATTCCCTACATCATCTCAGTTTCACGGGAAGTGCTGCTGTCCGTTCCGAGGGATCAGCGAGAAGCGGCGCTGGCGCTCGGTTCGACACGCTGGGAATCGACCTGGAAGGTGGTCGTGCCGTTCGCAAAGACGGGCATCATGGGCTCGATCTTCCTGGCGCTGGCGCGCGCGCTGGGCGAGACCATGGCGGTGACCATGGTGATCGGCAACACCCCGATAATCAGCGCTTCGCTTTTTTCCCCGGGAGATACCATCGCCTCGGTCATTGCCAACCAATTTACGGAAGCCACCGGTGACCTGTACCTTCAATCGCTCGTCGCCTTGGGTCTTGTGCTGTTCCTTCTTACGTTCATCCTGAATGGCCTGGCGCGGCTGCTGATCGTCCTGACCACGCAAAAAGGAAGCGAGGTGACCAACCGATGAGTGCGCGGCTGCGCTGGCGGAAATTTCTCAGCAATTTCATGCTGACGCTGACGGGTATCTGCGCCTTTGTTTCCGTGGCGGTCCTGTTCTTCATTCTGGGATACCTGGTGTTCAATGGCGGGACGTCCGTCAATTGGGCCTTTTTCACGCAACTCCCCAAGCCGGTCGGCGAAGTGGGCGGAGGAATGGCGAACGCGATCGTAGGCAGCGCCAAGTTATTGTTGGCCGCCTCTCTGCTCGGCGTGCCGATCGGATTTTTTGGGGGGATTTATCTCGCCGAATTCAGCGGGGCCACGGTCGCTTCGGTGGTGCGCTACGCGGCGGACTTGCTGAATGGCGTGCCGTCCATCGTGATTGGGATTTTTGCCTACAGCATGGTGGTGCTGCCGTTCAAGCATTTCTCGACACTAGCGGGAGCATTTGCCTTGGGCCTGATGATGATCCCAATCACGCTGCGAAGCACGGAAGAATTTCTGGGCGCGGTGCCGCGCATGTTGCGCGAGGGCGCAATGGCGCTGGGAGCGAGCAAATGGAAAACAATCACGTCAGTGGTCGTGCCGGCGGCCTATCGCGGCATTCTTACCGCGATCCTGCTGGCGTTGGCGCGGGTGGCGGGCGAGACGGCGCCGCTGCTCTTCACCGCGTTCGGAAACCGTTTCTGGAGCCAGGGCTGGGGTCAGCCGACGGCGTCCCTGCCGGTGATGATCTTCACATACGCAGTGTCGCCGTACGAGGATTGGCATCGGCAGGCGTGGGCGGCGGGTCTAGTGCTGCTAGGGTTGATCCTGATCATCAACATTCTCGCCCGGACAATTTTATCGCGCGGCATCGCCGCGCCGAGGTCATAGAGATGCAGGCTTCGCCCAATCAAGGGCTTTCGGTGAACATCACGGCCGGGGCCTCTGCGACAAAAGAAAGTGCCGCGCCCCTGCCGATGCGCATGACGATCTCCAAGCTCAATTTTTTCTACGGCAGCAAGCAGATCCTGTTCGATATCAACATGGGGATCGCCGACAAACGGGTTACCTCTTTGATCGGTCCCTCGGGTTGCGGCAAGTCCACGCTGTTGCGCATCCTGAACCGCATGCACGAAACCGTGGCGAATTCACGGCTCTCGGGAGAAATCCTCCTTGATCAGCAGAATATTCTGGCGCAGGACGTGACCGCGCTGCGCCGGCGAGTCGGCATGGTCTTCCAACGGCCCAATCCCTTTCCCAAATCGATCTTTGACAACGTGGCTTACGGGCCGAAAATTAACGGCGCCAAGACGCCGATTGCGGAGGTCGTGGAGCAAAGCCTTCGGCACGCGGCCTTGTGGGAGGAAGTGAAGGACCAACTGCACAAGTCGGCCTACGATCTCTCCGGCGGCCAGCAGCAGCGGTTGTGCATCGCGCGCGCTCTGGCTGTGGAGCCGGAAGTGCTGCTGCTGGATGAGCCTTGTTCGGCGCTGGACCCGATCAGTACGGCAAAAATCGAGGAACTCCTGGTAGAACTAAAAAACCTCACGACCATCGCCATCGTCACGCATAACATGCAGCAGGCGGCGCGGGTGAGCGATTTTACGGCGTTCGTGCTGACTGGGCAGATGATCGAGTTCCATCCGACACCACAACTGTTCACCACGCCGAGCGATCCACGAACGGAGGCGTACATCACCGGGCGCTTTGGATGAGGAAGCAGGCGTTTTTTGTTTGATCGATTCTCGATTGCGGCTAAGATGCAAATGGGAAGGCATTCATGGAACGTCACTTCGAAAAAGACCTAACCGAGCTGAAAGAGCGGCTGCTCTGGATGGGCAGCCTGGCGGAACGATCCGTTCATCAATCCGTCCATGCCGTGCTTGATTCGGACGAGCAGTTGGCCAAGCGCGTCCTGGATGAAGAAGATGCGATCAACGAATTGCAACTGGAACTCGATGACCGGGTAGTGCAGTTGCTGGCCTTGCACCAGTTGATGGCCGCGGACCTTCGCTTCGTGCTTGCGGTTTCGCGCATCAACAACGACCTGGAGCGCATCGGCGACCAGGCCGTGAATATCGCGCAGGGTGCGCTGCGCATTTTGCGGCATCCGCGTGTGAAGCCTTACGTGGACCTGCCCCGGATGACGGAATTGGTGGAAGAGCAGGTGCGGAGCGCCCTCAATGCGGTGGTCCGCCGAGATGTCGAGCTGGCGCAAAAAGTAATGGCCAACGATGACCAAGTTGATCATTACCGCGACCAGATCTTCCGCGAGCTCCTCACCTACATGATGGGCGACTCCAGCCTGGTGTTCCCCGCGTTTGAATTAATCCTGGTAGCAAAGAACCTGGAGCGCGTCGGCGACCACGCCACCAACATCGCGGAAGACGTCATTTACATTGTGCAAGGTCAAGATATCCGGCATCCCTCGGTCGACCGCCGGTGAGCCGTATCCGTCCGATCCAAAGCAGAATCGCCGCCAAGAAACCACTAGCCGCCGAAATCGCATTTCCTAATTTGCGGTCCAGAGTGCGCGCAAATCGCACGCGAATCTCCGAGCTGCCTGCCTTCACGGGCACCACCATCTGGTTGATATCGTCCAGCCGCTCCGGCTGAACCATTTTGCCGTTCACTTCCACGCGCCAGGCGGGGTAATTCAGTAGCCGCAGGGCAACGCGCGCTTCCGATTGTGCGTCGACATGAATCTCCCTTTGCTCGGTGGTCCAGCGTTGAATCCGCAGGCGAGCTTGCGGGGCGGATGAATCCGTGGCATTGGCGGGCAGAACGGTGGCGAGCGGCGCGTTCAGCGGCAGATCGGAATGGTCATCGCCCAGCGGGTCGTATTCATCGGTGCCATCGAAGCCCTGGCCGCTGGAGATGGCAGCGCGCTGGGTTGGCATTTCATCCGCATCCCACCAGGAATTCTCCACCATGAGAGAAGCGAGTGGCAACGTGAACACAACAATAACCACGAACCATAGCCAGCCGCGGCGTTTCGCCATGACGAGCGCAAGGAAGCAGGAAGAGACCACTGCGATCACGGACATCCAGCGCCAGGGAAACTGCACAAAACGTAACTTTGGCAGATCATTCCACAGCGGCAGGGTCAGCCGCAGGGTGAGTGCCGTGGCCGCAGCGCCCACCAAAAGAAGCGCCGCGAATGCCTTACGGTTCCGCGCGGAGGTACTTCTGGCCGCGGCAAACTGCCGAGAAGCCAAGGAGGCTAGCGCGAAAAGCAAAATCAAGGAAAGCGCGCAGATGGAGGCGATCCAATTGAACCAGGTGTGCTCTGGATCGTCGATCGCCGTGAACAGAAAATTCTGCGCGGGAAACAGGCCACTGGAAAGAGCCTGGCTGATGTTGACCCAGCGCTGTTCATAAGCCGCGGGCACGATATAAAAGGCGGCGAGGCCCAGTCCTAGAGCCAGTCCGGAAATCCCTCGTAAAAGAATGCGCCAGGAACGCTGGGAAAGGGCAGCCCAGGCAAATAACAATGCCATGGAATAACTGGCGATGACAGCAGCCGGGGCGTTGGAAAGCCAGACTGCCGCAAACGGAATAGCGAATAGGGCAACGGAAGAAAATTTCGGGGGCGAATCTTCCAGAAGTTCGCACAAACGAAGCGCCGCCAAGAGCAGCAAGGGGAAAAGTGCGCAGGCCAGTTGCTCGGCAAAATCGCTGCGGATGTAAGTCATCAAGAGCGCATTCGGATTGATGACGTAGCATGCGGCGCCGAGCAGCGCGGCACGTGGAGCAGCGAGTCTTCGCAGAAGAGAATAGGCGGAGACCCCGGCAATGGTTTGCGCCAGCACAATGAAAAGGACGGGTGTGGCAGCCCCCGGAAACAGAAGAGTTAGCGCGGCGCCCAGCATCCAGGAAAGCGGCGGATAGAAGATGAAGCGTGGCTCGCCAAATCCGTGGTTGGTCCATGCCGTCCAGCGCGGGAAGAGGATGCCTTCCTTCCACTGGTAAGCGGCATCGAGCCAGGAGGCCGCATGGAACTCAAAATCGTGGCCGGAGGCGGTGCCGAGCCAGAAAAAGGGAAGAACGATGAGAACGGAAAGCAATAATGAAAGACACAGGGGCACAAGCCAGTTGGAGCGGCAATGCGATTCCATCAGGGCAGACGGTGAACGGAGATCTGTCATCAAGTATTCATAAAATTGTAACCGGGGGAGCCCGTTGGCGCCGAATTTCCTGGACGGCGCTCGCGGCCGGCTGAAATTAAGAGATAATACGACCACTCATGAGCGCATCCACAATAACAGCAGCGGTCGAACCAATCATCGAGGCGCGCCAGCTCGAAAAGTTCTATCCGCAACCGGATGGAAATCGTATTCAGGTAATTGCTCCCACGGATATTGCGATATATCCGGGACAGATTATTGCACTGCTGGGCCCCTCGGGCTGCGGCAAATCCACGATGCTGCGGATGCTGACCGGGCTTTCCCCGGCCTCCGGCGGGAGCGTTTATTGGCACGGCCAACCCGCGGGGGATAAATCGCCAAACGTTTCCATCGTGTTCCAGAGTTTTGCGTTGTTCCCCTGGCTCACGGTGATCGAGAACGTCGAAGCGCCGCTGGAAGCGCGCGGGATCCCGGAGTTCGAACGGCACAAACGCGCATTGCGTATCATTGATGCGGTCGGACTGGACGGGTTCGAGTCCGCTTATCCAAAGGAGCTTTCGGGCGGAATGAAGCAGCGCGTGGGTGTGGCGCGGGCGCTCGTGGTGGAGCCGGAAGTATTGTTCATGGATGAGCCGTTCTCCGCGCTGGACGTGCTGACAGCCGAAACGCTGCGGGGCGAACTGCTGGAGCTGTGGCTGGACAAGAAGATACCGACGCGGGCGATCTTTATCGTCACGCACAACATTGAAGAAGCTGTGATCCTGGCGGACCGCATCATTGTTCTGGGGAGAAATCCGGCGCACATTCATGCGGAATTCACCGTGGACATGGCGCACCCACGGGAGCGCAAGGAACCCCGCTTCGTGGAACTGGTCGACAGGATTTACCAGGCGTTGACGCGTCAAGATCATGCGGAACGTACGCCGACAGGGCTGCAGGGAACCGAAGGGACCGGTCGAAAGACGTACGTCATGCTGCCGCACACGCGGCCCGGAGGCCTGGCCGGGCTGCTGGAAATCCTGGTGGATCAGGGTGGCCGCGCGGATTTGCACGTGCTCGCCGATGAGCTGAGCTTCGAAGTGGACGCACTCTTGCCAAGCGTCGACACTGCCGTGCTGCTCGGTATGCTGAAGCTGGAAGAAGGAGACGCCATTATCACGCCGGATGGTCAGGCGTTTGCGCATGGCGACATCCAGGAGCGCAAGGCGATTTTCCGGAAAGCAGCGCTGGCCAATGTCCCACTGCTGCGCCAGATGGAGCAGGGGCTCAAGGTGAAAGCGGATCGCACGCTACCGGCCGAATTTTTCCAAGACCTGTTGGATGAACACTTCAGCGAAGACGAGTCCCGCCGCCAGTTGGAAACCGCGATCCACTGGGGCCGCTACGCCGAGATTTTCGATTTCGATGCCGCCAGCGGAAAATTGACGCTGACGGAAACCTGACCTTCCCGTGCCTTCTCCCCTACCTTTGTCCATGCATCATGCGCCAATTCCGCCGGCAGCAGAGCGGCCGGCCGGGTCGCGCTGGGTCTACGCATTTTTGATCGACATCGCGGTGTTCATCGCCGTGTTCGGGGTGATCTTCGGAGTGTACTCAATCGGGCGCTCCTGGCTCGGCCCGGTAAAAGTCGAGGCGGAAATATCGCAGGATCCGCGGAGCTTGCTGCTCTACGCGATGTATTCGCTGGTGCGCATTCTGGTGGCGTATGCCATCAGCCTGGTATTCGCGCTGGCCTACGGCTACGCCGCGGCAAAGTCCAAGCGGGCGGAAATCGTGCTGATTCCGCTGCTGGACATTTTGCAGTCGATTCCCGTGCTGAGTTTCCTGCCCGGTGTGATGCTGGCGATGGTGGCGTTGTTTCCCAGCCGTCAACTGGGCGTGGAACTGGGATCCATTATTCTCATCTTTACCGGGCAGGTCTGGAACATTGCCTTCAGTTTTTATTCTTCCTTGAAAACCATCCCGCGCGATTTGCGGGAGGCGGCGATCATCTACCGGTTCAGCCGCTGGCAGCGATTCACGGAATTGGATCTGCCCTTCTCCACCATTGGCCTGGTATGGAATTCGATGATGTCGGTCGCGGGCGGTTGGTTCTTCCTCATGGCGTGCGAAATGTTTGTTTTGGGCGACAAGGACTTCCGCTTGCCGGGGCTGGGCTCCTTTTTGCAGACTGCGGCCAGCAACGGGAACACGCGCGCCATGCTCTGGGGATTAGCGACCATGGTTGCGGTCATCGTGCTGATGGATCAGTTGATCTGGCGGCCGGTGATCGCCTGGGCCGATAAATTCAAATTCGAGCAGGTGGAAAGCAGCAGCACCGAGCAGAATTCCATCCTGAATTTCATCCGCAGGGAATCGTTGCTCATTCGCGGGTACCGGCGCTTGCTGCATCCCGTGGTGAACTGGTTGACGATCAAGTTTGCAAGCGGGGCGAAGCGCGCCGCGGCAACTTTTTCTTCCACGCAATCAGAGCAACCGCGCAAGTGGCTTGGCTGGCTTTTTGCGGCAGCGGGCGCGGCGTTCCTGATTTACGCCGTTTACCGGACCGTGGGCGAGCTCGCTCAACTGCATCGAGGAGACTACTTCACGCTGCTTGGCAGTGCTGCGCGCACATTCCTGCGCGTAAACCTGGCGCTCCTGATTGGCGCGCTCTGGACAATTCCGGTCGGGGTGGCCATCGGGTTCAGCTCGCGCCTTGCGCGATGGATGCAGCCGCTGGCGCAACTAGCTGCGTCGATTCCGGCGACGGCGCTGTTTCCCGTTCTTCTGCTGGTGCTGATCCGCCTGCGTGGCGGGGTGGAAATCGCGGCCATGGCCCTGATGTTGTTGGGTACGCAGTGGTACATCCTGTTCAATGTGATTGCCGGGGCGATGGCCATTCCCACGGACCTGAAGGAAGCCGCGAGGGTATTCCGGTTCGGCCGGCTGGACCGCTGGCGTCGTCTGATCCTTCCCGGCATTTTTCCGTATCTCGTGACCGGACTCGTGACCGCCTCCGGCGGAGCCTGGAACGCCAGCATCATCGCGGAATATTTTCATTTTCAGGGAAGAGTGGTGGAGGTCCCCGGACTGGGCAGCACCATCAGCCGGGCGAGCGATGCAGGTGGTTTTCAAGTGCTGCTGGCGTCCACGCTGATCATGGCCATGATCGTGGTGCTCATCAACCGACTGGTGTGGCGGCGGCTCTATCGCCTAGCGTCAACGCGCTTCAAACTGGAAACGTGAGCGTCAGGGTTTCGTGAGATCGCTCACGATGGCACCTTCGAGTGATTAGCGAGCCGCCACGGCTTTCTCATTCTTGTAGATCACGCGCTCTTTCATCACAAAGAATAGTGGGGCGGTCTCAGGTGGAGTTTTTCAAAAAAGGCTGCGAGACAGAGTAAGAAAATATCGCCTTAGGCCCGATTGCTATCCGATTGGGGATCGCCGGCGGGGGCAGGGTGTATCTGCCCTTCGTGAATGGGAGCGGGAATGAGGCGTCCCGCAAGAAGATGGAGCAGAAACACGGCCATGAGACCGCCGGCAAGTCCAAACACGAACCATCTCATGTTTGCGTGTGGATAAAACACGGCGTAGAGCACGAGTACCCAAAAGGAAGTCGTGAGCACCGGGATTCCAACCGCGATGAACATAGTTCCCGACAAACCCGGGAGATACCACGGAAATTGGTCGTGCACGGACCTGCGGGCCCACCAGGGAGTGTCGATTTTTATGGCCAGCCCCTCTGCAAGGGGCAACACCGTTTCCTCCGGGCCGCGCCGGTGGCCTAACCTGTAGAACTCAAACAGGTGCGAGTCGATGGAAGTCACGCCGGGGATTGACTCCAATAGCCTCAAGTAAGCTCGCCAGAATTGAATCACGCGGACGCCGCGGAAGCCGAGCGATATGTAGAAAAGCGAAAGCGCCAAGCCAAATAGAGACACAATCAGGCTGATGTTGCGGGCTGTCGTTGTGGCTGAAGTTGTGAACGCGAGAGCCGTGGCGAGAAACGCCTGCACGGTCGAAAAATTGTTCATGCGCGCATAGAGAATATGATCCTCGTGGTACAACCGCTCGAGAACCTTCTGCCACGCGTGCTTCGGGTCGGGAAACTTCGAATCGTAGCTCAACACGACCTCAAACAGCGCCCCAGTCTGAACTGTCCTCCAATTTGAATTGTACATTGTTATGCCTCGCACCCCAGTTTTTCAATGCCGGCGTGTCGCGTTCTATTGAACATGCAGTGCGGCGCAGGATGCGGCCACACCGAGTGAATGTAAATTAACAACGCAGGAGTGCCAATGGGCTCAGACCTTCGGAAAGACGCGCATCACTACCACGGCCTGGACTCACACAGTGGTGCTTGCGGGCTGGAATGAGGCTGATTCTGGAGGCTCGGCAGGCAATTGCGTCCAACAGCGGGCGCGTGTATACTGCGGTCAAATCCCGGAGCCAAGACGGAATTTTCCCTTCAGTTTTGACTTTCTGTGAAGCACATCCTTATCAGGAGGAACATACCATCATGTTGAAATTTGCGATTGTGGCTTCCATGTCGCTTGCCCTTGTCGTGCCGGCATTCGGCAAGACCTACAAGAGTACCTATCCCCTTTCTTGCGGCGAGGTGTGGGGCGCGGTAAAAGACACCCTTAGCAATCCGGACAACTATACCGTCGTGGAGAGTGACGACGCCAAAATGACGGCCACCTACCAAGTGAAGCACACCGTTCATGTCACCATTACCGGAGCGGTCCTCCAGAGAAAGAACAAGGTTACCTTGGTACCGCAGGGGTCAGCGTGTGAGATGCAAGTCGTGTCGAACTATAGCGGATTTGAGCACAACGACCGGGATGACTTCAAGACGCGCGTGGATGCGTCCTTGGCCAAGCCGAAGGAAGCGAAGCCTGCCGCGCCCGCTCAACCAGCGGCCCCACCCAAGTAATTTTGGCAGGTCCGCCCCCGCCTCCGACTCCGGGATGGTCGGCGTTCTGCAAAGCGCTGGCGGCGCCAAAGTAGGTTTCAGCAAAATTCCACCTGTCCGATTGATGTCATAACGACGTCGGCCGCGGCGTTAATCAGCCATTAGCCCCAATCCGCTTGTGGGAAATCCTGTTCGCCAGAAAGGCGGAATGGCTTCGTTCCGCCCAAGCTATTCTTCAGAATGGCGATGATCATTGGCAAGTGAGCCCCGACAATGCCGGGTGCACCGATGTTCCAATTTGGCGCAGGGCTTGAACTCTGCAAAGCGCTCCGAGTAACTCACTGCCACCAACCCTAATGATTAGGGCACGACGGTCTGCAAAACTTCAAAAGGAGTTGCGCTTGCTGGGCAAACTCCGTCGGCGCGATTTGAGGTTGACGCAAGAAGGTCATAGGCGTATGGTTTTGCACAAAGATCAAGTTTAACTTGGGACATCTGGTCCAGATCTCCATCGTTTGGCCGGAATCGGAGCTTGGTCCAAGGGAAGGCGGTTCCCCACTAGTGATTGACGTTTAGAACAAGAAATGGGAGGCCCTTGCCATGTTCCTAGATTTTTACGGTCTCCGTGAACAACCTTTCGGCGTTACACCAGATCCCAAGTACCTTTATTTGAGTCGGACTCACGGCGAAGCCCTGGGTGCGCTCCTGGACGGCATCCAAGCCGACCGTGGATTCATGGCGCTGATCGCCGAGCCAGGAATGGGAAAGACCACGGTTCTCTACCGGCTCCTGGAGGAACTAAGGGATTCCGCGCGTATTGTGTTTCTATTTCAAACGCAGTGTGATTCACGCGAGTTTTTCCGCTACATCCTGAGCGAGCTTGGGATGAAGACCGCGCGGATGGGCCTCGTGTCCATGCACAATAAATTAAATGAGATCCTGTTCAGCGAGATGCTGGCGGGCAGGCGCTTTGTGTTGGTGGTGGATGAAGCGCAAGACCTCGAGGAACCCGTGCTGGAAACGATCAGGCTGCTCTCCGATTTTGAGACTCCGCATGCAAAACTGTTGGGAATCATCCTGTCTGGACAGCCACTGTTAGCCGAAAAACTGGCGCGGCCCACGCTGTCACAATTGAAGCAACGCATCGCCATCGTACGTTGCCTGGAACCCTTGAGTGTCGACGAGACATCCGGTTATGTCGAGCACCGGCTGAAGGTAGCCGGCTATTCCGGCAGCCGGTTGTTCGAGCCGGAGGCTTTGGCGCTGATTGGAGAACGAACCAAAGGCATCCCGAGAGAGATTAACAACCTCTGCTTCAATGCCTTGACACTCGGCGAGGCCAGAAGAAGCCCCACAATCAGCGGCGAGATCGCGCGAGAGGCCTTAGCGAACGTGAATGTTGATTCCATCTTGCGGCAATTGCACATCGAGGGGAGTCCTGCTCCCGCGACTCCTGTTCGGGCGCCGGTCCTCAAAGATTCCGGCGAGCTAATTTTCGATCTTGCAACGGAGATCAAGGACGCGATTACGCGGCGTGCCTATGAGTTGTTTGAGGCCAGGGGTTTTGAGCATGGCCATGCCCATGAGGACTGGGTGAGAGCTGAGTCCGAGATACTGCTTGATGTGCCAGTGGAAATCACGGAGGGAGAGAACGAGCTTGCCGTCCACGCCAATGTTCCGGGGTTCGGCGAGAACGATCTAAAAGTAGAAGTGGCGCCTTGTTGCCTGTGCATCCTTGGCAGACACGAAGAAGCATCGGAAGAAACAGAAGAAAAGGCTGCTGCTTTCCAGCGACGCTGCAAGCGCATCTTCCGTCTCTTGGACCTGCCGTCTGAGATTGACCCCGATGGGATGAAGGTAACGGTGCGCGACGGCCTACTTGAGGTCAAACTGCGCAAGGTTGAGGTGCGCGAGAAAGAACGCGAGATCGCCAGAGCAGCTACTGCCTGAGCAAGGAAGACCTGCGATCACAGCACAGCTAGTTCGGCAAGCCCTGGCAGCTGCAGACTAACTCCTCATTAGGTTGCCAAAGTGGACATCTGGCTCCTAGTGCTCCTCTTCTCCGGTTGTTCAGGAATGGGCCACCGCCCGTCGATGTTCTCCAGTACAAGTGCAGCCTCACCGATCGCCTTATCCACAAAATACTGCCTTGCCATATTCGGCTTGTCAGACTCGATCGTTTTGATCATGTTCCGCGCCTACCATCCGCGCGTCGATGACTCCGCTGAGGGCCTCGGATTTCTCGCTGACAGTGGCACAGCATGGTCGTTGATTGATTAGATTACAATGTGCGTCTTACGAGGCGATGGACAAGCGGTAATTGACAAGTCCGAGCTGGCCGAATTACCAATTGCTTGCACATTCGTGCCGAGGATTTCGCCGATTGGCACGCCAGCGCGGATTGTCGAATCAACCTGCCTCCGCTGTATGTCTCTCGTTATCAATGATTTGCCTCACGTCCGAGGCTTCGGGTTGAACGGCACAGCTCGTGCTTTCCGAAACTTGTAAGGGGATCACTGAATTAACCCATCCCCAAGCCTGGAGACCAAATCCGGGATTGCGAGGGCGTAGTCTATGCGGGAAGAAACAATCACTGCGGTCCGATATAGTCCGAATCTGGGGCACCAAGTTGTTGTCCGTCTCACGTACAATGTAGGCGAAGGACCCAGGCCGGACATCGTCCGATGGTTTCTTATAAGGGAAGAAGTGCTGAAGTTACATGACACCCAAAGCGCTTCAACCGGAGGACTGGTCTGGACCCCTTCCTCGGTGTAATGCTCAGGGTTAAACTCATGGCGACACGCGGTACGAAACGTGGAAGCCAGCTCCAAAGCTAGTGCCGTTCCAACTATTTGGGCCAAATGGCGGTCCTACGATTGGTCGCGAGCATGGAAGGTAAGCACTTGAGGGGATTTGCTCAAACAAGTTGGAACGGCACTAGTAGCCGCCATGCAAGCCTATCGCGCCACACCGGAACACTGGCGAGCGGTTCTTCAAAACGAATAGCACTGCAGTAGCCCCAAAAAACAATAGATGACCGTCAGAGCTTGACTCCCTTACCGGACATCTGCAGTTCAGTACCCCAGATCTCCGATAACGGACAACTGAAATCCACCTCCCCGTTATTACAAGAGCCACATTGTTGACTCTCACCGCTGATTGCGGTTGACTCTTTCTGGACACGGGCACATTGACCAAAGTTGCCCGGATGCCGCACCAGATGTCACCTGCGAAAGGAGACGCCAACCATGTGGAATCGCGTTTGCCCGCTTTGCTTTGCCAAAGTGCCCCGCACCTTAGTGCTTACGCGTGCGGACGAACTGGCGTGCCCGTCGTGCCACGCGCCCTTGGAGCTTTCGCGGTCCAGCCGGGTGCTGAGCGCGCTAGCCGGGCTCTGTGCTGGGTTCGCTGCGGCGCACATTGTGCTCCACGGAAGTACGACAGGCAGATGGGTTTTGCCCATGGTCGGGGCTGTTTTGGCGTACGCATTTGCGTCGGCACTCATGCTCTTTTTCCTCTCCGACTTGGTCGTGCAGCCCAAGCCCGCGTCCAGCCATTTTCCACAATTTCACAGGTAACGGACCCACCGTACTATTGACCTCCTGATGAACCACTTTGACACTCACAAAGGTGGCAGCGTACTCCCAATTTCTGGGTTGCAAGGTGAAGGTGCAATATCGCGTGGGGGATATCCTGCTTTCCGCTTCGGGAACCTTCTCGGCGGACTCCGGGCGCTCCATCTTCCTCGAACAGCACCTGGAACAGCGCGGCAAGCGGAATTACTTCCGCTGGGAAATTCCGTACCCCTATGTCCATCACATCGAAACAGATGCTGAAGTGGAATCCGCGAAGAGTGCTGATCCTGCAACGCCCCAGGCCGATTCCAACCGGAAAGCGGCTGCCGCGGTCGCCGCGGCATCTGCGGGTGGCGCGCGTTCAGTCCTCCCTTTTCCACAGCGGCCCAAAATCGCCTGAGCGAGCAGGCCTGACCCACGATTCCTGAGGGAATCGGATACAATTATTTCGCGCGAAAGCATCCAACAAGCGGGGATCCCTCCCGCCAGGAGGCCGTCTGTGAGCACTGCCACTGTTCCACGAAAGATAGGTTTAATTGGTCTCGGGCTGATGGGCCGGCCCATGGGTATGAATCTGCTGAAGGCGGGACATTCCCTGACCGTCTGGAACCGTACACCCGGGCGGGCCGAGGAGCTGGTTGCGGCGGGCGCCGTGCTGGCAAAGACTCCGCGAGAGGCGGCAGCCTCTAGCGATCTGCTTTTGACCATTGTGAGCGACCCGCCGGCTTTAGAATCGGTGTTGTGGGGCCATGAGGGGCAAAATGATGGGGCGCTGGGCGGTTTGAAGGCGGGAAGCATCTATATGGACTCGAGCACGGTCTCACCTTCGCTCGAGAAAAAGATTTCCGTGGCATGCAAAGAGCGTGGAGTTCGCTTCCTCGACGCGCCGGTCACCGGGAGTGATTGGGGAGCGCGCGAGGGAAACCTTGTGTTCATGATTGGCGGTGACGCGGAGACTTTGAAGGAAGTAGAGCCGGTATTGGCGGTGATGGGAAAGAGATGGTTTCTTTTGGGCCCAAATGGGGCGGGACAAACCGTTAAGCTGGCGATGAATGCCATCCTGGCGTTGCAGGTGGACGCGATGGCAGAAGCCATCGCGTTGGTCACGAAAGCAGGATTGAGGGGAGAGCAGCTCGTGGAAGTGATGCAGGCCAGCATGGCGCGTTCGGGCCTGCTAGATGTGAAATCTCCACTGATGTTGAAAGGAGACTTCAAGCCCAGCTTCCCTTTGCGCCTGATGCACAAGGATCTGGGATTGGCGCTTGATCTTGCCAATCAACTGGGTGTTGCGCTGCCCACGACCGCGGCGGCGCGCGAAGTCTACAACTACGTGAAAGGCGAGGCCAAAGAGGACTTGGACTTCTCCGCGGTCATGCGCTTTTGGAAGAAGTAAACGCGCGGGTTACTTCAGCGGCCTTGCCGGGAAAAAGCCAATCGGCAGATCTCGCGAAGTCCGCAGTCCTGACGGCGCATCCAAAATGGCTGGAATGGAATTCACAGCCACCGACGCCGTGGCAATGTCCCCATGCGAGCCGCCGGGTATGACCAGGCTGATATTCGGATGGCCTTGCAATTCGATGGTGTCGGCTGGATCCTTCGCACCCACATACATCTGCAGTTCCATATGAATGAGTTCTTTTCCTTCGGAGAACCCGCGGGCGATCTGGTGGACGCCAGCGGCTTGGCCGGGCTCGACGGTGAGGAATTCGGTCTCAACACGCTCGGTGGCAACCTTGGGTTCAATGGTTTCTGTAATCTCATCGACGCGGAGCCCCAGGCTGTCCGCGACCATGGCTACCGATTCCGGCAGACCCACGTGCTTGATGACCCCTTCCTTCACTTTGTCGCGGAACTCTTCGACGCTCATCCCCGCGCCGATCTTTTTTTGCAGCGGCAGGCGGCGCTTTGAGGCGTCCACGATGCGCAGCGCTTTGACATGTTCGATGCGCTGAGAGACGGCCGCGAGGGTAACCACCAGCTTGTCCATCACGAATCCAGGGTTCACGCCGGTTCCGACCAGCGCCACGCCCGATTCCTTTGCGGCTTTGTCCAGCTTGGCCGCCAATTCCGGGTAGGTCCTGTAGGGATAGGAAAGCTCCTCGCAGGTCGAGACGACGCAAGAACCGACGTCCAGGCAGGCCAACAACTGGTCCATCACCTGGGGCAGCGAGGACGAGGTCGAGTGCATAACCACATCCGCGGATTGATCTAGCACTCCCCTTGCGTCGCCGGACACTCTAATGCCCCACGGTCCATCCGAAGCCCCGACGACCTCCGCGAGGTCCTTGCCGATCTTCGCCGGATCCGAATCGATGGCGCCCACGATGTCGACGGCCTCTTTTTCGCGCAACAACTTTGCGATCGAGGCGCCAATTGGCCCGACCCCGTACTGGATGGCACGAATTTTCTTTCTCACGGTTGTCTCCGATCCATTTTCACTCGAGAACACACACAGCGCGGATTTTCGCTGGGAGCGAACCTTTAAGCGTACTGGATTTCGCCAAAGCAGGCAATTGTTCGCACGCGCCTATTTCTTGCCGGTTCTGCATTCGCAACGCATAATGGGGTCTGCCGCGGCCCGGGCGGCGGGAGGAATTCGATGCGTGCCGAAAAACTGAGCGATGCGGACGTTCAAAAGAACCTTCGCGCAGTAAAGGGATGGAGCCTCGTGAACGGCAAACTGCACAAAGAGTTTGAGTGCAAGGATTTTGTTACCGCCTTCGGGGAAATGACCCAGGTGGCGCTGGTCGCCGAACGAATGAGCCACCATCCGGAATGGTTTAATGTGTGGAACAAAGTGGTGATCGATCTGAACACGCACAGCGTCCAGGGCATCAGCAACCTCGATTTTCAGTTGGCCGAGAAAATCAATGAGATCTTCGGTAGCTAATTCCGGCTGCTTTCCAGAATGATTGGCCCTCATCAAGCCGAGCACCGCTCGCGCGCCTGGTTCATCACTGTACTGCGCTGGCTTGCCGCTCTTGCCGTCCTGGGAATTCTCCTCCATTTTCTCCCGCTGCACCTCTTGAGCGAAGCGATCCAGCGCATTTCTCTTACCCGGTTTTTGGCTGTTCTTCTCGGCTATCTTCTTGCCCACGCGGTGGGAATCGCAAAATGGCGCATGGTGGTCAATGCGGCCGGTGCGCGGCTCGACTACTCCGCCAGCGCTCAGTGCTATGCCGGGGGACTGTTCGCAACACTTTTTCTTCCTTCGATTATTGGCGGCGACGTTGTTCGCCTGGCCGTGGGTCTTCGCCGCAGCCCCAATCCCGCGGCAGTCCTGGCAGGCAACGTGGCGGACCGCTTCATCGACATGACCGCACAAGCCGGCTTGGTCCTTCTCGGAATCATTTTGTTGCCGGGCTCTCTGCCCACGACGCTTAAATTTGCAGTGCGCAAAGGCATTTTTGTTTTTGGGGGCATGCTTCTTGGTCTTGTTGTTTTGGTTCTCCTGCTTTACCGCCCGATTTTGCGTGGCCGCTCAGTTCGCTTTCGCCGCAGGCTCGCTCGTCTGCGTCATGCACTGCGCGCCAGCTCGCGCCGGCCTCACATCTTGTTTTTTGGGTGGGTGCTGGGTACGGCGATCCAATCCACATTTCTGACTCTGACCGCTTTGCTGGCCATCTCTTGCGGGTTGTTTTTGCCGCTGCGGGTCTGGTTCTTCGCCTGGCCGCTCGCGAAGCTCGCGGCACTCCTCCCCTTGACCCAAGGGGGTATCGGGGTGCGGGAGGCGGCGCTGGTGGGGCTACTGTCCCCATTTGGGGCACCTGCTCATCTTGTTCTCGCCGCAGGCCTCGTCTGGGAGGCTGTTGTGATCGTCGGTGGGCTCATCGCTGGGTTTACCGCATTTCTCCTTCGTCGCAGTGAAACGTTCTCAAAAACTTCATGAAACCGGCGTGTTTTTTGCAAGAACCTCTTGACAGGCCGAATCCACAGGTCGAGAATAAAGTTCCCCTCCAGTAATGTTTACTTATCCTTTATGTTCCTTCAGTTGAGCCACTCTGCCTCTTCCGTCCGGCTCATGAAGCACTCATCGCTCCGGAAAGGTTTCCGGTCATGGCGGCAGCTAGTCTTCGAGTCCTCCTTGCTGAGAATAGACTTACCGAAGCAGGGATAATCCTGCGTTCGCTTTGTGCGGAAGTCGGATGGTCGCTGGAACTAATTTTCGTGGCCGCGCGCGCGGATTTGGAACAAACGCTGCCAGCTCACCGTCCCGATGTGGTTCTGCTAGATCTTTCTATGCTCCAACCTGATGCTACGGCTCGTCTCGGTGTTCTCCATCAAGCCAATCCCGCCATCCCTCTCATACTTTTCGCCGATCCGGCCGATATAGCATGTGCTGTGAAGTGTCTCTCGATGGGGGCGAAGGATTTCCTGTTGGAAGGATTCATGGATGAGCGAATCATGGCGCGCGTGCTGCGCTCTGCAATCGGTCAAGAGGCGACTGGGGAATTAACAGCGCCGTCACCGGACCTAATTTCCGCAATGGAGATGAAACCCCACAAGATCAGCGGTGAGCGTTCGTTGCCCGGCCCTTCCCTAGCCTCCAGCCAGCAGTGCGCTTTGTTTGTTTGCCTGGAAAACCTGGAACACGCACAGCTCCAGGTTGGAGCCCAAGCGGTTGACCGGATGCTGGAGGAGTTCACACAAGTGCTGAGAAAGAGCGTGCGCGTCGGCGATCTGGTCGTGCCCGTTTCTCGCGGTCAAATAATGATCTTTCTTCCCAATGCGGGAGAGTCTTGTTCCGCGGCAGTCCTTCAACGGATCCGAGCACGGGTGAAGAACTACAAACCCTCCTTCCTTCCCAACCTATCGCCTACGATCACCGTCCAAGCGGGGAACAACGGCTCCATTCTTCAACCCTTGCTTTCGAACTTGCTCCCGTCAGAGGTTGCGGGGGCGGACTTCGCCGCACAGTCGGCGTGTCCTTGCTGAGGAGAGGGCGATGGAAGCGATCGAGCTTGAGAAGGCAGTCACCATCGATAACTCTTCGCCGTTGCGTGTCCTGCTGCTGGAGAAATCGGAAGTGGACTCGCAAAACATTCTTGAGGAATTGCGGAACGCGGGAATGGCCATCGAACCGGCCGTGGTCGCAAGCCGTGGTGAATTCCTTGAGGCCATTTCTTCGCGGGATTTCTCGGTCATCCTTTCCGCGTACCAACTTCCGGGATGGAACGGAATGGAAGCGCTTCACGAGCTGCGGAAAGCGGGAAAACAAACGCCATTTATCCTCGTCACGGGCGATCTTGGGGAAGATGCCGCGGTTGAATGCCTGAAACAGGGCGTGAGCGACTACGTGCTCAAGAACCGCCTGGCGCGCCTGCCCATGGCATTGAGGCGCGCGCTCGAAGAAAAGCAGTTGCGTGATGCAAACAACGAAGCGCGCCTTGCCTTGCAGGAAAGCGAAACGCGGAATCGGGAATTGATCGAGAATTCGGTGTATGGGGTTTTTCGTGTTTCCCTGGACGGTTCCTTTGTTTTCGCGAACCCGGCGTTGCTCCAGATTCTGGCATGCCCCTCGCTCCAGGTTCTGCAATCGTCGAATCTCTCCACCGATGTTTTCCGTTTTCCGGAACACTACGTCAAACTTTTCGCCGCCTGTCGGAAGGATGGCCTGGTCCATAGCGCGGAAACCGAGTGGCGCCGCAAGGATGGCGGCCTGGCCGCCGTAAAGCTTCACCTCCGCTATCTTTCTGTTCCCGGCGCCGCCGACCAGATCGAGGGAATCGTTGAAGACGTAACGGAACTTCGAGCTCTCGAACATCAGTTGCTTCAGGCTCAGAAGTTTGAAACCATCGGGCAACTTGCCGGCGGTATTGCTCACGATTTCAACAATGTTGTGGGGGCCATTCTGGGTTGGGCCGAGCTTGGTTACGAAGAGAGCCAGGCTTATCCCGAAATCGCCGAGCGCTTTGCCCGAATCCGCGCGCAAGCCGATCGCGCCGCGGCGCTGACACGTGAACTTCTCGCGTTTGCCCGTTGCCAAGAGCTGCAGCCGCGCCCCGTCGATATGAACTCCGTCATCCGGAACCTCACCACCTTCCTCGACAAAGTGATTGGCAGTGACATCGAGATGAAAGTGATTCCGGGTGACCTGCAGCCCGTTCAAGCCGATCCCGCCCAGATTGAACAGGTGCTCATGAATCTCTGTCTCAATGCGCGGGACGCTATGCCCAAAGGCGGCCGCCTGGTGGTCGAAACCGAAATGGTGGAATTGGATGATTCCTTTTGCCACTTTTACCCTTACGTGACTCCCGGCTGGTATGCCGTCCTTTCCGTGTCCGACACTGGAATCGGCATGACTCAGGAAATACGCGACCGCATTTTTGAGCCTTTTTTCACCACCAAAGAGCGCGGCACGAGCAGCGGCATGGGACTCGCCACGGCCTATGGCATCATCAAGCAGCATGGTGGATTCATTCATGTCTATAGTGAACCGGGGCAAGGCAGCCTTTTTCGCGTTTACCTTCCGGCTGCGGACGGCGCGCCTCCCGCACCAACTCCACAGGCCACGGAAATTTCCCGCTCCACGAACCTGGAAGGCACGGAGAAAATTCTCCTGGCCGAAGATCACGATTCCATTCGCGAGATGGTCCGGCAGTCGTTGGTGAATCTCGGATATGGAGTTCTCTCCGCGGCGAACGGCGAAGAGGCGTTGCGGCTCTGCGAACAGGAAACTCCCGCGCTTGCCATCCTCGATGTGGTCATGCCGCGGATGGGCGGCGCCGCCAGCGCCACTCAGTTGCGCCGCCGTTTTCCCAATCTTCCCATCCTGTTTACCAGCGGCTACTCCGAGTCTCTCGACGCCACCGTCTCCCAACTCTCCAATTCCTCCTACCTCCAAAAGCCTTACAGCCCGACCTCCCTTGGCCGCGCCATCCGCAATATTCTAGGTCCATCGCACTCCCTGGAAAGCTGACCCTTTCAACTTCTGTGGGCACCAACTTCGGCGAGTTGGTGTCCATTCAACAGACGCAGGGTTCCCGCCCCGCCAAAAGTTTCCGTGCAAGAGCCGCCACCCTGCGCGTTCTAACCGTGAGCGCAAGGCAAAGCGGCGCTGACGCGTCAGTTTCAGGGAGAGCCACCATGGCGTATACGTTCAAGAACCAGACCCCAGCTCGAATCTGCTTCTATCTTGTTGTCCTATCTCTTGCGGTAGGCGTGCTCTGGCTGGTGCAACCGTTCCTTGGCGCCAACGGAATGCCCGGCACCGCTACCTACTCCCATGGCGTGTTGCATCTGACGATTCCGTACCGCGCAGATCATCCCGGCACGGGGCGCCTGACACTGGAAGTCTTGGACCCGGAGAATCACGTCCTTGGAAGTATCGAAAAATCCCTAGAGGTCGTTCAAGGTGCATCGCAGTGGAAAGAAGACCTGAAGCTCGACAAGGCACCGGCGCTTGACGAACTGGTCTGGCACCGCCTGCGCTACCGCTTTGTCTACGACGACAGCCGGATTGCGGACCTGCAAGGCACGGAGTCCATCTCACAGATTCTCCGCATGCCGGTCTTGCGTATTTTTGGCCAGCAATCCTATCTTGCGGGGAGTCAAGCGGCCGTGCGGGTGATCGTCACAGACTCCCATAACGAAGCGATCCCCGGCCGAAGCTTTTTGCGAATTGATTTGCGGGCGCCGGGACAACCCGGGTCCACCTTGTTTACCGGGCACTTGAATCACCGCAGCACTACCGAGGCACAGTTTCAGTTTCCTGCGGGGCTTACCGGTAACTGCGAATTGCACTACGTTGTGGACACCTCCCTCGGTTCGGCGGAATTCACGCAAGCGATTCGCCTGCAGGACAAAGTCGGCATCCTGCTGACCACGGAAAAACCGATTTACCAGCCCGGCCAGACTATCCACGCACGCGCTCTTGCGCTTGACCGCGCAAACCACGAAGCCGTCGGCAATCGCGACTTGGTATTCGAGGTCGAGGATTCGCGTGGCAACAAAGTTTTTAGGAAACCGACGCGCACGGACGAGTTCGGGATTGCCTCGACGGAATTCCAGTTGGCTACAGAGGTGAATTTGGGCACGTACCATCTGCGCGCCCTGCTTGGCGAGCCTGGCGGCGATGCGGCGAATACCGCGGAAATAGCCCTGAACGTGCAGAAATACGTGCTGCCGAAATTTAAGGTAGAGCTAAACTTCAACTCCAAAAGCGACAAGAAAAAGCATGGTTACCGTCCAGGTGATCGCGTGACCGGCACGGTCCAGGCGAACTACTTTTTCGGAAAGCCGGTGGACAGCGCGGACGTTTCCCTCAAGGCCACGGGCATGGATGTAACCATGTTCGAGGCCGCTTCGGTGGAAGGCAAAACGGACCGCGAGGGCACTTACCATTTCGATTTTCGGATTCCCTCCTACTTGGCGGGCCGTCCGCTCAACCAAGGTGCCGCGCGGCTCCTTATCGAAGCAACGGTGAAGGACAGCGCGGGCCACTCAGAGACGAGGGGGGAGCCCATCACCGTGAGCGACTCGCCATTCCTAGTGCTGGCTGTCCCGGAAGGCGGCACGCTCATTCCGAATCTGGAGAACGAGGTGTTCCTGCTGGCTTCTTATCCGGACGGTTCACCGGTGAAAGCGGACTTGACGGTTCGTCCTAACGCGAGCGTGGAGCAGCATGTCAGCACGGACGAAGGTGGCGTTGCGGTCATCCACCTGAAAGCAGCGCCAGGGACTGAGACGCTCCAGATCGAAGGACGGAACGCGGAGGGAGATTCCGTTTCAACTTCCGTTGCGTTGCAACTGCGCGCTGGTGAAGACCAAGTGCTCCTGCGCACCGAACATGCCGTCTATCGCGCGGGCGATCCAATCCGCCTTCGAATCCTGGCAACGAAGCAACGCGGTACCGCGTACATCGATCTCGTCAAACAAGGGCAGACGATCCTGACGCGCGATCTCGATATCACCGATGGCGAAGCAGAGCTCACTCTGGTGGGCAGTTCCGAAATGGCCGGCACGGTGGATTGCAGCGTTTACATGTTCGGGCGCAATGCGCAGGCCATCGCCGACCATCGGCTGCTGTTCGTCCAGCCAGCGGAGGAACTGAAGATCGAGACTGTCGCGGACGCCCCTGTCTATAAACCGGGCGACGATGCGCATATTCGTTTCCGCATAACCAACTCGCATGGGCAGGGAGTGCGCGTGGCGCTCGGGCTGCAGATTGTGGACGAAGCCGTTTTCGCGCTTGCGGAAAAGCAGCCCGGCTTCGCCAAAGCTTTCTTCTATCTGGAGCAGGAGGTGATGAAGCCGAGGTATGAGATCCATTCCCTCGGCCCATCGGAAATCGTTGAGCCGGCGGCGCAATCCAAAGGCGAACAACAGGATCGCGCTGCCCGGGCGCTCTTCTCTGCCACGGAAATCGTCTCCCAGAATAAATTTGAGACCGAGGTTGGCCGCACCATTCCGCAGACAAAATACTACGAATATCGGAACCGCTATCTGGCGCAGTTCCAAGTTGACTCGAAGAAGATCGCCGACCAACTCCGGCACGCGTGCGCGGATGACCCGGACCAGACGGACGTGAAAAAGGTGTTCGAAAAACTGGCAAATTCCGGCAATGCGGAGTTTCAGGATCCCTGGGGCACACCGGTGCGACTCGAACCCGTGGCGTGGGATTCCAGTAAGACGCAATACGTGATCCGTAGTGCTGGCCCGGATAAACAATTCCAGACCGCGGATGATCTGTTTGTTTTTCTGTATTTCCGCCGCCGAAAACTGGTTGCACCTGCGAGCGAAGGGCAGAGCGGTATGGAAATCCAGATCGAACATGAGCGGGGCGCGTTCACCAGCAGAGCGGAGATCTCTGGCATCGCCGTGGATCAGTCGGGAGCCGCGTTGGAAGGCGCAGTGGTGACGGCCCGCGACCTCTCGAGCGGAAAAGTCCGCACCGTCTGGGCGGACACTTCCGGCAATTTCCGGTTTTCCGCGGTGCCGAAAGGCAAGTATCAGATTGTCGTTTCCAGTGCTTATCCAGCCGGGTGGGAAACGGTAAGCCGGACCCTGACATTGGAACCACGGGACCACGCTGTTCTGACGGTCCATCTTAAGTACGCGCTGGCCCAGGAAGTTATGGAAGTCACGGGCAAATCGGAAATTGTGGTCACCACGGAGGCAAAAGATGGATTTGGGGGTGGTGTACCGGGAGGTGTTGGCGGCGGCTCCGTGGGTGGCGCGATTGGCGGCGTCATCGGTGCCGGTGCAAATGAAATGGTGATGGTGGATGCGGAGCGCCCTGCTGCTCCCGCAAAGGCGCTGCCTTTCCTCACACGCAATCTCAAACAACTCGCCGATGCAACACCTGGTCAGGAGGCTTCGCCGGACGTCCACGTGCGTTCTTACTTTCCGGAGGCGCTCTACATCAACCCGGAAATCATCACCGACCGTGACGGCAACGCAAGTATTTCTATTCCGATGGCCGACAACATCACCACCTGGCGCATGGCCATGCTTGCTTCGACGCAACACGGAGCGCTCGGCACAGCCACCTCCAGCCTGAAGGTCTTTCAGGACTTTTTCGTGGACCTGGATCTTCCGGTGACGCTGACGCAAGGCGATCAGGTGTCGATTCCGGTCGCCATCTACAACTACTCTGATGTCCAGGGCGATGTGCGCCTGAATCTGGAATCCGACGACTGGTTCTCGCTCGTGAATGATATGGCGGAAAAATCGGTCAATGTGGATGCAGGGCACGTCGGCGGCTCGCAATTCACGCTGGAGGCCAAGCGCATTGGGAAATTCAAACTGACGCTCTCCGCGCGCATGAAGGGAAATGCCAAGCGCGCGGATATTGTGGTTCGAGAGATCGAAGTTGTTCCCAATGGCCGTGAGCAGAACCTCGTGTTCAACGGCCAGTTGGAATCGATGGCAAGCCACAACGTCGAATTTCCGGCAAGCTCGATTCCTGGCGCCAGCAAGATTTTCGTGCGGCTCTATCCGGGTCCCTTGAGTCAGATCATGGAAGGCATGGACGCAATTCTGCGCATGCCCGGGGGCTGTTTCGAGCAGACCTCTTCAAGCACGTATCCCAATGTCCTGGCGCTCGACTACATGAAGCGCACAAAGAAGCTCACTCCCGAAGTGCACGCGAAGGCCGAAGGTTACATCGCCAATGGGTATCAGCGGCTGCTTACGTTCGAAGTGCCCGGGGGCGGGTTCTCCTGGTTCGGCCAGGCGCCGGCCAACAAAATCCTCACCGCGTACGGCCTGATGGAGTTCTACGACATGTCCAAAGTCCACGACGTGGACCCGCGCCTGATTGAGCGCACGCAACAATGGCTCGCGGGGCAGCAGCTTGCGGATGGAAGCTGGAAACCGGACACCCAGTTCATCAACGAAGGTGCAACCAACCGCTACAATTCCGATGTGCTGAGGATTACCGCGTATATCGCCTGGTCGCTCGGAAACACCGGTTATCAAGGCGCGGCCGTCGACAAGGCAAACCAATTCCTTCAGAGCCATCTTTCCGGCAAAGCTGACCCCTACACGCTGGCAGTTCTTGCCAATTTTGCCGTGGACTATGGAAAAGACCGCGAGTTCACGCGCCAGGCGATGGAGTTGCTCCTGAACGCGCGCACCGAAAAAGACGAACGGGCCTGGTGGAGCTCCGAGGAGACTAGCGTCTACTCTACAGGCACCAGTGCCAGCGTGGAGACCACGGGGCTGGCCACTCAGGCGCTTCTCAAGTGGGGCCAAGCTCCGGGCACTGCCCGAAAGGCGCTCTCCTACCTTACTTCCAAAAAGGATGCGTCGGGGACCTGGGGAAGCACACAGGCAACCATCATGGCGTTGCGCGCACTATTGTTGGCATCCGAGAAGGGCTCCGCAGATGCGCGCGGAAACGTGGAAATCGTGCTGAACGGGAAGTCCGTCACACAACTCAAATTGACCGCGGAGAACAGCGACCTCTTCCATCAGTTCGTCTACAAAGACATCGACCAGGCAAGCGCGAGCAGCATCGAGCTACGCTTCGAAGGCAACGGCAACCTTGGATATCAGGTTGTTGGACAGTACTTCGTGCCGTGGGATGAAAAAGGAGTGGAAGAGCCGCTCTCCATTGCCGTCCATTACGACCGCACGCATCTGGCACAGGATGACATCGCCACGGCCACGGCGACGGTCAGGAACAACCTGAAGAAAAACGCCAACATGGTGATGGTAGACCTTGGGATACCGCCAGGTTTTGACCTGTTGAGCGAGGACTTGCAGGACTATCAGGAGAAGTCGGCCGGACAAAAGAGTGGCCGCTTGCAGAAGTTCAGTCTTACGGCGACGCAGGCAATCCTGTATTTCGATTCGTTCGCCCCGGGAGAAACAGTCCTGCTGCGTTTCCGCTTGCGCGCCAAGTATCCGATTCGCGCGCGAACGTTTTCCTCTCGCGTGTATGAATACTACGACCCAGAGGTGAATTCTGTTGCCAGGCCTGTGCGACTAGAGATTCAAAAACGCTAGTGACGTTCCAACTGGTGCAAGCAAATCTTCGCGAAGCTTCTTTCTGCGCGTTTGCGTCTGATCCTTGGATCAGCATTTGGCTCCAAGGGTTGGAATGGGCCCGGTCATCGAGCGCCCTGCTGTACTGAGCACAACAAATGGTTTCGTGATTGACAGAAAGCCTGCGCGGTGTTAGAAAGCGGTAAAGACAAGCCTTAGCGGGGTGTCTCTTTCATCGGTAGCGCAATGCGACCTGCGACAGAGGCCGGAGGTTCGGCCGTCAGCCTAGAACCGCCTGGACTGCTAAGACCTTGTAATGCAACACCCTACCCCGGGAGGCGGAGACCTCGTGTTTTCGCCTCCTTTTTAATTTCCTGGACTTATTTGGCCCTGCCCCCGCAGAAGAAGCATAGAGGTTTTTCTTTGAAGCATGCTGCAGGCTGGGAGTTGGCTTCTAGGCACAATGGCCCGCCCCAGGAAATGCACACCCTGCAAGAATATTTGAGAATTCAGGAGTTGGGAGTGGTAGCGAAGGCCAGAGTAAGGAGCGTTTTTTGCTCCAGTTCGTGAGCTTTCGCGGAGCCGGTCGCAGGGCTGGCGCTGGCGGAACGCTTCACGGAGCGCACACGCAGATTCTTGGCCTGGGCAATCCGTTCCAGGCGCGGGAGAACATAGAAAAGCGCGCCCATGTTGGCGGGTTCTTCCTGAACCCAGACGATTTCGCGGGCGTTGGGATGCGCGTCAATGGCGGCTGCAATTTCGTCCTTCGGGAGCGGGTAAAGCTGATCCAGGAAAAAGATAGCGGTCGTGGTGTCTTTGCGGCGGCGGCGTTCGGCGCGGAGTTCGTGGCCAACCTTGCCGCTTGCAATGAGGATGCTTTGCGCGTCGCTGACTTCGCGATCCGAAAGAAGTGTGAGAAAACGCGCGCGTTCGAATTCTTCAATCGTGGAACACGCGTCGGGGTGGCGCAGCATGCTTTTTGGGGTGAAAACGACTAGTGGTTTCCGCCATAACCGTCGCGCCTGGCGCCGCAGCAGATGGAAATACTGTGCGGCGGTTGAAGGCTGGCAGATGTTCATGTTGCCTTCGGCGGCGAGCTGCATGAATCGTTCAATGCGCGCGCTGGAATGTTCCGGACCCTGGCCCTCATAGCCATGGGGCAGCAACAGCACGAGGCCCGTCGGCAGGCCCCACTTATCCTCGCTGGCGCTGATGAACTGATCGATGATGACCTGCGCGCCGTTCACGAAATCGCCGAACTGCGCTTCCCACAGGACAAGGCCTTCGGGATAGTCGCGCGAAAAACCGTACTCAAAACCCAGGCAGGCGCCTTCCGAGAGCGGAGAGTTGTGAATTTCGCAGAAGGCCTGGTTGGGTGAAAGATGCGCCAGCGGCAGATATTCCTGTTCGGTTTGCGTATCGATCAGAACCGCGTGCCTCTGGTTAAACGTGCCGCGTTGGGAGTCCTGGCCAGTAAGGCGCACGGGGTTGCCTTCGAGCACTAGTGAACCGTAGGCAAGAAGCTCCGCGAAACCGAAATCGAAGGGGCGCTTGCCCTGGCCCATCTCTGCGCGCTGCTCGAGCAATTTCACGATCTTGGGATGAACGTGGAAGCCGGCGGGAGTGCGCACCAAGCCGGCCGTAATTTCGGCAATTTTTGCGCCGGGCAGGCCGGTGTCCACCTCAAATGCGGGATTGTATTTGCCGTAGTTGTAGGGAGACCAATAGTCCGGCAGCTTGCGCAAATGGGGAATCTTGGTGAGCCTTCTAGCCTTGCGCTGCTCTTCCTCGTATTCTTTCTTCACCGCATCGGCGATGGGCCCGGCGGCGATGCCTGTATGCTCGGCGTAAATTTTCCAGAGCTGCGCGTGGTTTTTGATGCGTTCGTAAAGGCGCGGCTGTGTAATCGTGGGATCATCCACTTCGCTGTGGCCATGACGGCGGTAGCCGATCAAGTCAATGACCACGTCGGAATTGAATTCGGCGCGATACTCGGCCGCGAGGCGGCCCACGCGCACGACAGCATCGGGATCCTCGCCGTTGACGTGGAAGATCGGCACGCTCTGGCGCCGCGCGATGCTGGATGCATAACGGGAAGAATGCTCCTGCGTAGGAGGAGTGGTGAAGGCGATCAGGTTGTTGACGATGATGTGGATGGTGCCGCCGACGGTGTAGGCCGCCAGATCGGCCAGGTTCAGCGTCTCCGCCCAGATGCCTTGACCGGCAAACGCCCCATCGCCATGCATCACGATCCCCCAAACTTTGTTTAGCGTTGTCCGGGAACGATCGATTTTCGCGCCGAGCACGCCATGGCGCGTTTGCTTGGCGCGCACCCGGCCCATGGCCACGGGATCGACGGCTTCGAGGTGGCTGGGGTTCGAGACCAGGTGGATGTTCAGCGTCTTGCCAGAGGAGGTGGTGTACGCGCCGGTGGCGCCGACATGATATTTCACGTCGCCCGCTCCGAGCACGCTGCGCGGATCCACGTCTTCAAAACCGGCAACCACATCGTGCACGGGCTTGCAAGCAATGTGGGCCATTACGTTTAGCCGGCCGCGGTGGCTCATGGCCATGACGGAATCCAGCCCGCCGTGATCGCCGGCGGCATCGAGGATGGAATCGAGAAGCGGGATGAGCGAGGTGTTGCCTTCGAGCGAGAAGCGCTTGCTGCCGAGGTAGCGGGTCTGGAGTACCTGCTCGAAAAGGTCTGCGCGGACTAGGCGCTCGAGAACTTTTTGCTGATTCACCGCGAATCCAGGGCCCTCGACGCGCTCGGCTATCCAGCGGCGGCGCTCGAGTTCAGGAAGTTGCAGAAATTCCACGCCAATGGTTCCGCAATAATGGCGCCGGGCCTCTTCCGCGTATTCGCCGGAGAGGCCTTCGAGATCCGGGCATTTTAGAGGCGTGAAGAAGCCGAGGGGGTCGAGCTTGGCTTCATAAAAGCCCCAGCGGCGGAAAAGATAGAAGATGCGTTCCCGTTCGGCTTGCCCCGCGCCGTTGGGGGCAGGATATTGTTTTGCGTTCTTCGCGGACTTTTCAGGAGCGATTGTCACACGGTTGGCCATGGTGTGTTGTCTACAGACCTTCTATTTTGCCATAGAACGTAAAGGGTGACTCGGGATCGCCAACTCGTGGCTCAGAGGGCAGAAAAGAGAGCCAATTTGGGGCTTTTCCCGGGAGTGTAGAAATGCAAACTAACGCTGGGAGAAGGCGCGTGAAGCCAGGTATTTCGGTATATCGGGCGCTCGGAGAGCAGCTTGACCAGGCATTTTCGATCGTTCAGGAGTACTACGCGGCAGCGTGCGTGGTCGTGCGTGAGGAGCGTGGGGAATTTCAAGAGCAATATTTTGGCGATGGGGCTGGGGTCTGGCTGGCGGCCGAACAGGGCCGCGTCGTCGGATGTATCGCGCTGAGAAAACTGCATGGCCATCCTGGCTGTGGTGAAATCAAGCGTCTGTACGTGCAACCTGTGCATCGGGGGCACGGCATCGCGGAGCAGTTGCTGTCGGCGCTCGAGAGCTATGCCAAAGAGTTCAATTACAGATACCTATTTCTAGACACTACGGATGAGATGATAGCCGCTCAACGATTTTATGAACGCTGCGGATATCAACGGTGCACCCGTTACAATGACAATCCGCAAGCCACCATTTTCATGCGAAAGGCCCTTTAGCCGTCTTTCTGTCTGACATGCTCACATGCTCTGAAGCAATTTTTCAAGCCGGTGTGCGATTTCGGCGGGAGGGGTGTCTGGAGGAAAAGTAATGGGGGCGCCGATGTGGATGGTGAGTTCGCCGGGATGGGCGAGGCGGCGATGCTGCTGCTTCATCTGCCAGACACCATCGAGGCGCATGGGCACGATGGGGATGCCGAGGTTCTGGGCCAGCAGGCCGATGCCGGGCTGGAAGGGCACCATGTCGGGAGTGTCGCGGTCGTTGACGACGCCTTCGGGAAAAACGAGCAGGCTGTAGCCGCGATCAACAGATTCACCGGCGAAGCGGAAGCTTTCGCGGAAGCCGGAGAGTTGCGGGAGCGGGAAAACGTTGAAGAGCGAAACGACAAGGAAATAGTTGAGCTTCCAGAGCCAGCGCTTGGCGAAAAACCATTCGCGTGGAGGATGACGGAACGTTTGTAGCGTTTCGCCGCCCATGGCGGTCGCGAGACGATGGCGAAAGCGAGCGGGAAGTGAATAAAGAATCAGGCCGATGTCGGCGCGGCGCGTGGTGTGATTGGAGACGAAGAGCACCGGACCTTTGAGATTGGCGAGATGCTGGCGGCCACGAATGCGCGGGTGAGCGAGCAGAAGCGTGGCAGGCCAAGTGAGGGCGTAATAGATGAGCAGGCGGAAGAGACGGACAGGAACGCGCTGCGTCCAGCGCGGGTAGACGTAGTCGGAGCGGCGCGCGGCGGGTTGCGCGAGTAGTTGCTGGATTTCGGCGAAGGACTGCGCATTGGCGAATTGAGTTTCGTTGAGTTCGACGTTGTAACGATGTTCGAGGGAAGAGAGAAGTTCGACGCGATCGAGGGAGGACAAATCTTTGAGCGAGTTTGGCAGGGAGGGGAAGGAGACAGAGGAGGTAAATGAGAGGAAGGATTCGGAGGAAGAGGAAAGCAGATCCCTCGCTTCGCTCGGGATGACAACTCTTTCTGTGGCAGCGAGGAGTTCGGAGGCGCCGGAGGCAATCAGCGCGAGGCGCGGCTTGCCGGTGGGCGTACGAGGAAAATCCGGCTCGGGCCATAGGAGCCACCGGCGAATGCGCTGGTAATCGGCGAGGGAGGCGTTCGCGGCGTCAATGGCGGTGCGGGCGATCAATGCGGACGGATCGTCGGTCGCTTCTTGCATCGATTGAGATGACGTTACATGGTGGCCACGAGCCCTCGACTCCGTGCCGGCAAATTGCCCCGGCCCTCCGCTCGGGATGACATGGGGCTGCAATAGGAGAACGGCGCAGGCTTCGGCATTGCCGCTGACCTGAAGAGGGACGACGACAGCATCGCGAATGGCGGGTTGTTTGCGAAGTGCGGCCTCAAGGTCTTCGGGATAGATATTCAGGCCGGCAGGCGTGACGATGACACTTTTCTTGCGGCCGCGGAAACGGAGATTGCCTTGGGCATCGAGTTCGCCGAGATCGCCGGTGTGTAGCCAGCCATCGTTTTCCTGCCCCACTTGCTGGAGGGCGCCCTTTTCCCAATAGCTCGTGGAAACATTTTCTCCACGTACGAGAATTTCGCCGTCCTCCGCCAGGCGAAATTCACGGCCGGGAAGCACCTTGCCGATAGAGCCTTCCGTCGCGCGGAAGGGATGATTCAAACTGATGAGCGAAGCGGTTTCGGTCATGCCGTAGCCCTGAACCACGGCGTACCCGATGCGCTTGAAAAATTCCTCGGTTTCGGGGGAGAGCGCAGCACCGCCGGAGATGAACGCCCAGAACTTCCAGCCCAGCCGGGAATGGATCTTGTGAAAGATCGAGACTCGGCGCAAGAATTTCTTGCCTTTTGCGGCTGCATAATTTCCTTCAAATTGTTCTGCCTGGCCCCGGGTTTCGATATCTCGCGCAAGCGCGGAGCGAAGGCCATCCAGCATCCGCGGAACGGCAATCAGGGCGGTAGCGCGTTCACGGGGCACGGTCCGGAGAATTTCCGCGGGATTCGCGGAATTTTCAAAGATGACGGTGGCGCCCAGAAGCGGCGGAACAAACAGCGCCATGAACTGTCCGAAAACGTGGCTCAGGGGAACCACCGAAACAAAGCGAAGCGGGTGAAACCAGCGTTCGTATTTGCGGTACTGGTCGATCCCTTTTTCCAGTGGCTCCAGGTTTGCGAGGAAATTCCCGTGCGTCAGCACGACCCCCCGAGGCTCGCTGGTGGTGCCAGAGGTAAAAACGATTTGAGCGACATGGTTGCGCGTAATGGGCTCATCGCAGAGCGCGGAAACGTTGGACTCAAGCGCAACTTCTGCACTTCCATTACCGGCAGACCCACTCGCTTTTTCGGGCGTGCTGGGAAACTCCTCCAGGTGGAGAGTACGAACGGTAGGAGTGAGGGGAGGTTTGGAACGCGAAGCGAAAGCGAATTTGACGCCGGCATCAGCGACGACGCGGGAGGGAAATTCAAGGGTTGAGGAATCGTCCAGAGCAACCACGATCGCGCCGCGCAGTAGACAGCCCCAGAAGGCCGCGACCCATTCGGCGGAGTTAGGGCCCCAGAGAAGAACCCGGTCGTTGGTTCGAACGCCACATTCTTTCAACTGGAGAGCGCGGCGGACGGCAGCCCCGGCGAGCTTTTGGTAGGTCCAGGTTTCGCGGCGATAACCGCGATGCTGGACAATGGCGACGCCGCTGGCAAAGCGACCGAATTCGTCGAACAAGGAGAGAAGGTTGGGGCGAGACATGGGTCAGCTGATCTCCGCGCGTCGCGGGTTCATCATACGCTGGAAGGAGCAAAGGGGCGTTGCCATTGAGTGGCTTAGGGAGCACGCCGGGTGTCGCCTAAGCACCTTTCGCTGCATCCATATTAGGGAACATTGGCAAACCTCGTTAAAATCTAAGGGTTCCGGGAGGCGGCGCTCCTCGGGTACACTAGAGATCCAGGGGGTTGGGGTTCCCGCATTTAACGATTAAACCATCGCCTTACAGGGGAAAGAATGCCCGTACCGATATCCCAAGTGTGGACGGTGACAAGTTACGTCCTCAAGCAGAAGCTGAAAGGGCGCAAGCAGTATCCGCTGGTGCTGATGCTAGAGCCGCTCTATCGCTGCAACTTGGCGTGCGCCGGCTGCGGAAAGATCCAGTATCCGGCCCACGTGCTGAAGCGCGAACTTTCGCCGGCAGAGTGCTTCAAAGCGGTGGACGAATGCGGGAGTCCCGTGGTGTCGATCCCCGGTGGCGAGCCGCTGATGCATTCGCAGATCGACAAGATCGTGGAAGGCCTGGTAGCGCGAAGGAAATACGTCTATCTCTGCACGAACGCGCTGCTCCTGAAAGAAAAGCTACGCCTTTTCAAGCCGAGCAAGTACCTGACATTCTCCGTGCACCTGGATGGACAGAAAGAGCATCACGATTTTTCCGTATGCCGCGAAGGCGGTTACGAGCTGGCGGTTGAAGGAATTAAGGCGGCTCTGGCCCGGGGATTCCGCGTGACCACGAATACAACGCTGTTTGACGGGGCGGACCCGAAAAGCGTGCGGGCGTTTTTTGACGACACGATGGAACTCGGGGTAGAAGGGATGATGCTTTCGCCCGGCTATTCGTACGACAAGGCGCCGGATCAGAAGCATTTTCTGGGACGCGACCGGACGCGGCACCTGTTCCGTGCGATTTTGTCGAATCGCAAGCCGACGTGGCGTTTCAACCAGTCCATGCTTTTCCTGGAATTCCTGATGGGCAAGCAGGACTTCAAGTGCACGCCCTGGGGCATGCCGACGTATTCGATTTTCGGGTGGCAGAAGCCCTGCTACTTGTTGCAGGACGGATACGCAGACACGTTTGAAGAATTGATCTCAACGACCGAATGGGCGAATTACGGCACAGAATCGGGCAATCCCAAGTGTGGCAACTGCATGGTACACAGCGGGTATGAAGCGTCTGGCGTTGATTACACGTTTAGTTCGCTAAAGGGTCTGCTCGCGGCGGCAAGAGCAACTTTGTTTGCAAAAAACGAGGACGAAGAAGCGCTACTGATGTTGAACGAGCCGGTGAAGCCCATTCATTCGTACAATCCCCTGGTACAAATCGATACGAATTCCAACAAGCTTGAGGAGACGCGGGCATGACCGGGCCGCGCCATGCCGATCGTCCGGAGCACACGCTTCAGGCAAATCAGCTGCAACCACCGCCGGACATGGCCCACGAATCCCTGCAGGGCTGGATCCCTGAACTCGCGACAGAACGGGAATTGCGCGAAGCCTTGGAAAAAGCATTTGATTACCGGGGAGATATAGCCGTAACCTTAAAAAATGGTTCAAAAGTCGAGGGTTATATTTTTGATCGTGTGGTGGGGAAGACGCTCTCCGGCTCCTTCGTCCGTCTTCTGCCCAAAGACTCCAATCAGCGCGTCAGAATTGCATACTCCGAAATCGCTGCACTCGCTTTCACTGGACGGGATACGGCAGCGGGGAAGAGCTGGGAGGCTTGGGTCAAAAAGCACTGGGAAAAGAAGGAAAAAGGTGGGGAAAATCTAAGCTTACAGCCGGATTCGCTGGAAGAATAAGAACGCGCTGTAGGCCCATCCGTAAGTCGCGGGAATCTTAACAATGTATTTACAATCAATAAGTTAAACGGAATTACGATATTCCCATCCCTTCCACTCCTCTGTGGACAATAAGCCCTTATCTGTGATAGTCTTACGTATAGCGTTTGTTGCTCTTGTACTACCTTTTGACTCGTTCAGGGGGGCTGCGGGAACAAACTCGCAGCCCTTTTTTTCGGGGCTAGAGGCAATCCCAGGGCTTGGGGTACCGGGTTCTGGGGCCAAGAGGGGCAAAGCAATTCAATTTCGAGGTTCAGAAGTGAAGGAACAAGGAACAGTGAAGTGGTTCAATGCTTCGAAGGGCTACGGGTTCATCCAACGCCAGACTGGGGAGGATGTTTTCGTGCACTTCTCCGCCATTCAGATGGACGGATATAAGTCCCTGAATGAAGGTCAGGCAGTGGAGTTTGAGGTGAAGAAGGGCCCTAAGGGCCTTCAGGCAGAGAACGTCACAAGCCTCTAGCCTGTGCATCGAGGGAGGTCCCCGAGGGGTCGGGGACCTCTCCCACAGGGAGTAAAGAAGCAAAATCGAAAAGAGTAGCGAGTCATCCAAGGAGGCAGTTGTGCAAGTAATGCAGGAAGGCCAGACCATTAAACATGAACTTTTCGGCCTGGGCATCGTAACGGCATCCGATCCCGAGCGTACAGCCGTCGATTTCGACGACCATGGGCCCAAGCTGTTCGTCACCAGCATGCTGTCCGCCGAACTCGTCGGGGTAGCACCCGCAACCCCGCCTAAGAATAAGCGCCGCCGCAAAGCATCCGCAGCAGCCAAAGCCGCCAAGAAAGCCGCCGCAGCCGCGAAGTAAGCACTACCGGGACGAACTGACAAACCCCGAAAGACGCGCCAGAGATGGCGCTGGGGTGTGCCTGAACGTCCTCCTTCCCCTATGAACATGTGCTTCAACGCATCGGTGGCAATTTCGCAGGAGTGACATGGATATCCAGCGCGATCGCCAGAAATCAACGGATGGCGGCTTCGGCCTGGTCGAACGCGTGGTAGGAAGAGCGCACGAGCGGTCCGGCCTCGACGTGCTTGAAGCCCATCCGTTCGCCGAGGCGCTTGTATTCGGCAAATTCGCTGGGATGGACGAAGCGCATCACAGGGAGATGTTCGCGGGTGGGCTGGAGATACTGGCCGAGCGTCAGGATGTCCGCGTCCTGTGCAGCAAGGTCCTGCATCGTGGCGAGGACTTCGTCTTTTTCTTCACCGAGGCCCAACATCATCCCTGTTTTTGTGGGGATACCGGGATGCGTATGTTTGGCGCGGCGAAGTAATTCCAGGGAACGGTCATACAGAGCGCCCTTGCGCACCTGGCGATAAAGGCGGGGAACCGTCTCCGTGTTGTGGTTGAGAATATCCGGCTTTGCCGCAAGGACAGTATCGAGCGCCTTCCAGTCTCCACGAAAATCGGGAATGAGCACCTCGACTTTGCAGCCCGGGATGCGCTGGCGAATTTCCTGGATGGTGCGCGCGAAGATGTGTGCGCCACCATCGGGCTGGTCGTCGCGATTGACGCTGGTCACCACGGCATATCGCAGGCGCATGCGAGCAGCGGCTTCCGCGACGCGAATGGGTTCCTCTTCATCGGGCGGGCCGACGGGCTTGCCGGAAGGCACGGCGCAAAAGCCACATGCGCGTGTACAAATATCGCCAAGAATCATGAAGGTGGCCGTGCCGTGTTCCCAGCATTCGCCCATATTGGGGCAGCGCGCGGATTCGCAGACGGTGTGGAGATTGAGAGTGCGCATGGTGCGCTTCAGGTGTTGGTAGCGTTCGCCCCCGAAAAATTTTACGCGCAGCCAATCCGGGCGCGGATGAACGCCCGTTGCGGGTCCCGCCGGTGTCGTGCCATTGGAGATGATGTTAAAGGGCGAAGCCATGCGAAGAATCCGAGACCCAGATTTTACGCGGATTCTTGCGTGCGTACAAATCCGGTCACTTGGCCAGTTTCAGGTTCGCCACGCGGCCATGGGTGGGGAACTTTTGGAATTGCAAAGCGTCGTGGCCGGGAATGACCCGATCGAGCGAGCCAGCAAGCTGAATCATCCGCTCCTGATTTCTGATGTTTGCCCCATGGTCTGCATCGCTGAAGGTGGCACTAGCCATGTGCGTTTCCAGATTGCGGTAGAGATAGGCATTGTCCGACGCAAGGACGAAGCGCGGATTGCCTTCGACCAATAGGTATTGTGAGGCGTAGGTGTGGCGTCCGCCAGTGTAAGCGCGGATGCCCGGAAAGATCTCCACGTTGTCGCCATCAACGAGACGCACTCGGCCTTCCGTATTGAGCCGGACAAGCTCCTGAACATCCTCCGGGTCAATGCCACCGTGATCGCCGCCTGCTTGCCAGGCCTCTCCGGTGTAATAACGGAACTCTTCTTTTTGAATCCAGATGATGGCGTTTGGAAAAAGATCGATGCCGCCCATGTGGTCCCAGTGCGCGTGGCTCACGACGATGTCGGTGATTTCTTCTGGCTGGACACCGGCCAATTTCACCGCTTCATCGGGACGAATATAGTTGCGTATGGTCCATTCCTTGAACCAGCGCGGGCGGTGAAACCCGCTATCAAAGAGGATGTTGTGCCCTCCACCGCGGATTAGCCAGATCGCGAAGACTATGTCGATTTTCTCGTCCTTCGGTCCGCCCACAACGAAATCGGAGACCGAATCTCCCGGAGAGTCGGCATAGCGAATGGCAGAAATGGAGTAATCGGGTTCGGCGAACGGAACGCTGATTCCAGAGAATAAGATGAGAGTGAGGAGGAGTTGTTTCATGAGCAGGCGCGCCTCAACCGTGGCGTGAGCTTACTACAGAAGCGGAAGCGGACCTACAGCGGCTGGCGGGAGGAACGAATGAAGTCGCGCAGCACCGTGACGTTGGGGCCGTAGGCGCCAATGCGGCCGGCGTCCACCGGCAGGCCCAGGCTTTCGGCGAGATCCAGATCCACGCCGGCATCATCCAACTCCGAAAGACTGAAGCCCGCCGCGGGCTGCACGCGGTTCATCCCGGAAGGATACACGGGCCGCGGAGGACGGTGGCGCTGCCAGGGGCGCCGCGCTATTTCGTAAAACTGCTTCCAATCGCGTTTGTGCCAAGTGTCCATGGTTCTATTTCTGCGCCCTTCGTTGGATGCGGTCGGCGGCGGCGGAGTTCGCCCTGCCTGAGGGCCGCAACCCTTCCTTCCGCTGCACCCGAATAGCGGCGCAAACTGTCCTTCTCATATACTCCAGGCGGGAGCGAGCGAAGAGTTTTCTTCGCCTGGTGTTTCAAACACGTCAACTTGCATACTGTTTCGGACACTCTTTGTGGTTCGGAGCGAAGTGCCGAAACCCACAGGCCCGGGCGGAAAGGGCCGCTCTGCGGAGAGGCCCCCTGTCTTCTTTTCGGCGGGATACTACACGCAACGCGCGGCCAAGGCCAGCAAAATCTCAGCCGGCTGTGAATTTCGTCGCCTGCGGGTTGAGGCAGGTGAGCCGTGGACCAGTGCCGTTCCAACTAAATGAACCAATCAAGGGGTCGTGCACGTCAAACGGCATCCTACGAATACGCAGCGCAACTAATTGCACCAATAGGTCGCGACGGCACCAGTCACACCCCCAGATTGCATGGAATTGCCCGGATGGAATTTGTGCTTCGGGCGCATGGGCGTTTGGCCCAAAGCACGGAACACGAGTGCGATGAGAAACGAAAAGGGACGCGTTACCAGCGGTTGCCGCGATCTCCACGGTCTCCGCGATCACCGCCGCGGCCGCCGCCACCGCCACGACCGCCGCGATCACCGCCGCGTCCACCGCCGCCACCTCCGCCATACCCGCCGCGACCCCCGCCGCCACCAGAACGTTCCGTCTGCGGGCGGGCTTCGTTGACAACAAGGTTCCGGCCACCAAAGTTTTGACCGTTGAGGCTGGTGATTGCGCGATCCGCCTCTTCATCGTTGGCGATCTCGATGAAGGCAAAGCCGCGCGACTGCCCCGTAAACCGGTCGCGAATCAAACTGATTGCCGAAGGGTTGATTCCTAACTGTCCAAACCACTCTTGCAACTGCTCTTCCGATGCGTTGAACGGAAGATTACCCACGTAAAGCTTCTTCACCTGCGAACTCCTCCTGTCCGGAACCTAAAACAACGAGTTGCGGAGCGCACTGACGAGACCTTGTCCCCCGAGAGCACAAACTGTAGGGCGCGCCGCGGTGGGCAGGGGGTCGTTCAGTGGTCCCGTGAATGGTCTCGAAAATTGACTGGTTTTGCAACCAATATTCTGGGAAAGAGGGGTCCGTCCCAGTACTGGTCCCCGGGCCGCACCTCGGAGGCAAAGGGCGGTCCATCCGGCAGCGCGGCAACTAGGTGCGATAGCTGGCGTTGATGCGCACATACTCGGCAGTGAAATCGCAGGTCCAATATCGGGCGGAAGATCGGCCCGCCTGCAAATCCACGACGATATGAACGCTTTTTTCGAGCAGGCGCTTGTTGGCCAGCCGTTCGTCGAAATCGAGCGGCTGGCCGCGGCGCAGGACCTGTATGCCCGCCATGTGAATGTCCACGCGATCAGGATCGAACTTTACCCCTGCGCGTCCGGCCGCAGCAAAGATGCGTCCCCAGTTTGGATCGCCGCCGGCAAAGGCCGTTTTGACCAGGGGGGAAGTCGCAATGGTCTGCGCGATGCGGCGAGCCGCGCTTTCCGTCTTGGCGCCGCGCACTTCTATTTCGATCATGCGCTGGGCGCCTTCGCCATCGGCCACGATTTGCAAGGCGAGCGACCGGCAGACTTCCTCGAGGGCCTTGGAAAACGCGCGGTGGGCGGAGGAACCGTGCTTGATCGGAGGCGCTCCGGCAGCGGCGTTGGCAAGCACTAGAAGCGTATCGTTCGTGGAGGTGTCGCCATCGACGCTGATGGTGTTAAACGTGCGCGCCGCGACGTGCCCGAGCGTTTTTTGAAGGAGCGAAGGGGAAATATTGGCATCTGTTGCGACAAATGAGAGCGTGGTGGCCATATTGGGATGGATCATGCCCGCGCCCTTGGCGCAGCCAAGCAGATGAATGCGCCTACCCGCCATTTTGAAGGAGCCTGCCGCGGTTTTTGGGCGAGTGTCCGTGGTGCAGATGGCCAGTGAGAATTCGGCAAACGAACGGGCGGAGGGACGGCGATTTCGTTTTATGCCGGGAAGTGCGCGGAGGATTTTTTCAACAGGAAGAAGCACGCCGATGACGCCGGTTGAGCAGACAAAGACTTCATGGGGATGGCAGCCGAGGTGCCGGGCGGTTTCCTCAACTGTCTTTACAGAGGCCGCATAACCTGGCACACCCGTGGCGCAATTGGCGTTGCCCGCGTTGACGATGACCGCCCGCATGCGTCCTTTCGAGGCCTTCAAATGAGCCTTGGAGACAACCACAGGCGCGGCAACGACAAGATTTTGCGTGAATACCGCGGCCGCGGATGCCGGTACGTCACTGGAGAGCAGGGCCAGATCGAGCGCGCCGGTTTTCTTCAAGCCGCAGGCAGTCGCCGCGAAACGGAATCCGCAAGGAAGCGCAGCTTCGGAGGGGGCTTGTTTCATGGGCGTAGGGTCCGCAGGACGGGCTCGGTACTCACAGAAGGGGCCTCCGATCCTCGGCGGGGTAGGAGGCGGTTTCTTCAATATAGACGACAGACTCGAGGCTCATGGTTGTTTCTCCAGTTCCTTAAGTTTCAGTTCGAGCTGCGCAATCGCAGCGCGAACGGACTCTTCAGCAGTGCCACCGGGAACAATCTTGGTGGCGATAGAGCTTTCGACTGTCAGGCCCTCGACAAAATCTTCGCCAAAATGCGGCGAAATTTTGCGGACTTCCTCAAGAGTAAGTTGCATCCAGGGTTTGCCCTGTTTCTCAGCTTCCCTTAGCAGCTTGCCCACGAGATCGTGGGCCTGGCGGAAGGGCACCCCACGACGGACCAGGTAATCGGCCGCGTCCGTGGCGAAGAGTACAGGATTCGAAGCGGCGGCATGCAGGCGGTCCTCGCGGAATGTTGTCTTGGCAAGAGCCCCCGCGGCCACGCTTAGCATGTCGTTGACTTGATCGTGCGCTGCAAAGAGGGTTTCCTTGTCTTCCTGAAGATCACGTTGGTAACTGCTCGGCAGTCCTTTCAGCGTGGTCAGCAGGCTGAAGAGCGCGCTTGTGATCCTGCCAGTTTTGCCGCGCACAAGCTCCCAGGAATCGGGGTTCTTTTTTTGCGGCATCAGGCTGCTGCCGGTGGAATATTCGTCGGGAAGAACGATGTAGGAAAACTCCTGTGAGGCGAAGAGAACAAAATCTTCCGCAAGGCGGGAAAGATGGGTGGCGATGCCGGCAAGAGCGAAGAGATAGTCAAGAGCGAAATCGCGGTCGCTGACGGCGTCGAGGCTGTTGGCAGTCATGCGTGAAAAACCGAGTTCGCGCGCGACGGCGTCGCGATCAACGGCAAACGCGCAGCCGGCGAGCGCCCCCGAGCCCATCGGACAGGCATCGGCGGAGGCCGTGGCGTTTTGCAGGCGCGTAATGTCGCGCATGAAAGCTTGGGCGTGCGCCATCAGAAAATGGGAAAGCAGAATCGGTTGGGCATGCTGCATGTGGGTCATGCCGGCCATGGGAACTTTCAAGTTGGCTTTTGCTTGGGCGACGAACGCCTTGATGAGGGCGATCAGACCGGCACGAATTTCCGCGGCGGCATCGATCACGAAGAGGCGAAAGTCCGTGGCGACAAGTTCGTTGCGGCTGCGGCCGGTGTGAAGCTTCCAGCCAAGCGGGCCAAGCTCTTCGACCAGGGCATTCTCGACAAATTGGTGAACGTCTTCGGCGCTTGAAGAATCAAGCCAGGCAGCATCGGATTGCGCGTGCGCCGCAATTCTATCCATCGCCTCGACCGTCTGGCGAGTTTCTGTCTCCGTAAGGATGCCTACACCTTGTAAAGCGCGGGCCCAGGCGCGGTCGACCGCAATTTCGTAGGGAAGGAACCGGCGGTCGAATGGAAAGGAGCACTGGAACGCGTCAAAGTCCGCGTTAGGCGGATTCTCGAAGCGCCCTCCCCACAACCGGTCATCTTTGCGTTCGGTCATTTAGGTCAGCAGGAGCGCCGCATGTCGCGCCCCTACTCGCTGAACAAGGAGCCAACGGCTTCGGCCTTGGCTCTGGCTTGCGGCCGCACCGTTACCGGCAAGGCAAACAGATTGATGAAGCCCTCTGCATCCTTAGGATTGTAACGGCCCATGGCGAAGCTGGCCAAATCGGTCTGGTACAGCGAGTAAGGCGAAACCCGCCGGGTTACGTTCAGCGTGCCCTTCCAAAGCTTCAACCCCACGGAGCCTGTGACGTGGCGCTGAGCAACGCTGAAAAAGCCATCCAACGCTTCCCGCAGCGGCGAGAACCACAGGCCATTGTAAACCAGCTCGGCATAGCGGCCCGAGAGCGACTGCGCGAAGTGCATCGTCTCGCGGTCCAACGTCAGCCGCTCCAGCTCGCGATGTGCGGTGACCAGCAATGTGCCCCCGGGGGTCTCGTACACTCCACGGGATTTCATCCCCACCAGCCGGTTCTCCACCAGATCGGCGCGGCCCACTCCGTGCTTCGCGGCGATGTCGTTGAGCGCGTTGAGCAGGTCGATGGGGCCAAGTTCCTGGCCGTTGACGGAAACCGGGTTCCCCTGCTCGAAGCCGATTTCCACTTCTTCGCCCTTGTCCGGAGCATCTTGCGGCGAGGCGACCCACTGCCACACCGCGTCGCTAGGGGCATTAGCTGGATCTTCCAGTTCGCCGCCCTCGTGGCTGAGGTGCCAGATATTGCGGTCGCGGCTGTAAATATTCTTTTTGCTCTGCTCCACGGAGACCTTATGCTTCCGGGCGTAGTCGATGGCGTCTTCCCGCGATTCGATGGCCCACTCGCGCCACGGAGCGATGATCTGCAGATGCGGAGCCACGGCTTTATAAGCCAGTTCGAAGCGCACCTGATCGTTGCCCTTGCCGGTGCAGCCGTGCGAGAGGCCGTCGGCGCCCAGTTGCAGCGCAAGTTCCGCCTGGCGCTTGGCAATCAGGGGCCGCGCCATGGAGGTGCCGAGCAAATAGGTATGCTCATAGACCGCGCCCGCCCGCAGCGTCGGCCAAATATAATCGCGAACAAATTCCTCGCGCAGATCTTCGATGCGCGCCGTGGAAGCGCCGGTGGCCAACGCCTTCTTACGCGCCGCCTCGAGATCCTCCTGCTGGCCGACATCGCCGATCATGGCGATCACTTCGCAGCCGTACGTTTCACGCAACCAAGGGATGATGATGGAGGTATCCAACCCCCCGGAATACGCCAATACCACTTTTTTGGGTTTGTGTGCCTTGTGATTCACTTGAGTGCATCTCCTTGGGTCAACGCCCAAATATCACGTGTACAGCGCTTGCAGAATGGCCTTCTGCACGTACATGCGATTTTCGGATTGTTGCAGCACGACGGAATAGGAGGCGTCGAGCACCTCATCGGTCACTTCCGCGCCCCGGTGCGCTGGAAGGCAGTGCATGAAAACTGCGCCCGGAGCGGCCTGTTCCATGAGTTTGCGATTCACCTGGTAGGGCTTGAACACCTGCCGGCGGACTTTTTCTTCCGCCTCAAAGCCCATGCTGGTCCAGGAGTCAGTGTAGACGGCTTGCGCGCCACTCACGGCTTCGTGCGGATCCGTGAAGAGCTCAATGCGCGCGCGCGTTTCCTTCGCGACACGCTTGGCATCCGCGAGAACATCGGCGTCGGGCGCGTAGTTGGGAGGTGTGGCGATGCGGATGTGCGTGCCAAGGCGAGCGGCAAGATACAGGAGCGAGTGGCAGACGTTGTTGCCATCGCCGACGTACGCAAGCTTGAAACCCTTCACCGAGCCAAACTTCTCCTCGAGCGTGAAGAAATCGGCAACCGCCTGGCAGGGATGAAACTTGTCGGAAAGCGCGTTGACCACGGGAATCGCCACGTTGGCCGCCATTTCCTCCAGCACGCGCTGCTCGTAAACGCGCGCGACGATGCCTTGCACCCAGCGCTCCAGGTTTCGCGCCACGTCCGGGATGGACTCGCGCTCGCCCAGGCGCGCTTGCGTATGGTCCAAAAACACCACAAAACCGCCCATGCTCTGAATGCCGACCTCAAAGGTGACGCGGGTGCGCAAGGAGGGTTTCTCAAAGATGAGCGCGATGTGTTTGTTGCGCAGGACGGAGGCGTAGCGGGAGGGTCTCGCCTTGATCTCTGTGGTACGCTGCAGGAGGTCGCGCGTCTTCGCGGGACTCCATTCGGCGCCGGTGAGGAGGTCCTTGGCGACCGAGACGGGAATGGCAACCGATGCATTCATGGTTTCTTCTCCCTAAAACCAAAAACACTAAACGACAGTAAGGGACGCAAGTTCGGGGGAAGATGATTTCCGAAGAACGCGCGTGCCAGGCAATCCCAGGAACGAACCATTGCCGGAAGCCACTGAGAAAAGCTTCGGATCCAGAACGGCAGCGGCGGAATCGCCGCCCACGATGTGCACCTCGCGGACACCACCCTCGAGCGCGCGCTTCGCGGCTTCCAACTTCAGAACCATGCCGCCGGAGACCACGTGCGCATGCACCAGGCTTTCGACCTGCTCGCAGGAAATTGCCGAGATCACCTTTTCGCCGTGCATGACACCGGCAACATCCGTGAGATAGATGAGATGGTCCGCACCAATAAACTCCGCGCAAGCGGCAGCCATCTGGTCGGCATTGATGTTGTACAGTTCGCCGTCGGACCCCTGCCCGAGACAAGCAGCCACCGGGAGCAGTTTTTCCCGCCAGAGCGATTCGAGAAATGCCACCTTCGCGCCGGTGAGATGGCCGACAAAACCGAGGCCGCCTTCCCCGTTGTTGTGCACCAGCGGCGCCGCGGAAAAACAGGAGGCATCCGCCGCGGAAATTCCGATGGCGGGCTGGCCGGCGGCAGAAATAGCAGCGGCCAGGCGTTTATTCAGCAGGCCACCAAAAACCATAACGGCGGCGTCGCGCGTTTCCCGGTCCGTGACGCGCAGGCCGGAAACAAACTTGCTCTCGATGCCGAGGCGTTTCAGGGTCGCGCTAAACAGGCGGCCACCGCCATGAATGACCAGGATTTCGTGGCCGTGGCGAGCGAGTCCTGCGACGTGTTCCGAGAGAGAACGAATTGTCGCCATGTCTTCGAGCAGGGCGCCGGCATATTTGATGACAATTCTCATAGCAATCCTGCCTGTTCCTCGATGCCCAGCATCAGGTTGAGATTTTGAACCGCCTGCCCCGCTGCGCCCTTCCCCAAGTTGTCCAGGCACGAGACCACGATCAGGCGCTTTCCAGCCGCGTCCAGCGCGAAACCGATATCACAGAAGTTGGTGTTCGCCACGTGTTGCAATTCCGGCAATTTGCCCGCAGCCCAGACGCGCACCAAGGGCTTCCCCGCAAAGTATTCCCGGTAGAGCTTCTCGATGCTTCCCGGGGTTTGCTTCGCCGCGAGCGTGACGTAAATCGTGGAAAGAATGCCGCGCGCGACGGGAAGCAGGTGCGTGGTGAAAACCACCTGCGATTCCGCGAGGCCGGTATGTTCCAGAATCTCCGGCGTGTGGCGATGCGAGAAGAGATTGTAGGCGCGGAAGTTTTCTTCTACCTCCACGAACTGCAGGTCGCGGCGGGGGTCCTTGCCGGCGCCGCTGGCGCCGGATTTGCAATCACAAACCACATTTTGCGTGGGCGAAAGCAGGCCCGCCTGCGATAGCGGCCGCAGCGCGAGGATGACGCCCGTGGCGAAGCAGCCGGGATTGGCAACCAGCTTCGCGGTGCGGACGCGATCGGCATACAGCTCCGGCAAGCCATACACGGCTTCGCCAAGGCGCGCGGCGTGCGGCGCCGGCAGCTTGTACCACGACGTATATGTCTCCACCGAAGAAAAGCGGAACGCGCCACTGAGATCAATCACGCGGAGGCCGGCATCGAGGAGCGCCGGGGCGAATTCCGCGGACACTTCGTGCGGCGTGGCAAGAAACGCCGTGCCTGCCGGGCTTGACGTGATGGCATCAAGCGAAAGAGGGAGCAAAGGCGCTTCGCCCCGGGCACGAAGCTGGGGAAAAAGCTGCGAAAGGCAGTGAAAGCCATTGGTCTCGCGTACGTAGAAAGCAGGCTGCGCGATCGCGGGATGGCGCAGCAGCAGCTTAGCCAGCTCAAAACCCGTGTAGCCGGTAACGCCAATCACCGCGATGTGCCGGGGATCCCTCATTTCACGTGTGACTCGATTTCCTTTTGGAGGGATCCGCGGCTCTTGCGGTTCGGTGTGATGATGAGCACGGTGTCATCACCGGCAATGGTGCCGGCAATCTCCGGAAATTTCGCGGCGTCGATGGCAGCAGCCAGGGGTTGCGCGCCGCCCGGTGGTGTCTTGAGGACAAGAAGATTTTCCGCGGGGCGGATGTCGAGCAGGAATTCGCGGAGCGCGCGGGTAAGTGGAGGCATAGTGGCAGCTTCTTCGGGCAGCGCCGAAGCAGCGCGATAGCCTTCCCCGGTCTTGACCAGCTTCAGCTCCTGAAGATCGCGTGAAAGCGTGGCCTGGGTGACGCGCAAGCGCTGCTGGGCGAGGAGCCGCCGAAGATCCTTCTGATTGGAGATCCGTTCCGCGGAAACCAGCCGTAGGATTTGGCCGTGGCGAAATGTCTTTGTCGCGCTCATTTGAGTTGTTTATGCATGTGACTGTATATTTATACATCTACGGGCCTACGGATGTCAACCAATTTTCTGTGGTGTTGGTCCGGCCGGCGGCAAATCCGGCGCCGCTGCCGCACCCGCGTGGTTGGTGCTGTTCCGGCTTTTACCCGCCAGTGCCGTTCCAACTGGTTTTGACGAAATCTTTGATGTGGCAATTGTCGGGGCGAGACTTGCCGCGCCCGCTTTTGTACCACCGGGAATAAGTTGGAACGGCACTAGGTTATGATGGAGGTACTGGACGGATTCGCGTACCCGTCTGCCGGGGTCCTTTCACCTCTCGCGGGTTTCCAATCATCGGAAGGAGCCAGCCATGCCCAAGGAACGCACGCCCAAAAAACCGCGCGAACAATACCGCTTGCGCACGCGGTTGATTCACGGAAGTTTCGCCACCGGGCGATGGGATTACGATCATCACGTTGTGCCGCCGCAATCGAGCTCGGCTACCTACCGTTTATCGTCGGTTCACCGCGGCGCGCAAGGCTTCGTCGAGTTCGCAACGCCGGAATCGCGGCGAGCACCCATCTATATTTACGATCGTCTGGATGAACCGAGCCGCGGAATGCTCGAGGAAAACCTTGCCGTCGCCGAGGGCGGCGAGATTGCCGTGGCGTTTGCCACCGGAATGGCTGCAATCAGCGCGGCACTCGGAATTCTGACCGCTGCCGGCGACCAGATCGTGGCACATCGCGTCCTGTATGGCTGCACGCACAGCCTGATGACCAACTGGCTCCCGCGCTACAAAATCCGCACCGACTTCTGTGACTTGACCGAACCCGAGTCTCTTTTCAGTGTGGCCACAAAGAAGTGCCGGGTCGTCTATTTCGAAACGCCGGTGAATCCCACGATGGAATTGATTGACATGAAGGCCGTGCGGGAAGTGGTCGACCGGTTGAACGCCGGCAGGCCGGAGGCAGAGAAGATTCGCATCGTCGTGGACAATACCTTTGCGACACCCTACTGCCAGCGGCCTCTCGAGCACGGTGTGGACTTGGTGTTGCACAGCCTGACCAAGGACATTGGCGGCTTCGGAACGGAAATGGGAGGAGCGGTGATCGGCCCAAGCTCCTACTTCAACTTCCTGATGCTCTACCGCAAGGATTTTGGCGGCGTGCTCTCTCCAAAAAATGCCTGGCCGATCCTGGTGTACGGCCTTCCCACGCTGGCGACGCGCATGGTGAATCAGCAAAAGAGCGCCATGCAAGTAGCGGATTTTCTTCTGCGCCAACCCAAGGTGGGGCGAGTCGTATACCCCGGCCTTTCGAACTATCCACAGCGGGAACTGGCGCACCGGCAGATGACCACCGCCGATGGTTCGTTCGCGCCCGGCAGCATGCTGTATTTTGAATTGAAGGGTAAGGACGGCAGTTCGAAAGCTGCTGTGGAAGCCGCGGAGCAGTTCGTGGACCACGTCGCGGAAAAGTCCTACACCATCACACTGGCTGTGAGCCTGGGGCAGATCAAGACGCTGATCGAGAATCCCTTCTCGATGACGCATGCCGTTGTTCCCGAAGAAGAGAAGCTTCGCTGTGGTTTGAAGCCCGGCGGCATCCGGCTCTCTCTGGGTTTGGAAGACTGGCACGATATCATTGCCGACCTGGAAGACGCCCTCCAGGTGATCTGACCGAAAGGACAGGGGTGGGGCGCTGCATGATAGGTGGCATAATGTGGATGATTGCTGGCTTTTCGGCCCCGGGAATGTTACGTATCAACAATCAGCGGTTCTCGCCATGACCGAACTGTGCCACATTGCCGGATGCAAGCATGACTTCCCGGCCGCTTTGGCTGAACAGAAGCTTTGCATCCTCCATTTCACTCTGTCGCTGGAAGCAAGCTGCGCGGAGATGCGCCGGGAGACCGCCCTGGGGAACGCACCTCACGAAAGACAACGAGAGATAATGAGCTTCATCACTGAGAATGGCGAGCGGCTGGCGCGCGTTGCGACCAGCGGCTTGCATTTGACGGATGACCTGAAAGCCCGCGTACTCAGCACTTTCCTCACTTTAATGAACCTGCGGGAAAACCTGGACCGCGCGGCCATGCGCTCGCCCTTTGGCCGCAGCGGCATCTTGCGCTAAAAACCGCTTTCACGAGCCAATATATTTCGCGTACAAGGAGCGCGCCACGGCTGGATCTTTCGTGCCTTTCAGAATGGCGCGTCCATCGCTAAACACGGTCATTTCATAAGGTGGAATGCGGAACCGCAGCAGAAATCCGTTTTGGCGCACATCCGAAATCGTGGAGGCCAGGCGATCCTGCAAAGCTTTCAGGTCCAGCAAACGTCTGCGTTCGTGAATCTGGACCGAATCACGCCCGCACATGGTGATGTGCGGTTGTGCTTCACCCGTCAGGTGGGCGTACTCACGCTGGGCGCAGACGCGGCATTGGGGATTGCGTTCCGGCTGGACGGATTGGAATCTCCCGCTCCAGACGTCACAAGAGAGAAGCCGTCCATGAAGCGCAGAGGTGCGGCCGGCGAGAAACTTCATTGCTTCGGCGACTTCCAGAGAGGCGATCAGATTCACAATGGGACCGAGAACACCAATTGTGTCGCAAGTTTCTTCGAGGCCGGCGCCACCGGACGAGTCCAGTAAACACGCGAGGCAAGCGGTTTTGCCTGGGAGGATGGTCATGGTGATGCCGTAACTAGCAACCGCCGCCGCGTAAATCCAGGGAGTCCCTGTTTTGACGGCAAAATCGTTGATCAGGAATCTGGTCTCAAAATTGTCCGTGCCGTCGAGGATCAGCGGAAAACCCGAGAGCAGCTCCGCGGCATTTTGCGGGTTCAAGTCCGCAACAATTCCCTCCACCTGGACCTCGGAATTGATGCTGCGAAGCTTTCTCTCGGCGGCAACGGCCTTCGGCAACGCCTCCCGGGCGTCGGATTCGTCGAACAGGGTTTGCCTTTGGAGGTTGGAGGTCTCTACAAAATCCCGATCCAGAATGCGGAGCCGCCCGATTCCGGCGCGCACCAGGAGGTTGGCGGCCGCAGCGCCAATTGCTCCGCACCCGGCCAGGACGGCACTCGAGCCCATCAAGCGCTCCTGGCCCTCCCGGCCTATTGCCTCAAAGAGCATTTGTCGCGAGTATTTTTGGTCAAGAGGGAGATTCACGTAAAATAGAGTCCCAGCACTCGAATCCCTCTCATGATAGCTCTAAAGGCATCCGAGGAAGCAACGCCCGTGTGCGACCCTTCGTCTGAATAATGGAATAGATGAAAATCCTTTGGGCCAATGGTTTGCGAGTCTTTGTGCTCCTGACGCCGCTGTTGGGAGGGAGGACTGTGTACGCCCAAGCGACACCTGAGGAAAAGGCCACGGCCGCGCCCCAACAGGTCGTACGCGAGATCCGGGTGGTCAAAGAAGATGGCAGCGTGCTGAGCACAAATCCGCGCGGGATTGCCGTGAAGACAGGCGAACCACTGAATCGCGACGACGTTGCGGAGAGCATCCGGACCCTCTACCAGACAGGTGACTACGCAGACCTGCGCGCGGTGGTAACACCAGAGGGAGATGGCGTCCGATTGGACTTCGTTGTGCGTGAAAACCTGTTCATCAATCGGGTTTTGATCGAGGGGGTGAAGCCGCCTCCCACAGAAGCTTCAGCGGTGGGTGCGATGCAGTTGACCCTGGGACAAACCTACCGTGCCGCCGACCTCGAAGAGGCCGTGGCCCGGCTTAAGGATAAGTTGCGAGACGAAGGTTTGTACCAGGCCAAAGTCAATGTCGAACAGCAACCTCACCCGGAGACTCATCAACTGGATGTAATTGTGCACGTGGATCCTGGCCCGCGCGTTCGTCTCGGAAATATCGAACTGCTGAACAACACCGAATACCAGGATGCGGAGCTGCTCAAACGATTCAACCTCAAGCCGGCTAGCGAACTTACGATCGCGCGAGGCCAGTCCGCGATGGATCGTATCCGGAAATTCATGGAGAAGAAGGGGCACTTGAGCGCGCGCGTGTCGCTCCGGCGCGGCGAATATAACGCGGCGTCCAATTCCCTCCCATTGACTCTTGAAGTGACCGCGGGGCCGAGCGTACACGTGACTGTGCAGGGCGCGAAGTTTTCGAAGCGCGTTTTGAAGAGGTTAATCCCTGTCTATCAGGAAGCCTCCGTGGATGCCGACCTGCTGGAAGAAGGAAAACGGAATTTGCAGGAACGGATGGAGCGGGAAGGCTATTTTGACGCCAGCGTGGCCTACACCGTGACGGCCGGTGCGGCGCAGGGCGGAAACTCGGACTTGAAGGTGCAAGAGGAGAACATCAGCTACAAAGTGGACCGAGGAGCTCGGTATAAAGGTCTTCGCATTGAGATTGCGGGAAACCACTATTTCGACACGGCTCTACTGCTCAGCCGGCTTTCCATCACCCCGAGCTCCCCGTTTGTGAAGCCCCGCTTCAGCCGGCGCCTCTTGGACGCGGACGTGCTCTCGATGAAAAATGTGTACGCGTGGAATGGGTTTCTGTCCGCAAACGTTGTTGGAACCACGCTGGCCGAACACAAGCAGAAGGGAGGAGAGCTGTTAGTCCACTTCGAAATCAACGAAGGGAAACAAACACTGGTCTCCAGCTTGAAGATGGAAGGAATGCATGCCATCACGGAGGAAGAGCTTCGCAACAACATTAACTCCTCGCCTGGCCAGCCATATTCCGAGGTTAGCATCGCTTCGGACCGCGACAATATTCTTGCCCTCTATTTCAATCAGGGCTTTCCGAACGCGGCCTTTTCCTGGTCTGCTGTGCCGGATATCTCTAAAGATGCGGAAACCGCAGTGGCGAAAGATGCGGCAGCCGGCGTCCCGAACGATAAGTTCTCTCGGGCTGCAAAAGAGCATGTTTTCGAGCGCGCTCAACCCATGCAGTTGATTTATAAAATTCAGGAAGGTTCCCAGGTGATGGTGCGCAGCGTGCTGCTGACGGGGTATCACCGTACTCGGCCGCGCGTGATCCAGCGCGAGGTTAAGGTGCAACCGGGCGAGCCGCTCCGCGAAGGCGATGTCGTGGGGTCGCAACAGAAACTCTACAACCTGGGAGTTTTCAACCGTGTCACCATCGACGCCCAAAATGCCAACGGTACCGACCCGGAAAAAGATGTGGTCGTGCTCGTGGAAGAATCCAAGCGCTACACCATCGCCTACGGAGGCGGTTTCGAAGTCCAGCGCCTGGCCAGTACCACGGACCCCACCGGTGGCGAGGTGGAGGCTTCTCCGCGCGGAATTCTCGAGCTCTCCAAGGAAAATTTGACCGGGCGGGCCGATTCGCTTTCTTTGAAGCTTCGCGGAAGCACAATCCAGGGGCGAGCACTGCTGGCCTACACGGTGCCGCAGCCGCTGAATTTCCGGAAACTAAGCTTCCAGGCAACCGCGTACGTGGAGAAGACGCAGGACATCAACACATTCACGCAGACACGCTACGAAGGAAACCTGCAGATCACCGATCAACTGTCGGCGCGCGAGTCGTTCCTGGTTCGCTATGCATTCCGCAGAATCACACTGAGCAATCTGAATATTCCGGCGCAGGAAGTACCCTTGTTGAACCAGCCGACGCTGGTTTCCGAATTCAGTGCCACGTGGTTCCGCGATACGCGCGACAATCCAGCCGACGCCAGCAAAGGATCGTTCAATACCGCGGACTTCAGCATGGCCGGGACCGCAATCGGTTCCAGCGCGAGTTTCATGCGCTTATTCCTGCAAAACTCAACCTACCGCCCGATTACACGCAACTGGAGTTTCGCACGTTCCATCCGCATTGGAATCCTCCAGCCCTATGCCTCGACGGTTTCCCTGACTTTTCCCGCGCCAACCCAGACACCTTTGCCCCAGGTCATTCCGCTTCCGGAGCGGCTGTTTGGTGGTGGCGGAACCTCGCTGCGTGGCTTTGCTCTGAATCAAGCAGGGCCTCGCGATTCTCTCACGGGCTTTCCGGTCGGCGGCCAGGCCACGCTCATCCTGAACCAAGAATTGCGCTTCCCTCTAAAGCTTCCGTTCATCGGAACCAGCCTTGGCGGCGCACTCTTCTATGATGGTGGGAACGTGTACAGCCGCCTGGATCGGATGACATTGCGGTGGTTACCGCCCAAGCCGGTGTTCGAAGCCGCTTATCCTGGGCAAGCTCCCGGACCCTTCAATCCCACCCGGTGTGTCAGCAACTGCACGAACGAGCTCAACTATTTTTCGCACACGATCGGATTTGGGTTGCGCTACGCAACACCCGTAGGCCCGATTCGAATTGATCTCGGCTACGAATTGAACTCGGCGCAATTTGTGATCCCATGCAAGAGTGCCGCCGTACTGTGTCAGCAGGGGACGCGGCTGCCGAGGTTCCAGATTTTCTTCAATTTAGGATCCAGCTTTTGATGCGGCTCAGGCGGAAAAAACGGATCGCGGCCATATTCCTGCTGGCATTGGCGGCGCTCACGAGTGCACAATTCACGCCCGCGCAAGAGGTTATCGACCGAATTGTCGCCCGCGTGGATACGGACATTATCCTTTTGAGTGACGTGCGCGCGCTCGCCCGCTACCAGCTTTTTGTAGATGGAAAGCCCGAGAGTGATGCAAAGATTCTCGATCGCCTGATCGACCAGTGGATGGTCCGGAATGAAGCCAAGGCGGCTTTGTTCCCGCAACCTTCCGAGGACGAGGTCAACCACAGTCTAGAACGCCTTAAGCGCTCTTTTTCTTCGCCGCAAGAGTTCGAGGAGCGCAAGAAACAAAGCGGGCTAACGGACGAAGTTGTGGAGCGCATGCTGAGATCGCAGCTGTACCTGAGCAATTATCTGGATTCACGATTCCGGGCCTCCATCCAGATTGAGGAAAAAGATATCGAAGAGTTCTACAAGACGCATGTCGTGCCCAGGGCGGAATCCCTTGGCCAAGCCCCGCCCACGCTGGATGCGGCAAGCGGCTTTATTCAGGAGGCGCTTGTACAGCAGGCCATTGACGTCCAGGCGGATCGCTGGCTCAAGGAAAGCAGGGCGCGGCTGCATGTGGAGAAGCTGCTAAGCGAGAGCCCAAAATGACCAAAGAATCGCGTCGGCGGAGGATCCTCTGGATGGAACACTTGCTCTGGGTGCTGGGCACCTGGGCGCTGCTCCTGATTGCTCTTGCTGTGATCGCCGTGGGAAGCGGTTTGGCAAATCCACTCCTTCGCAAAATACTGGTCCACCGCCTGGAAACTCTTAGTGGCGCCCGCGTGGAAATCCGCACTGTCTCCGTGGGTTGGTTTTCGTTGGATGCCACGATCAACGGGCTGGTGCTTCGCGGCAAGGAACCCGCTGACACCGAACCTCTATTGAGCGTCGAGCAGGCGCGCGTGGGCTTACGCATCGATTCGTTCTGGGGGCGGCGTGTCGGACTCAACGATTTGATCCTGCAGCAACCGCGGCTGCATTTGCGCGTTGAAAAGGACGGCACGAACAACTTGCCTACCCTGCCCCGGAGCGCCTCGAAAGGGCCGTCCCTGCTAAGGCTCATCAACCTCCGTGCGCACCATGTGGAGATTAAGGACTGCTGGATTCTCTATAACAACGTGAAGTCCCTCGTCGCGTTGGAGGGGGGCGATCTGCAACTCACCGTGGACGTGAGCGGGTCAGCGGAGCGGCCGGTGTATTTGGGGGCGCTGGACTGGCGGTCCATCGAGTTGGCAAGGCGACGGGATATCCCCATGCCTGCCAACGTGTCCGCAAGATTTTCCCTGGACTCTGAAGGTTTTTCCGTGGATCAGGCTGTGATTGATGTCGGGCGTTCCCATGTGGACTTGCAGGCTGTGGCCAAGGATTTGACTGCTGCGCCGTGGACCTACAAATACCGGGCTTGGCTGGACCTACTGGATATCCGTGAGACTTTCCGCACGCCCGAAGTACCGCTGGGGCGGATCGACTTGCACGGCGAAGGCACAATGGAAAACGGCGTCATTCTCGGAAAAGGAAGCTACGCCGCGGACAACGTCACGCTGGGCTTTCTGGATTTCCATGCAGCGAACTTGAGCAGCCGCTCGAGTTACACGATGGAACCCAAAGGCCTCGTTCTGCCGGATTTTGTCGCCTATGCGCTGGGGGGAAGCGTGAAAGGACGCGTCACCATGCGCTATGACGGGCTGCAGTTTCGCGCCGAAACCAAAGTGCAGGACATTCGACTTTCCGGCGTCCTTCCGGCGATCGATCATAAGGGATTTCCCGTGGACCAGTTGCACTGGGATTCCGTGATTTCCGCCGACACAGTGGAAACCTGGCGTGCGAATTTCCGTGACTTCGACCTCTCCGCGCGCATGCACTGGGACGCCCCCGAAGAGGTTACGCCAGGGCACTTGCCCGTCACGGGAGACTGGAAGCTGCGCTATCGCTATGAACCCAACCTCCTGGAACTCGCTCAGGGCGAATTCGCAACTCCCACCGCGCGTGGCTCTTTTATTGGCCGGCTTGCGCCGCATAACAGCGCGCTCGACGCGCGGCTTGAAACTGGTTCCCTGCTCGCCTGGAATGATTTCATCCATGCGATTGCCGGCGACAAGCCTGGCACGCCGGAAGCGGCTGTGCGCATGGATGGCTCGCTGCAGTGGAGCGGAAAAATTACCGGCCCCTGCGATGGCCCCGAATTCAAAGGGCATTTCCGGGGAGAGCGCATCCGCTATGCCGACGTGCGCGTGGATACCATCGACGGGGACCTGACCTATTCCCCGAGCCAACTGGTGATCACCCGCGGACACGCGGCGCGCGGCCTGATGCACGCAGACATTGAGGCCCAACTGAAATTGACAGATTGGGAATTCCGGCAAGAAAACCAGTGGTCCAGCGAACTTAATCTTGAAAAGGTTCCGATCGAGGCGCTGACGCAGCTCGCGAGATGGAATTACTCGTTGAAGGGAGCGATCACCGGACAATTCCACGGGCGGGGAACGCGCGCGGAACCGATGTTAACCGGGCTTCTGGACCTGGCCGACGGCGAAGCTTATGCCGTAGCGTTCAACCGGCTGCGCGGTCAGCTCACCGTGATGCCGGATGAGGTGCGCCTGAGCAACGCGGAATTGCGCTTCTTCGCACCGGGGACGGAAAAAACCGGTGGCGCCGGCATCGTAACCGGCACGGTGGCCTACCGGTCTGCAGATGGCTCCTTAAGTGCGGACCTGGTGGGCGCTTCGCTCCCGTTGGCCAATTTCCAGTGGATTCAAACGGCCAACTTGCCGCTCGGCGGGCAAATTTCCTTTCGATTGAAATCCAGCGGGCCGGTGCGGCACCCGCAGGCCGAAGGCAGCTTCCGCGTTGTGGACCTGCAGATGGGAAATGAAGTGATTGGCAGTTTTGAAGGGGACCTGAATTCCACCGGACAAACCGCGCAACTGAAATTGAGTTCTGCCATGAGCGAGGGCGCCATCGGCGGTGGAATCACCCTGGGGCTGGCGGACCCTCTGCCGTTGGATGGCAAAATTCTGATCAAGAACATCAATCTCGATCCGTATTTGATCTCCGCGTTGCACCTGGAAAAATTCAACGGCCACGGTACGGCCGACGGCGACATCAACGTGAAGGGCGAGCTGCAGCATCCCGAAAGTCTGGTTGTGGATGGGAATTTCACGCGCCTGATGCTGACCTATGGTGGAGTGCAACTGGAAAACGCCGAGCCCATTCATCTCACCTCTTCCCGGGACAATCTCAAGATCGTAAGTGCTGCCCTCAAAGGCACGGACACCAACGCGAAACTCACCGGCTCGGTCCAGTTCACTGGAAGGCGCACTCTTTCTTTGAAGCTGGACGGCTCCGTCGACCTGAGACTCCTCAACGGGTATATCCCGGACGTCGACACAACCGGCCACGCCGACATAAACGCTTCGTTTGAAGGCACGCTGGACCGCCCGCGCATCATCGGTCGCGTCAAGCTCAACAATGTCTCCGCGCGTTCGGCGGATTTTCCCACAGGCCTCAGCAATCTGAAAGGCGACCTGGTGTTCGATGCCAACCGGCTGTTTTTCGAGAATGTGACCGGCGAAGCGGGGGGCGGAATCCTCTCGCTCACGGGCAGCGCGAATTATTCGGACAAGCCCCTCCGCTACGACGTCTCCGCGAAAACCGACCGGGTGCGCATTCGCTACCCTGAAGGGATTAGCTGGCTCGCGGGCGGCTCGCTCCGTCTGACGGGCACCTTAGATGGCGGGCTGCTCACGGGCAAAGTGCTGATTCAACGAGTGACTCTGAGCTCAGGTCTGGAATCCGCGGGGGTCCTGGTCTCGAGCTCGAGTCCCGGTGGATCGGGCAATTCCAGCTTTCTGCGGAATCTACAGTTCGATGTGGAGGCGGCTTCCACCCCGGATTCGCGCATGGAATGGCCCGGAGCGCACCTGGAGGCCGAAGCCAGCCTGCGAGTCCGCGGAACCGCCGAACGCCCCATTCTCCTCGGGCACATTCACGTGCTTTCGGGAGAATTGTCTTTTCACGACAGCCGGTATCGCGTGGCTCGCGGCGATCTGAATTTCGCCAATCCCTTCCGGTTGGATCCGGTGATAAACATCGAGGCCACCACCACCATTCAACAGTATGAGATCACGTTGATTTTCAGCGGCCAAGCCAGCAAGATGAGCCTTTCTTACCGCTCCGATCCGCCGCTGCCGGGAAATGACATCCTTACCTTGCTGTCCATGGGCCAAACCGCTTCAGAAGCGGCGTTGCGCACGGGTGGCACCACGCAGAGCAGCACGTCGGGGGCATCGGCATTGCTCTCGGAAGCGATCTCCAGCCAGTTGGGCGGCCGCGTCGAGCGGCTCTTCGGCATAACGCGATTTCGCGTGGACCCTGGACTGGCGGGCGTCGGTACCAACAGTTCCGGCCAAAACGCCGCCGCGCGCGTTACCGTGGAACAGCAGGCGTCACCGAACCTCACCGTGACGTACGTGTCCAACGTAAGCTCAACACAACAGCAGGTGATTCAGGTGGAGTACAACGTGACGCGCAATATTTCGGTGGTGGCTTTGCGCGATCAGAACGGCACGTTTGGCATTGACGTCAAGTTCAAGAAACGCCTGCCTTAGTGCCCTCTTTCAGAATTGCGGGTGTAAGACCTACGGCTGATCCTGCTACTGGGAGGGCTGCTGGCCAGCATCTTGCTGTTGTGCCCCGCGCTGAGGAACGAAGCGCCGCGGCCCATTGATGCCAAGATGCGCATTTTGCCCGACGCCGGGATTCTCCTGCTTCGCTTCCTGGAGCGCATCTCTCACGGCCTTGGCAGCCTCGGCGCGCGTGGTTTCCTGAAGCTCCCGGAAAATCTTGGGGCTTTCCGCAGCAACCTTCTGGCCGAGCGGTGAACCATAGAACTGCAGCAGGTTCTTAATCTCCTCGGCGGTGTAGTGCTTGTCGTAGAGTGCCACCAGTTGCTCATTCACTCGATCCACGTCATATCTCTTTTCATATCCGTTGATCGTAGTGTTTACAAAGGCCTGGCCCTTCTCGTTGTCAGGCACAGTAGCCAGCAGCTTTTCGCGGTACTGTTGGGCGATCTGTTTTACGGAGTCCTGGAGTTGGTCACGCGCTCCCACCAGATCGAGCAGGGCACGGATATCAGCATCCTTCGTCGGGTCCACGGGCGTCGCGGCAGGGGTGAGGTTCTGCTTACTGGCGGGGATTTGTGCGGCAGCTTGCACGGAGCCCGGTGAGCCGCCCTGAATGGCTACCAAAAACATCCCCACGTAGATCACAATGAGTGCCAATACCGCCTTCATAACATCCTCCAAACCCGGAAGAAGAAAAGCTAGGGAGCGCCCGAGCTTGCTATTTCACCCTCAATTCTAAGGAGCGCGTCCTTTAAGGCGCGCCTGCTCTGGGGTACAGTTTTGCCCCTTCGGTCACTGTTCGGAAGTGCAGGAGGTCAGTGAAAATTTCAACGAAAAGCTTTTGGAGGAGGAAAAATGCCCGAATTAAGGCCGGAATTCAATGGGTTTGTCTTCGGGGGTAGTCCCCAGAATCGATCATTCCCGTGCAGCCATCTTATCGTTTATCGGCTACACTAAGCATATTGAATTGAGTCCACCACGCAACGGGCACGGACTTACCATGTGGCGGAAATCAACACCTAGAGCTGGCTGAATCCTGTGTCGGACGATCCCTACTTGGAACTGCGCGCTTCCATGGTCGGAACGCAGCTCCGAAAACGCGGTGTCAAGGATGAGCGGGTCCTGCGCGCCATGGAGACCGTCCCGCGACACGAGTTTGTTGCTCAGCAATCCATGAGCCGCGCGTACGCTGACGAACCGCTTGCAATCGGCGGCGGACAGACGATCTCGCAACCCTATATCGTCGCGGCGATGACCGAGGCCCTGCAATTGTGCGGCTCTGAAAGAGTTCTTGAAATTGGAACCGGGTGCGGGTATCAAGCTGCCGTGCTTTCTCTCCTGTCTCGAGATGTCTATAGCATCGAGTACCGTCCGGAGCTGGCGCGGTCCGCAGCCGAACGCCTGGAGCGGCTGGGGTTCCAGAATGTGCATGTGCACTGCGGTGACGGATCGCAGGGCCTGAAGGAATTCGCGCCGTACGATGCCATCCTCATGGCTGCGGCCGCTCCCTTCGTGCCCGAGCCGCTGCGGGAACAGTTGAACGAGGGCGGGCGCATCATTGCACCCATCGGCACCGAAGAGCACCAGCAGTTGTTGCTGGTGACCCGCCACGGAACCGGCTATTCTTCGGAACGCCGCGAGCCGTGCCGCTTCGTTCCACTTCTCGGCCGCTACGGTTGGAAGGATTGGGAGCTGCTGTGAGTGCCGCCCCCGAACTCTCCATCATCATTCCTTCTTTCAACGAGGAGCTGCGGCTCCCCGCATCGCTTGAGAAAATTGCCAGCTACATCCTAAACAAACGGCCGAATACGGAAGTCATCGTAGTGGATGACGGCTCAATGGACCGCACGGCGGCAATTGCGGAATCATGGCGGGAAAAGATTCCGCAACTGCGCGTGCTTTCGAATGGAAGCAATCGCGGCAAGGGCTTCAGCGTGCGGCACGGCTCCTTGGAGGCGCGTGGCGACGTGATCTTGTTCACGGATGCGGATCTTTCTTCGCCCATCGAAGAAGGGGAAAAGCTGTTTGCCGCCCTGCAATCCCACGATGTCGCCATTGGGAGCCGTGGCGTCGACCGCAGCCTGATTGAAGCGCACCAATCTCCGTTCCGGGAATTTGCCGGGATTGTCTTCAATAGAATTGTGAGGGTGACTCTGCGCCTGCCCTTCGTGGACACGCAGTGCGGCTTCAAGGCCTTCCGGCGGGAGCGCTGCCGGATCATCTTCGAGCAGCAGACCATTGAACGATTTGGCTTCGACCCGGAACTTTTGTATCTGGCGCGGCATCATGGGCTTTCCATCATTGAAGTCCCGGTGCGCTGGGCACACTCACCCGTAACCAGGGTGAACATGTTGCGGGATAGCGTGGGAATGTTCCTGGACGTGTTCGTCATCCGGTGGAACGCGTTGCGCGGGCGGTACCGCAAGGCTCGCTGAGCCGGTTCTTGCTTTATGATACAAAGTACTTGACATTGCTTTCCCTTCCCGCTATCTTTCTTCCATGCCTTCCCTTGGTTCCCGTCGCGCCCTTCGCCGCGAGCCCATTCCCATTGACGCTCGTGCCGCGGACCATCTCCGCTATATCCGCGAGACCATGGAAAACGCCGCGGAATTCACCGCTGTTCCCGGCTGGGGCGGCGTGACCATGGGAATGACCGCTCTTGCCGCCGCGGTGCTTGCCGCGCGGCAGACTTCTCCGCGCGGCTGGATCGCTATCTGGCTTGCGGAAGCATTCGTTGCCGTAGCCATTGCCGCGCCCGCGGCCGCCACCAAAGCGCGGCGCGCCAATTCCTCTCTGTTTTCCGGACCCGGCCGCAAATTCGTTTTGAGCTTCGCTCCGCCCATCGTGGTTGGCGCGCTCCTTACCCTCGCTCTCTTTCATCTGGGTGCCGTGTCGGTGCTCCCTGGTGTGTGGCTGTTGCTCTATGGCACAGCCATTGTGACCGGCGGAGCATTTTCCGTGCGTGCTGTGCCGATCATGGGCCTATGCTTGATGGCCCTCGGTGCGGCGGCGTTGTTTGCCCCGGCTTCGTGGGGCAACCTGCTTATGGCCGCGGGCTTCGGCTTGGTGCAGATCGCCTTTGGTTTCTGGATCGCCCTGCGGTACGGAGGCTGAGAATTCGCTTTGGAACGTGAAAGGGAATATGGCCAAGCCATCCACAGTTCGACAAGAGCGCGTTTCCCGCGAAGAAGGACCCGCGACGGTCCGTTCCGCGGCTCCCCAGCCGGTTTCCGCAAATCTGGACCGGCTCATTCATGAGCGGATCCGCCTGGGGATTGTCAGCGCGCTGGCGGTGAACCGGTCGCTAACGTTCAACGAATTGAAAGCCCTCCTAAAGACCACGGACGGAAACCTGAGCGTGCACGCGCGAAAGCTGGAAGAGGCGGATTACATCGTGTGCACCAAATCATTTGACGGGCGGTTGCCGAAGACGAAATACCGGTTGACTGCCGCGGGCCGCCGGGCACTGGAACGCTACCTGGATCATATGGAGGCCCTGATCCGGGCCACACGCGACAGGTAAAGTTTTTTCGGCATTTACTTTTGCTATATAAAGTACATTGCCACACGTAGCGGCGGAGAAAAAGCATGTTGTCACCAGTGCATTGCCGGTGACTGGCAGTGGTGTGCTGACCGGCGATTTCCTGAACGGGAAATCGGCAGTGGCGGTTGCACGCTCTCGCTCACGAATTCCAACAGGAATATCGAAATTTTGAAACGGGCAAAATGAAGAGCCCGGCCCAGGTTTGCTACCTTGCCAACGCCACCCCTCAGCGAATTCTCTGCCGTTCACGGTCCATCGAAAACGCCTTGCGCAGCACGCGGGTCGCGGTTTCCGTCAACTGATACTTCTCCAGTTCATCTTCCCGGGCAAAAGCAACGTCAGTCACATCGCTGGCGGCGCGCGCTTCGCCGGAAATCCGCTCGCAAAGATAATCGACAATCACATAGTGGAATTTGGGGCGGCGCACGGGGCCGTCGCCACCGCCGGTCTCCGGCGGGAAAATCCGGTCGAACACCTCAATCAGATCCAGCACGCGCACTTCCAGGCCCGTCTCTTCCTGCAGTTCCCGCGCTACGCCCGCCCGCAGGGACTCTCCGAGTTCCAGCGTGCCACCGGGGATGGACCATTGTCCGCGCAACGGCTCGCTGCCTCGGCGAATCAACAGCGCCCGGCCCTCCTCAATTACCACGCCGCCGATTCCCACCACGGGTCGTTCCGGATATTCTCTCGCCACGCCTTATTTTTCTTTCGCCCAACCGATTGGGTTACACTGAGTGCAGGCGGAAACGGTCGGGATTGACATTCCACGCCGAGGTATATAATACGCCGGAGGGCAAGTACCCTGTCATTCCAGGGTTCGCCACCCAAAGTCCAATTCGGAGGATGGAGACGTGCTGCGCTGCCCAGAATGTTCCGCAGAAATTGATGTGGACGAAGACGAGGTGGAGGAGGGAGAGATCCTGAGCTGTCCAGAGTGCGAGACCGAACTGGAGGTGTCGCAGACTCATCCGGTGGCTCTGAATCCCATCTCTGACGAAATCGAGGAAGAAGACGACCTCGAAGAGGATGAGGAGGAGGACGAAGAAGAGCTTGAGAAAGGCGGCGACCTTCTCGACGAAGATGAGGAGGAAGAGGACGAAGACGAGGAGGACGAGTAGGTTTTCCTCGTCTCCCTGCGGGGCATCCCCCACCAAACCCTGGCTCATCGCATTAAGAGTGAATCCTTTCGAAGCAATTGCGGCAGGATGACAACCTTTACCTCAGTTTTGCTGGCGGCCCTAGTTTCTATTCCCCATTTTCCCTTTGCGCAGCAGGCACCTCCGGCGGCTCCCGCGGCTGCTCCTGCCCCCTCCGCTTCCAGCGAGCAACCTGTATCTTCCTCGCCCAGCCCTTCCAGCAAAAGCAAGAACAAGCAGATCCCGAGTTTTCTCATCCTTGGCACGGTCTTTAACGAAAAATCACTCTCGTTTCCCGATGTGCAAGTGCGCATCCGCCGGACCGGCGAGAAGAGATTTCGCTGGGAAACTTACACCAACTCGCGTGGTGAATTTGCCGTGCGCGTGCCGCCCGGATACAACTACGAAGTGATTGCTCACATGAAAAATTATCAGGACCAGATTCAGAGCGTCGATAGTAAGATCGATGTCCAGCAGCGTCTGTCCATCAAACTCGAACTACTCGGCCAAGCAAAGACTGGAGCGAAACCATGAAAATCTGCCGTCCGATTTCCTGGCTTGCCATCGCCTTGTTGTTTCTAACCGGACTGGCCCTCGCCCAGAGCTCCAAGAAGGAAACCCAACTGCGAACTGTCCGCGGGGTGGTCACCGACAAGTCAGAGAAGCCCATCCAGAATAGCGTGGTCTTTCTGAAGAATTTGCGCACCAACGTTGTGCTCAGCCATTTCACCGGCGATCAGGGCGATTACCGCTTTGCCGGGCTCGATCCTAACGTTGACTATGAAATCCACGCGGAATTCGAAGACCAAAAATCAGCCGTCCGCACGGTGACCCAGCTCGATAGCCGCAAAGAGATCAACTTGAATCTCAAAATCGACCGTAAAAAGAACTAGGCCGCTCCAACACTTTGGTCCAAAGGGCGGTCCAAGGTTCAGACGCGAATGCAGTGAAAGCATGTTCGACGGGGGATGCTGGGCTAGTTGGGACGGCACGCACCGAACGAAGCTCCATTCACGCCACACAACCTGATGGCGCTTTTGGGGTTCTAACCCATATCGGGTAGACTAAAAGCTTCCCGCAGTCGGCCCCGCCTCCGCGGCATTCCGATGAACCGAGGAATGAAGAAGAGATGGCTTTGCGTGTGTCCAACTGGGCGTGGCGAGTGGCGTTGTTCACTCTGGTCTTCTCCGTTGTGTCTTCGTTCGCACAGGAAAAGCCGGATAGCCCCGAACCCAAAATTCAGACCGATGCTGAACAGAAGCCAACTGTCGACCAGAAGGACAAAGAGGCCAACGACGAGGTCCCCAAGCGCATTTTTTGGATCATTCCCAACTTCATGACTGCAAACGATCAGCCTGAAAATCAAGGGCCGCTGACCACGCGCCAAAAATACAATATCGCCTGGCACCAGTTTTATGACATGAGCGCACACTTCGGCAATGTCCTCCAGGCCGGCATCTCCCAGGCTGCGAACGGCCTGCCACACTACGGGCAAGGCTGGGGCGCCTTCGGTGAGCGCTATCTGGCGCAGGAAGGCGACCAGTTCACCGGGGCCATGCTCATTTACGGTGTCCTTCCACAGGTGCTGCACGAGGATCCCCGGTACTTCCGAAGGGGCCGTGGCTCACCCTGGTCGAGGGTTGCGTATGCCGCATCCCGCGTCCTTATCGCTCGAACTGATTCCGGAAATCCCACGTTCAATTCTTGCCAGGTTTTCGGGCAGTTAGGACAGGCCTCTCTTTCGATGCTGTACTACCCGAAACAGGACCGCGAGCTTCATGGTGTCCTCGTCGGCTGGTTGGTCAACCAGGGGTACAACATTGGCTGGAATCAACTGAAGGAATTCACGCCGGACCTGGGCGCCTTCATGAGACGCCATTCAAAGAAGAATAAGGCTCGTCAGGCGCGCGATAGCAGCTCCCCCCATACCGGAAACCACTAGTGCCATTCCAACGGGTTCAACCTCGAAAATGCTTCCTCCATGTTCGCGTCTGATCATTGCATCCTCCTTTGGCCCAAATAGTTGGAACAAACCAAGCGCACGGCCTTCCGCACGGCGCGCAGCACGCGAATCGCCCGTGGCACTAACAAGATGTCCACCAGAGTGTCCCCAGAAGTTCTGCGCCCCACCCCAAACCAGCAGGGCGTCAGCGTTTCGGAAGAGGGATCCCGTGGCTGCGCTCCGGATGGCATTTGGAGAAAGTGACCGACTTGACCGCTAGAGGGGTGCAGATTAGTATCTTCCGGACATGATGGGTTCCGATTCCCGCATTGGGCAAACTATTTCGCATTATAAAGTGATACGAACGCTGGGCAGCGGCGGCATGGGTGTGGTGTACGAGGCCGAGGACACGCGGCTCGGCCGGCGTGTGGCGGTGAAATTCCTGCCGGAAGCGATGGCGCAGGACAGTCAGCTGATCGAGCGCTTTCAGAGAGAGGCGCGCGCGGCGTCGGCGCTGAATCATCCAAACATCTGCACTATCCACGCAATTGAACAGCATGAAGGGCAGCACTTCATTGTGATGGAGCTGCTGGAAGGGCAGACGCTGGGGCAGATGATGACGCGCCAGCCGTTTGCCATGGAAAAATTGCTGCCGATGGCGATTCAGATTGCGGATGCGCTGGAATCGGCGCACGCGAAAGGAATTGTGCACCGGGACATCAAGCCCGCGAACCTGTTTGTGAGCGACCGCGGACAAGTGAAGGTGCTGGACTTTGGACTGGCGAAGATTGAGCCCGCGGAGATTTTGCCGTCGGGAACGACGCCGTCGAAGATGGACACAATGGTAGGCGGAGGGTTGACGTCACCAGGTGCGGCGATGGGCACGGTTTCCTACATGTCCCCGGAACAGGCGCGCGGGCAGTTGGTGGACGCGAGGACGGATCTGTTTTCGTTGGGGACGGTGCTGTACCAGATGGCGAGCGGGAAGATGCCATTTCAAGGAGACACTTCGGCAGTGATTTTTGATGCCATTCTGAATCGCGAGCCCTTGCCCCTGACGGAGGTGAACCCGGCGGCGCCTGCGGAGTTTGGGCGGATTTTGTCGAAGCTTTTGGAGAAAGATCGCACGCTGCGATGCCAGTCGGCGACGGAGTTGAAGACCGACCTGAACCGGCTGAAGAGGGACCTGGAATCGGGAAACAAACGTGCCGCGGACCTGAGCGAGAGCAAGAGCGGGACGACGAAGCTGAGCCCAAGCATGAAATCGGTGGCGGTGCTTTATTTTGAAAACTTGAGCGGTGTGAGGGAAGACGAGTACCTGCGCGATGGAATTACGGAAGACATCATCACGGAATTATCGAAGATTCGCGGAATAAACACGTATTCGCGGCCGACGGTGCTGGCGTTTCGCGATAAGCAAGTGACGCCGGGACAGATCGGGCAGCAACTGAAGGCGGCTTATGTTTTGACCGGGAGTCTGCGGCGCGCCGGAAACAGGTTAAGGATTACGACGCAACTGGTGGATACGAACACGGACTTTCCCCTGTGGAGCGAGCGCTACGACCGGGAGATGAAGGATGTGTTCGAGGTGCAGGACGAAATTGCGCGGAAGATTGCGGAAGCGCTGCGGGTAACGCTGTCGCCGCAGGAGCTGGAAGCGCTGGCCATCAAGCCGACGGAGAATCTGCAGGCATACGATCTGTATTTGCGGGGGAAGCGCTACGCGAGGCGGCAAACGCGGCAGGACCTGGAATTTGCGCTGCAGATGTTTGAGAACGCGGTGACCATTGATCCGAGTTTTGCGCTGGCCTACGCGGCGTGCGCAAACGCCTGTGCGATGTTCTATTGCAATTACAGCCGGGACACGATCTGGGTGGAGCGTGCGCGGAATGCGTCGGGCAAAGCGGTGGGGTTGCGCTGGGACCTGCCGGAAGTGCAGGTGAGCCAGGCGTGGGTGCTGTACGCGACGGACTTGCACGATGAAGCCGTGCGCATGGTGCAGAAGGCAATCGAACGAAAGAGAGATTGCGAGGGAGCATATTACCTGCTGTGCCGGGCGCTGTTTTCCGCCGGGCGCTACCGGGAAGTGGCCGACGCGGCCGAGATAGCGCTGGAAGCGAGCGGCGAAGACTACAACGTGTACGTGCCGATATTGAATGCACTCGGAGCTCTGGGAAAAGAAGAGATCCGAAAAAATATCCAGTTGCGGGCGGTAGCAGCGTTTGAAAACCACCTGAAGCAAGTCCCGGAGGATGCACGGGCGCGCATTTTGGTGGCTGGATATTATGCCGAACTGAGTCGCGTGGAAGATGCCATGCGCGAAACAACTATGGCCATGACTTTGCGGGCCAACGAAGCTTCGATTCTTTACAACGCGGCCTGCGTCTTTTGTTTACTGAAGAAGAAGCCGGAAGCCATTGATGCCTTGCGCAAGGCGTTTGACGCAGGATTCAAGGATCCGAACTGGGCGCGGCGCGACCCGGATATGGCGCTGCTTCACGGTGACCCTGATTTTGAACGCATGTATCCTCCCTCGGAAACGACAAAGTAGCCGTAATTCCTGCAAATGAGGCCGCGCGATTTGCCTTCTCGCAGCGATTCAGCCGGAAACCTTGCAAGGGAAACAAGCTAATCCTGTACACGCAAGAGACCAGGGTACCAGTGCAGTGCGTTCTGCCCGACTTTGTCGTCGGTGAAATAGAAGCCGTGCCGTGGACGAGGTCGTGTCAGGAACCAGGCGAAGGTGATTTACAGCTTGTCTGGGGCGCAGATCCCGGTATCCTCAGGCAAACGAAGGGAGCACCAGAGGTGCACGGCAGGGGAGAGCGAATTAACCAACTGTATTTTCAAAAGCTTGGAATGGTGCCGGCGGGGGGAATCGAACCCACGGCCTAGGGATTATGAGACCCTCGCTCTACCACTGAGCTACGCCGGCACTAAACAATTTTCCATCGTACGAACGAACAGCGGAGAGTGTCAAGCGCGCCGGACATCTGGGAGAGCCTACTCACATCGTATCCCCCTCGCGAGGTTGAAGTGTTTGAGTGAAATGAGGTGGCGGGAGTTAGCTGCCCGGCTGGGGGGAGAGCCGGGCAGCACGCGGCGGGTAGAATCACCGCGT